>Ga0180436_10004768_pt1 | contig 12109 bp, 7 predicted proteins | sample SS_ome_2_FD_132434 | JGI IMG/M metagenome (GOLD analysis project Ga0180436, IMG submission 132434) | Hypersaline lake sediment archaeal communities from the Salton Sea, California, USA - SS_3_S_2 metaG | ecosystem: Environmental > Aquatic > Non-marine Saline and Alkaline > Hypersaline > Sediment...
CGGATGATGTGCCAGCCATGGCGGCTGAGCACCGGTGCCGCACCGATCTGGCCTGTCTCCAACCCGTGCAGCGCCGCCTCGAATTCCGGCACGGTGTCGCCGGGGCCGATCTGGCCCAGCGCCCCGCCGGAGGCGCCCGAACCGCAATCGCTTTGGTCTGCCGCGAGCCGGGCAAAGCCCTTGGGGTCTTGCTGCACCTGTCGGGCGAGGTCTTCGGCGCGGGCGCGGGCGGCGGCGGTCGCCGCTTCGTCGCGCGGGTCGCAGGCAACGAGGATGTGCGAAACCTCCCACAGCGGCGGGGCACGGAAGCTCTCGGGATCGCGCGCCCATTCCGCGTGGATCGCTTGTTCCGTCGGCGCGGCGACATCGACAGCGATTTCGAGAAGGCCCCGGATCAGGGCCTCCTCCTCGGTTTCAAAGCGGCCCGGCCCGACTTCGGCCGGTGGCGTGGAAAGCCCGCGCCGACGCGCTTCCTGCAGGAGCAGCGTGCGCACCGCCACCGCGTTCGCCGCCTTGCGCCAGGCCACGCCGGGCTTGCCCCTGGGGCCGCTGTGGTTCTGCACCTCGGCGGCGATCACCGCATGGGGCACGGTTTCGCCATTGACGATGAGGTCGGGAAAAAGGGCTGCGTTCATCGTGGTCACTCCGCCGGGCTCGACGTGGTCCCGGCCACCTTCCGCGCTGCGGGCACCGGGCCTTCATGGCGCGGCAGCGGTTCCTTGCGGCGCGAGCGCACGATCTGGTAGCCCGGCCGCAGGAACAGGAAGCGCAGTGGCACGAAGATGCCGGAGATCACATGCGCCAGCCGGGTGAAGGGCGTGAGCAGCAGGATCGCCATGCCGAGGATCAGGTGCAGCTTGAACACGATCGAAACATCCGCGATGTAGCCCGCCGCGTTCGGATCGAAGGTGAAGATGCCCTGCGCCCAGGACATGAATTTCATCATCTCATGGCCGTCGAGGTGCTGCAGCGAGAAGAAGATCGTGCCGAGCCCGAGCACCAGCTGGGCCAACAGCAGGCCGAGGATCGCGATATCCCAGAAGCTCGAGGTCTGGCGGATGCGCGGATCGGTCCAGCGGCGATGGAACAGCATCAGCCCGCCGATCAGGGCGAGCACCCCGGCGATGCCGCCGGCGACCACGGCCAGGATCTGCTTGGCGCCGTGGCTGATGCCCATCGCGTCGAACACCCAGATCGGGGTGAGCAACCCGACGACGTGGCCGACGAAGATCACCAGCATGCCGACGTGGAACAGGATCGAACCGACCACCAGCTGCTTGCGCCGCAGAAGCTGCGACGACGAGGTTTTCCAGGTGAAGGGATCGCGTTCGTAACGCGCGATCGAGCCCACCACCAGCGTGGCGAGGGCGATGTAGGGGAAGATTGCGAAGAAGAAGGTGTGCATCATATCCTCCGTCATTCCGCCGCGTGGCGGGAATTGGGGGTGAGGGGGAGGTCCATGCGCGAAAGCATGTCGCGGCTGGCGGGGCAACCGGCGTTCGGGTCGGGGCCGAAGCGCACCTCGCTTTCCTCCCAGATCTCGTCGATCGCCTCGAGATCGTTCGGGTCGATCTCGGGCTGTTCGAGCAGCTCGGCCACGGCCTCTGCGTCAGCGGCAACCCCGGCAAGCTGGATGAGAGCGGCGAACGCGGCGGCATACTCGCTGTCACGACGTTGCAGACGTTCCTGCAAGGCCGCGAAGATATGCGCCGCGTCCGCCAGGGTTTCCTGCACTTCAGCGAAGGGACGCGTCGACAGGAATTCCAGAAGCACCGGCAGATGGTCGGGCAGTTCGGTGGTGACGGGGTCGAATCCCCCCGCCCGGTAGGATTCAACCAGCGAGACCATCGCCCCGCCCCGGTCTCGGCTTTCGCCATGCACGTGCTCGAACAGGTTGAGCGAGAGCGTGCGCGACCGGTCGAAGAGCATGACGTATTGCTCCTCGATGTCGTAGATGTCGCGGCTCGCGAGGCTTTCGACCAGCGGCCGCAGCGCCCGGCGGGCGGCTGCCGTAAGCCGGGTTTCGGCGGCAAGCACGCCCCCGATTTCCGGCATGGCCGCCTGTAGCTCCAGGGTGGGATAGCTCAGGATCAGCGAAAGCGCCTTGAGTGTGCGGTCCATCACATCACCTCCGTGGGCATCTTGAGGGGTTTCTTGCCGCCGCCGAACAGCGAGCCGCCGGACGTGCCGGTCGAGCAGGCATTGCCATCGGTGAAGCCGCAACCGCCGCGCAGATCGTAAGCCTCCTCGACCTGTTCGCGGTGGGTGGTGGGGATCACGAAACGATCCTCGTAATCGGCCAGCGCCATGATCTTGTACATGTCCTCGATCACCCGGCCCGAAAGGCCGACGCGGGCGGCAATCGCCTCGTCATTCACGCCGTCGATGGTTTTCGCCCGCATATAGGCGCGCATCGCCAGCATCCGCTCGAGCGCCGTGGCCACCGGGGCCTCGTCGCCGGCGGTGAGCATGTTGGCGAGGTAGCGCAGCGGAATGCGCAAAGAGCGCACGTCGGGCATGGCGCCGTCGCTGCCGATTTCCCCTGCTTCGGCGGCGTTCTGGATCGGGCTGAGCGGCGGGATATACCACACCATCGGCAGCGTCCGGTATTCCGGGTGCAGCGGGAAGGCGACCTTCCACTCCATCGCCATCTTCCAGATCGGGCTTTCCTGCGCGGCCTTGATCCAGTCCTCGGGGATACCGTCGGCGCGGGCCGTCTCGATGATCACCGGATCGTTCGGGTCGAGGAAGACGCCGAGCTGGGCGTCGTAGAGGTCCGTGGTTTCCGCCGCGTTCGCCGCTTCCTCGATCTTGTCGGCGTCATAAAGCATCACGCCAAGATAGCGGATGCGCCCGACGCAGGTTTCCGAACACACCGTCGGGTTGCCCGATTCAATCCGCGGATAGCACAGGGTGCATTTCTCGGATTTGCCGGTCGACCAGTTGTAGTAAACCTTCTTGTAGGGGCAGCCCGAGACGCACATCCGCCAGCCCCGGCACTTCTCCTGGTCGATCAGCACGATGCCGTCTTCCTCGCGCTTGTAGATCGCGCCCGAGGGGCAGGAGGCGGCACAGGTCGGGTTGAGGCAATGTTCGCAGAGCCGGGGGAGATACATCATGAACGTATTCTCGTATTCCCCGTAGATCTGCTTCTGGATGCCCTCGAAGTTGTAATCCTCGCCGCGCTTGGAAAACTCGCCGCCGAGGATTTCCTCCCAGTTCGGCCCCTTCTCGATCTTCTCGATCCGCTCGCCGGTGATCTTCGAACGCGGCCGCGCGGTGGGAAAGGCCTCCATCTCGGGGGCCGACTTCAGGTGGTCATAGTCGAAATCGAACGGCTCGTAGTAATCGTCGATCTCCGGCAGGTGGGGGTTGGCGAAGATATTCGCCAGCATCCGCCACTTGCCGCCCTGCCGGGGCTGGAGCTTGCCCGATTTCGTCCGCTCCCAGCCGCCGTTCCAGCGATCCTGGTTCTCCCAGTCGGTCGGGTAGCCAGTGCCGGGCTTGGTTTCAACGTTGTTGAACCAGGCGTATTCAACGCCGTCCCGGCTGGTCCAGACGTTCTTGCAGGTCACGGAACAGGTGTGGCAGCCGATGCATTTGTCGAGGTTCAGCACCATGCCGATTTGTGCGCGAATTCTCATTGTGCGGCCTCCTTCTCGGTCGCTTCCCAGGTCTTCTCGGCGTCGAGCCAATCGACCTTGTTCATTTTCCTCACGATCACGAACTCGTCGCGGTTCGAGCCCACGGTGCCGTAGTAGTTGAACCCGTAGGATTGCTGGGCATAGCCGCCGATCATGTGGGTAGGTTTGAGCACAGCGCGGGTGACGGAGTTGTGGATACCGCCCCGCAGCCCGGTCTTTTGCGATCCCGGCGTATTCACGATCTTCTCCTGGGCGTGATACATGAAGGTCGTGCCGTCCTTCATGCGCTGGCTCACCACCGCCCGCGCGGTCAGCGCGCCGTTGGCGTTGTAGAGCTCAACCCAGTCGTTATCGACGATACCGGCGATCTTCGCATCGTTCTCCGAAATCCAGATCACCGGCCCGCCCCTGTTGAGCGTGAGCATCAGCAGGTTGTCGGTATAGGTGGAGTGGATGCCCCATTTCTGGTGCGGCGTGATGAAGTTCAGCACCACGTGGGGCGCGTTGTCGCGCGCGTCGGTGTTGATCTCGGCGGTGATCGTCTTGAGATCGACCGGCGGACGATACGACATGAAACCCTCGCCGAAGGCCCGCATCCAGAGGTGGTCCTGGTAGAGCTGCTGACGCCCGGTGAGCGTGCGCCACGGGATCAGTTCGTGCACGTTGGTCCAGCCGGCGTTGTAGCTCACCTCCTCGCTTTCGATCCCCGACCACGTCGGGCTGGAGATGATCTTGCGCGGCTGGGCGGCGATATCGTGGAAACGGATCTTGGTGTGATGCGCGCCTTCGGCAAGGTGGGCGTGTTCGCGCCCCGTCACCTTCGACAGCGCCTGCCACGACTTCACCGCAACCTCGCCATTGGTCTCCGGCGCGAGCATCAGCACCACCTCGGTGGCGTCGATGTCACTCACGATCCGGGCGCTGCCCTTGGCCGCGCCATCGTCCCACACGCCGTTGAGGTCGCGCAGGTGCTTGACCTCCTCTTCGGTGTTCCACGAGATCCCCTTGCCGCCGTTGCCGACCTTTTCCATCAGCGGGCCAAGCGCCATGAAACGGTCGCCAATAGCTGTGTAGTCGCGCTCGACGGCGATGTAGTTTGGCGCCGTCTTGCCGGGGATCAGATCGCACTCGCCCTTCTTCCAGTCTTTCACCTGGTCCTGGGCGATCTCGGCGGGGGTATCGTGCAGGATCGGCAGGGCGACGATATCGGTCTCCTGCCCGAGCACTTCCGGCGCGATCTCCTGTGCCTTGTTGGCGATGGCCTTGAAGATCTCCCAGTCCGACTTCGACTCGTAGGCCGGGTCCACCGCCGCCTGAAGCGGGTGGATGAACGGGTGCATGTCGGAGGTGTTGAGATCGTTCTTCTCATACCAGCTGGCAGTGGGCAGAACGATGTCGGAATAAACCGCCGTGGTGCTCATCCGGAAGTCGATGGTCACCAGCAGGTCGAGCTTGCCGCGCGGCGCCTCCTCGTGCCACTTCGCCTCTTTCGGCTTGGCGCCGCCTTCCTCGCCAAGGTCCTTGCCGATCACGCCATTGTCGGTGCCCAGCAGGTGACGGAGGAAATACTCGTGCCCCTTGCCCGACGAGCCGAGCAGGTTCGAGCGCCAGACGAAGAGGTTGCGCGGCCAGTTTTCCGGCGCGTCGGGGTCTTCGCACGACATCTCCAGCTCGCCCGAGGTGAGCTTTTCGGCAACATAGGCAGCCACGTCCTGGCCCGCCGCCTTGGCGGCCTTGGCCACCTCAAGCGGGTTCTGCTTCAGCTGCGGTGCCGAGGGCAGCCAACCCATCCGCTCGGCGCGGATATTGTAGTCGATCATGCTCGCGTCCCAGTCGCCCTCCGGCGCTGTCGGCGAAAGGATTTCGCCCGCCGTGAGCGTCTCGTAGCGCCATTGATCGGAGTGGGCATACCACGCGGAGGTGGAGTTCATCTGCCGTGGCGGGCGGCCCCAGTCGAGCGCGAAGGCCAGCGGCAGCCAGCCGGTTTGCGGGCGCAGCTTTTCCTGCCCGACGTAATGCGCCCAGCCGCCGCCCGACTGGCCCACCGCGCCGCACATCACCAGCATGTTGATGATGCCGCGGTAGTTCATGTCCATGTGATACCAGTGGTTCAGGCCAGCCCCGAGGATCACCATCGACCGGCCTTCGGTCTTCTCCGCGTTCTGGGCGAACTCCCGCGCGACATGTGCGATCTTGTCAGCCGGAACGCCGGTGATCTTTTCGGCCCAGGCCGGGGTTCCGGGAATGTCCTCGGCGTAGTCGTTCGCCACCCAGTCGCCGCCAAGGCCGCGATCGAGCCCGTAATTGGCGCAGAACAGGTCGAACACCGTGGCCACCGCCACTTCGCCCTCGGCGGTCTGGATGCGCTTGACCGGCACATTCCGGGTCAACACGTTCGGGCGGACATCGCCGGTCGAGAAGGCTTCCGTCGCGTCGGCGCCGAAATAGGGAAAATCGACCCCCACCACGTCGTCGTGGTCGACATCAAGGATCAACGACAGCCGCAGCCGCGCGTCGTCGCCTTGGGCTTTCTCCTCAAGGTTCCACTTGCCGCCCTCGCCCCAGCGATAGCCCACCGAGCCGTTGGGGGCGACGAGCTTGCCACTGGCTTCGTCGAGCGCCACGGTCTTCCATTCGGGGTTGTTTTCCTCGCCGAGACGCCCGTCGAGATCATCGGCCCGCAGGAAGCGGCCGGGGATGAACTTGCCATCCTTCTCCTCGAGCTTCACCAGCATCGGGAAGTCGGAATACTTCCGCGTATATTCCTCGAAATACTCCGCCTGCCGGTCGAGGTGGAATTCGCGCAGGATGACATGGCCGAAGGCCATCGCCAGCGCGGCGTCGGTGCCCTGCTTGGGATTCAGCCAGACATCGCCGAACTTGGCCGCTTCCGAATAATCGGGGCTGATCACAGCCGACTTGGTGCCCTTGTAGCGCGCCTCGGTGTAGAAATGCGCGTCCGGCGTGCGGGTTTGCGGCACATTCGAGCCCCACAGGAGCAGGTAGCCCGCGTTGTACCAGTCGGCCGATTCCGGCACGTCGGTCTGTTCGCCCCATGTCATCGGCGAGGCGGGCGGCAGGTCGCAATACCAGTCGTAGAACGACATGCAGGTGCCGCCGAGCAGGCTGAGATAGCGCGAACCGGCGGCGTAGGACACCATCGACATCGCCGGGATCGGCGAAAAGCCGAACACCCGGTCTGGCCCCCATTTCTTGGCGGTGTAGAGGTTGGCGGCGGCCACGATCTCCACCGCCTCGTCCCAGCTGGCGCGCACGAAGCCGCCCTTGCCGCGGGTCTCGGCGTAGGAGGCGCGCAACACCGGGTCGGCCTGGATCTCGCTCCAGGCCTCGATCGGGCTCCTGGTCTTGCGCAGCTCGCGCCAGACTTTCATCAACCGACCGCGCACAAGCGGGTTCTTCACCCGGTTGGCGCTGTAGAGATACCAGCTGTAGGAGGCGCCACGGGCGCAGCCGCGCGGCTCGTGGTTGGGCAGATCGGGGCGCGTGCGCGGGTAATCGGTCTGCTGGGTTTCCCAGGTGACGATCCCCGATTTCACGTAGATCTTCCACGAGCACGAGCCGGTGCAGTTCACCCCGTGGGTCGAGCGCACGATCTTGTCGTGCCGCCAGCGGTTTCTGTAAGTGTCTTCCCAGTCACGGTTTTCCCGCGTGACCTGGCCGTGACCGTTGGCGAACTGTTCCAGTTCCTTGGATTGGAAGAAGTTCAGTCTGTCGAGCAGATGGCTCATGGTATCCGTCCTTTCGGTTCAGGATCAGGCCGCGTCGCGGCTGCGTTCGATATCGTGAAGAAGGCCGCCCCGGCGGGTGTAGATCGCCCAGGTGAGCACGAGGCAGACGACGTAGAAGGCCAGAAAGCCCCACAGCGCCGCAGCCGGGCCGCCGGTCATGACGATCGAGGTGCCGTAGGCCTTGGGGATGAAGAAGGCGCCGTAGGCCGCGATCGCGGAGGTGAAGGCGATGATGGCCGCAGACTCGCGGTCCGACTGCCTTCGGGCTTCGGCCTCGCTCTTGCCGGGGTAGAGTCGGCCGATCTCGCGGCGCATGATCACCGGGATCATCTGGAAGGTCGAGGCATTGCCCACCCCGGTGAGGAAGAACAGCGCCATGAAACAGGCGAAGAAGCCCCAGAAATTGCCCTCGCCGCCGCCCAGCGGCAGGAACTGGAGCACCCCCCAGACCGCCACGATCATCGCGAGGAAGGTCCAGAAGGTCACCCGGCCACCACCGAACTTGTCGGAGACCCAGCCCGTCGCGGCCCGGCTCAGCGCACCGACGAGGGGGCCGAGAAAGGCGAGATGCAGCATGTCGAGATCGGGAAACTGAGTCTTCATCAGCAGCGGAAAGCCCGCCGAATAGCCGATGAAGCTGCCGAAGGTGCCGGTGTAGAGCACGCACATGATCCAGTTCTGCTTGCGTTTGAGGATCTGGAGCTGGTCCGACAACGAGGCCTTGGCATCGGCGATATCGTCCATTCCGAACCATGCCGCGAGCGTCGCGATCAGCAGGAAGGGCACCCAGACGAAGCCGGCATTCTGTAGCCACATCCGGCCACCGTCCGACATCACCTGGGGCTCGCCCCCGATCGCGCCGAACACACCCACGGTGATCACCACGGGCACGAGGAACTGCATCACCGACACGCCGAGGTTGCCCAGTCCCGCGTTCATGGCGAGCGCGCTGCCCTTTTGCGAACGCGGGAAGAAATAGGCAATGTTGGCCATCGAAGATGCGAAGTTGCCGCCACCGAAGCCACAGAGGATCGCGAGGATCACGAAGAGCGAATAGGGCGTCTCGGGGTTCTGCACGGCCAGGCCGATGCCGATCGCGGGCAGAAGCAGCGAGGCGGTGGACAGCGTGGTCCAGAGCCGTCCGCCGAAGATCGGCACCATGAAGCTGTAGAAGATCCGCAAGGTCGCGCCGGAAAGGCCCGGCAGGGCGGCGAGCCAGAACAGCTGATCGGTGGTGAAACCGAAGCCGATCGCCGGCAGCTTGGCGACGACCACCGACCAGACCATCCAGACCGAGAAGGCCAGCAGCAGGGCCGGGATCGAGATCCAGAGATTTCTACGAGCGATGCGTCGGCCGGAGGATTTCCAGAACTCGGTGTCCTCGGGGTGCCATTCGGTCAGCATGTGACCCTTGTTTGTGGTTGCGGAAACCATGGCGTGGCAGTCCTTCTTTTCGATTTCTCGGGGCGTGGCCGCACGGACCGCACCGGTGATGATGTCAGTCGGCCCGATGCGCGGGCGCGGTTCCGTAAGGTTCGTCGGGCAGGTCGGAGAGGTCGCGTTCGCTGGCGAGCTGAGGGTGCTTGCGCCGTTCCATCCTGCGGATCGCGACATGCATCCAGATCGTCATCACCAGCACGACCACGAAGAGCAGCATGAAGGGTGCGGTCCAGACCCCGGTGAGGTCGAGCAGCATTCCGAACACGATCGGCAGAACGAAGCCGCCAAGCCCGCCGATCATGCCCACGAGGCCGCCGACCGAGCCGACATGGTTGGGGTAGTAGACCGGAATGTGCTTGTAGACCGCTGCCTTGCCGAGGCTCATCACGAAGCCAAGCACCACGGTAAGCGTGACGAACATGCCCACAGTCAGACCGAAATTGAACTCGATCGGCGTTTCGATGCCCTGCACGCTGTAGCTGGTTTGCGGGTAGCTCAGGATGAACAGCACAACGAGCGAGACGATGAAGGTGAGATACATCACGAAGCGCGCGCCCCACTTGTCCGACATCCAGCCGCCGAGTGCGCGGAAGATCGAACCGGGCATGGAATAGAGTCCGGCAAAGACACCGGCCGTCGTGAGTTCAAGGCCGTATGCGCCGGTGTAATACCGCGGCAGGAACGAGGCGAGCGCAACGAAGGCGCCGAAGACGAAGAAGTAATATGTCGCGAACCGCCAGACCTGGAGTTTCCTCAGCGGTTCCAGTTGCTGACCGGTCGAGACCGGCCCCTCGCCCGAACGCTTGCGCGCTTCATGTGCCGGGTCGGTCTTCGACAGGACATAGAAGAGCACGGCGGTGATCGCGAGCACGACGGCATAAACCCGCGCCGTGCCTTCCCAGCCGAGCGCAACCACGAGGAAGGGCGCGCCGAAGTTGGTGACCGCCGCACCGACGTTGCCCATGCCGAAGATGCCCAGCGCGGTGCCCTGGCGCTCCTTCTCGAACCAGCGGGAGGTATAGGCCACGCCGATGATGAAGGAACCGCCCGCAAGCCCGAGCCCAAGCGCCGCGACAAGGAACATCTCGTAAGTCGTCACCCAGGTGAGCAACCAGACCGCCACCGAGGTGATGAGCATCTGAATCGGAAACAGCGCGCGGCCGCCGAACTGCTCGGTCCAGATCCCCAGGAAGATCCGGCTGATCGAACCGGTGAGGATCGGCGTGGCCACGAGCAGGCCGAACTGGGTATCGGAGAGGCCGAGATCCTGTTTGATCTGGACGCCGATGATTGAGAAGATCGTCCAGACCGCAAAACACACGGTGAACGCAAATGTGCTCAATCCCAAAGCGCGGTATTGATCCGTGCGAGATACGCCATCGAGTGTGTGCATGAGCCGCCCTTCCAAACATTTGCGGTTTGTCCTGCCCGTCAAAGGGCTTGGGCAGAGAGGTGACCGACGGCTGGTGAAACTCGTTTGATCTAGATCAGAAACGGCGGAAAAAACGTTGTAAATAAATGTGTTAGCAAAACTTGTCACGTCCGCCGGAAGGGTTGATCAAACACCGGGGAAAAATAGATCAATGGCCTAGCTGAAAAAGATCAATTAGACTCGAAGGCTGCGATGGCCCGCAAAAAGATCGGATAACGTGATGCCTGATTCATTTTTCCAGGAAGTGCGCGGACTGCACCTGTTCTCGGGAATGTCGGAGGATAGTTTTTCCGCCCTGATGCGCGCCGCCTATGTGCAGAATTTCCCGCCGCAGATCGAATTGATCTCCGAGGGCGACCCTTGCGATTTTCTGCACGTGGTCCTCGCCGGCACGGTCGATCTTTTCGCCCGTTGGAACGGGCGCGAAACCTCGTTGACAACCCTGCGCCCGGTTTCGACCTTCATCCTCGCCGCGACGATCCGCGACGCGCCCTACCTGATGTCGGCGCGCACCCTCGAAAAGAGCCGCATCGCGCTCATCCCGAGCCAGGATGTGCGCGCGGTTTTCGATGCCGACGGCGATTTTGCCCGCGCCATCGTCGCCGAACTCGCACTTGCCTACCGGTCGGTGGTGAAAACCCAGAAAGACCTCAAGCTGCGCAGCTCGCTGGAACGGCTGGCCAATTGCCTGCTGCGACAACAGGCACGCGCGAGCGGCAGCGAGGAATTCACCCTGCCTTACGAGAAGCGCCGCCTCGCCTCGCTGCTTGGCATGACGCCCGAGAATCTCAGCCGGGCGTTCAAGGGCCTCCAGCCCTATGGTGTTCGGGTCAATGGCAGCCAAATCACCATAATCGACCGCAAGGATCTCGAAAGCCTGGCCAAGCCCTCGCCCCTGATCGACGATTTCATGGTTTAGATCGCAGACCCGGCACCCCGCTTCACCGCTTGCGCCGGGGCGGGGCGTCGCCGCCCATCCGGTCGGGTTTGCGACTGCCGGTGCGTGGCTTCTTGGTGCCGGGCCGCTCGAAGCGCTTTGACGTATCGGAGGCACCCGCCCGCGCCTTGCCGGTGCCGGTGTCGCGCGGCTTGCCACCGCCCGCACCCGCCTTCGGCTTCCCGCCAGCGGCGTCGCGCGGCTTTCCACCGCCTGCGCCCGCCCACGGCTTGCCGCCAGCGGCATCGCGCGGTTTTCCTCCGCCTGCGCCCGCCCACGGCTTGCCGCCACCGGCATCGCGCGGTTTTCCACCGCCCGCACCCGACTTCGGCGGCTTCCCGGTCCTGGCACGGTCAGTTTTCCCCGGACCGGACTGGCGCGGCTTGCGGGGCGCGTCCTTGGCCGGGGCCTTGGTGTAAGCCTTGGCCGGGGCCTCATCCGGTGCCTTCGCTGGCGAAGGTATTGGGGCCGCCACCTCGGGCGCCTCCGGCATCACCTTCGCGGAACCTTCCCCGGCCTGCGCCTTGTTGCGCGGCGTGGCGGGGTTCTCGCGATAGGTCTTGCCGCGCGGCGCATCGCCGCCCGGCGCGGGCTTCCGGTCCGGCCGAGGACCTCCGCGCGCCTTGGAAGCCGGGCGCGCAGGCGCGGGCGAGGACCGGCGCGCGTCCTCCACCGGGCCGTCAATCTTGCGCGCCCTGATGTCGTCTTCCAGCACGGCGTCGGGGCCGAGACGCTCGAGCAGCCCCGGCGCGGCGGCCTCGGCGATCTCCACCAGAGTCGTCGTCTGCTGCACCTTGATCTTGCCGATGTGGGCCTTGTCGAGGTTTCCAGCCCGGCACAGGAGCGGCAGCAGCCAGCGCGCTTCGGCCCGCTTGTCCACCCCGACCGAAAGCTCGAACCAGACCGA
>Ga0180436_10004770_pt1 | contig 12104 bp, 8 predicted proteins | sample SS_ome_2_FD_132434 | JGI IMG/M metagenome (GOLD analysis project Ga0180436, IMG submission 132434) | Hypersaline lake sediment archaeal communities from the Salton Sea, California, USA - SS_3_S_2 metaG | ecosystem: Environmental > Aquatic > Non-marine Saline and Alkaline > Hypersaline > Sediment...
AATGGCAACCGGGTCCCTGGATGCCACAATGCCGATGTCCCTGACAATGGGCGCATCATTATTGGGAAGGCAGTCGCAGGCCGGAGACACATCCGTAATAAAATTGATAAAAAATGACCGGTGTTCTTTTCCTTTCAACACACCCATGGTATACTCCACCATGCTTTCCAAGAATACGGGGATGGTCTGGTTCCATCTGATCTGGATGGCCCCGCTGGGGCATATAATGATGCACTCTCCGCAGCCGATGCATTTATCGTCATCTATTACGGCTTTTTCTTCCTTAAGTGAAATGGCGTTTCCCGGACACCGTTTCACACAGTCACCGCAGCCGATGCATTTCTTTCTGGTTACCTTCGGGCTTACCGTGGAGTGCTGGGCAAGTTTTCCTTTTCGTGACGCACACCCCATTCCCAGATTTTTTATGGTGCCCCCGAAGCCGGACAGTTCGTGACCCTTGAAATGTGCAACCGAAACAATGGCGTCTGCCTCTACAATTTCAGATCCAATATAGACGTCTTTAAAGTTTTTTTGGTTGATGGTCACGGGAAATTCACTTTTTCCTCTGAGACCGTCCGCGATAACTATGGGCGCCTCCACCACGGAATAGGGGAACCCGTTTTGAATGGCGGTGGTTATGTGTTGGGGAGAGTCGCTCCGTGTGCCCGCATACAGTGTGTTGGCATCCGTCAGGAAGGGGTTTCCGTTGGCTTTTTTTATTTCAGACACGATTTTCCTGATAAACACCGGACGTATAAACGCCGTGTTGCCGAGCTCACCGAAATGAAGCTTCAACGCCACAAGGTCTTTTTTTTTAATTGCCGATTTCATGTCGGCAGCCTCTGTCAGCAGTTCTATTTTCTTAAAGAGGTTTTCTTTTGGTGTGGTTCGAAGATCCATAAAGTAGACGTTGCTTTTCATAATGCCCTCTGGGTTTGATAGGTGTTATGGGTATTATATGAACAAATTGATGTTTCAATTATAAATTTTTTGATGATGGTCGTCAAGGGCGTCAGTGAACATTAGTGAAACGCTTAATAGATTCTTATCCATTTAAACACAGTTATGAAAACCGGCAATAAAACCTTTGGGCAGCGCCAACGCTTCAATATCCGAGTGGAAAGGATCAGCTGTCTTTGATATATCCCCATTCGAAAAGTCTCCGGTATGCGTGTTTTGCATTTTCCCCGCTGCTTACGACCTTCAAATAGTCGTAATATTTCTCGGCGGCGGCTTTTCGGTTTCCCGTTCCTTCAAAGCAGTATCCAATGAAAAAGCCGATATGGGGATTGCCGGGAAGCAGCCGATCATAATGATTAAACTCGTTAAGCGCAGACGAGTATTTTTTCTTTTTCAGCTTGATAAAACCATTGATATTGCAGGCCTGTGCTTCATCAGGATACACGTTTCTCGCTTTTTCGGCAAAGCGGGCTGCTTTGGAAAAGTTCTCCATAACCATTTGGCATTTTGCCATCATCAGAAGCCCGGCATAGTCATTCGGTGCTTTTTCCAACGCCGATTCGAAATACGACTCGGCATGGTCGTATTTACCGGCGGCCATTTCCCTTTCACCTTTCTGCATATCGTCAATGGCACCGCTGATTTTTCTTAAGTTTTTGGTATTGTCCATATACCGTTCGCGAAAAAGCGGCTTGTTTTTGTCCCGGGCATAGGTTGACGAAACCGCCTTTATTGCCGTCTTGTAGCGCTCGTCACTCATGGGATGGGTGGAAAACATAATTTCGATGGCATTCGGCTTATGCTTGGAAAGGTTTCTCAGCATATCCATGAGACCTTCAAAACCGGTGGGACTGTAGCCGGATTTGACCATGTACTTAAGGCCGAGATCATCGGCCTCACGTTCGTTATCCCTGCTGTAGGAAGCAAGAAGCGCTCCCGCTCCCAGCATCCCCAGCTGAGATGAGAGGTTTGCATACGCGGGGTCAATTGTCCCGACATATGTTGAGACTCCACCGATAAGCGTTTGTGTTAACATGGTATTTGACATCTGTCGGGCTGTGTGGCGCGCGTTTACATGACCGAGTTCATGCCCGATAAGAGCGGCAAGCTCAGCCTCGTTTTCAAGGGACAGAAGAATCCCCCTGGTGATTCCGATGCTGCCTCCCGGGAATGCATAGGCATTGACATATGTGGCGTTCACTCCCTGAAACGAGTAGGGCAGATTCGGCCGGTGCGTCAGCTTTGCCATGTTTTGACCGGTTTTGTTGATATAGTTGCTTAACTTCCTGTCCTGTATGCGGCCGTAATCGGAAGAAAACTGTTGAGGGGAGTTTTCCCTGTCTATCCTGATCTCTTTGTCCTCCGATACCAGCATGAACTGGCGTTCGCCGGTAACCGGATTCACGGCACACCCCACTAGAAGACCTGCTGTGAAAACACAACCGGTTTTCAGAAATGCCCTTCGGGTTACCGGGGCATACGGATTAGTAGCTGGTATAGGGTCAGGCATTCATCCTCCTTGATCACAGATTACGATTGAACCTCTTCTTTTAGAAGGCAGCAGGCAACTTTAAAAAGAGGTGCTCCCTCACCGTCATACACCAGATTGTCCGGTTGAATCAATTTGTTCATGACGCACCCTTCGGGTATATCCAGTTGAAAAAGGTCGGTTTCATTGATGCGTTTTGTCGGAACCAGACGGTTGTTAACAAATTGAAAGCCGTGAATGGGATAATCTTCACAAAGGGGGCACTGGTAAACCCGTCCATTTGGAAATATAAAGTAGTTTTCAGCAACCCTGGCGGCGCACTCAAATGGTTCTTCAGGGCTTAAAAACACTTTCGGATACGTTACCGTAAGGCCAAGATCGGCGACATCCCTTGCAACAGCGGGTACGGTGTCAAGCCATTCTTTTTTTGAAAGCTGAAGATCTCCTGCTGCTTCGGCTGATTTTCCCCTTATCCCGATAACCTGTATGAAGAATTTATCGACGCCAAGGTCTGAAATTAGGGGACCCATGCCCGACAATTCATGGATGTTTTCACGGCTGACCGTGAAGATAAGACTGGTGTTGATTCTTTTTTTGACGGCTTTTTCAATACCGTCAATGCACCTGTCGTATGATCCTTCCCCTCGAATGGCGTCGTTTGTTGGCCTTGTTTTTCCATCCAGGCTGAAACTCAGATAATCGACATCATCCGGGCCGATTTTATCAAGAAGATTATGAAACAAATACCCGTTTGTATCAATCGTAATGGACTCGTAGCCCAGGCGCCTTGCTGTCCTTACGATTTCGGGGAGTTCAGGATGCAGTGTCGGCTCACCACCAAGGAAAATAATGTTAGACGGCTTTTTTTGGGGATGAAATGCTTCAAGCCAGGACTCTATAACCGCCGTGTCAAGCATTTCATTTCCGTGCTGCTTCGGGTTAATATAGCAATGGCGGCATGATAAGTTGCATGCGGTTAAAATGTGGAAAAAAACATTCGTCGAGTTTCTGGAAAAGGAGACCGTCTTTTTCAATTTAGGGGCGGTACTATTTAATTATGGTTCTTGTAATCACCTTGGTTCTACCGTCTTGATCCGGCTGGTTCTCTTTTAACGTATCCAACTCTTTTTTATAAGTGATGGCATCATGTTTTGCCTTCACCAGTTCATCGTTGGTCAGCCGCAACCGTATGGACATGTATTCGGCAAAAATTCTATAGAGCAGCAACAGGAAGTCCAGCTTGTTTTCGTCGGTTGAGAGCTTATCATGGGCGGATGTGTTTACTCCAAGACAGACGGTTTTCCCGTCTGCGAATACGGAGGCGGATCTGCTCAGGCTGTCAATGATCCTCATTTCTCCGAATATTTCACCTTTTTTATCAATCCTTACGATTTCCATGCCTTCTTTTTTAATGATAACGCCGCCTTTAAGCAAAAAATAGAGCCAGGGGTCCGTATCCCCTTCTTTTATGATGACCTCGCCATCCTCGTATTCTTTTATTTTGCTGAGGCGCAGCAGTTTGGCAAGATTTTTGATCTCAAAATGTTTCAATGCCGGTATATCCAGAAGCCTCTGGATGTTTTGCATGTTGTCTTTAAGGTATTTTGATTCTATCATAATGCGCTCCTGATAATGACAATAGACCTAGTTGTCTTTATATTGAGGCTTTAAAAAAAAGTCAAATACCAAAAATATATCCACTTGGTTTTATTCCGACATTCTACCCGGGAACAATCAGCAGGGCATTTCGAGGCAGTCTTTTGTTATGTCTTGATCAAAGCTGACCGGATATTTACCGTCAAAACAGGCTTTGCAGAACATATTTTCAGGGTCATTCACGCCGGTGGATTCCAGCAGCCCTTCTATGGTAAGGTAATGCAGGGAGTCAAGTCCCAGAAAACCTTTTAATTCGTCCACGGATTTTTTTGCGGCAATTAATTCTCCCTTGGTGGAAAAGTCAATTCCGTAATGGCAGGGAAAACGGTGGGGGGGGCAGCTTATGCGCATATGGACATGGTTTACACCAAGCTCTCGAAGCGCCTTTACGCGGGTTCTTGCCGTGGTTCCTCTGATAATGGAGTCTTCAATAATAATGATGTCTTTTCCGGAAAGGAGCTGCTTCACCGGGTTCAGCTTTATCCTTACGCCGAAGTCACGCATGCTTTGTGTGGGCTGGATAAAGGTTCTTCCGACATAATGGTTTCTGATCATGCCCATTTCAAATGGAATCCCCGACGCTTCGGAATATCCAAGGGCGGCATAGTTGCCGGAGTCGGGAAACGGCATGACAAGGTCGGCATCGACATGGGATTCTTCAGCAAGGCGTTTGCCGTGGTCCTTGCGGGTCAGGTATACGTTTTTTCCAAAGAACGTGCTGTCCGGCCTTGCAAAATAAATGTACTCGAAAATACAGAAATTTCGTTTCACGTGATTATGGGGGTTAAGACTCCGCAGGCCGTCCTTGTTGATTATCACGGTCTCACCGGGGTCGAGTTCCCTTATAAAGGTGGCTTGAAGGAGGTCAAGTGCGCAGCTTTCAGATGCCAGTATATAGTTGCCGTTCAGTTTTCCAAGGCACAGGGGCCGGAACCCGTTCGGATCTTTTATTCCGATCAGCTCGCCTTTTCCGGTAAGTACCACAAAGGAGTAGGCTCCCTTGAGCTTGGATACCGTTCTGATCAGCGCTTCATCCAGGCCATGCTTTAGATTTCTGATAAAAAGATGGATGGCGATTTCGCTGTCCATGGTGGTTTGAAAAATTGATCCAAGCTCTTCCAGTTCTTTTTTCAATGTATGGGCGTTTACCAGGTTGCCGTTATGGGCCATGGCATAGGACTTCCCCATATGATTGACGACAAACGGCTGGGCATTGGATAATACGGAACTGCCGGTGGTTGAATACCGGACATGGCCGATGGCGCTTCCGCCTTGCAGTTGTTCCAGATGGTCAATGTCAAACACGTCCGGGACAAGGCCCATTCCCTTGTGCGCGACAATCTTTTTGTCCTTGGCAACGGCAATTCCCGCACTTTCCTGCCCTCTGTGTTGTAAAGCATATAAGCCGAAATAGGTCATCCTGGCTGCTTCCGGATGGTCATAAATGCCGAAGACACCACATTCGTCTCGGGGCCGCAGCGATTTCCCGTATCTATTCATGATACTCCTGTATGGTTTTATACGTGAGTTTTTTGTCCATCAATGCTTGAATGCCGCGACACATGGCTGCAGCTCCGGCGAGGGTTGTCGTATACGGAATTGAAAACTGGAGGGCTGCCCGCCGAATTAAATAGCCGTCCTTCAATGTCTCTTCACCGGAAGCCGTATTGACCACCAGTTGAATATCCTGGTTCTTAATGGCATCTACAGCGTGGGGGCGGCCGATGGACACTTTATTTATTACCTTGTTGTCAACGGAGTTGTCACTGAGAAAGGACGATGTTCCCCGGGTGGCGAGGATATCGAATCCCATGTTCCTGAACTGCCGTGCAATGGGCAGTATGGCTTTTTTGTCCCCGTCTTTAACACTGATAAACACCGTACCGCTTACAGGAAGGTTCTGCTTTGCGCCGAGCTGGGCCTTGGCAAATGCAGGTCCGAAATCCGTGTCAACGCCCATGACTTCGCCCGTGGATTTCATTTCCGGTCCCAAAAGAGAATCCACATTGGTAAAGCGGTTAAACGGGAAAACAGCTTCTTTAACGGAAACGTGTTCAGGAACGATTTCTTTTGTGAAATTGAGTTCTTCAAGGGTTTTTCCCAGCATGAGCTTCGTGGCCAGCTTTGCCAAAGGCACCCCCGTAGCCTTGCTTACAAACGGAATCGTTCTGGATGCCCTGGGGTTCACCTCAATGACATAGAGCTTGTTATCCTTTACGGCATACTGAACATTCATAAGGCCCACCACGTTCAGTTCCGCGGCCATGGATTTTGTGGCGGATACAATTTCATCGATTACTGCAGGATCGATGTTTTCAGGGGGAAGAACGCATGCGGAATCGCCGGAATGAATACCGGCTTCTTCAATGTGCTCCATGATACCGCCGATGATGGTTTTCTTGCCGTCTGAAATTGCATCCACATCCAGTTCTGTGGCATCCTCTAAAAATTTATCAATCAGGACCGGATGACCGGGGGATGCCTGAATGGCCAGTTCCGTAAAATTTTTAAGTTCTTCGTTGTTATAGACGATTTTCATGGCTCTCCCTCCAAGTACATAGGAGGGGCGGACGATTACCGGATATCCAATGCCTTCAGCCAGTTCGGCGGCTCCTTCCACATCTGTTGCCGTACCGTTGGCGGGCTGGACGAGTCCGAGCTTTTTCAGCATGGTCTGGAACAGCTCCCTGTCTTCGGCCCTGTCAATGCTCTCGGGACTGGTGCCGATGATGGGTACACCGGCCTTGAACAGAGGCCCTGCAAGATTCAGCGGGGTCTGGCCCCCGAATTGCACAATTACCCCATCGGGCTTTTCCGTTTCAATAATATGCATCACATCTTCTTTGGTCAGTGGTTCAAAATAGAGTTTGTCTGATGTGTCATAATCGGTGCTGACTGTTTCCGGATTACTGTTGACCATGATGCATTCCACGCCTTCTTCACGAAGGGCAAATGCAGCATGAACACAGCAGTAGTCAAATTCGATTCCCTGGCCGATCCTGTTGGGGCCGCCGCCAAGGATCATCACCTTTTTTTTATTCGAAACCCTGGCTTCTGTTTCCATTTCATAGGTGGAGTAATAATATGGGGTGGACGCCCTGAACTCCGCAGCACATGTACCCACCAGTTTGTAAACCGGAATGATGCCGTAGTCCTTTCTTTTCTTTGCAATCGTTTCTTCATCGACCCCGGTAAGCCAGGCCAGCTGGACATCTGAAAACCCGTATTCTTTTGCTTTTCTCAGCATGTCGGGGGCCATGTTGTCTATGCCTGCCGCCGCCAGATCCTGTTCAAGATCGACGATCTGCTTGATTTGAAAAAGAAACCATGGATCGATCCCGGTTTTTTTATATATCTCATCAGGGGTCATGCCCTTCAACAGGGCTTCGCGGAGGTAAAAGATGCGTTCCGAGTTGGGGGTCGTAAGCTTCTGCTCGATGGTGGACAGCGTCAGGGGCTTTTCAATGGCGGCTGAAACGGATTTTCCGTCAGCTCCCAGTCCGTGTCTTCCGATTTCCAGGGACCGGATTCCTTTTTGAAGGCTTTCTTTGAATGTCCTGCCAATGGCCATGGTCTCGCCAACGGACTTCATGGATGTTGTCAGATAATCTTCGGTTTCGGGGAATTTTTCAAATGTCCATCGCGGAATTTTTACAACACAGTAGTCCAGGGTGGGTTCAAAAGCGGCAAGGGTTTCTCCGGTAATGTCATTTTTAATCTCGTCCAGGGTATACCCTACGGCCAGTTTTGCTGCTATTTTTGCAATGGGAAAGCCCGTTGCTTTTGACGCAAGGGCGGAACTCCTTGACACCCTGGGGTTCATCTCAACAACAACCATTTCCCCATCCGCCGGGTTGACGGCAAACTGCACGTTTGATCCGCCCGTGTCCACACCGATTTCCCGCATGATGTCAATGGACGCATCCCGCATATGCTGATACTCCCTATCCGTCAGTGTCTGGGCCGGCGCCACCGTAATGCTGTCCCCGGTATGGACGCCCATGGCATCGATGTTTTCAATGGAGCAGATAATGACGACATTGTCATTGTGATCCCTCATGACTTCGAGCTCGTATTCTTTCCAGCCGAGCACGGACTGCTCCAACATGACCTGTGTGATCAGGCTTGCATCAAGACCGGCTTTGGCCATGACTTCGAGATCTTCGGGATTGTAGGCTATACCGCCGCCCGTACCTCCTAAGGTAAAGCTGGGTCTGACGATCAGTGGAAAGCCTATTTCCGACGCAATGGATCCGGCCGAATCCATGTCAAAGGCAAATCCGCTTTTGGGGATGGTCAGGCCGATCCTTTCCATGGCGGCCCTGAACAGTTCACGGTCTTCCGCTTTATTGATTGCCTCAAATGATGCGCCTATCATTTCAACATTGAACGCTTCCAGTGCCCCTGTTTTCGATGCTTCGAAGGCCGTATTTAAACCGGTCTGGCCTCCGAGTGTGGGAAGAAGGGCATCCGGCCGCTCCTTTTTAATAATCTCTATGAGGACCTCCGGTGTCACCGGTTCGATATAGGTTGCATCTGCCAACTCGGGGTCGGTCATGATGGTGGCAGGGTTGCTGTTGACAAGAACGACGTCATAGCCTTCTTCCTTCAGCGCTTTGCAGGCCTGTGTGCCTGAATAATCGAACTCGCAGGCCTGACCAATGATGATCGGTCCGGCTCCTATGATGAGAATCTTTTTTAAGTCGGAACGTTTCGGCATAGTGTCTCTTATAAGTGCTTGTTTTTTTGCATCATGTCAGTAAAGTCAGTAAAAAGGTATCTTGCGTCGTGCGGCCCGGGGGATGCCTCCGGATGATATTGAACGGCAAAAACCGGATGTTTTTTATGCCTGAACCCTTCAAAGGTATTATCATTCAGGTTGATGTGGGTAACCTCGATATTACTTTCACCCATGCTCTTTGTGTCCACGGCAAAGCCATGGTTTTGTGATGTGATTTCCACACGGCCGGTGAGCATATTCTTGACCGGCTGGTTGGACCCCCTGTGGCCGAATTTCAACTTAAAGGTTTTTCCTCCGAGGGCAAGTCCCAGAAGCTGATTCCCAAGGCAAATTCCGAACATCGGCCTGAATCCCAGAAGGGTTTTGATGGTTTCAACTGCATACGTAACGGGCTCGGGGTCGCCCGGTCCGTTTGACAGGAAAATGCCGTCCGGCTGAAGGTCTTTAACGGTCTGGGCCGATGTTGTTGCCGGCACAACAAGAACGTCGCACCCGGCGTTTTCGAGACATCGCAATATATTGTATTTTATACCAAAATCAAAGGCGATAACCGAGAACCGGTCTTTTTTATTTTGCCAGATGTCCGGGGTGAGTGCCGGTTTGCTTAAAGGTATGGGCCCTCCATTTTTCCAGAAATAGAAAGAATCGGTGGTAACGGACGTTACAAGGTCCTGACCTTCCATGGATGGAATAGCCTTTGCTTTGTTAACCAGGGCGTCCGGATCAAGGTTGCTTGTTGAGATAACGGCCCTCATTGCGCCGGACTTCCTGATGTGGCGGGTGAGCGCCCTGGTATCAAAACCGTGTATGCCCAGGATGCCGCTCTCTTTCAAATAATCGGCAAGGGTGGATGTGGACCGGTAGTTGCTGGGGAAATCCTGGTATTCTTTTACCAGGAAGCCTGCAACCTGAATGCGATCTGACTCGACATCTTCAGGATTAACTCCGTAATTGCCCACGAGCGGATAGGTCATGGTTACGAGCTGCCCCCTGTAGGAAGGATCCGTGAGCACTTCCTGGTAGCCGGTCATGGATGTGTTAAACACCACTTCACCGCCGGTTTCACCGGGACCGGTGAAACTTTTACACTCAAATGTCCGTCCGTCCTCCAATGCCAGAAGCGCTTTGATATCGTCCATGCCTTAAATTCTATCCCAAAGAGTTGATTCAAAAAACGTTCAAAGTACCCATTGCCCCTGTTTCTCGGGCGTTAATTTTTAGCGTACCTTTGGCTATATTTTTATCGGCAAATTGTCAATAAGAGGATGGCCGAAACAGCAATATGTTTCTATTTTATCGTTTTTTTATTAGTTTTACTAAAAAAAATATCACACCTTCATTTTTTCTAAACAGTAAGATGTCTCCGGCTATTCCAACTGGACAGCAACCCCCGATAGACAACCTATGTTTTTTGGTTACCAGCTGTTTCAAAGAATCTAGTTTGCATTTCCGCACCGCTCTTCAATAAAGCCGGTGCGGAAATGGTTGAAAGGAATGGGTTTAAACTAGTAGTTCCAATCCCAGAAGCCAAAGGCGAGGATGTTCATTATTATAGGAACGGCATAGATGATTGAAATTGTGATGATTTTATTCTTCATGGTTTTCAGGCTGATCACAAGAATAACACCACAGAAGAAATGGAAATAGCCAAAGAAGAATATCAGCCAGACACCTTTAAATGTGCGCTCCCAAAAGGGGTATTCCCATACCAGATGGCCGCCGTAGTTGAGAATGCATTCCACAAAGACTGCGAAGGCGGAAAAACCGATGGCCCAGAACCACTTCTCGGGAAGACCCATTATCTTTTCCTGCGTACTTTCGGAGAGGGTGTGATAGTAGACAATACCGCTGATCAAAAACATGAAGATGATTTCAATGTTCCAGCCCACCATCACACGGAGACCCGTATCGCCCGGGGTTGTCCAGAAGGCAGAGCGCTGGGTCAAATGCATGACCCATCCGTTCCATGTTTCATTGAAAAAATCAATGCCGAAGAGGGTAAGCCCTGCAAACACCGCATTCCAGTTTCCCGTGGAGCGGGCCAATTTGATCTCTTTTGCGTAAACATACATAACAATCATGAGCAGCGGTATAACGTACCATTTGATCATCGAAAAATCTCTCAGGCCGTCTAATGCCTGAATAGTTGCTTCCGTCATGAGCACCTCCTGTTGCTTGAAAGAATTAATTTTATGCGGGCCGGAGATAAGGGTCTTTCCGGCATAATCCCCGTAAAATAAGCCTTACACCTTCTTCATACATTCGGACAGCAGAATTTCCCTCGGATTTTATGTATGTCTTAATCAGGAACATGATATAAATTGAAAAAAGAAGTTCCGTCATATGCTCGACATCTAGTTTATAAAAGACCCCTTCATTGATTCCCTGTATGAGGATGTCCTTTATCAGCAACATGGCACCCTGGTTGATTTCATAAAACCGGTCTTCTTCCGGAGACAGGGTAAAGATTCCATGGTCCATGATCAGGATGGATCGAAGGTTTTCCCGGTGGGACAGGTACTCAAATGATTTGGAGGTCATTACCTTAAACTTTTCCACTACGTCATCCGCTTCTGAAATAGCCGCGGCAACGGAATCCCGCCATTCTTTAAGGGCCGTGCCTACTGTTTGCTCATATAAATCCCGTTTGCTGGTTACGTAGAAATAAAGGTTGCTTTTGGTCATCCCCACTTCAGTGGCCACATCTTCCACCGTGGTTTTTTTAAAGCCGTATCGGGCAAATACCTTTAACGCAGCTTGAAAAATCTTTTGTTGTTTTTCTGTTTTGGTCATTGTCAAATGAATAATTGAACAGGTGGATCATTTATTCAAATATTCAAAACCAAGGCATCTTGTCAAGGGAAAAAATGGAGATGATGTTAAGGTAATCAAAAGTAAGATTTACTTGACTTGACTGCCAATATTAATGATATCTGTAATTGAGTCGGGTTGAATTATTCTCAATAAAGCACTAATTCAGTTCTACTTTCCAGTTGCTATAAAGACGTCTGTTGAATATTAATGTTATAATCATCAAAATGGTAAATGGTTTGGCTAAAGCAAAATTAAAATTCAGACAATGCCCAACCTGTCAATATTCTCAAAGCTTGAAAAGAGTTCTTTTAAAAAGAAATGCCTATGTCAGATGGAAATGTCCAAACTGTAACCAGTTATTAAAATTCAATTGGAAAAAAGATTTTTATAGTGTCGAAATTTATGTTTTGATTACTGCAATAATGGCATCAATTATAGCCATAC
>Ga0180436_10004773_pt1 | contig 12103 bp, 12 predicted proteins | sample SS_ome_2_FD_132434 | JGI IMG/M metagenome (GOLD analysis project Ga0180436, IMG submission 132434) | Hypersaline lake sediment archaeal communities from the Salton Sea, California, USA - SS_3_S_2 metaG | ecosystem: Environmental > Aquatic > Non-marine Saline and Alkaline > Hypersaline >...
GCACCACCGAAACAATACCCGGCGGCAACGGCATTGGTCACATCGGCGCCCTTGCTCTTGGCTGTGGCCAACGCCCCGTTCAGCAATGCACGCATTTTTGGGCGATCTTTATAGAGCTCACCGGTATGCTGGCGTTTGTCTTCTACTTCTGTCGGGCGCACACCGGCACCGAAGAGATCCACGGCAAAAACTGCATATCCCAATTCAGCCAACATGCCGGCGCGTTTTATTTCATAATCCGTCAGTCCATCCCAGTCGTGAACCAGAAGGACCAGCGGCGCGGAATCTGAAGGGCTGATGTAATAGCCTTCATAGGCCTGCCCGTCGATTTGATAGGTTACTGCGGTGCCGGCAGCCCCCATGGCCACCGTCGGAAACAAGACGATTAGAAAGATATATTTAAACATAGTCATGGCAAAACCACTCCTTTCTGAAAACGATTCGTATTTCAATAACCGAACTCCGTTCGTATTGATTATAGTCACTTTGACTTTTTGCTGAATTGTCCATGTTTGGGACCAATTTATTAGATTCAAAATAAACGTGATTACCTAAACGTCAAGAAATGAAGAGACATCTCATGCCGGCAATTAAGATGACAGTCTAGGCTGCGCGGGAAAGACCGATGATACCGGTGGGCCATCTCCAGAAGGGTTTGTCCACAGACCACATTGTGGTACTTTTTGTTTGACATCACCCGGATCCCATGGGTTAGAATGCCGCTTGTCTAAAAAAACCAGGGACTCAACCATGCGTCAACCCAAACACCTCATAATACGCCGCAGCTTCGTCCTGGCGGTGATCTTACTGCTGTCAATCCAAGCTTTAGGCAGCACAGCGGCGCTGGCCGCGGCCTGCGGATCTGTTTCCTGCTGCTGCCATGGAAAAGAGTCCCGGATACCGGCCGAGGGTATGACCATGGGGCTGAATCCAGCATCCTGTGAACCCCCGGAGCCAATCCCCATGGCCTGCTGCCGGGCAGCGGATCCGGCAGTGGTCCAGCCCATTGCCCTCTCCGGCAATGGATCATACCCGGATGAAAACAGGCTATTTCGTACCTGGGCCCCCGCAGCGGCGGCTATCGCGCCCCTTGATTCCTTTGCATCGGCACGATCCCCACTGCATATGGGCGACGGACTGCCCCCACCCCCGATACCCATCTTCCTGGCCAACCAAATCCTCCTTCATTGATGCCTCCCTGATTTAAAACCGGACAATATTCGGCAGGATTACATATTGGGTTATCTACCCTCGGGGAATTTATAAGGAACCTTTGGCTGGCATGCAGCTTTCCTTGGTTTCTATCTCCATCGCCCGCATGAAACCAAGCGATATAACTGGAGGAACCTATGCCATCAAAAACCAGTTCCAAAGAAACGACCCAAGCAAAAAAAGAGATTATCATGGAGTTGCATAGCCAGAACCGGAAAAGATTATTGGCAATCGTTGCGCTTGGCCTGTTACTGAGCGCAGGCCTGGTATTGCACTTTTCCGGATTCCTGAAAAAACCAGTTCAAACTGCGGCCCCGGCTGCCGATATCATCACAACCGGCCAGAGCATCTCCTGACCCCTGGCCATGTTTGATGATGGGCAGGTCCGGCATTACCAATTCCAAACCGGGGAGATTACCGTGCGTTATTTTATACGGCACATCAACGATGCCGGGACGACCATCGTCATGGTGACCCATAGTGAAACCTGCGCGGAATATGCCCATCGTGTAGTGGCCATGCAGGACGGCCGGTGTCTGCCGGAACATGGCAGGGCCGGCTCCGGGGCTGATGGGGCCTATTTACGGCGGGCTTCCTGAACAAAAGATGAGAATTATAGCAAAGACGCAAAGATCGCCAGGATGGCAGCCCGCTGCCTCATTGGCGATCCTGTTGAACCATATCGTGTCCATCCAGAAATGAGGATTCTGGATAAGCACTATATCCGGCGGAGTATGTCCAAGACCCGATCCAGTTGGCTGAATGAATTATAGATGTGGGGCGCCAGGCGCAAACTGCCCAGCCGGGCGGCGACAACTATGCCCTGGGCCTTGAGCTGGCCCACCAGGGCGGCGGCATCCAGGCCCGTCTTACGGCAAACGGTGATCCCGGTGGGGTATTCGGGGAAACGGTCGGACAGGACGGTGAAGCCCTTGTCGCTTAAGCCGGCGGCTAAATAGGCATTGAGTTCCAGGATCCGCTGCCGGGCCCGTTCAAATCCAATGGCGTCCAGGAACTTAAGGGCGGCCAGAAAATAGACCCAGTCGCCGAAATTGGGTGTGGACAGGATAAAGCGATCCGCGTCGGGCTTGAGTTCATCGCGATAGGGCAGGTAAGTTTCGTCATCCACCACCGAACCGGTGGCCCAGAAAGCCGGCTGTAAATCTTCCAGCTTATCCCGGGCCACGAAAAACCCGCCCAGCCCCAAGGGACCCATGAGCCATTTCCAGGCCGAAAAGGCCATGTAATCCACCCCGTCCCGATGGGGGTCCACCGGCTGGTGGCCCACACCCTGGGCGCCGTCCACCACAAAAGTGATGCCCCGCTCGCGGCACAACTCTCCGACCCGGGTAAGGGGCAGGGGCATCCCCGTGCACCAGTGCACCGCCGACAGGGATACGACCCGCGTGCGGGGTGTCAGGCGCCGGGAAAGTTCGTCGATGAATTGATCGGGATGCTCACCCGGGGGCACGGCCACCATCCGCACCCCTTTGGACGCCAGGTTTCTCCAAGGATACACATTACTGGGGTATTCGTTCTCCAACAGCACGACTTCGTCCCCGGGCCCCAGGTCCAGTCCCTGGGAAACAAACAGCATACCCTCGGCCGTATGGTGGACCAGGGTCACCTCCCGGGGCAGGCAGTTAAGCAGGCCGGACAGCAGGACCTTGATGCGTGCCAGTGTATCAGCATAGGGTGCGACCCGGCTGAAAACGCCCTCCTGCGCATAGCCGGCCAGGTAGCGCGCCTGCGCCTCCTTGATATGTTCACCGGCCGGCACGGTGCCGCAGTTATTCAGCCAGATCAGCTGACGATTCACCGGATAGGCGTCATATACCTGCTCCCAATCCATTACAGCCTCCTCTCATGGTTCTTGCTATAGCGCCCCAGACTAGTTAAGATAGAGTTTCTGGTTATGTCTTAGGTGCAGGTGCTGCATAGAAACCCCGCAACAGCTTGAATTGGGCCCCGTATGGAATCTCCTGAAAAACCCGCCGCCCCTCCCGCCAGCCGGAGCTTTCGGGAGACCCTGCAATTTTACCTCATCGACTGCAAAACCCCGCTGGGCAAGTTCATCGACATTGTCATCATCTTTTTAAACCTGGTGATCTGCGCCATTTTCGTAGCGGACACCTATGACCTGTCCCCGGCTACCGAGCGATTTCTCTGGCGCCTGGAAGTGGTCATCGTTTTCTTCTTTATCATCGAATACATCGCCCGGCTCTACGCCGCCGACAACCGCTGGCGGCAGCTTTTCGATATCTACAGCATCATCGACCTGATTGCCATCATCCCCACGGTCTCCCTGCTGCTTTTGCCCCTGGTGGGGATCACACCGGAGGTGGGATTCATCAAGGTCATCCGTATCCTGCGGATCTTCCGAATTTTTCGGTTTCTGCGCTTCGCAGCCGATGCGGAGTTTTTTTTCGGCGAGATCACCCACCACATACTCAATGTCCTGCGCTTCTTCCTGACCCTGCTGTTTCTTTTCTTTATCTCCTCGGGAGCCTTTTACCACGTGGAGCATACCGCCAACCCCGAAATCAACAGTTTTGGGGATGCTTTCTACTTCACGGTCGTGACCCTCACCACGGTGGGTTTCGGAGATATCACACCATCAACCCAGGCCGGCAAGTGGGTCACGGTGGTGATGATCCTTTCCGGCATCATCCTCGTTCCCTGGCAGGCCACCCGCATTGTCAAGGTCTGGATGCGCATCGCCGGCAAACAGGATGTGGTCTGCCCCAAGTGCGGCCTGCGTTACCATGACCGGGACGCATCCCACTGCAAATCCTGCGGCGAGGTGATCTTCCAGCCCTATGATGACGAGAGTTTTTAGCCGGGATAGACCCGCAGGTGGTTTTCCCGGCAGAGGGTACGCAGCAGGAGTAGCTTGGCAGGGCAGTTCCGGGTGCTCGGCACGCTTCGCGGATCAGGGCCGGGGTAAACCCGGCAAGGCCGGATCAGTCTTTAACCCGCTCCACATACTGCCCGCTGCGGGTATCTATGCGGATGCGTTCGCCCTCTTCGATAAAGGGCGGTACATTGAGGACATAGCCGGTCTCCAGGGTAACGGGCTTGGTATCCCCGGAGGCGGTGTCGCCCTTGGCCCAGGGATCGGCCTGGGTCACCGTGAGATTCATAAAGATGGGCAGGGAGACGCCGATGGCGCGGTTTTCGAAAAAAAGAACGTTGCACACCGTATTCTCTTTTAGAAAATTGAGGGCCTCGCCAACCTGTTCTTCGCTTAGAAACTCCTGCTCGTAATTACTGCTGTTCATGAAGCAGTAACTCGTTCCATCGGCATACAGATATTCCATTTCATGCTCTTCCAGGTTGGCTTCCTGAAATTTATCGCCCGAACGGTAGGTCTTATCGAACTGGGTCCCGGTAAGCATATTTTTCAGCCGGCATTTATAAAGCGCCTGGCCCTTGCCGGGCTTGGAAAAATCGAACTGCACGATCACATAGGGATCGCCGTCAATGGCTATTTTCAGCCCTTTTCTTAAATCTGATGCTTCATACATAAATACACCCGCTTTTAAATGATTGTTTTGCACCGCCGATGCCCCGGCATGGGTAAATACCGGGATCGCCGAACTTAAAATTAAGTTGACATTTGGGGCCGTGTTTACCATATTCAGGCAGTTTTCGCAAACCTGAAGATGATAAGAATTTACTGCATTTTAAGATGGATAGCCCATGATCCTGATCATTGATTTCGGCTCCCAGTACAATCAGCTCATCGCCCGGCGGGTCCGGGAATTGAGAGTGTATTGCCAAATCGCGCCCCCCGCCATCCCTGTTTCCGAAATCAAGGCCCTGGCCCCCGACGGCATCATCCTGTCCGGCGGACCTTCGAGCATATACGAGCCCGGCAGCCCCAGGATCGACCCGGCCGTCTTCAAGCTTGGCATCCCCATCCTGGGTATTTGTTACGGCATGCACTACATGGTGGATGCCTTGGGGGGCAAGGTTTCCCAGGCAGATAAACGGGAATATGGCTTTGCCTCCCTCAGGGTCAGGCAGACTGAAAACATTTTCAAAGGTTTGGCCAAAGACAGCCAATGCTGGATGAGCCATGGCGATTCCGTTATCCGGCTGCCCCGGGGATTCAAAATCCTGGCCGCTACGGAAAACACGCAGCGCGCCGCAGTCTGGCACCCCGGCAAACAGCTCTTCGGCGTCCAATTCCACCCGGAGGTCCAGCATACCAAGCAGGGCAAAAAGATGCTGGGCAATTTCCTTTTTCAGGTGTGCGGCTGCAAGCGCACCTGGACCATGAAATCCTTCGCCCGCAAGACCATCGGCGAGATCCGCGAAACCGTGGGCGACCGCAGGGTGATCCTGGGTCTCAGCGGCGGAGTGGACTCCTCGGTGGCGGCGCTGTTGATTCACCAGGCCATCGGCAAACAACTCACCTGTATTTTCGTGGACAACGGGGTCCTGCGCAAAAACGAAGCGGCCCAGCTCAAGGAGATTTTTAAGGAGAAATTCAAGATCAATGTCCGCTTTGCGCGCGCGGCCAATAAATTTCTTACGGCCTTGGCCGGAGTCAGCGATCCCGAGAAAAAACGGAAAATCATCGGGCATGTGTTCATGGAGGTGTTCGAAGCCGAAGCAGGCCGCATCAAGCATGCCGAATTTTTGGCCCAGGGCACCCTCTACCCGGATGTGATCGAATCGATCTCGGCCTTCGGCGGGCCGACCTCGGTGATAAAATCCCATCACAACGTGGGCGGACTGCCCAAAAAGATGAAACTCAAACTGGTGGAACCCCTGCGCTACCTGTTCAAGGATGAAGTGCGCCTGTTGGGCAAAGAGCTGGGGCTCGACGAGGCCCTCATCTGGCGCCAGCCCTTTCCCGGGCCGGGCCTGGCCATCCGGATCATCGGCGCGGTGACCCGCAAACGGCTGGCCATCCTGCGGGAGGTGGACGCCGTGCTGCTCCAGGAGATCCGGGCCGCGGGATATTATAAAAAACTATGGCAGTCCTTTGCCGTGCTGCTGCCCCTGAAGAGTGTGGGGGTCATGGGCGATAAACGCACCTACGAACATGTGGTGGCCCTGCGGGCCGTTACCAGCAAAGACGCCATGACCGCTGACTGGGCGCGCCTGCCCCATAAGCTGCTGGCGCGCATCTCCAATCGGATCATCAACGAAGTGGCCGGGGTCAACCGCGTGGTCTATGATATCAGTTCCAAACCCCCGGGGACCATTGAATGGGAATAAGCCAGCATGAACGACCCACAGTCCACACGTTTTAGATTCAGTCCCGATGACGAACCCCAACCGGAGTCGCTGTTGGCGGAACCCGCGGCCGATCTGCAGCTGGACAAAGTCCGGCGGCGCATCAACCGCATTTACATCTTACTGCCCCTGTTGATCATCATTGCCTTGGCGGGGGTGTATTGGGTCCTGCATCAGCAGCTCAAACGCAGCCAGGACACCGGCTCCATCGAAGTGCTGCAACTCTCCAAGGATCTGGAGGCCAGCTTTTCGGCACTCTCCGTGAAACAGGCCAAGCTGGACGAACTGCTCAACAAGCAACTGGCCCCCCTCAACGAACGTCTGACGATCTATGAGCAGAATGGCAAAGAACTCAAGGGGCGGCTGCAAAACCTGGAAAAGTCCCTGGCAGCGATGGCCAAATCCAAGCTGGGCCCCCAGGACCTGGAAAAATCCGCAGCTTCCCTGACAGCCAAAATCAATGTGCTGGCCCAGGAGGTCAAGCGGCTTACTAAAACCGTAGAGGGCAATGGCAGCACGGTGGCCCAACAGTTCAAGGAGATGGGCGCCACGGTGGATCAAAGTGTGCTGGAGCTGGGAGAAATGGCCGTGGCCCTGGACGGCACGCGCAAGATCATAAACCAGCTGCAGAACCAGATGGCCAAACTGAAGGCCGCCCAAATCAGTCCGGAACGCCTTGAAGCGGCCCTGGCGGACCTGCGGCTCAATCTCCAGGATAATGACCACATCACTTTGCTCATCAGCGAGCAGGAAGTACTGGACAAACGCCTCAACACTCTGGCCCAGCAGATCAAAGCCGTGCAGGCCCAAATGGGCCGTGTCAGCCCCCCGGTTACTTCCCCGCCGTCCCCTGTCGTTCCGGCACCGGCACCGGTCACCACTTCGCCGGGAGGCATTCAGGAACAGGATATCAATTAGTTGATGGTCAATGCCAGACACGGTTTTTGAACTGGCCCAGCAACCGGTCGATGGTGGTCTGGGGGGTCAGGATGACCATATTTCCAACCAGTACCAGCAAAACCCCTGCCAGGGCACCGGTGGTCCAGTGGTACCCTTCGAACAGGGTGGAGAGGATCAGGGCGATAACCGGCATCAGCAACGCAACGTAGGCGGCATACTCCGCTCCGATGCGGCTGATGAGCAGCAGGTAGCAGCCGAAGGCCGCAATGGACCCGAAGATGGTCAGATAGAGCATCGGACCGAGATAACCCAGGGACCAGTCCATGACCAGCCCGCCGCCCAGGGCAAAATGGATGCAGAGGGTCAGCAGGCCGCCGTAGCCCATGCCGAATGCGTTGGCCTGGGTGATGGGCAGCCCTTCCCGGGCATTGCGGAAGGCCACGACATTACCGACAGATGCCAGATAGGCGCCGGCCAGGCCGATGGAGAGACCGATCAGCCCCCGGGTGTTGGTAAAACCGGCCAGGTCATGCCAGAAAACCAGGACGATACCGGCGAGGCCCAGCAGGCCGCCCCAGAACGCCCGCCAGGCAACCGGCTGGCCTATAAAAATCCGCAGGTTGAGGATATTGAGCATCAGGATGGTGGAAAACACCACCGCCACCAGCCCGCTGGTCATATAGGCGGTGGCCAGGTAGCTGCCGATGTAGCTTAACCCGAACATGGTGGATCCCTGGAGCAGCAGGAATCCATGGTCGCGCCGGGAAAAATGGAGCCGTTTTCCGGTAAGGCGGCAGTATGCCAGAAGAATCAGCGCCGCCAGGCAGAAGCGGTAGGCCACCGACAGGATGGGCGGCACCTGGTCGAGCTGAAGTTTAATGGCTAGCCAGGTGGAGCCCCAGATCAAAGAGGCGCTGGCATATAGGATAAGATTAAGCATTATCGTGGCAGGGATAAATCCAGTTTCTAACGATGAACAATGTTAGGGCTTGCGCAAACATTACTTCTTTTGCGCAAGCCCTAAAGGCAAAGTAAAGGGCCGGCTGGAGTTATCCGGCCGGCCCTGATGGCAGTGTGTCAGATTAGACGGAAACGTTATTTGCTCAGGTTGAAAAACAACTCATTGGCATCCGTCAGCATCGGGTGGGGCACATAGCCCTCTACCCAATCCCGATAGGCCCGGAACTGGGTCGGCTGATACAGCGGCAGACCGATGGCTTTCTCAAAGTACAACTCCTGGACACGGTGGTAGACCTTCCGCCGGGCGTCAGGATCCACCAGGAGAATACCTTCGTCGATGAGGGCATCAATCTCTTTATCCGCCAGGCCGGAAGCCGAACCATAGGCGCCGGCCGAATGCATGAAGGGCTGGGCAAAATTGTGGGGATCCGGATAATCCGCGCCCCAGCCGGTCATGAAAACCGGAAACAGGCGTTGGCGGTACTGGGCGTTGAAGTCTTTCAGCGAGATATCGATTACTTCCACCCGGAACTTGGGATTGAGGGCGTTGACGTTCTCGGCCAGCATAATGGCCGCTGCCTCCAGCACGTCCTTGCCGGTGAAGTAGATGATGCTCATCTTGAAACCCGTTTCCCAAACCTTGCCGCCCCAGGCTTTTTTCATATATTCGGCGGCTTTTTCGGGATCGTATTCATGCACCGGCACATCCTTGTGAAAAGGCAGGCCATCAATGACGGGACTGGAGGGCAGCACTACCCGGCCGTTGAAAACGTCTTCTTTGTAGGTAGCCCGGTCAAAACAGTGGGCAAAAGCCTTGCGCACGTTGAGATCCTGGAAGAAATCGGTGGGAATCCCTTTACCGTCCAACTTACCGCTGCCGATATGGGGATTGCCCTTGGATTCGATGTTCTGGTTGAAGAAGCCGGCATACATGCCCAGCTCGGGGGATTCGAAGAACTTCAGGTTCTTCATGGCCTTGGCTTCCGGAATGTAGGGCGCATCCACATTGGCCCGGTCCACATCGCCGTTTTTGAGCATCAGTTTGCGCGTGGACCACTCTTTGACGATTTTCACCGTGGCGCTTTTCAAGGCCGGTTTCTCACCCCAGTATCCGTCGAAACGTTCAAACATCATATGTTTGGCCGGCTCCCAGGTCTTGAGGGTGTAAGGTCCGGTGCCGTTGGTCACATGGTGCAGCGGTTCCTCACCCATACCGGGGTTGTTGTACTTGGCGGCATTTTCCTGGGTCCCGTCCCAGCAGCCCTGCTCAATGGCCCACTCTTTGTCCAGGATCATCCCGTTGGCATAGGCCAAAATCGCCAGGAAGGGCGGAAAGGGGCGGTGCAGCTTGATGACGACCTTGTTGCCGTCCACCTCGATGGCTTTGTCGATCTTTTCAGCCATATCGGGCAGCATTTTGCCGTCGCCGTCCCGGCTGGAGCCGACGCCGAACAGGGCATCCAGCATCATCCAGGTCGGTCCGCCGGACTGGTCCACCACCATGGTCCGTTCCAGGGAGTATTCCACATCCTCGGGGGTCAGGTCATTGCCATTCTGGAATTTGACTCCCTTGCGGATGTTGAATGTGTACACCAGTCCGTCTTCGGAAATTCCGCCGTTGGCCTTGGTGGGCACCTCCGTGGCCAGCACCGGTTTGAATTCTTCCGTGGACGATCCTTTGAACCAGACCAGGTTCTCGTAAATGTTCAAAATTTTGGCCCAGGCGGTGGAGCTGTAGCAGGTGCCCGGGTCCAGGGTGATAGTTGTGTTGGAATGAGCCAAGGTAAAGGTATCCGGATTCTTGACTTCTGCGGAGGATACACCGACGGCCACGCAGAAAATGAGAACCAGACACAACGAGATGAGTCTTTTCATAATTCCTCCTATCCATGATATATGGTTTATCCGCCAAGGCCGCCGCCACCCGGCGCCGGCATTCACCTGATGAACGCCGACCACCCTTCCCCGCAACCGGGGGGAAAAAACAATATTCACTTGAATCAACACCTGATATTATGGCAATGATCCCTGGGCATTAAAGCCCATTAATAGCATAAAGGAGGATAGATAAAATATGAGTTTAGTCAAGGAAAAAATCGCCCAGGCCGCACATATTTTAAAAGAGCTGGATATTGATCTCTGGCTGACCGTTTGCCGCGAATCCGAATCGGTCCCCGACCCGGCTGCGGCTCTGATCACCGACCAGCATGTGTGCTGGCTCACGGGCTTCTTCATCACCGCCCAAGGCCAGCATATGGTATTGGCCGGCGGTGCGGATGCCCCCAATTATGAACGGTCGGGATTGTATACCCGCGTGGTCACCTACCAGGAGGATGTGGGTGCGGCAATGCGCGAAATTCTGGAGGAGCTGGCGCCGCGCCGCATTGCCCTCAACTACTCCAAGGCGAGCTACACGGCCGATGGCTTGTCCCATGGACTCTATCTGCTGCTAACGGAATACGTGGAGGGCACACCCTACCAGGAACGGCTGGTTTCCGCTGAGGAGATCATCGCCAAGTTACGCGGCCGAAAAATCCCCATGGAAATCCAGCGCCTGGAAACCGCCGCCCGCATGGCCCACCAGGTATGGGAAACCTCGCTGGCGCAAATCCGGGTGGGCATGAGTGAAATCGAAATTGCCGCCCTGCTGGAAACTAATATCCGCAAGCAGGGAGTAACGCCTTCCTTTCCAACCATTGTCAATGCCGGCACCAAATCCCAGGCCGGACATAGTAAGCCGTCCGCCGCAATCCTGGAAAAAGGCGACCTGCTGCATGTGGATTTCGGTGTCCGTTACAAATCCTACTGCTCGGATATCCAGAGGCTGGCCTATTTCAAGCGGGACGGGGAAACCGCTGCGCCGGATGCACTGCTGCGCGCCTTTGACTGCATCAAAACCATTGTCGATGAAACCTCCCGGGAATACCGCCCCGGCGTCCCGGGCCGCAGCATCGATGCCCTGGCCCGGGAAATACTGGTAAAGGACGGATACCCGGAATACCAGCACGGACTGGGGCACCAGATCGGACAGTCCGTCCACGACGGGGGCGCCCTGGTGGGCCCGCCCTGGGAACGCTACGGGGACCTGGTCAACATCCCCTTAGAGGAGAACAGCACGTTTACGGTTGAGTTGGGGGTCACCCTGGACGGCATCGGCCATGTGAGCCTGGAAGAGGACCTGGTGGTAACACCCGCCGGCGGAAAGTTCCTGGGACCCCGGCAAACCGCCCTGGTTGTGAAAGACTGTTCTTAAGAGCGGTGGTCCGGCAGTGGGATTCAGCCTGACGCCAGCACAGTCAGGTTTTTTCAGCGGCGCTGCCGGGGTGCGATTTTCTCGATCCCCAACCTAAAGCCGGGGCTTTCTGAACGCATCCTTTCCATCCTGATGATCTTGTACTCCCCCGCGGGCAGCACATTTTTAAGATCCGTGATGGTCTTCTCCGTTATATCCAGGACCTCAATCATTTCACCCGTAGTCATCCGCTTGAACTGATTGACGATGAGCAGCAGGCAAAACGGGATGATGCTTTCACGCAAATCGATGGAAAACATGGGTTGTCCAATACGTTGAGGGCAAGTGGGCTGACCACCGTTGCCATTGCAGTAGCGCAAAGCGGGTGCCAACCCTGCAGATTTAAGGAAACGACTCGGCAATTGGCGGAATTGTGCTGAGATATCAAAGGATTGCCTATCGCGATATTGGATCATCTGAATAGGAACCGGGTAAAAACGCCTGGGGGCTTGCATGGGGAGTGTTCATTTGTTAAGTTTATGAACACCC
>Ga0180436_10004775_pt1 | contig 12100 bp, 18 predicted proteins | sample SS_ome_2_FD_132434 | JGI IMG/M metagenome (GOLD analysis project Ga0180436, IMG submission 132434) | Hypersaline lake sediment archaeal communities from the Salton Sea, California, USA - SS_3_S_2 metaG | ecosystem: Environmental > Aquatic > Non-marine Saline and Alkaline > Hypersaline >...
TCAAACCTTTTGCCTCAGGTTTTTGGACGGGTTCTTCTATATAGAAACAGACTTCATTGGGAAAGTCACTCGTACGATGATCTTCATTATTTAAACGAACCTCACCTAGATCAGATGTCACTTGAATAGAAAGTTTTTGGTCGAGTTCATGTATGATAACTGTATATGAGCCAAATGAAAATTGCATAATATATCCTTAGTTGTTTGATGATGTTATTATAACCTGTATTAGATCATTCAGGTAGATTTTTTGCCTAATTAATAGACATATTTTCATAGACAGAGCCTAATGTCACTAGTCAGGAACAGCTTACGCTTCTTTTAGTGAAAACTTTCCGATCTCTTCTAAAAAAGTCGTAGCATATGAGCCTTTGGGAAGGTAGAACTCTACAGTCAGTTTTTGACTTTGATCATCATACTTTGTCTCTACTTCTTTTGGCCAGATCCAGGCGAAACGTCTGTCACCTTTTAGAGAACTCAGTTCTGTATCATCATAGCCTTCTTCCAAATGGTACGCATCACTCTTTGCTCTTAAAGCATTTGCCCCACAAAGCAGTCCTGTCGGAGAGATCTTTTTGTGTTTGAAAGCCTGGGCACTCTGATTCATATCTTTAAGGAAATCGGGTTTTCCATAAGGGTAGGGCATCACTACATCGCCTATGAAGAGTTTAAAGAATTGCGGTTGCTCTCTTAAAACCTCAATAAGTTCAATAGGATACTGCAGTTTTTTTGCTGCCTCTTGCGCGCTAAAGTCCCTGATGATCTGAGATATCTTTATTCTTGAAGAGAGCCAATTGTTATACAGGTGGCTTTGGTAGGCTGAGACAAGCAGCTTCTCTTTGCTTCCTTTGAGGCGTTTACCCGAATGGGCTATCTCTTTACCCTGCAGATAAGAGCGACTGTCTTCTCCAAAACGCTGATAGCCATAGTAGTTGGGTATACCATCTGTTTGCATTTTTTTTGCAGTGGTATTGAAGAACTTGGCATCATTTTTTGAGATCTCATGAAGGACAATTGAAAAACGATTGCCTTTGAGATGACCTATCTTGATAGGTGTTTTGTTATAGGTTCGATCTAGTATCTCCACTCTTTCTGTAGTGAGGTTCTTGTTCAGTTCTTTTTCAAACTTTTTGGGAACTGAAATATACTGAATGGTAGTGGCATTTTTATCTTTCAAACCTGCATAACCTATATCACGTTCTTGCAAGCCTGTTGCTTTGGCAAGAACAGTGATGAGCTTCCAAGTACTCATATCTGTTTTTTTGATCTTTAGTATGAGGTAGTTTCCTGTACCTGTAAATGTATACAGAGGTATCTCTTCAACAAAAAATCGTTCAACTGTCTGTTTGAAATCAAACTTGAGTGGTTTATGGTTATATGCGTAGGTTTTAATGTGATTCATGGTGAAAGTATAGCGAAATAATTGTATTGGATTGATATGTAATGAGGTAAGATATTAAAGTGTTGTTTTCAAGTAAAAAACAATATTAAACCTCCTGTATGGGGCTTTTTATGAGGTTTAAAAGTAAATTAAATTTATAACTGTACAGGAGTTAGATTTAATGTATCTGAAGGTAAAACACCAAAGAGACCTTTATAATTTTTCGCAAATCTTCCAAAATGTGAAAAACCCCATTTTGTTGCGATGTCTGATACATTGTTCGTTTTCAGATCTGCATGAAGCAGATCATCATGGGCTCGATTGAGTTTAAGAAGATTGATGAAGTGACTTATATTGAACAAACTGAAATGGATGAGAAAGGATATAGATCCAGTAATTTACTAAACTACCTTGATTTTTCTTTGGATCTTCATTTGGGTGATATCTTTGGAGAGAATTTAAATGATCTCTGGTTAGGATACAGTATCCACCACCGTTCAGCTATTTTTGAGACATCATCTCGCTTTGGACGTATCAAAGGTGGAAGTAATTATAACAGTGTTTTTCTACAATGGCACTATTGAGCCTTCATAGACAGTTCTAATATTTTCACCAATGGAATACATTATCAAATAAAGATGTTTAGTAGTAAGAATTGTTAAAAACTACCACTAAATCTATTCAAATGAATTTAAGTAACTCCAGAGGTGGAGTTAGCACTTTCAAGACCTTGTAAAGAAGGCAACATTTTTCTTGAGACCCGGTGATGTATTAAGGTCATATCAATATTGTTTTTGAGATATACTCTTTATAGCTATTACTAGAACACCTACTACAAAAACGGCTGCTATCGCAATAAAAAATTTTTCTAACATAAGTTTTTTCCTCTTCCAAAATTAATTGTTTCAGTATAACTTGAGCACTGCAAAAAGCACTCATAATTCGGGTAATATTGATTAAATTTTAAACCAATGCATAAATTGGTAACATTTTGATAACAATTTGGTAACATTTTGGAAACAAGCCATTTTTTTTTCATTGCAGAGGGCATGTATTTTGGATATAGATTGCTGCGAGGATATTATAAAGGTGCTTGCAGGTTACCACGTGAAACGTGGAACCAAAAAAGAGCGGTATATTTTAAAGAGTAGGGTTTAACTGCAGTATTGTTTAATAAGTTTTTCTATGATCTTAACATCCAATGGTTTGGTTGCATAGTCATCCATACCTTCAGACATATACTTTTCTTTATCACCAGGGAGGGCATTGGCAGTCAGTGCAATGATCGGTATATGTTCTCTCCCGTTCTCTTGTTCGTATGCTAAAATACTATGTGTAGACTCAACACCACCCATTACAGGCATTTGTATATCCATAAAGATGAGGGCATAATCACCATTCATACGTGCTTCATAAGCTTCTTGCCCATTGGCTGCCAAGGTTACTTTCAAACCTAGTTTTTCTAGAACGATCTTGATAAGCTTTTGATTGATCGGGTTATCTTCTGCAACCAATACATGGATATCTTCAAGACTTGGTGCTTTTTCTTCAACTTCAGCTTCTGCTTCAACTTCAATTTCTTCTTCTACCTCAGGTGCAGAAGATTTTCTATCTACTTTGAGCGTAAGTACAAAGAAGAAAGTAGCACCTTCTCCTTCTTCACTCTCTACTTTCAACTCTGTTCCCATAGCGTTCATGATCTTGCTGGAGATAGTTAAACCTAAACCTGTTCCTCCAGATTTTCTCGTTGTACTGGCTGTGGCTTGAGAGTATGCTTCAAAGATCTTTTCCTGCTGCTCCTGGGTCAATCCGATACCAGAATCACTTACAGAGACCTTGAAGGTCACTTCATCGTCTTCTTGTCCAATATACTCAGCTAAAACATCGATCTTTCCGCCTTTGTCAGTGAACTTGATCGCATTACTGACCAAATTGATGATGACCTGAGACAATCTTGTAGGGTCACCAATAACACTTCTTGGTATCTTTGGATCTTTAGAAAGGCTAAGGTTGATCTCTTTTTCTTCGATCTTTGGTTTAAATATACCTACGGATGCTTCTATTTTTGTGAACAGGTCAAAAGGAATGCTCTCAAGTTCCATTTTCCCGGCATTCATTTTTGAGACATCCAGTACGTCGTTCACGATGACTCTTAGATTATTGGAACTCTCCCTGATCATTGAGACATGCTCTTTTTGTTCTTGGGACAACGGCGTTTCATCAAGTACTTCGGTCATTCCGATAATACCGTTTAACGGAGTACGTATCTCATGTGACATACTTGCCAAAAAGAGTTCTGTAGACTTGATCTCATGCTCAAGCTTTTCAGCTTTTTCAGAGATCGCCTTGAATTTCTTTTCAAGAAGGCGATATTTTACATCACTGTCTACTTCATCAGCACTACTTGTATCATTGGAGATATCTTCTTGTGGTTCTTTTTTACCAATATTGAAAATAATAAGAGAGAAAAAGAAAACTCCGAAACCTAACAGGGTGGACTGAAGTATTGTTAAATGGGAAAGGTAGAAGCTAAATAATCCGACAGCAAGTGACAAAAACAAAAGAAAAATGATTTTACTCTTATAATTTTGAGGCATGTCCAGTCCTTGTAAATAATATCAATGTTTTATTCTATCCAAAAAAATGCTTTTTTATTAATAAATATTGAAGAGAAAGTTATTTAATTATATAAAATATAAATATTTACATGCTTTTATATTTTTGTTGTTTCTCACTAACTAGTTGCTGATAAGTAGTTTTAATGCCGTATATAGTGTGTCTGTTTTGAAGCTTCGTTCACCGTTGACAAACTATTCCTATCTACATTCTTAATCGTGAGTATACGTATAGGCTCTCTATGAAGTCGGTTTTCAAAGTTTTTTGCAAGATTATTCAGTGAGGCTTGTGATATCAGATAAACCTCTTTGGCAAAAGGTACATCTATTTTGTTTACGACTGCTACGAGGGTACGGTTATGTACTTTCCAGATACCTGAACCTTTAATTTGAAGATCCCTGATGAAAGCATCTCCTTTTTGCAGGCTGACAAGTATCACTGTAGAGAAAGATCGATCTGCATTTAGATGCAAATACTCTTTCTCAATGGTCAGAGTACCGTTGTTCGTTGATTTAACCACTGATTTCCATGATCCTATCAAATGTGCCCTCTCAAAGGCATTTAGCTCTAGCATCAATGCTGCAATAAGTATAAACACTTTCATTCTTTTCCCTTGTCTCAAAAATCTTGTTACATCATAGCAAAAAATAACTTTTCAACCTAACAGTTACTTTTGTTATACTCTTGTTGATCAAAAACGCAAGGAGAAGGAATGGAAGTAACACTTACTGATGAAGCCACTGATTATCTGCAAGTGATCATTAATACTTTGAGTGATGAAGCGTATCATGCCTTGATAAGAATGGTTGATACAAAAGGTGGCGAGATATCCTTGGAGGATGTTAAGGCAATGTTAGATCTTCTTGAAAACTCTGAGAAAGAAGAACTCTAGTTGAGAGAAATGAATAGAGGATAGATATTAGCCGCATTTCCCCGGAGCACACTTCATACCGTTAAATTGACCTGTTAAAGTCCCGTCCATACTTCCTTCACGCATTTTGTCCATTCTTTCTTTCATCATTTGTGGATGAGCTATGAAGTTATAGCCCTTATAAAGTGTGATACATCCATAGATTAAGACCAGCAAAGCTGCTAATTTCATCATAGTTCCCCGCAACGTACCTTTTTGTAAAAGTTTGGTGATGAATCCTAAAAAGAAAAGTGCCGGAATGGTAGCTAAACCAAAAGTAGCCATGACCATAGCCCCCGAGATCGGGTCTGCAGTACTTGCTGCAAAAATAGCAAATACATAGACTAGCCCACACGGGATGATCCCATTAAGCAGACCTAATAGATAAAAACTTTTATAAGAACTGTTTGACATGAGTTGTTTAAAACTTCTTTGATACCAGCTGTATTTGGAAACTGACCATTCTGCAGAGTTTAAAAATTTGAAATTACCTAAAAGAGAGAGTCCCGCCAGTATCATCAGAACACCGGTGATCACAAAAAGGACACCTTTAGTGGTAGGCGTAAAAGCAACTACCTGTCCTACGAATCCAAATATAGCACCCAAAATAGTGTAGGTTGTCACACGTCCAAAGTTATAAGCCAAATGTGAAGCTGTCTGTTGGGCATAACTTGAGCTTTGGTCTATTTTACTAGAAGAGTAGGCAACAACGATCCCACCGCACATACCAATGCAGTGTCCGACACTTCCTAAAAAGGCAGTTGTCAATATAATAATTAAATCGATATTGCCCATTTAGCAACCCCTTGAGTAGTATTTGAAAAATAATATAAAACTATAGTATTATTTTGTTAAATTAGTATTAACTTTCAGCAAAGCTGTATTTTAGGTACATTCTACATCTTGTGTATCAGACTGTGCCAGAAGTGTGCCATTTGTTCAATACTTCATCTTTTAAGTATTAGTAGTTTTCATTACAAAGCATACCGATAAAGAACATATTATAAGGTTTTTTATTTATGGATATAAATTTATAGCTAGTAAATACCGCTACAGTTTATAACCTTATGAAATATGTTAGATTATAAGGTTTCTAAATTAGCTAACAATTTTTTAGAAAAAATATTTTAATTTGATACTTTTATGATCGAATATTTAGCTATAATTTTATACTAAAAATTACTTTGGAGAATGGCCATGCATATTGGTTTTATTATTGCTGACTGGAAGTCAGTTGATCCCCTAAATAGCTCGACCTTAACAATTATTAAAGAGTGTATGTTGAGAAAACATAAAGTCTCTATTTTATATACAAACAATTTGACTGTGAGGAACAATGTTGTTCATGGTTGGATAGAGACTATACATCCAATGGAGAAGATCCCTGATAGCATCACATCTTTTTATAAAAAAGTCACTTTCGATAAACGGCTCAAAGCACTACATGCATTTGATTGTATTATGATCCGTAAAGACCCTCCGATCAATCCCCTTGTTTTAAATTTTCTTGATGCTATTAAAGATGAAGTTGTGATGATCAATGATGTTGATGGTATAAGAAAAGCAAACAATAAACTTTATACAACAACTTTTCATGACCCAAATAACACATACCTTCCAGTAACACATGTTTCAGGAAGCAAGAACTACATCAATAAAATCATTGATGAGTCTGATCAAGAGAAAATGATACTTAAACCACTTGATGGCTCAGGTGGTCGAGGGGTTATTGTTCTTGAAAAAAATGCAAGGTCAAATATCAATTCCTTGTTAGACTTTTACATTGATGAATCTGGAGATAACTATGTCATTCTTCAGGAGTATATTGAAGGTGCAGAAGAGGGTGATGTACGTGTGCTTATGTTAAATGGAAAATTTATTGGAGCATATAATCGAAAACCAGCTACTGGTGAGTTAAGAGCAAATATTCAAACTGGTGGTACAGCGCATAAATATGTAATGACAGAAAGTCAAAAGAGGGTTTGTAAAAAAGTAGGTACCAAGCTTGTCAATGATGGACTTTATTTCGTTGGATTAGATATGATCGGTGATAAAATCCTTGAAGTAAATGTCCTCAACCCAGGCGGCATAACAAACATCAATAAACTTGAAAAACGAAAATTGCAGAGGCAAGTTGTTGATTTTCTTGAAGAAAAGGTTGATGTAAAGGCTGAAAAGCGCATGGAACTTGAGTATCTATTAAAAAAGTTTAGCGAGCTTAGAGAGTAAAATTAGAGATTATAGAATTTCTTAATAGAAAACCTTATAAAATATATCACTTTATAAGGTTTCTAGTAAGTGCTATACAGATGTGAGAGTGTTGGCTTATCTGTGCCAATTTGTGCCAAAAGTCTTTGATAAATTTTAATTGGATAAAGTAGCCAAAGCCCTTACTTTAGGGTACTTCATTAATTTGACGTGAATTCGAATCTAAATTTTGTTAAAATATTGTTGATAATCTAAAGGGATAGTTTTGTTTAAAAGTGTAAAACGAAAAATTATGAAAATGTTCAGAGAGTTACTTGTGTATCATCATAGCTCTTTGGAATATAGAGCAAAGATCTTAACACTTATGATCTCAGCGAACGGTGATATATGTGAATGCGAAAAGCAAAAGCTCAAAGAGATAGCACATAGTGTTTATGGGGATGACCAGGATAGAGCTGATCTTCTTATAGATACGGTCAACGAATATCATACAAAGATCATAACGAACAATGGACTGGATTTCGAACATCTTCTTCAATTGGTAGCTGTAGAGACTAAAGAGGTACCTCGCTTTGCAGATAAGATAGATATAGGACTTCTAATGCAATTGCATCAGTGTATGGACAGTGAGGAAGATATTCTCTTTCAAAAAAGAATATTGGAGTTCCTGGAAGAATTGAAGGATGAGTATGGAGTGGTATAGGTTTATCATTTCGGGAAAGGTCCAGGGAGTTTTTTATCGTAAGTCTGTTTCCCAGGAGTTGATGAAGCGACAATTCAAGGGGTATATCCAAAACCTTAAGAATGGTACAGTTGAGGTAGTAGCAGAGATCTTTGATGATGAATTTGATATTTTTATGAAGATACTCAATGAAGGGTCTTTGATGAGCCATGTAGAAGATATTCAATATGAGGTCATAGATGATGCTGAATTTACAACAGACGGATTTGAGATCAGGCACTAGGAGTTAAAATGAGTAGTGGATGGGGTTGCCAATTTATGGGTACAAATGGCGATGATAAAGAGTGGTGTTTAAAACTTAAACATCATTGTGAGCCCGGATGCAAGGGATGCATCATCGCAGGACAAGTAGAGTTTTCTACACCAAATGTAAGTGAAGAGCAGGAGAGGAAGGTTAAAAAACGCAGTGACAATCCTCTGGCAGATAAATAACTACGCCATCTCTTTCCCAAACTTTGCTTTTAGTTTTGCTAACTTTGGTGGTATCACTGCCATACAGTAGCCTTGCATAGAATTTTGACGGTAATAGTCCTGATGGTACTCCTCCGCTTTGTAATAGCATGCCAAAGGCTCTATCGTAGTGACGATCGGGTCTTTGTAGTCTGATTGTGCTGCTTTCATAGCAGCTTGTGCTGCTTCTTTGGTCTCCTCATCCGTATAAAGAATAGTTGAGCGGTATTGTGTGCCTCTGTCTGCTCCTTGACGATTGAGTGTTGTAGGGTCGTGTATGACAAAAAAGATTTCCAATAGAGTATCCGCAGTGATAACAGAGTCATCATATGTGATCTTGATAACCTCCGCATGTCCTGTCTCACCAGTACAAATCTCTCTGTATGTTGGGTCAAACGTTTCTCCATTGGCATAGCCGCTTTCTACATCACTCACTCCTCTAAGCAGTTCAAAGACTGCTTCAGTACACCAAAAACATCCACCGCCTACAATGAGTTCTCTTTGTGCCATATCTATCCTTTTACACTGCGAAATATCTATACAGGTTTAATTAATATTCTATTGAATTTATTTGCTATAATATCTAAGAAATTAAAAATTAATCTAAATATGGAGTATTTTCAATGAATGTTAATGTTGTATGTCCGCATTGTTTCAAAGTCAATCGTATTCCTAAAAAAGAGTCTTATGCCAAAGCCAACTGTGGCGAATGTAAGAACTCTTTACTTAAGAGTACACCTGTTGCTGTTGATAGTGACAAGTTTGGAACATTTATAGCAAATTCGGAAATTCCAGTGGTTGTAGACTTTTGGGCACCTTGGTGCGGACCCTGTTTACAGATGGCTCCGGCTTTTGAAGAGACGGCGTTGGCTATGCCGCTTCAGGCACAGTTCATCAAGGTCAATACAGATGAACAACAAACCTTGGGCGGACAGTATGGTATACAGAGCATTCCTACACTGATAGTGTTTCAGAACGGTAAAGAAGTAGATAGAGTGAGTGGAGCACTTGATTCGGGTAGATTACAAAGCTGGGTTAGGCAGTTTGTATAGATGAATAAAATACTATTACTCGAAGATGATGCTAATCTCAATGATACGGTCACTGAATTCCTTGGAGAACAAGGCTATGATGTAGTGAGTGTCTATGATGGATATGAAGCACAGGAGAAGCTTTATGAAAGTAAGTACGATCTACTGCTTTTAGATGTCAATACACCGGGGATCAATGGGTTCGAACTTCTTAAGGAGGCCAGGGAAAATGATGTGGTGGCACCCGCTATTTTTATCACCTCTTTAGATTCGGTAGAGGATCTGGAGAAAGGTTTTGATAGTGGATGTGATGACTATATACGTAAACCTTTTGCACTCAAAGAGCTTTACATTCGTGTTGAGACCTTACTGAAACGCGCTTTTTACCATGAATCAAAAGAGTTGATAGATATCTCAAAGGGTATTGCCTATGATATTAAGAACAATGAATTGATCATTGATGGGGAAACGGTTTCTTTAGGACATAAAGAGTCAATGCTTCTTAAGCTCTTTATGAAGAATGAGGGTGAAGTTATCGTTCATGAGCGTATATATGAGCATTTGTGGGACTTTGATGAAGAACCTAGCGATACAGCGCTACGTACTTATATAAAGAACCTTCGTAAAATCATAGGTAAGGATAGAATTGTTAGTATCAAAAAACAGGGCTACAAATTCACTTCTGAAAAGTGAAAAGAAATCTCTCTTTAGGTTTTTGTCACTCTATGTAGCGATGGTCATATTGTTGATCACGCTTCTCTCACTATTTTACTATCAAAGTCAAGAAAAACTCATGCTTTCTGATCAGAGAGCTTTGCTTACCAAATATGCCTACATACAAACAAAAAGACTCAAGGTTCTGCATCACTATTTTGATGAAAGAACTGAGTATCCGAGAGACCCACGTTTCAAATCGGCCATTTATGATCTGGAGCATATGAAAATCTTCTCTTTACTTGAAGATGAGAATGTCCGTTTTGATGAAGAAGAGATCTATATTACCAATGATCATATTCATCTAGTTAAGAACTTGGATGAATTTTATTTAGGTACAAAATACCTTATTATTGAAGTCAAGTATAGTAGTGACTGGATTGGGGAGGTATGGAAGAATATCATAGTTTACGGCTTTATAGGTTTTATCTTTTTTATGCTCTTTGGACTCTACCTGATGAAGTTGTTCTTGAAACCAATGCGTGATTCTATCGTACTGCTTGATCGGTTCATCAAAGATACCACACATGAACTCAATACACCGCTTTCTGCAATTCTTGCAAACATAGAGATGATGGATACCGATGTCATGGTAGAGAAGAACAAGACAAAACTTGCACGTATTAACATTGCTGCCAAAACGGTCTCTGTACTATACAAAGATCTTATGTATCTGACACTTGAACAAGAAAAATCCAATCAGGATGAAGAGATAGAGATCAAGGAGCTTATCCATAATAGAGCAGAGTATTTTTCTGTATTGGCACAGTCCAAACACTTAGAGTGTCACTTAGATCTTCATGATGCTACTATCACAATGGATAAACGTAAACTGACCAGAGTCATAGATAATCTTATATCCAATGCGATCAAATACAACAAACGTAAAGGTACAGTTGGGATCAAATTGAGAAAAGGGATGTTGGAGATCCGGGATACAGGTATAGGGATCAGTGAAGAGAATATACCTTTGATGTTCGATAGATATATGAGGTTCAATGAGAGTGAAGGTGGTTTTGGAGTTGGCTTAAGTATCGTTAAGAAAATATTGGATGAATATAATATTTCGATAGAGGTAGAGTCAAAAATAGGAGAGGGTACAAGGATGGTATTGTCATGGTAAGGCCATTGATCTTGAGTTTGGTATTGGTTACAGGAGTGTTTGCACAGGATGCTTATGAACGTCATTGTGTAGAGTGTCATAAAGAGTTACCTACATCACTGCAGAGTATGTTCAAGCGTTATCTTCTTGTCTACAGTGGTGAACATAATGTAAAAGCCGGACTGAAACATTATCTGAAGTTCCCATTACGGGAGATCTCTGTTATGTCCGATCTTTTTTTGGATAATTATGGTGTAAAAAAGAAAACTACGTTAACAGATAGGCAAATTGATGAGGCATTAGAGATATATTGGGACAAGTTTAAGGTTTTTAATAAGTTGAAGTAGTTACAATAAACGTGGATAAGGTTAAATTATAATAAAGGAATACAATGAAGAAGTTGGTTACTGCAATAACTCTTGCTTCTCTCATGATGGTCACTGCCCCAACAGTGGCAACAGCAGGGAGTGTAGCAAAAGGACAAAAAATATTTAAAAAGAAAATGAGAAAATACTGCGGGTTTTCTGGTGTAAGATTTGCAAGAATGCATACACAAGATGAATGGGAAGAATTTTGGGATGATGGTGAATTCCAAGATGAAACAAAAAGAATATGCCCGAAATTAAATTTAAAGAAAATCAAAAAATCATGGTGGGAACATGTGTATGAATTTACATATGAGTATGGTGTAGGTGGTTCGCACGTTCCGAAATGTTAATCATTTAATATTACTTCATTGAGGCAGATTTCGCGATCTACCTCATTTTTTCTATTTACTTCACAATACTTTCACAATTACGTGTCATCATATATTATCTCAATAATAAAAGGAACAAAATGAAAAACGTAACAAAATTAGCGCTTACAGCACTTTTTGGTTTTGCACTATTAACATCAACAGTTGAAGCAGGAAGCATTAACAAAGGTCAAAAGATCTATTCTAAAA
>Ga0180436_10004776_pt1 | contig 12098 bp, 9 predicted proteins | sample SS_ome_2_FD_132434 | JGI IMG/M metagenome (GOLD analysis project Ga0180436, IMG submission 132434) | Hypersaline lake sediment archaeal communities from the Salton Sea, California, USA - SS_3_S_2 metaG | ecosystem: Environmental > Aquatic > Non-marine Saline and Alkaline > Hypersaline > Sediment...
ACTCCGTGCCCGGTACGCCCCGCCCGAGGCGAATGTGCGCGGTCGCGCTGAATCGACGGTCGAGAGACCGCCCTGCTCACTGGCTCCGCGGCCGGGTCCCTCCCACGTAACCAAGCGCCTCGAGCTGCTCGAGCACCGCACGGCTCTCCGGTGGCGGTACGGAACCGGTCTCGACGGCCTTGAGCACGCGAGCCTTCTCGTCGGTTTCGAGCTTGACGGCCTCGAGGCGGTCGAGTTCGGAGGTGCAGAGGTTGACGATCTCGATGTTGTCGTCGGCGACATCGACCATTCCCGTCGGGTCCGACGGACGGTGGTACAGCTCGACTCCGTTTCCGGCCAGGTCGCGCATGCAGTGCCATTCATCGTTCGTCAGGCTGCGCAGGTTGGCGATCCATGCGAACGAGACCGGCGGCGGATCAGTTGCCTCGCCGCGGATCGTTTTGAGCAGGCTGCGGCCCTCGAACTCGGCCGGTACGTCGAGTCCGGCGAGATCGACGAGGGTGGGCGCGAGATCCAGATTCCGAACCTGTTCCCGAACCACGGTGCCCGCCCACGGCTCGGCGGCACCGCCGGCGAAGACGAGCGGAATCCGGAGCTGCTCGAGCTCGACGGTCTTGCCGTGCCCGAGCCCGCCGTGGTCGAAGAGTTCCTCGCCGTGATCGGCGGTGACGACAATGAGGGTGTCGTCCAAGTCGGCGAAATCTCCGAGGCCGGCCACGAGATCGCGCAGCCCGTCGTCGAACGAGCGGACCTCGCCGTTGTAGAGGGCTTTCATATGGCGAAGATCGTCGTCGGTGAAGCTCGGATCGGGCGATCCGTTGGAGTAGAGGTGGCGGCCGGGTTCCGGTGGAAACAACTCACGTGAGGACGGTTTCGGCCGGTAGGGGTTGTGCGGTTCCATGAGGTGCAGGTAGGCGAAGTAGGGTTCGGCCGGCTGTACGCCTGCGGCTTCCCGCCATTCGAAGAAGGCCTCGATCATGGAGTCCACTCTGGCGTAGGCCTGATCGGGATCGCGGGGCATCAGCCGCCACTCGTCGAATCCCTGGGCAAAGCCCGAGGTGGGGTGGTGGTGTGGGTTGTTGAAGAGGGCCATGGTCCGGTAGCCGCCCCGCTGCAGGGTTTCCGCGAGGGTCAGGTTGGCGGAAGCCAGCCGCGGCGTTCGCGCCCACCGCTCGGCCTGTCCTGGATCCACTCCGGGAACGGGGTCGTGCTCGACGCCCCAGAGTAGGAACGGAAACCGGCGTGAGGTGAAGAGGCTGGCGGTGGAATTCAGTGTCTGCGGCGCCTGTGAGAACGCGTCGGAGAACAGGATCCCGCGGGCCGCCAGCTCGTTCGTGAAGGGCGTCGTCGGCAGGGGGTGCCCGTAGACCCCGAGGTAATCTCGGCGCAGGGCATCGACGAGCACCATCACGATGTTCGGGCGGACCGATGCCGGATCGTTGCGGTGTTCCCGGTCGGTGGGGCCGCAGCCGGCTCCTGAGATGACCGCTGCCGAGGCGATCACGAGCAGCGGAGCTCTGAAGTTCAGCCCCCGACCTCCTCCCGCAGCTCGTCGAGCAACGCTTCGACCGCCGGGACGAGATCGCCGACGGGAGTCGGACGTCGCTCTCCGTCAGAGCGCAGGCTGAGCTCGACCTCACCGTTGTCGAGGCCGCGTTTGCCGACCACGATGCGCACCGGGAAGCCGATGAGATCCATGTCGTTGAACTTGACCCCGGGGCGTTCGGTGCGGTCGTCGAAGAGGACGTCGACACCGGCTTCGCGGAGCTGTTCGTAGAGCCGTTCCGCGGCTTCGACCACCTCGGGCTTGTCGGAGTTGAGCACCGCCAGCACCACCTCGTGGGGGGCGAGGGGCAGCGGCCAGATGATGCCCTTGTCGTCGTGGTTCTGTTCGATGGCTGCGGCCATGGTGCGGCTGATGCCGAGGCCGTAGCACCCCATGATCATGGGGCGTTCGACGCCGCCGGCGTCGAGGAAGTTGCACCCCATGGCCTTGGAGTACTTGGTCCCGAGCTTGAAGATGTGGCCCACCTCGATGCCCCGCTTCTCGAAGAGCGTTCCGTCGCACTTTGGGCACGGATCGCCTTCCCTGGCGAGGCGGAGGTCGGCCACCAGCTCGGGGGTGAAGTCGCGCCCGGGCACGACGCCGACCAAGTGGGTCTGGTCGGCGTTGGCGCCGGTGGCGGCCGCCGTGAGCTCCATGACCGAGGGGTCGGCGAGAATCTTGACCCCGTCCAGACCCACCGGGCCGGAGAAGCCCTGGGGGCCGCCGGTGATCTCCAGGATCTTCTGCTCGCTCGCGAGCTGGAGGTGGAGGCAACCGAGGGCGTTCTTGAGCTTGATTTCGTTGACCTCCAGGTCGCCGCGGATGAGCACGGCCACGAACTCCTCGTCGGTCTCGAAGATCAGGGTCTTGATGAGGTGGGCGGGGGAGATGTCCAAGAAATCGGCCACCTCTTCCACGGTGCGCTGGTCCGGGGTGTCCACCGTCTGCGGCGTGTCGGGTGTGGCGAGGGGCCAGGGCGGGGCCGGCTCCAAAGCGCCGGTCTCGGCCTTCTCGACGTTGGCCCCGTAGCTGCACTTCGTGCACGACAGGATGGCGTCCTCCCCGGTGTCCGCCAGCACCATGAACTCGTGGGACTCGGAGCCGCCGATGTTGCCGGTGTCCGCTTCGACCTGGGTGTAGCGGAGGCCGCAGCGGGTGAAGACGTTGCGGTAGGCGCGCTCCATGGCGCGGTAGGCGACGTCGAGGCACTCGTCATCGGCGTGGAAGGTGTAGGCGTCCTTCATGAGGAACTCGCGGCCCCGCATCAGGCCGAAGCGGGGTCGGATCTCGTCGCGGAACTTGGTTTGGATCTGGTACATGTTCACCGGCAACTGCTTGTACGAGTTGATGGACCCCCGGACGATGTCGGTGATGACCTCTTCGTGGGTGGGACCGAAGCAGAAGTCGCGGTCGTGGCGGTCGCGAATGCGCAGCAGCTCGGGGCCGTACTCCGCCCACCGGCCCGAGTCCTGCCAGAGCTCCGCCGGCTGGACCGCGGGCATGACCAGCTCTGCCGAGCCAGCGCCGGCCATCTCTTCGCGCACGATGGCCGAGAGCTTGGCCAGCGAGCGGGTGGCCAGGGGGAGGTAGCTGTAGATGCCCGCGGCCACTTTGGAGATGAATCCCGCTCGCACCAGCAGCCGGTGCGAAACGACCTCGGCGTCGGCCGGGTCCTGGCGGAGGGTTTGAATGTAGGTCTGGCTCCAGCGCATGAGTGCTCCTCGTCGGTGATCGCGGTCTCAGGGTCGCGCGAGTTGGCGCGCGAGGGTGGAAAGTCGATGGATGTGGGTCAGCATTTCGTCGTCGATCCGCGCCACCTCGTCGGCATCGTCGCGGCGGAGGGTCACGCCGGAGCTCCCGGCGGTATCCTCGGCGGTGCTGAGCTCGGTGGCCCGTTCGAAGTGGGTGTGAGCCTCGCTCAACCGGCCGCGCCGCAGGGCGATGGCGGCGAGAGCGGCGAGAGGGAAGCTCCTCAGCTCGCGCGGCGTGGTCTCCAGGGCCTCGCGCGCGAGGAAGCGGGCGCGGCCGAGGTCGCCGTCGAGCTCGGACTCGACGAGGGCGAGCTCATACGCGGCGATGCCGCGGCTGAAGTCGTCGCCGCCGCGGTAGATGGACTCGGCGACCCGCCGGGCGGCGCTCAGCCGGCCGGCTTCCCGCAGTGACTCGAGAAGAGCGGCGGTGGCGGCCGCCGCCGTGGCCGGGCCGGTGTTCTCTTCGAGCACCCGTCGCGCCAGCGAAACCGCCTTTCGGGTCCGTCCGGTAATCGAGGCGAGGAGGGCGGCGGTGGCGTTGAGCGCCGGTTCTTCCGGGGCCTCGCGAGCCGCAGCCTCGTAGAGGTCGAGGGCATCCTCCGGGACCCCTCTCGCCAGGGCGTGCTCGGCTTGTTCCACGAGCTCGGTGGCGGTGTCGGAGAGTCCCTTCGCCGGTTGATGGGCGAGCAGGCGGACGGTCTCGCGGTAGCGCAGACGGTGCGGGTCGAGGCCCTCGAGGCGGCGGAAGGTCTCCAGGGCGAGGCGGCGCCAGCCGCGGCGCAGGTAGGCGGCGCCGAGGTGATCCATGGCTTCCTCGAAAGACGGGTCGAGCTCCACGGCCCGTTTGAGCGCGGTGATCGCCCGCCCGCTCTGGCCGAGCTGGAGGCGGCAGCTGCCGAGCAGGTAGAGCGCCTGGGGGAGCTCTTCCCGAGCGACGCTGGCCTCGAGGTGGCGGACCGCGCAGCGGTGGTTGCCGCGCCGCAGCTCGATGCCGCCCAGAGCGAACTCGGGGAGGAAGGATTCGGGAGCCATCGCGCCGGCCTGCTCGAGCGCGGACCTGGCCCGGTCCCAGTGGCCGAGATCGGCGGCGGAGTTGCCGAGGTAGATCAGGGTCTCGAAGTGGGGTCCGCGCAGGTCGACGACCCGTTGGAACGCCGTTTCGGCGATGGCGGATTCACCGCCGGCGAATGCCGCTTCTCCGATGAAGCTCCACAGCTCGTCGTTGTTCGGGGCCATCCGCCCGAGGTCGGCCAGGATGTCGTGCAGGGCGTCGATGTCGCGATCGAGAAACGCAGGCTCCAGGGCGTCCAGCTTCAGAGTGAAAGCCTCGGAGAGGTGGCCGTCGTGCCGGGCGTGGGAGAGGATGCGCCCCTGGCGGGCCCTGAAACGGCGCGACAGGTCGCGGGCGGTGAGCTCGCGCTCGGCGGTGCGTTCCCAGCCGTCGGAAATCTCGGTGCGCGAGACCACCCCTTCGTCCTCGATGATCTTCGCGATGTTCTCGACCCCGGCGTGCGCCACGGCCTGGCTGTGTTCGAGCTGGGCGAGGCGGTCGCCGACGATGGACAGTGCGCTGCCGAGCTTGCGGATGGACTCCTCGAGGGAGGTGATTCGCTCGAGGAGGTGCTCGTCGAGCTGCTCTTGCGCTTCGATGAGCACCTCGTCGTCGATCTCGGTCTCGCCGGACGGAATCCCCGAGACGACGAGGAGCTTGTGACCGCACCGGCGGCAGTGGTCGAGGCCGTCGGGGTTGGCGATGCCGCAGAGCTGGCAGAGCACCGACTCACTCCTCCGGGTAATTGAAGAAACCGCGGCCCGACTTGCGGCCGAGACGGCCGGCGTCCACCATCTGGACGAGGAGCGGGCACGGCCGGTACTTGGGTTCTCCGAGCTCCTCGTGCAGGGTGCGCATCGCCGACAGGCAGGTGTCGAGGCCGATGAGATCGGCCAGCGCCAGCGGCCCCATGGGGTGGTTCATGCCGAGGCACATGATCTCGTCGACCGCTTCCGGAGTGGCGACGTTCTCGGCCACTGCGAAAATCGCCTCGTTGATCATGGGCACCAGCAGCCGGTTCGAAACGAAGCCGGGGTGGTCGGCGCACTCCACGGGAGTCTTGCCCATGGCTCGCGCCGCGCCGCTCACGATCTCCACCGTCTCCTGCGAGGTGTCGAGGCCTCGGATGAGCTCGACCAGCTGCATCATGGGAACCGGGTTCATGAAGTGCATACCCACGACCTTGCCGGGCCGACGGGTTGTGGAACCGAGACGGGTGATGGAAATGGACGAGGTGTTGGACGCGAGAACCGTCTCCGGCGGGCAACAGGCGTCGAGTTGGCGGAAGACCTCGGCCTTGATCTCGAAACGCTCCACCGCCGACTCCACCACCAGATCGGACTCGGCGTGAGCCTTGACGTGGGTGCTGGTCGAGATGCGTCCGAGGATCGTGTCCCGTTCAGCCGCGTCCACCTTGCCCCGGCGGATCTGCCGGTCCAGGTTGTCGGCGATCGAGGCGATACCGTTGCCGAGAATGTCGGCGTCGATATCGGTCAGCATCACGGAGTAGCCGGCGAGGGCCGCCACGTGCGCTACGCCACACCCCATCTGGCCAGCGCCGATGACGCCGACGGTTCGGACATTCACCTCAATCCTCCTTGCGACCGGGCCGCGATGCCGCCGCCCCGCCGGAGTTCGGTCTCACTGTTCGCGCCGGATGCGCCCAATCAGAGGAGCGCGTCGAGCTTGGACGTGATGTTGTTCTTGTCGGCGACATTGCCGACGACCTTGTCCACGACCTCGCCGCCCTTGACCAGAAAGAGGGTCGGGATGGCCTGAATCCCGTAGTCGGTGGCAATCTGACGGTTGCTGTCGACGTCGATCTTGCCGACCACGGCGCGGCCTTCGTACTCTTCGGCGATCTCTTCTACGATGGGGGCCACCGCCCGGCACGGACCGCACCAGACGGCCCAGAAGTCGATCAGGACCGGCTTGTCCGAGTTGAGGACTAGGTCCTGGAAGTTCGCGTCGGTGATCTCCACTGCTTTTCCTGCCATCGAGTTCTGCCTCCTGTGCGTTCCCGGCGTCCGGCGCCGGGGCGGCAACATGGTACACCATGATCGCCAGCGCCCGCCGGGCGCTCATGGGAGGGTGTGTGGGGTTGACCGACGCCTTCGGCGCCTGGGTTTGAGGTCTCGCATAGACCGGCAGCGCCATCACGGTCCGCATCTCCCCAAACCCTCAAACCCCCAGGCCCACAAACCCCTTCGAGGACCTCGCCTCAGCCGAGGTCCTCGATCATCAGCTTCGCGACCTTCTCGCCGTAGGCGATCGCGTAGTTCTGGCCGCGGTCCTCGGGGAAGATCTGCGCCATGGAGCACAGATAAAGGCCTGGAATCGAGGTTCGCATCTCGGGAATCAGATCACGATAGCCGGTGGTGACGACCGGCTGCCCGTAGTCCGCCCGAAAGTGGTGGCTCGCGAAAATCCACGACCCGTCGAACGCTGGGTTGATCCTCTTCAAATAGGGTAGATAGGTCTCGATCACCTTTGCTTTCGAAGCTTTGAAGAGCGGATGATCGTTGAAGAGGTAGTTCGAGATGTAGAGCAGAACCCGGCCGCCGTAGCGTTCCGAGGGGATGTAGTTGGTGTGTTCGATGAGCCCACCGAACGGCATCTCGGGGTCGGCGATGTTGAGCCAGTAGTACGGGGTCAGGGACTCGGAGAGCTCGAGAATCGTGCACAGGGCGCCGGTGGCCCGAAGCTGCTCCAGGGCCTGACGTTCCTCGTCGGGAAGCAACTCGCCGGCAACGGCGAGGTGATCGGGAATCGGCGCGGCGACGAGGACCTTTCCGGCCGGGTAGGTCTCGCGACGGGTGATCACCGAGAAGCGGTCGCCGTCGGTGTCGATGCGGCGGACCTCCTCGGTGAGGTGGAAGGACCCGCCGTTGCTCTCGACCCGCCTCGCGAGCTCCTCCACGAGCCGGACGAAGGATCCGCGCATGTAACCGAGGCGCTCGCCCATGCCCGATTTCGAGCGTGAGCGCCCGCGAAGGGAGAGCTTGCGCCACAACCAGACCATCGCGACGTTCTCGGCGTCGTCGGCGAACTTCTGGTGGAAGAGCGGGCCCCAGACGGTCCGCCACGCGCGTTCCCCCTGGTGACGGCGGATCCACTCGGCGGCGGTCACCGACTCGAAGGGCGTGGGATCCTGGTGCCGCTGGAGCAGCAGGGTGGAGAAGCCGAAGCGCAGCTTGTCCACCATGCGCATGGGCTTGAACCGCAGCAGCGACATCGGCGTACCGAAGTCCCACAACCGACCGTCGGTCCATATCCCCATCTTCGACGGCAACCACTCGATCTCACCGTCGAGCCCGAGCTCGGCGGCGAGCTCGACGTAGTCGGTGTCGGTGGTGAAGATGTGGTGGTAGAAAGCCTCGAGGGGCTCACCCCCGATCTCCAAGGCACGGGCGAGGCCGCCGGGCTTGGGATAGCGCTCGAAGAGGCGGACCCGATATCCTGCCTGGGTCAGACGGAGGGCGGCCGTGAGGCCGGCCAAACCGGCTCCGACGATGGCGATGTCGTTCATGAACCAACGATATGAGAGCTCTGCGGTTCCGTCAAAGCGCACGGGAGCCTTTTACGCCGCCTACTTCGGTGTGCTGGGGGTGGTGCTGCCGTTCCTCGGTCCTTTCCTCTCGGACCGCGGTCTCGGGGCCGTCGCGGTGGGATTGGTGACGGCGGCCTTCTCCCTCGCCAAGCTCGGCTACGCTCCATTCCTCGGCCGCTGGGTGGACCACGGCCGATGGCTGCCGGGGATGCTGACCCTGCACATGGGGATGTCGGTGATCGCCATGCTGGCGGTGGTGAGGAGCTCCGACCCGTGGGTGCTCGGCGCCGCCCTGCTCATCGTCGGGCTCGGCTACGGCACGGTGCTGCCGCTGGTGGAGGCGGCGGTCCTGGAACGGCCGCCCGTCAAGGGCTACGGTTTCGTGCGGTGGTGGGGGTCGGCCGGTTTCATCGTCTGTGCGTCGGTGTCGGCCGTGGTTCTGGGGGGAGACCGGATCGACCGGTTTCCCGTGGTGATGACCGCGAGCCTCGTCGTGCTCGGGATCGTCGCCGTGACCCTCGAGAATGAAACCCGGCCGCGACACGGCGCGGGCAAGGGAGCGTGGGTCGGTCGGCCGGTGTGGGTCCTGCTGGCCATTCTCACCCTGCAGCAGGTGTCCCACGGTCCCTACTACGGGTTTTTCTCCATTCACCTGACGAGCCACGGGTTCGGCTCGGGCATGGTGGCGGGCCTGTGGTCGTTGGCAGTGCTGGTGGAGCTGGTCGCGTTCTTCTCCGGCGGGGCCATCCAGCGCCGTCTCAGCACCCGGACCCTCCTCGGCATCGCCCTCGCGCTCACTCCACTGCGCTGGCTCCTGCTCGCGATGCCGCCCACCCTGCCGGTGCTGGCGGTGGCTCAGGCCGGTCACGCCGTGAGCTTTGCGCTCGCCCACCTCGCCGGGATCCAGCTGGTGCAGGAGCTCGTTCCTGCGAACGCCCGTCGGAATGCCCAGGCCCTCTACTCCGGGCTGACCTTCGGCCTGGGTATTGTTCTCGGCACCGCAGCAGCCGGTCCTCTCTATGCGGCGTTCTCGGGCGCAGGGTCTTTTCTGATCGCCGCAGGATTCTCGGCGGTGGTCGCTGTCGTGTGGTTCATCGCGGCGCCGAGGATCGTGACGGCGTGAGTCCTCGGCTACGGCCGCTCCCGGACTAGAAGATCACGTTCCGGATGTAGAAGTTCTGCACCGATACCGTGCCGTTGAGCAAGTTTTCGGCATCGTCCGGTGTGATCCTGAATGTGCCTGCCGCTTTGCGGGAGGTCTGGACCATCTGCAGCTCGACGATCTCAGGGGCGATCTCCGGATCCGCCTGGCGGATCATGAAGAACGCCCGGCAGACGGATTCGAGGGCGTGGAAGACCTGTTGCTCGGTGTCGGTCACCGCTTGGACGAAGAAGTACTTCGGCTGGGTGCCGCCGCTGGTGTGATAGAGGTAGAGCTTCTCGTCGGCGAAGACCTTCTCGAAAGCGCGGGTGACCCTTTCATCGTGGTAGGGGTAGGTCTGCAGCCGGATGCCCGGCGTCGGCGTTGGCGTCGGTGCGAGAGTTGTCGTCAGCTCCGGGTTCTTATCCATGGCGTTGATGCTGACGTACGAACCCAGGGATTGCCGCGGCGTCGGCGTGGGCATCGCCTGGTCGCGGACGGCGAGCTCTTCGATCTCTACGGCGCTGCCCAGCCCCTGCTGGTTGTAGCGCTCGGTCTCGATGAGATCGATCTGGTCCAAAGGGTAGCTGGACACGGTGCCGGTGACGAGGGTGATCAGGGCGAGGTCGCCGTCGATCTGCATTGGTGCCCGACAGCGGATCTTGTGGCCGTTCTTGAGGATGACGACGTAGCCGGCGGCGCTGGCCAGCTGGGCGATGACGAGAATGACGACGACGAAAATCAAGGCAAACGCACGTCGCATGGAACGACCTCCAATTCGAATCAGACCGGTCCATTGTAGTGCATCGCGGTCGGCGGCCGAGATCCCGCCCGGTGTCCCGCCTACCCCGACGCGCCGGAGATCGCCCTCAGGAGCTCGCTTCGGGAGCGGGTGGAGGTTTTCCGGTACACGTGCTTGAGATGGTCGCGAACCGTGTGCGGGCTGATGGAAAGCTGCTCGGCCAGTCCCGCGGTGTCGTACCCGCGGACGAGGAAGCGAAGGACCTCGTGCTCCCGCGGGCTCAGCTTGTGGAGCTTGGCGAAATCCCGCACCTGCCGGGCTGGAGACGGCACCACCTCCCGCAGCACAACCATGGCGGAACGGACATCGGTGCAGTCGCCGGCGGGCAACGCGCTGAGCTCACAGCTGAGCTCGCTGCCGTCGGACAAGACCAGGAGGTCCTTGCCGTTCTCGCGGCTCTTCTGGGAGAGAAAGTCGGCCACCTCCGCAATGAGAAGTTGGAAGAGCGGCTGTGGCTGCGCATTCTTCCACCGAACCGTGAGCTCTTCCTCCGTCTGCCTGGAGATCAGCTCGTCGGCCAGATCGTTGGCGAAGAGGATGTTCCCCGACCGACTGAAGATGAGGATCCTCGCGTCGGACGAGTTGGCGGCACGTTGAAAGAGAGCCGACTCGGTGCGCAGGCGATGCCGTTCGAGCTCCCGGCGGAGGCCGGCGGTGAGCAGGTCGACGACTCGGGACGACGGCCGGTCCGTCGCCGCCAGGGAGAGGCTGGCGGTGGTGTCGTCGTCGATGGCGAGGGCGAGTGTCACGGCGTCGTCCACCGGTGTGCCGGTGGTGAAGACGTCGCGCGCTCGGGAACGACGAGAGGTAATGGAGAGCTCCGCCCACGCCACATCGGCGGCCAGGCAGAACAGCTCGACGACCTGGCCGAGACCGAGATCGCTGTCTGCAACAGCATCCACTGCAACCGCATCCACTGGCGGGCTGGTGTTTCTGGCGTCCCCCATCCAACCTCGGATTGTACACCGGGACCGATGAACTTGGGCTTCGCTCTTGACCGTAGGCGATCCCTGGCCTTAGACTTCCCGTCCCATGTTGGAGACGCTGCAGGAACGTCTCGGCCGGGTCACCAAGACCCTTCGCGGTGAGGGCCACCTCACCGAGTACCACGTGGACACCGCGTTGCGCGAGATTCGGCTCGCGCTGCTCGAGGCCGACGTGGCGGTGGAGGTGGTGACCCGATTCGTTGCCCGGGTGCGCGATCGCGCCCTCGGGAAAGAAGTGCTCACGTCGGTGACTCCGGCCCAGATGGTGACCAAGATCGTTCAGGACGAGCTCATCGTCCTCCTCGGCGGCGACACCACCGAGCTGGAGTTCAAGGGCCGTCCGGCGGTGGTGATGCTGGTGGGGCTTCAGGGCTCCGGTAAGACGACCACCGCCGCCAAGATGGCCAAGTGGATCAAGGAGAAGAAGAACCTCTTCCCCCTGTTGGTCCCCGCCGACACGTCGCGCCCGGCGGCGAGGGAGCAGCTCCTGGTCCTCGGCGAGCAGGCCAAGATCCCCACCGTCGACACCCGCGACATGGACGATCCCGAGGCCATCGCCAAGCGGGCAATGCGGGAAGCGCAGATCAAGGGCTATCAGGTCCTGATCTTCGACACCGCGGGCCGGCTCCACATCGACGAGGAGCTCATGGATCAGCTCGAGCGGCTCAAGGGAATCCTCAAGCCCAAGCAGATCCTCTTCGTCGCTGATGCCATGACCGGGCAGGATGCGGTGCGCTCGGCGCGTGCCTATCACGAGCGCCTCGACATCACCGGCGTGGTCCTCACCAAGCTCGACGGCGACGCCCGCGGCGGCGCCGCGCTGTCGGTGAGAGAAGTGGTGGGGCGGCCGATCGTCTTCGCCGGTGTCGGCGAGCGCATCGACGGGCTGGAGCAGTTCCACCCCGACCGCATGGCGGGCCGCATCCTCGGGATGGGCGACGTCGCCAGCCTGGTGGAGAAGGCCCAGGAGGTCGTCGACGAAAAGAAGGCGGCCAAGCTCGAAGCCAAGCTGCGGAAGAACAAGTTCGACCTCGAGGACCTGCGCGACCAGCTCAAGAGCCTGAAGAAGATGGGCCCGCTGCAGCAGGTGATGGACATGATGCCCGGGATGAACAACATGCTTCCCAAGGGCGGCGTCACCGAAGGTCAGGAGCGCCAGCTGAAACGCTTCTCGGCGTGCATCGACTCGATGACCCCGAAGGAGCGGCGCCATCCCCAGCTGCTCAACGGCTCGCGCAAGAAGCGGATCGCCAAGGGATCCGGGACCTCGG
>Ga0180436_10004777_pt1 | contig 12098 bp, 10 predicted proteins | sample SS_ome_2_FD_132434 | JGI IMG/M metagenome (GOLD analysis project Ga0180436, IMG submission 132434) | Hypersaline lake sediment archaeal communities from the Salton Sea, California, USA - SS_3_S_2 metaG | ecosystem: Environmental > Aquatic > Non-marine Saline and Alkaline > Hypersaline >...
CAAGGTCGATCCGGGCGATGCGGGCCCGGTCGCCGCGGCGTTGCGCGAAGCCTCGGAAGAAGCGGGCCTGGCCCCCGAACTGGCCGATGTGGTCGGCACGTTGCCCGCGCATGAAACCGTCACCGGCTTCATCGTCACGCCGGTCCTGGCGCGGATCGACCCGTCGTTCCGCCCCGTGCCGGAGGCCGGCGAGGTTGCCGAGGTATTCGCGGTGCCGCTGGCCCATGTGCTCGATTCCGGCCGATACAGGGTCGAATCGCGGCTGTGGCGCGGGCAGCGGCGGCGCTATTTCGTCGTGCCCTACGGCCCCTATTACATCTGGGGCGCCACCGCGCGTATCCTGCGCGCATTGGCGGATCGGATGGGCTGATGCGGATCGCGGGCGAATGGATCGGGGCCGGGCATGTTCAGGCCGTGCTGGCGATGCTGGAGGCGGGCGGCCACCAGGCGCTGATCGTCGGCGGCTGCGTGCGCAACGCGCTGCTGGCCCAGCCGGTCGCCGATGTCGATATCGCCACCGATGCCGTGCCCGAGCGCGTGATGGACCTGGCCCGCGCGGCGGGGCTGAAACCGGTGCCGACCGGGGTGGAACACGGCACCGTCACGGTGGTTGCCGAGGGCGTGGGCCACGAGGTCACGACCTTCCGGCGCGATGTCGAAACCTTCGGCCGGCATGCCGTGGTGGCCTTTTCGACGCATGTCGAGGATGACGCGGCGCGTCGCGACTTCACCATGAACGCGCTTTACGCCCGTGCCGACGGCACCGTGATCGACCCGCTGGGCGAAGGCATCGCCGACCTCAAGGCCCGCCGCGTGCGGTTCGTCGGCCGGCCCGAGGACCGCATCCGCGAAGATTACCTGCGCATCCTGCGGTTCTTCCGTTTCACCGCTTGGTACGGCGACCCGGCAGAGGGACCCGAGGCCGAGGCGCTGGCCGCGATCGCAAAGCATGGCGACGGGCTGGACGCGCTGTCGCGCGAGCGGGTGGGCCACGAAATTCGCCGGCTGCTGGCCGCGCCCGATCCCGCGCCCGCGGTTGCGGCGATGCGGGCCACCGGCGTTCTGGCGCATGTCCTGCCCGGCGCCGATGACCGGGCGCTGGCACCGCTGGTGCATCTGGAAGAAAACCTGGCCCCCGACCCGATCCGGCGGCTGGCGGCGCTGGGCGGCGACGACCCGGCGGGGCGCCTGAAACTGTCGCGGGCCGAGACGCGGCGGCTGGCGGTTCTGCGCGATGCCGTCGGCAGCTCGGCGGGGCTGGGGGAACTGGCCTATCGCCACCATGCCGACGTGGCGCAGGATGCGGCCTTGCTGCGGGCGGCGCTGGCCGGGTTGCCGCTGCCGGGCGACTGGGCCGAACAGGTCGCAAAGGGTGCGAGGGCCGAGTTGCCGGTGCGCGCGGCCGATCTGATGCCGGCCTATCAGGGTGCGGCGCTGGGCGAGAAGCTGAAGGAAATCGAGGCCCGCTGGATCGCGTCGGGCTTTGCATTGTCACGGGAACAATTGCTGGCTTGACCCTGTTCGCCCGGCCCCCGATCAATGGGGTCGACAGGTGACCCCCATGCAGACCGAGATGATCCCCGCGCTCGTCGCGCTTGCTGTCGCGACGCTGTTCACACCGGGGCCGAACAATGCGCTTCTGGCGGCTTCTGGCGCCAATTTCGGCTATCGCCGAAGCTTGCCGCATCTGCTGGGCGTGGCGATCGGCTTTCCCGTCATGCTGCTTTGCGTGGGGCTTCTGTTGGGTGGGCTGTTTCAGGCCTCGGCGCTGTTTCGCGAAACCCTGCGCTTCGGCGGCGCGGCGATCCTGCTTTGGCTGGCGTGGAAAATCGCCTCTTCGGGTGGGCTGGGGTCGAAATCGACGGGGACGCATCCGTTCACCTTTGCCCAGGCGGCGGGGTTCCAGTGGATCAATCCGAAGGCCTGGACGATGGCGATTGCCGCGACCTCGCAATTCATCCTGGAAACCGCGCCCGTGGTGACGGCGGTGGTGACCGCGGGCACGTTCCTGACCTTCGGCCTGGTTTCCGCCACGACCTGGACGCTGGCCGGCCAGGCGATGACGCGCTGGCTGACCACGCCGGCGCGGCTGCGGGCCTTCAACCTCGTCATGGCGGCGCTGATCGTCGTGTCGACGCTGCAGATGCTGTTGGGCTGAGTTTTCCTTCCCGTCCTCCGGCGTTATATCGGGGGCAACAGGACGTTCGTGATGTTCCGCTTCTTCGAAAGCCTGGTCGACCCCTATGTCGACTATCCCGAAACCGACGCGCCCCCGCGCCGGCTGTGGCCGTTCATGCGTGAATGGTCGCGGCCGTTCCATCGCGTTTTCGCGGTCACGGCGGTTCTGTCGGTCGTGGTGGCGGCGGTCGAGATCGGGCTGATCTGGTATATGGGCCGCGTGGTCGACATCCTGTCGAACGCGACGCCCGCGCAGGTCTGGGACGATCACGGCGCCGAACTGATCGGCGCGGCGGCCTTCATACTGCTGCTAAGGCCCCTGGCGCAGGCGGCGGACGTGCTGCTTTTGAACAATGCGATCATGCCGAATTACGGCACGCTTTACCGCTACCGGTCGCACCGGCAGGTGCTGCGGCAATCGGTGGGCTGGTTCGAAAACGACTTCGCCGGCCGCATCGCGAACCGGATCATGCAGACCCCGCCGGCAGCGGGCGAGGCGATCTTTCACGTCTTCGACGCCATCACCTATGCGCTGGCCTATGCGGTGGGCGCGGCGATCCTGCTGCTGGATGCCGATCCGCGGCTTCTGGTGCCGCTGATCGGGTGGTTCGTGCTTTACGGGCTTCTGGTGCGCTGGACGTTGCGGCGCGTGGGCCCGGCGTCGAAGGCGGCGTCGGATGCGCGGTCGGCGGTGACGGGCCGGGTGGTGGACAGCTATACCAACATCCATTCGGTCAAGCTGTTCGCCCGCGACGAGGCCGAGATGGATTACGCCCGCGAGGCGATCGAGACGGCGCGGCGCACCTTCGCCGCGGAAATGCGGCTTTACACCGTGATGGACGTGGCGCTGGTGGTGCTGAACGGCCTGCTGATCGTGGCGGTCGTGGGCTGGGGCGTGTGGCTGTGGATGCAGGGCGCGGCGTCGGTCGGGGTGGTGGCGGCGGCGACGGCGCTGACGCTGCGGCTGAACGCGATGACCGGCTGGATCATGTGGGCGCTTTCCACCTTCTTCCGGTCGCTTGGCGTGGTGGCCGAGGGGCTGGAAACCATCGCGCAACCGATCACCCTGACCGATGCGCCCGGCGCCCGGCCGCTGGACTTCCGCGAGGGCCGGATCGAGATCGAGGGGCTTTCCCACCATTACGGCCGCGGTGCCGGCGGGCTGGACCGTGTCAGCCTGACGATCCGTCCGGGCGAAAAGATCGGGCTGGTGGGCCGGTCGGGCGCGGGCAAGTCGACGCTGGTGAAGCTTCTGTTGCGGTTCTACGACCCCGAGGGCGGGCGCGTGCTGATCGACGGGCAGGACATCACGCAGGTGACGCAGGAAAGCTTGCGCGCGAAAATCGGCATGGTGCAGCAGGATTCCAGCCTGCTGCACCGGTCGGTGCGCGACAACATCCTCTATGGCCGCCCCGACGCGACCGAGACCGAGATGATCGAGGCCGCGAAACGCGCCCATGCGCACGACTTCATCCTGGACCTGCAGGATCCGGGCGGGCGGCAGGGCTATGACGCGCAGGTCGGCGAGCGTGGCGTGAAGCTGTCGGGCGGCCAGCGGCAGCGCGTGGCGATCGCCCGCGTGATCCTCAAGGACGCGCCGATCCTGGTGCTGGACGAAGCCACCAGCGCGCTGGACAGCGAGGCCGAGGCGGCGATTCAGGATACGCTTTACGGCGTGATGGAGGGCAAGACCGTCATCGCCATCGCGCATCGGCTGTCGACCATCGCGCGGATGGACAGGATCATCGTGCTGGACGACGGCCATGTCGCCGAAGAGGGCAGCCATGACGAATTGCTGGCCAGGGGCGGGCTTTATGCCCGGTTCTGGGCGCGGCAATCGGGCGGGTTCATCGGGCTTGATCCCGACGATGCGCCGGAGGCCGCGGAATGACCCTTTCGGCCCGTCTCGAACGGCTGGTCGACCCGTTCGGCCCGGCCGAGGGGCCACCGCCCACGGGCCTGTGGCCTTTCGCGCGCTGGGCGCTGCGCGGCGGCGAACGGGTGCTGCTGATCGCGCTTTGCATCGTCATCCTGGCCGGCACGTCCGAGATGATCGCAGCCTGGTATACGGGCCGGATCATCGACATGGCCGAATCCGGCACGGCCGGCGATTTCTGGGGTGCGTTCTGGCCGATGGTGGTGTTCGGCCTCGTCTTCTACCTGTTCCTGCGCCCGGTGATATTCGCCGCCGATTCCTCGGTCGGGTCGATCCTGCTGGAACCGAACCTGTTTCCCCTCGTCCTGTCGCGGCTGAACCGGCACACGCTGGGCCATTCGATGCGGTTCTTCGACAACGATTTCGCGGGCCGGATCAGCCAGAAACAGATGCAGACGGCGCGCGCCCTGACCGGCGTGGTGACCGAGGTCAGCGACGTCGTGATCTATTGCGCCGCGATGTTTTCGGTCGCGCTGATCCTGATGGCCGGGGTCGATACGCGGCTTTTGCTGGTCTTCCTGGTCTGGGGCAGCTGCTATGCCGTGACCTTGTGGTGGTTCATCCCGCGGGTGCAGGCGCGGTCGGCGGCGCGGGCCGGCGCGCGGACGCAGGTGACCGGCCAGATCGTCGATGCCCTAAGCAATATCGCCACCGTCAAGATCTTCGGCCATGCGGGGGTCGAGGATCGTGCGACGCGGCGCACGCTGGAAGGCTACCGCGAGCGGGCGCTGGAATTCGGCGTGATGTCGGCGGCGTTCCGGCTGGTCCTGTCGACGCTGGGCGGGCTTCTGCCGTTGTCGTCGATCCTGGGTTCGACCTATCTGTGGAGCGTGGGCGCGGCATCCGTGGGCGATATCGCGATGACCGCGATGGTGGCCACGCGGCTGAGCCAGATCACCCAGCGGCTGGGTCGTTCCGCGATCGTGATCTTTTCCGATATCGGCGAAATCCAGGACGGGGTCGAGACGCTGGCCCCGGCACACGAGATCCAGGACCGCGAAGACGCCACACAGGCGCAGGCCTCGCGCGGGGCGATCCGGTTTCAGGGCGTTCGCTTCGCCTATGGCGGCAAGGTGGCGGCGCTGGACGGGATCGATCTTGATATCGCGCCGGGTGAAAAGGTGGCCCTGGTCGGCGCTTCGGGGGCCGGGAAATCGACCCTGACCTCGCTGCTTTTGCGGCTTTACGATGTCGAGGAAGGCCGCGTCACGCTGGACGGCGTGGATATCCGCGACATGACGCAACAGGCGTTGCGCCGGTCGATGGCCGTGGTCCGTCAGGAAACGGCGATGTTCAACCGTTCGGCGATGGAAAACATCCGCTATGGCCGCCCCGACGCCAGCGATGCCGAGGTGATCCGCGCCGCGAAACGGGCCGAGGCGCATGATTTCATCCTCGACCTGTCCGACCATCGCGGGCGGCAGGGATACGAGGCGCGGCTGGGCGAACGCGGCGTGAAACTGTCCGGCGGGCAGCGCCAGCGCATCGCGCTGGCCCGGGCCTTCCTCAAGGACGCGCCGATCCTGGTGCTGGACGAGGCGACAAGCGCGCTGGACAGCGAGGTCGAGGCCGCGATCCAGAAGACGCTTTACGAGGTGATGGAGGGCAAGACCGTCATCGCCATCGCGCACCGGCTTTCGACCATCGCGCGGATGGACCGGATCGTGGTGCTGGAGGCCGGGCAGATCGTCGAACAGGGCAGTCATGACGCACTCTTGTCCCGTGGCGGCCTTTACGCGCGGTTCTGGGCAAGGCAATCGGGGGGCTTCATCGGAACCGAGGAGGCCGCCGAATGACCCCGGCCCTGACCGAAACCTTCCGCCGCTTCATCGAGCGCGCGGGCAGCCTGATGGACCCCGAGGAACAGGCCGAGGGGCCGCCGCCGGAACGGCTGTGGGCCTTCATGCGCTGGGGTCTTCAGGGCGGCTGGCGCGTGGTCTGGATCGGGGTGGCGATCTCGGTCCTGGCGGGGGCGACCGAAGTGTTGTCGATGTATCTGCTGGGCCGGGTCGTCGATGCGGTGAACGAAACGCCTGATGGCTTTTTGGCCGCGCATGGCGGGCTGGTCGCGGCGAGTGTGGCGTTGCTGCTGATCGCGCGGCCGCTGCTGTTCGGGGGGCTGGCGCTGACGCAATCGGTGATGATCGGCCCCAATATCTTCAAGCTGGTGCTGGCGCGGCTTTACCGCTGGACGATCGGGCAGGCGGTGGCCTTTTTCGACAACGATTTCGCCGGCCGGGTGGCGCAGAAGAAGATGCAGGCCGCGCGGTCGCTGACCGAAATCGTGATCGAAAGCGTCAACGCGATCACGTTCGGCCTGGCCTCGGTGCTTGGCACGGCGTTCCTGCTGGGCGGGGTCAGCCCCTGGCTGGCGCTGCTGCTGGGCGTCTGGTTCATGATCTACCTGGGGTTCCTGCGGATCATGCTGCCGCTGATCCGCGCCCGTTCGGCCGCGCGGGCGGGGGCGCAGGCGATGGTCACCGGGCAGGTCGTCGACACGATTTCGAACATCAAGACTGTGAAGTTGTTCGCCGCCTCGGAACACGAGGACCGGATGGCCCTGTCTGCCATGTCGGACCTGCGCGACAAGGCGCTGATCTTCGGCGAGGCGACGACGGCGTTCCGCCTGGGCCTGATCTTCATCGCGGGGCTGTTGCCGGTGGTGATGGTCGGCATGGCCATCGTGCTGCGCCATACCGGCGTGTCGCCGGGCGACATCGCCGCCACCGGCGCGGTGACGATCCGGCTGGCGCAGATGACCGGCTGGATCAGCTTCACGCTGATGGTGATCTATCAGCATCTGGGCGAGGTCGAGGACGGGATGCACACGATCGCGCCCGCCCACCGGATCGAGGATGCGCCGGGCGCCACCACATTGCTCGTGGAAGAGGGCGGCATCCGCTTCGACCATGTCAGCTTCGCCTATGGCCGGCGGTCGGGTGGGGTCGAGGATATCGACCTGACCGTCGCGCCGGGCGAGAAGCTTGCCATCGTCGGCGCCTCGGGCGCGGGAAAGTCCACGCTCGTCTCGCTTCTGTTGCGGCTTTACGATGCCGAGGCGGGCCGCGTTCTGATCGACGGGCAGGACGTGGCCAAGGTGACGCAGGAAAGCCTGCGCGCGAAGATCGGGATGGTCACGCAGGAAACCGCGATGTTCAACCGTACCGCGCTGGACAATATCCGCTATGGCCGGCCCGAGGCGACACAGGCAGAGGTGATCGCCGCCGCGAAGAAGGCCGAGGCGCATGATTTCATCCTGGAACTCAGCGACCATATGGGCCGGCAGGGCTATGACGCCTTCCTGGGCGAACGCGGCGTGAAACTGTCCGGCGGGCAACGGCAGCGAATCGCGCTGGCCCGCGCCTTCCTCAAGGACGCGCCGATCCTGGTGCTGGACGAGGCGACAAGCGCGCTGGACAGCGAGGTCGAGGCCGCGATCCAGCATGCCCTGCACCGGGTGATGGAAGGCAAGACGGTGCTGGCCATCGCGCACCGCCTGTCGACCATCGCCGAGATGGACAGGATCGTGGTGCTGGATGCGGGCCGCGTCGTCGAACAGGGCACGCATTCGGAATTGTTGGCGGCCGAAGGGCTTTATGCCCGGTACTGGAACCGGCAATCGGGCGGGTTTCTTGGGTCCGACGAATGGCAGGCCGCGGAATGAACGACGATCTGGAAAGCGTCGCGCCCGAGGTGTTCGGCCGCCGCCTGCGCGGCGTCGGGCTCAACCTTCTGACGCGGGATGCCGGTGCGCTGGCCGGGTTCATGGTGGAGGTCTTCGGCCTGACGGCGCATCGCGTCAGCCGCGATTTCGCCATCGTCGCGCATGACGGCGCTCTGATCCAACTGCATTCCGACGGCACCTATCGCGCGCATCCGCTGCCGGGCCTTCTGCCCGAAGCGGGCGCGCGCGGGGCCGGCGTGCAGATCTATCTGTTCGGCATCGATCCCGACGCCGCCGCCGCCCGGGCCGAGCCGGCAGGCGGTACGGTGATCGAGGCGCCGGCGGACAAGCCGCACGGGCTGCGCGAATGCACGATCCTCGCGCCCGAGGGGCAGGCCTTTTCGCCGGCGGTGCCGTCCTGATGGAGGTGACGGTCACCCGCTTGGGCCATCTGGGCGACGGTATCGCCGATGGGCCGGATGGCCCGGTTTTCGTGCCGATGGCGCTGCCCGGCGAGGTCGTTTCGGGCGATGTGGTCGATGGCCGGATCGCGGCGCCGCGGATCGTCACCCCGGCACCCGAGCGGGTGAAGGCGCCTTGTCCGCATTACCGGGCCTGCGGCGGCTGCAGCCTGATGCATGCCGATGCCGCCTTCGTGGCCGCCTGGAAGGCCGAGGTCGCGCGAACCGCGTTGGACGCGCAGGGGATCGCGGCGCGGGTCGCGCCCGCGCTGACCGTTCCGCCCCGCGGCCGGCGCCGGGCCACGCTGGCCGGGCGGCGCACCAAGACCGGGGCGCTGGTGGGGTTTCATGCCCGCGCCTCGGACACGATCGTGCCGGTGACGGATTGTCACCTGCTGCATCCCGCGCTGATGGCATTGGTCCCGCGCCTGGCGGGGATCGTCGCCGCCGGGGCCTCGCGCAAGGCCGAATTGTCCCTGGCCCTGACGCTGACCGATACTGGCGTCGACCTGGCCGTTTCGGGTGGAAAAGAGCCGGATCAGAGCCTGTTTTCGACCCTGGCGGCCGAGGCCGCATCGCTCGACCTCGCGCGGCTGTCCTGGAACGGCGAGCCGTTGGTGCAGGCGCGCGTGCCCGTTCTGCGCATGGGCCGCGCGCCGGTTCCGCTGCCGCCCGGCGCCTTCCTTCAGGCCGTGCCCGAAGCCGAGGCGGCGCTGGTCGCCGCGGTCGCCGATGCCGTCGGGCCGGCCGGCCGGGTGGCGGACCTGTTCTGCGGTATCGGCACCTTCGCCCTGCCGCTGGCCGAACATGCCGAGGTTCATGCGGTCGAAGGCGACGCAGCGATGGTCGCCGCGCTGTCCGAGGGCTGGCGCAAGGCAGAGGGGTTGAAACGCGTCACGACCGAAACGCGCGACCTGTTTCGCCGGCCGCTGATGGCGGACGAATTCCGCGGCATCGATGCGGTCGTGATCGACCCGCCCCGCGCGGGGGCCGAGGCGCAATGCCATGAACTGGCAAGATCCGGCGTCCCGGTGATCGCGGCGGTTTCCTGCAACCCCGTCACCTTCGCCCGCGATGCGCGCATCCTGTGCGATGGCGGTTATCGGCTGGATTGGATTCGGGTGATCGACCAGTTCCGCTGGTCGCCGCATGTCGAACTTGCCGCGCGCTTCTCGCGCGGCCATATGGACGGGACTTCCCGCTGACCGAGGGCCTTGATGACCTTTCGCTCCCGCCTTGATGCCTGGCTTGCGCGCCCGGCCGTATCGAACACGATCATCGGTATCATCCTGTTCAATGCCGTCCTTCTGGGCCTTGAGACGTCCGAGGCGGCGATGGAGGAGGCGGGCGGGCTGATCCGGTTTCTCGATCTGCTGTGCCTGGCGATCTTCGTGGCCGAGATCGCCGCCAAGATCGTGGCCCGCGGCGGGCGGTTCTTCGCCTCGGGCTGGAACCTGTTCGATTTCACGATCGTCGCCGTCGCGCTGGTGCCGGGGGCGCAGACCATGTCGGTTCTGCGGGCGCTGCGGGTGCTGCGCCTGTTGCGGGTGGTGTCGGTCGCGCCGCGGCTGCGCCGGGTGGTCGAGGGGTTCGTGACCGCCCTGCCCGGCATGGGGTCGGTCTTTCTGCTGATGGGGATGGTCTTCTATATCGGGGCGGTGATGGCGACCAAGCTGTTCGCCGCGTCCTTCCCCGAATGGTTCGGCACGCTGGGCCTGTCGGCCTATACGCTGTTTCAGATCATGACGCTGGAAAGCTGGTCGATGGGTATCGTCCGCCCGGTGATGGAGGTCTATCCCACGGCCTGGCTGTTCTTCGTGCCGTTCATCATGGTCACGACCTTCGTGGTGGTGAACCTTCTGGTCGGCCTCATCGTCAACTCGATGCAGGAAGCCCATGCCGAGGAAGAGGCGCAGGCAACCGAGGCCTGGCGCGACGAGGTGCTGGCCAGGCTGGCCGAGATCGAACGCCGCCTGCCCCGGCAGGACGCGGCCGCCGACCGGCGCGAGGATGGCTGAACCATCTGTTCAGCGCGCGTTTTCGCTGTATGATCGCCGCAAAAAACGGGGCAGTGACGATGCGGGCATTCAGGGCGATTCTGGCGCTGGCACTGGTGGCGGGCCTTGCGGCCTGCGGCGACAGGCCGGAGTCGAAATTCCGTACCTATGACGGGCCGGAGGTGACGCAGCTTCTGGTCAAGAAGGCCGAGCGCAAGCTGTATCTTCTGAACGACGCCACCGCGCTGAAGGTCTACGACATCGCGCTGGGCCCGGAACCGGCGGGGCACAAGCGGTTCGAGGGCGACATGCGCACGCCCGAAGGGCTTTACCGGATCGACCGGCGCAACCCGCAAAGCGCCTTCCACCTGTCGATCGGGATTTCCTACCCGAACGAGGAAGATCGCGCCTATGCCTCGACCAAGGGCAAGGATCCCGGCGGCGACATCTTCATCCACGGCCAGGCGGGGCGCAATGTCGGCCGGCCCTGGGACTGGACCGAAGGCTGCATTGCCGTGACCGACGAAGAGATCGAGGAGATCTACGCCATGGTCGAAAACGGAACGCCGATCCTGATCCTGCCCTGACCGGGCGAAACGCCTGCGAAAGAGCGTTCAGCCGCGGAAGGCCGCGCAGGGATCGTCGCGCGGCGTCGGGTCGGTGACGATCCATAGGTCGAAGGGCTGGTCGGGCTCTGCCGGCCGTTCGACCTGGCCCAGCGACAGGACCGAAACCTCGGGCGCGGCCCGACCGACCAGCGCGGGCACGCCACGGTCGGTACGGGCATGGCCCGACCCGGTGATCACCGCAACCGGCCCGCCGGTTTCGGCCAGCGCGGTCAGCGCGGCGCGCGCCAGCGCCCCATCGCGCAACCGCTGCGCGGCGACCATGCCGGGCAGCATCGCCTCGGGCAGCGCGTCGCAATGGGCGGCCATCTGTTCGGCCTCGCGGATTTCCTGCTCGGCCGGGTCCAGCGGCTGGTTCAGGCCGTAGCGCCCCGCATCGGGGCCGAACACCGTGGCCAGCGGGGTTTCGAACACGTCACGGGCCTTGGCGCGCGGCACGGCGGCGCCGACGATCCGCGCGTCTGGCGCGGCGGCGAAGATCGGCCAGTACATCGCGAAATCGGGCCATCCGCCCGCTTCCCAGTCCAGCGCCGCCCCCAGCGTTTCGGCCGAGGCCCGCGCCGCATGCGTGGCGCGGGCGGCCTGATCCTCGGTCAGCATCTCGAAGACCAGCGCTGCGGGTTCAAGGGCCGCGACGGCGCGGGCCTGGTTCAGGTGGTGTTGCGGGTTGTCGTGCACCTCGCCCAGAACGACGATATCGGCGGCAAGCCCGTCCAGCGCGTCTGGCCCGACCTCTTGTGCCGCCGCCGGCAGGGCCAGCGACAGCGCCATGACAAGCGCGCGCATCAGGCGAGGAAGTGCATCACCTCGTCCGACTGCGCCTGAAGGCTCTTGCGCATCTTGGCGAAGGCCGCGGCCTCCAACTGCCGGATACGTTCCTTCGACAGGCCCAGTTCGGCGCCCAGGCTTTCCAGCGTGCGTGCCTCGTCCTTCAGCTTGCGTTCGGTCACGATGAAGCGTTCGCGGTCGGTCAGCGCCCCCATCGCGGTGATCAGCCAATCCCGCAATTGGTCCGAATCGTGGCGCGTCTCGACCAGTTCGGCAGCCTGCGCCCCGTCGTCTTCCAGCGCCTCGATCCATTCCCGGCCCTCGTCCTCGGAGGATTGGGTGGCGTTGAGCGAGAAATCCGACCCCGCAAGCCGCCCCTGCATCATCTCGACATCGGCCAGCGGCACGCCGACCTCCTGCGCGATCCTTTCACGCAACTGGTGGCCGTCAAGGCTGATCCCTTCGGCC
>Ga0180436_10004779_pt1 | contig 12093 bp, 11 predicted proteins | sample SS_ome_2_FD_132434 | JGI IMG/M metagenome (GOLD analysis project Ga0180436, IMG submission 132434) | Hypersaline lake sediment archaeal communities from the Salton Sea, California, USA - SS_3_S_2 metaG | ecosystem: Environmental > Aquatic > Non-marine Saline and Alkaline > Hypersaline >...
GCCCCCGGAGAACGCCGACAGCGATGAGGCCGATTACCTGATGAACCGCGCCCAGGCCCTGAAACTGGCGATGGAAAACGAGAAGCGGGCGCGCGACTTCTACGCCGACATCGCTGCGAACGCTCCGGATGAAGGCGTTCGCGAACTGGCGGCCGAGTTTGCGGCGGAAGAGCAGGAACACCTCGACCTGTTGATCGCCTGGCGTGACAAGATACCCGAGTCCGACGACGAGACGCTTTACGATCCCGACCCGCCGCATATGCCGGAATAAAAAAAGCGCCCCGCGGGGCGCTTTTTTGAATTGTTTCCGGCTTCGATTATTCAGGCAGGATCACGGTGTCCACGACATGGATGACGCCGTTGCTGGCCATAACATCCGTTGCCACGACCTTCGAATCGTTGACGTAAACCGAGCCTTCTTCGACGCGGATACGCACGTCTGCACCGTTGACCGTGGCCGCGCTGTCGAGCTTGACGACATCAGCAGCCTTAACGGTGCCGGGCACGACATGGTAGGTCAGGATCGCGACCAGCTTCTCCTTGTTCTCCGGAAGCAGCAGGCTTTCCACCGTGCCGGCAGGCAGCTTGGCGAAAGCGGCGTCGGTCGGCGCGAACACCGTGAACGGCCCTTCCGATTTCAGGGTGCCGATCAGGCCGCCCGCTTCCAGGGCCGCGGCCAACGTGTTGAAATCGCCGGCGGCGACGGCCGTGTCGACGATGTCCTTGTCGGCGTGCTTGTGATCCATCGCTATGGCAGTTGCCGAGGCGAAAAGCGCCGAGGCCATGAAGAGGGTAACTGCCGCGATTGCTTTCTTGAACGTGTTTGAACGCTTGTGCATTTCAATTTCTCCGATAGTCGTGGATTGAAAGTCTGGTCCGTGACCCGGCGTCAATCCCCGCCGGCCGCGGCGACCGCCTCACAGAGGGCGGTCATCGATCTTGCATGACCATATTGCGTGCCGCGGAGTGAAGGGGCTGTCGTTTTGCCGTGAAGATGCTGTGAAGGGTGACGCTCAGGTTTTCGGGCGGGTTTCGCGGCGCTGCCGGGCACCCGGAAAACGGATTTCCACGCGCGTGCCGCGGCCCGGTTCGGAGTCCACGCTGAACGGCCATTCGAAGCGCCGGGTCAGGCGCTTGACGATGGTCAGGCCCACGCCGAAACCACCGCGCCGGCGCTGGCCGCGCGTGAAGGGCTTGAACAGCTTTCCGACTTCTTCGTCGGACATGCCGGGGCCGGTGTCGTCGATCACCAGCGTGTCGTTCTCGATGGTGACGCGGACTTCACCCTGGTCGGTGTAGGCCACGGCATTGCGCAGCAGATTGCCGATCACGCTTTCCAGGATTTTCTCCGGGGCGAAGACCCACAGTTCATTGTGTTTCTCGACCCGGCAAGCGGCTGAGCCGGGAGTAACCAACCTGGCGCGCTCGAGTTCGGTTTCGACCACGCGGTTCACGTCGATCCATTCGCGGGCCAGGCCCTGTTCCAGTTCCCGGGCGAGCAGCAGAAAAGCCTGGGTCAGGCTCTCCATGTCCTCGGCCGAGTTTCGAATGCGTTCGAGGTTTTTGCGGGTTTCTTCGCTCACGTCCGGGTCCCGGTCCAGCCGGTCGAGCGCCATCTTGATCACCGTCAGCGGCGTCCTCAGTTCGTGGCTGGCGTCACGCGTGAAATGCCGCTCGCGTTCGGTGAATTCGCCGATGCGCACGACGAGGTCTTCGAGTGCGCCGGAGAGCACGCGCACGTCATCGTCCGCGGCCGAGATTTGACTGGCATTCAGCATCTTCGGGTTCGGCGACTCGGGATCCAGGCGGCGCACCGCCTGGGCCAGGCTGACCACGGGCGAGACGGCGCGGCGGGAAACGCGGTAGGCCAGCCAGGTCGAGACGTAAATGACGATCAGGGCAAGCGCCAAGGGGATGGTTCCGAAGATCAGCACCAGTTTGTCGACCTGTTCGGCTTCGAACAGCAGGTAGAGGCGCTCGCCGTTGCGTTCACTCACGAAGATAATCGAGTCCCGCGGTGAATCCTGGCGGTGCATACCGGCTTCGAGCCTGGCCATGCCAGGTGGGACCCCGTTGCCGTAACCCTCTCGGTAGGCGGTCAGGTTCTGCGTGCTGGGCAGGCTGTCTTCGCCTCTGTCAACGCGTTGCCAGTAGTAATCGGCTTCCCCTTCCAGCGCCTGCTCGATCAGCACGTCCTCGATCATCAGCCCGGCGACGAACATGCTCACCGCCACGGCGACGCTGATGAGAATCGCCTGGCGCAGCAGCTCGCGGCCGAGACGGCCGGTCAGGCCGGGGCTACGCATCGTCGGCCGCCGTCAGCCGGTAGCCCATGCCGGGCACGTTGTGCAGCAGGGCATGACCGAAGGGCTTGTCGATCGCCTTGCGCAGGTTGTATAGGTGGCTGCGCAGGGCATCGCTGTCGGGTACGTAGTCGTCCCACACTGCGCGTTCGAGATCCCGTTTGCTGAGCACGCGGGGTGAAGCCTTCATCAGGGCCTCGAGCAGCTTCATGCCAATCGGGGTCAGTGTCAGCCGGGTCCCCGCGCGCCGCACTTCCAGTGTTCCGGTGTCGAACTCGAGATCACCGACGCGCAGCATTGCCGGGGCGATATCGCCGCCGGCCCGTCGCAGCAGCGCGCGCAGGCGAGCGTCCAGTTCCTCGAGTTCAAAGGGTTTGACCAGGTAGTCATCCGCGCCCGCGTCGAGGCCCGTGACCTTGTCCTCCAGCGTATCGCGCGCGGTCAGCATCAGGATTGGTTTCCGGCCGCCCGCCTCGCCGCGGTACTTGCGGCAGATATCCAGTCCGTCCATGCCCGGCAGCATCAGGTCCAGGATGATGGCATCGAATTCGCCGGTCACCGCCAGGTGCAGGCCGGTGATGCCATCCGCTGCATAGTCGACCTCGTAACCGCGGTATTCCAGGTGGTCGCATACCATCTCGGCGATATCGTGGTGGTCTTCGATGAGCAGTATCAGGGGCATGTGGTTGTCCGGTCAGGCATTTCATACTGTACTTTAAAACGCCCGTTGTGAAGTTTCGGTGATGGCGACGGCCGCTTCAAGTCGTCAGTCCAGGCGCTTGCGGAACCGCGCGATGGCGGCCGTCATCGCAACCGCGATGAAACCGCCGAGAATGCCGAGCTCGAATGCGAGCTCGGAAAGATCCGCGCCTCTCAGCACGACGCCGCGGATCAGGCGCATGAAATGCGTCATCGGCAGTACCTCGGCGATCCACTGCGCCGGGACCGGCATGCCGTCGAAGGGAAAGACGAAGCCGGACAGCAGGATGGACGGCAGCAGGATGAAAAACGTCATCTGCATGGCCTGGAACTGGGTCTGTGCGAGGGTGGACATCAGCAGGCCCAGGGCAAGGTTGGCGATGATGAACAGCAGGCTCACCCAGTAGACGTTCATCAATGTTCCCCGCAGCGGCACCTGGAACAGGAATTTGCCCAGCAGCAGTACCAGTGTCACCTGCACCAGCCCGATGAACACGTAAGGCAGTATCTTGGCCAGCATCAGCTCCGAGGAGCGCACGGGGGTCGTGATCAGCAGTTCGAGGTTGCCGCGTTCGCGTTCACGCACGATCGCCACTGCGGTGAACATGGTCATGGTCATGGTCAGGATCACGCCGATCAGGCCCGGCACGGTATTCACGGCCGAGCGGCGCTCGGGGTTGTAGTACGTTCTGATTTCCGCCAGCGGCGGCTGGTCGTTGTAGGGTGAAGCGCGCGCCGGCCCGGTCAGCAGGGCTGCGGCAGCCTGCACCACGGTGTCGGACCCGTCCACCAGGATATGGACGGCGGCGCGGTCGGCCTGCTGCAGGCGGCGCTCGAAATCGGGCGGGACGTAGACGCCGACGCTGATCCGGCCCTGGCGCATCAGTTGTTCCAGTTCCTCGGCGCTTGCAGCCACGTGTTTGACGGCGATGACCTGACTGTTGGCCAGTTGCATTACGTATTGCCGCGAGGCCGCGGTGGCGGAGAGGTCCGCGACGCCGGCGGCAAGGTGGCGCACGTCGAAATTGATGGCGTAGCCGAACAGCAGCAGCTGCATGGTCGGAATCCCGATGATCATGGCGAAGGTCAGCCGGTCGCGCCGCAGCTGGCGCACTTCTTTCACCACCACCGCCATGATTCGCCGCAGGGATTTCATGGCGCGGAATCCCGCTGTGCCTTGCGGTCCTGGGTGGCCGCGACGAAGACGTCCTCCAGGTTCGGCTTGACCTGCCTGCAGTCTCGCAGCTTCAGCCCGGCCCCGGTCACGGCCCGGCAGGTGCGTCCGGCGGCATCGTCCATGTCACGGTCCACCAGCACGCGCAGGCTGTTGCCGATCTGGGCGGTGCTGTGCACGAATGCCTCCCGGGCCAGCAGTTTTCCGGTTTTTCGGGGCGCATCGGACTCCACGACGATCACCTGGGCGTTGATTTGCTCGGACAGCTCCGCCGGTGTCCCGGCGGCCACCAGCACGCCGAGGTCCAGGATCGCGATCGAGTGACAGCGCTCGGCCTCGTCCATGTAGTGCGTGGAGACCAGGATGGTCGTACCGCCGGCGGCGAGATCGAACAGGATTTCCCAGAACGCGCGCCGGTTCTCCGGGTCGACGGCCGAGGTCGGCTCGTCCAGGAACAGCAATTCCGGTTCGTGCAGCATGGACGCCGCCAGCGCCAGGCGCTGTTTCTGGCCGCCGCTGAGGGTTCCGGCGTATTGCGCCAGGAAGCGGCCCAGGCCGTAGCGCTCGGTCGCCTCGCCGATGCGGCGGCTGCGAACTTTTCTGGGCAGCGTATGGACATCCGCCATGAAGCGCAGGTTTTCCGCCACGGTCAGGTCTTCGAACAGGGAAAACTTCTGGGTCATGTAGCCGACCTTCTGCCGCAGCGCCTCGGCATCGCGTGGTATTTCATGCCCCAGCACGGTGATCTCGCCGGCCGTCGGCGTCAGCAGGCCGCAGAGCATGCGGATGGTCGTCGATTTGCCGGAGCCGTTGGGCCCCAGGAAACCTGAAATTTTCGAGCGCGCGATATCCAGGTCCAGGCCGTTGACGGCGTGAACGGCCCCGAAATGCTTGGTCAGCCCGCGCGAGCGGATGGCGAGATCGGCCACCCCCGTTAATCTCCGCGTGGCGCTGCTTCGAGCGGTAACCCGGACGGCAGGTCCAAAGCGTTCGGCAGATCGATTTCCGCCAGGTAGCTCAGGCGGCTGCGATCGTGCTCGGTCAATGCGAAGTAGGGGGTAAAACTGGCGTCCGCGGACACCCAGCGCACGGTCCCCTGCTGAACACCCTCCACGCCGTCTATCCACACGTCGAGTTTTTCCCCCGGCTGCACGGCGGAACGCAGGGTGGCCGGAACGTAGACGCGGGCAAAGACGCGTGACGCATCCAGCAGCACCGCCACCGTGGCGCCCGGCGCGGGCCGCTCACCCAGCTGGTACAGGACCTTGTCCACGGTGCCGTCGACCGGGGCCAGCAGCCGGTTTCGCTCCAGGTTGATGAGGGCGGAACGAACATCCGCATCGGTCGCAAGCAGCACGGCCTCCGCCTGCTGCAGTTCTTCCAGGGTCGTGCCGTTGAGCAGCCTTTCGAGCGATTCTTTTGCGGCCCGTTCCTGGGCCAGGGCAGTCTCGTAACGCATCGTCTCGGAATCGAGACGATCTTTGCTGGACAGGCCTTGCTCGAACACTTCGCGGGTGCGTTCCAGGCTGGCTTCAGCGTTCGTGCGTGTTGCACGGGCGGCATCCAGCCCGGCCCTCGCCTCCCTTATCAATTCTTCGCGGGGGCCGCGCTTGAGCTCTGCCAGGCGGGCCATTGCCTGGCCGCGCTGGCCTTTTGCCCTGGCCACCTGTGCCTGGGCCCGCTCCGGGTCCTGTTCCAGGATCAGAGTGCCCGCATTCACGGCCTGTCCGTCGCTGACGTGAATGGCGCGGATCGGTTCGTTGGTTTCCACCTTGATTTCGACCCGGTCCCGTTCGAGCGTGCCGACCATGCGCTGTTTATCGGCGCCATCGCAGCCGGACAGCAGCGAGACCACCAGCGAGACCAGCAGTAAAGATGAATAAACAGTCGCGTTTTTCATGGGCTGAAACCTCTTTCCGCGATTCGTAATGCATGCTGGGCCAGCGCATCCAGGCCTTCCGCGTCATAGGAAATTCCCAGGCCCCGCTCGGCCAGGTCGCGCGCCACGAACGGAAAAAAAGACAGCGCCAGCAGGAACACGGTGGAAACGGCTGGATCCAGTTCCCTGGAAAGACCGCCCCTGTTTCGCTCGGCATCCAGAATGCCGGGCAGGGCGCCGCCCAGGCGCGGGGCCATGGCTTCCAGGAAATGCGCCTGGAGCGCGCCGCCGGGCAGCATGACTTCCCGCATCATCAGGACAGGCATCGCGGGGTGGCTGCGAAGTGTCGTCATCAGCAGGCCGATGATGTCCGCAACCGGTGTGCGCGGCGCCGTTTTCATCCCCGCGACGGCCTGCGCCATCGGTTCCAGGGCCCGCTCGAAGACCATTTGAAGCAGCGTGTGCTTGTTGTCGAAGTAGTAGTGGATCATGGCGGAAGTTGCGCCCGAGCGTTCGGCGATCTCCCTGATGGACACTGCGGCATAACCTTTCGTGGCGAACAGGTTTTCGGCCGAGTCCAGGATAGCCTCGCGGATTCGGGGTTCGTTCTCGGTGGGCGGGCGTCCCCGCGCCCTTCGCTGTTCGGTTTTTTCCCGGTTGCGTTCCATTTCGTTGTTCTGGTGTATACGGCAATGAACGCAGTATAAATTAATTAAACAGTTAATTAAATAGTTGTAAACGAATTTTCGGGTCTTGTCGATCAGCGATACCCGGGTCCGGTGGCTTCGGGTCCGGTACGTGTGCAGGAGATTCAGTGCGCCAGGAACGCCCGGGTCGCCGTGTCCCAGGTCGCGTCGTCCAGCCGCTCCAGCGCGCCGGTGAAAAATGCGATCGGGACGGGGGATTTGCCGGTACCGGACTTGCCCACGATTTCCAGGAAGCGGTCCAGGTCGTCCTGGAAGAGCGCCACGGCAGATTTACCGATCTTGAGCCCGGGCAACTCCTCGTCCAGCCTGTCGGCCTCGATAGCGCAAATCCAGTTGGGGCCATATGCCTGTTCTGACAAGGCGCCCGGCTTGCCTGCCAGCGTGCTGTTGACGGCCGTGACCCTGCCCCCTATCGGGGCGCGGAATTGCGCGGTCCGATTGCCTTGCCGAACGTGGAACAGGGGTTCGCCGGCCTGCACGGACTTGCCGGGTTCCGGCAGCTCGATGGAGTCGATACGGCCGATAAGCCTGCGTGCAAAGTCGTCGAGCCCCACCCTGACGCTGCCGTCCTCGCCTATGGCGGCCCAGCAATGGCCGCCGGAAACCAGCGCGCCGCCGGGTATCGTGAACCCTTCCTCGTATCCGCTCGCTTCCGTGGCGGCGCCCACGATGTTCACCTGGGGTTTGAGCCCCTTGTTTATCCGGTCCTGGCGTTTGATCAACGCCTTGCGGGTGAACATGCGCAGCTCGTCCTCGGAAAACGGCTTCTCGACGTAGTCCATGGCGCCGTGCGCCATGCACTCGACGGCGGACTCCACGGAGGCGTAGCCGGTAATGATGACCACGTCGATGTCCGGTCGCATGTGCTTCACGGATTTCGCGACATCGACCCCGGACATCGAGGGCATCTTGAGGTCGGTGAATACGAAATCATAGTCGCGGCTCTGGATCAGGCCGAGCGCTTCCTGGCCGGTTTCCACCGTATCGACGCAGTACCCGTCAAGAACGAGGATCTTGCGGAAACTGTCGAGGATGACCTCTTCGTCGTCGACGCACAGGATGCGCGCCCGGGGCTCTTCGACCTCGACCCGCGTGAGTGTTTTCGACTCTCGGGTGAAGTCCATGCGCAGGCTTTCCTTGAGCGCTTCCTCGCGTTCGGCCAGGCGCTTGATTTCCCGCAGACGGAAAAACAGGATCCGCGCAGCCATGTTCAGGAAAAAGAACAGGATGATGACCGGTACGACGATCAGCAGAATGGACGTTAACGTCATTGAGATCTCCTTTTTTGCGGCCGCGTCACGCCGCGTTCGGCCGCCAGATTTCCAATGGCTCTCACGAACTCAGCCACTGCAGGTTGCTGTCCGGGTTCGATGGCAGAACCTGGTACAGCCACCCCCTGAAGTACGGGTCTTTCTCGACCAGTGACGGGTCGGAAAGCACGTCCGCGTTCACTTCGATGATCTTGCCGCCCATCGGGCACATGACGTGATGCGTCGAACCGTCCCGGGCGGTTACCACCGCGCACGGTACGCCCTGCACCAGGACTTCGCCCTGCGCGGACAGTTCGATTCCGTCTATTCCATCGACGGTTTTAACGAACAGGTCGTTGATCCCGATTTTTGCGGTCCCTTCATCCTCCATCAAAACCCAGCTCACGTAACCCAGGGAGCGGTAGCCCGACGGACAGGCAACGAACTCGAACGAGCGCTGTCCTTCGAGTCTGGCCGCCTCGGCATCACCCAATATTACGCCCGAGCGGATGCTGCGCTGAATGACCGTGAGCAACTCATCGGCAGTAAACGGCTTGGGAATATAGTCCAGCGCGCCCAGCGAGAGGCTTTTTACCGCGTTCTCCATCGTGGAGTATCCGGTCATCATCACCACCGGAACCGTGCGCCCGCCATGAGAAAGCTCCTCGAGTAAACCGAAACCGTCCATGCCCGGAAGCATGACGTCACAGAGTACGAGGCGGTAATTTTTTTGCTTCAGCAGTTCCAGCGCCTTGCCGGCCTCGTCGACCGCGTCCACCTGCAGGCCTTCTTCGGTGCAGATCATGACGACGGCCCGCTGTACGCTGGGTTCGTCCTCGACGACGAGAATGTCGCAGGTTTCTCTCATGACATCACCGGCAGCCTGACGATGAACACCGTCCCCTTGTCGACCTCGCTCTCCACGGTGATCGTGCCATTGTGGTTGTCGACGATGCCCCAGGAAACGGCCAGGCCCAAGCCGGTGCCTTTCTGGCCCTTGGTCGTGGCAAAGGGCTCGAAGAGGCTGGCGAGCTGATTTCGGGAAATGCCGCAGCCGTCATCCTCGACACGGATCTCGACAAATTTGTCGTCCCAGCTGGCGTCGACCTCTTCCCAGTGCTGCCAGCCGCATCCGTCCCGCAGGCAGCCGTTGACCAGGCCCTTCATCGGCACTTCGAATGCGTACACGGGGCCACCGCACTCGGGGCAGCGCTCCTCTTCGGAGACCAGGGAAATCGAACATTCCGGACAGCGCAGTTCGACGCCATCCCCGAATGCCGGCATGTCGCCCAGGCGATGATGGTCGGAGCCGTACACCGGGTCGAGGTATATGCGGCCTTCCTCGCTGCCCTTGCGATAATCCATCCGGATGGCCGGATTGCCGTCAATGCGTTCCTTGCGGTCGATCAGATCGTGCCGCTTGCTGCACTGGGCCCGCTTGATCTGGAGCACGCCGGCCGGGCCGAGGTTGATCGCCCGGCTGCTGAGCCGGATCGTGCCGCTGTTCTCGCCGATGGCATCGGAGGCATTGACGAGCAGGTTGATGAACACCTGCTGGATCTGGTTGGCGTCCACGGTGATCGCCGGCAGGTCTTCCTCGAGGTCCGTGATCAGCTCGACACGGCCGATTGCCAGCTGGTTTTCGACGACGTTGACCGCGCGGTTCAATATTCCGTTGATATCCGCCTTGCGTTTCTTGGGAACCGTCTGGCGTGCAAAGTCGAGCAGGCTTTTCACGATCTCCCGGCAGCGGATCGTCTCGGACACGATGACTTCGAGGTCGTCCTGGATGTCGGGCTGTCCGCTCGAGCGCTTTTTCAGGAAACTGCTGTAAGTCAGAACAGCAGTCAGCGGGTTGTTGATTTCATGCGCCACGCCTGCGGCAAGCCGCCCGAGCGAGGCCAGCTTGTCCGACTGGAACAGCTGCATGCGGGCTTGCGCCAGCTTGTCGGTCATGTTGTTGAAGGAGCTGGCCAGCATGCCGAGCTCGTCGTTGCGGTCGATTTCCACCCGGTAGGAGAGATTGCCGCTGGCCACGTTCCGCGTGCCCTTGAGCAACTCCTGAACCGGTTTGTCGATCAACGTCCTGACCATGAACCTGACGGCCAGGCCCAGCAGCACGATTGCGCTGACGGCAAAAAGAATGATGGTCAACTGGCTGTTGCGGATATTGGCGTCGACGTCATCGAGCGGGATCGTAACGTCCAGCACGCCCAGTACGGTTTGGGACTCGGGGTGCGCGTGGCAGGCCGCGGACCAGCAGCTTTCCTCGTTGTAGATCGCGTTGATGATGCCCAGGAAACGCGGCGATTCAGCCGTGGGCCGGAAAATGCGCGTGCGTTCCACCATGTCGAGCTGCTCGAGCGGCTGGCCGGCGGCGTGACAGCGAAAACAGCTCTCGGCCTGTGTATCGACCATTTTTCCGATATCGCTTTCCTCCGACGAGTACATGATTTCACCGGACTTGTTGAACACGCGGACACGGTCGATGCCGCTTTGCCCCCGAAAGTTCCGGATCGTGTTGTGGATGCTCTCGACATCGTTGTGCAGCATGTCGTAGCTCGTATCCAGCTTGATGTGCTCGCTCAGTGCCGCCGCGTGACGCTCGACCTCGGCGATAAGGCTGCGTTTCTGCGACTCGATGCTGAACAACGCAAACACCACGATCACCAGGAGGATCGTCAAAACGACTCCCAGGGTCAGTTTTTGGCCGATTTTTCTGGTCAGCATGGGTCAGCCATCAGGCGCTCGGCGCTCCGTTGATTCAATTCAGTTGCTCAGCGGGGTTTGTTTTTCTTCTTGGCCGGTTTCGAAAGGTAGTAAACCAGGTAGACGAAGATACCCCAGAAGCTCAGCAGCAAAAGGTACTCGAGACCCTTGGTCTCGAAAATATTGACGTATGTGAATGAATCCATGTCGACTCCTCGCGCTCAATCAATGCGCCGGCTTGAATACCGGCATCCGCTTGACGATCCAGCGGAACACCCAGATCTCGGCGGAAATCACCGCCAGCGTGACAATGATCTCCTGCCAGGTCGGGTAGTAATGATCCGGCAGGTACCACTTGAAGGTGATCACGGACACGTTCAGCCGGTTCAGAATGACGCCCAGCAGGGCCAGCACCGCCGCGATGCGAATGATGACGATGCTTCGGTTCTTGTATCCAAAGGCGAACATGAAAGCCGGAATCAGCACGAATCCGATCACCTCGAACAGGAACCAGGCGCCCCAGCCATCGCTCAGGTGCTCCCAGTGCTGGCCGTGAATGAACAGCAGCGCTTTGAAAAAGTAGTAGACGAACATCGTGATGGCCGCGCCCTTCGCCAACCCGAACACGATGCCTTCAAAGGCATGGTGGCTCTTCTCGGGAATCAGGTCGCCAAATATGCGGTGGCTGAGCGAACCCTCGAAGATGATCATCGCCAGGCCTGCGTAAATGCTGGACACGAAGAACAGCAGCGGGATGAACTCCGACCACCACAGCGGGTGAATCTTCGGCTTGGCCATCAGGAACAGCGCGCCCAGGCCGGACTGGTGCAGCATGGACAGCGTGATACCCAGGATGACCGTGCCCAGGGTCAGCTTGACCAGGAACTTGCGGGCTTTCTGCAGGTTCAGGTACTCGGCCACCACCGGTGAGAACTCGATGGCCGTCGCGACCATGTAGATCATGAAGTGCCAGCAGATCAGGAACAGCACCGACGAGTAACCGAAGTTGTTGCCGATAAACGGGTTGAGCGCGTGCCATGGCCGTCCGATATCGAATATCAGCGCGCTGCCGTAAAACATGTAGGCCAGCAGGCTGTTCAGCACGGTCACGCGAACGATCGAGTGGTACTGGTCCACGCGCATCACGTATACCGTGTAGGTTATAACGTAGGCTCCGCCCGCCAGCGCGACGCCGGTTACGACGTCGAAACCCAGCCACAGGCCCCAGGGGAACTCCTGTGACAGGTTCGTGACCGAACCGAGGCCGTAGATGAAGCGGATGACCAGCACATAGGCGCCGACCAGCATGATCGCGCCGGTGATGATGTTGAAGGGTGTGAAAATGGGCCCCCTCGGCTTCAGTTCCTGCAGC
>Ga0180436_10004781_pt1 | contig 12087 bp, 7 predicted proteins | sample SS_ome_2_FD_132434 | JGI IMG/M metagenome (GOLD analysis project Ga0180436, IMG submission 132434) | Hypersaline lake sediment archaeal communities from the Salton Sea, California, USA - SS_3_S_2 metaG | ecosystem: Environmental > Aquatic > Non-marine Saline and Alkaline > Hypersaline > Sediment...
AGGTTTCGATGGAGTGTCTGGTCCTGGTGGCAGAGCAGGGTCTGGCGGAAAAAGCGGTTGCGTAAAAAATCCATGTATTGTTCTGTACGGATGATGTGGGGACTGATACGGTTGAGGGTTTCGGCAACTTCCTTGGGGAAACCGCTGTTGAGCATGGCGGAGAAATCAGCTTCGCCGAGGTATTGCAAACGGTGGTTTGCGGCGCGTGTAATGAACTCGTGAAAATAGAGCGGTGCATTGACCTCTTCGAGGTGATCGTGAAACAGGTACCAATCCTTGACGCTTTGCACCAGCTGGAGTTCGCTTTGCAGCATTTGCCCATAATAGGTATCGGTTGACACGGAATCCGCCAGAAAGTCGATCAGGGCCCGGGCCTGTCTGATGCGCTGGGCAGTATCCGTGAACTGGCCGATATGGTAATGCATCATGTTGCGGATCATCTCGCGCAGGTGCCAGCCGGGATAGGTGTTGTAGCTCACATAGGCCACCCCCCGGGGCGCCAGGTTGGCGGATGCCACCGACAGTATTTTCTCCTGGACTTCGTCCGCTACCCAGGAAAAGACTCCGTGGCAGATGATGTAGTCGAATGTTCCCCAGGATCGGTCGATATCCATGATGGAGGCTTTTTCAACCCGGATATTATCCAGCTCAAGGGCAGTGATGGTTTCGGAAGCCATCTGAATCTGCCGTTCCGAGAAATCCACGCCCACAAACTCGCTGTCCGGCAGGTGAAACGCCATGGGAATCAGATTGCCCCCGCCGGCGCAGCCCATCTCGAGCACGCGGCAGCGGGTAACCGGGGTTGGGGCCATGCCGAACAGCCGGGCCAGGGTAGCCAGGCGGTCGGGATGGGACTGGGGAAAGGACCTGCTCGTGTAGGGAACCTGGTCATAACTGGTTCCCGGTGTGGAGCTAGTGTCAACGGAATCCATGACGCTTGGACCTGGGCACTATTGGATCAAGGCGGCCAATTGTTCTTGCAAGGGGTCTTTGAGCTGGTCGATGTCGTCGGTATTTACGATCTCCTCGAAAACATCGGTGCCGGAGAGTTCGGTGCCCTGGATAATGAGATCATCCGGCGGCAGCATGGTGGAAACCGGGCTGGAGATATAAACCAGGGGCAGGCCGCCCAGTTTGGGCGAAGGCTCGGAATTAACCTGAAAGCGGAGGGCTTTTAGAATTTTGGCCGGGCCGGTTTTGCTTGAGGCAATAAAGTGCAATACCAAAAGATGCAATACACAAATATCCAGGCTGGTGTCTCCCGAGCGTGCCTGGGTTGCCAGCAGCTCCTTGAGCGTGTTGACTCCCTGGGCGTAGTAACCCAGGGTCCACTTCAGCGGTGAGCGTACTTTAATAATCTTGCTTTCCGTTCCGTCACCCGTTTTATAATCATATACAACCCTGGTGATTTCAAGGGATTTGCCAAAGACGGCCAGGGGCGGCTTGATCTCTGACAGGCGGCCGGCAAAGCGGTTTGATTTTGCCAGGGTCCGATACAATTCCTGAAGCGCGTTGATGGCCTCGCCGGAGCCCTTCACGCTTTGTTTGATGCCCTGGATGTGCTCGCCGAACGTGAGGCCGGCATTAAATGCCGGGGCCAGTGCCTGAAGGTAGGCACTCAATTCCTTCTCCAAATAGACCGATATGGCTTTGGTTAGTTTTCTTAAGGCCAGTAGTTTAGGAATGTCGATATTTTCTTGCATGATGGTCTCTTTTCTCTATTGTCTGATCCGATTCAGTTAGGCAAGTGGTGAGGCGTTTTCGTTTTTCAGTAGCATGGAGCATTTTAACTGTCAATTTCAATTCAGCTAGTGACAGGGTTGTCAAACGTGTTACACGCTTTTTCCCGATTGCTCCTGGTAGATTATGAAGAACTCCAATCGATAGCCGAGTAATTCATTGGGCAGTGAGCATCAATTCAGAATTAAACATGCAAGAAAGCATATCGTACTACAATATTCTTGTTAATGGCGCACATGAACCTGTCATGCGATTCTGATTCCGAAATCCATTTCAGTATTTGCTTCAATGCATGGCACTCATATTCATTGCAGATGGCCGCCCGCATCTCCCGGGGCAGACCACAGCCGTTTACGCCATGATAGATGCATGAACCTGCCATGGTTTTATCTTCAATATGGAAGACGTATACCCAACCCACCTGGCGGTTATCCATTTCAGGATGCCGCTGTATAAACGTGCTGATGGTTTCTACATCCAGGAAGGCATGCTCCCTGCCGGCAACACAGCATTTCCCCCGGCATGTACCACAGGCGGCCTTGATGACGGGCAGGGGATCGGCTTCCGCTGGCGATGCGGCCGGGGCTGACGGATTGCCGTCATTGTCCGCAAGTGATTTGTCCAGGTGGCTGCGTGCCGTATCGATCACCTTTTTCAGGTGGTTCACGAATGCGGTCCGCCGTGCCTGCGGCAGACGGGTAGCCAAGCGCTCACTGGCCGGGACAATGCCGGGCAGGTAGCGTTCCGGCTCATCGATTTTTTCTAGTTTGCCGGCTTGGGATCGCACCACGCTGATGCGTTGCTCAAACTCTGCCTGTTGCCGGCGGCGACGCGCATCCCTCGCCTTTTGTCTGCTGCGCTGCTGCCGACGATACTGAACCCGGCAGTTCCAATGATCACAAGTTTTTAGCAACCGCCATTGCCGGTCCGTGATACTACGCGCGCATACCGGGCATTTTTCCTTCCCTGGATGAAGGACTGCTGGTCTCTTTTTGCGGGGGGGCTCCATGCCCAGGTCCCAGCCGCTGAGCGTTTCACAAAATCCGTTTTTCGGAATGGGATAAGTGGGCCCGGGAGCAATGTCCGCCTGTCCGATCTCTTCGGCTCCGCTGTTGGCGTGCCGTTGGCAGCGATACTCCCCTGGGCTGGCGGCGGTATATCTAAAGGCGGTTTTGTTGGGGATGAACGGGCGTATGGGATTCTGGGGCATCGATGCTATTACCGGCCACGGATACTATCCGCTGGTGCCCGTCCTTTCTGCTGGTGCCAGGGGGTTGTCCAGGTCGAACCCGAATAACTTTGGATCCTGGCCGATTACCGCCGCCGAGAAGATGTAAAAGACATAGTCGTAAGTCTCCTTGGGCATCTTCTTTTTGTAATTGACTAAAAGGTTCCAGAAATTTCGCTGGCGCGGGTTGGCTTCCATCTTACGGATCAGTTTGATGACCCGGTTTTCCCCCCAGTTATAGGAAGCCATGACCAGCAGACCGGAAGCCTGGGCATCGGTATCGTAAATATCCCGCAGATAACTGGCCGCCGCCCGGGTCGCTTTCTGGAAATTGTGGCGGTCGTCCTTGGGGTCCGGTTTCCTTTGGTCGGCCAGGGGACCGATGGACAGGCCGTAGCGTTTGGCCGTATCGGGAATGAATTGCCACATGCCTTTGGCAATGCCCCAGCGGGTTTTGGGTCCCACTGCCTGGACATTGAAATTACTCTCCTGCATGGCCAGGTAGAAAAAGTGGGGGGGCAGGTCATTGGCAGCCATGGTTTGGGCGATGGTCTGGACATAGCCCTTTTCCGTGGCTCGGATGATCGCCCGGTGATAGCGCTTGGTAGCTTTCCATTTGTCGATGTATTTGAGCACTTCCTGGGTAAATTCGTCCGGGACGTTGATTTCGCATTCTCCAAAAATGCGGGCCATCTTGAGGATCAGCCGCTGATCCGCGGGCATGGTTTTTTTGTATATCTTCAGGGACTGCACATAGCGGTTGTAATTGGCTTCCAGTTCTTTCTGGCGCTCGCTGTATTCGCTCAGTTTGGCCAGGGTCTGTTCATCCTTTTTATCCCGGGCGATGCGCCGCACCTCTGCCAGCTGAAGTTCCAGGGCTTTCATGTTGTAGAATATTTCAGCGGCCAGTTCCTTCTGTTTCTGGACCTGGAGGTGTTTGTAAAGCGCCACGCCGCCGGCAATCAGGCACAGACAGGTGACCAGGGCAATGATGCCGCCGTATTTGCGCTTTTGCTTCTTTTGCACCTTGGCATAGGCGCGGCGCACCATCATGGTGTGCTCGCCGATGTCGCCCTCATCGGAATCGGTGAAGTAATGCTTCTGATATTGGGTTAGCGAGAGGGGGTCTTCTTCGGCCTCTTTTTTTTGGGGCGGCGGGTCCTTGCGGGTTAACATGATTTGCGGGCCGTTCTGGCCCAGTTCGATGCGGACGGAACCTTCCAGAGGGATTTTTTCGATGGTCCGGCCATTGACCAGGGTACCATTTCCGCTGCCCAGATCCCGGATCCACCATTGGCCGCCGATATTGAGGATTTCTGCATGCCGCCGGCTTACAATGGCTTCGCTGAATTGGATCTGGCAATCGGTTGCCCGGCCGATCCGAAAGGATTCTTTGAACACATTCTCGGTGGGAGCGCCGTTGCCGCGCAGTACCTGAACGTGGACGGTGGATGATGCCGATGGTTGCTGTGTATGTGACATTTCTGCGCTGATACCCCCAGCCTGATGCAGTTACAGGTCAACCGTGCTGGACGGGATTAACCCAGTTCCCTGTAAATAATGGTATAATCAAAGGTGTCCGGCCCTGATAACGGGGTTCCGGAAAGGTTTTGAAACCGCAACAACTCGACCTGAATCTCCTCCTCGCGGGAATAATCTCCGGAGTCGCAATAGGGATAATCGTTACTGTAGGACACATTGAGCCGCGTGTCACCCCGTGCCCAGTCCAGAACGAAACCGAAGTCAAACTGCGAACCCAGGAACCTGACCTCAGGATTTGAATTGCGATCCATGGGTTCGGTGAAATCGAATATGATTTGACCGCCGGCACAATCAAGATTGCTTCCGGGCGCAGGAATGATATTTTCGATTTCCGGCCCAGCCTCAGGTTCCGGCTCCGGTTCGGGGGATGGTGTCGGTTCCGGCTCTGGCTCCGGCTCCGGTTCCGGACCGGGCGTCACGTTATCATCCTCGTCCTCGGATCCGCCAAGGGCCAGGGCCACACCCCCGCCCACTGCGGCCAGAACAAGACCTCCGACCAATACCTTGCCGATGGTGGAACCCCCGGACGCAGCCGCGGCAGGTTCAGATGCCCCCGGGGATTCTGCAGCCGTGCCGGTGGTGTTAATGAGCCCTAAGTCCCGCAATTCCTGCAGGCTCTGCCGGGCCAGGCTAAGCTCGGGGTCGTGGTTTAAGGCCCTGGCATACGCCTCGGCTGCCCGCGCATATTCGCCCCCATCGGAAAGATCGATGGCGGTAAACAGGGCCATGAGGGCCGCAGCGCTGATGGAGATCGGTTTTTCGAGTTCCCTTTTTTCCTGGGGCGTTAATTCGATTTCCATGGTGCGGATGATGTCGAAGAGCAGCTTCTTCTCCACGACGATCAGTTCCGACAGATTGCCGTAAGCATAGGGCTGGTTGAGCATGGTTGCATCGGGGACATCCAGTATCGAGGGGTCGATGACCAGATCCGTGGATTGCCCCTTGAGAATATCGCCGCCGGCCACATAGCAGACACCCAGCAGGTTGCCCATGCGGGGTGCGTACCGGGAAGCCGCCAGGCCTGAAGCGCTCAATTCCATTTCATCCAATAGTGCTTGCAGCTTGATGCGCTCCACAACCTCCAGGCTGTCCACCCTGGCCAGGTCGGTGATCAGCATCACTGCCAATCCCTTTTGCAGTACGTGCCACTGCTTCTCGCCGGATTTGTTGTTCAGGTACAACACCGCCAGGGTATTGGGCGGCGGCACGGTCATGCGGTCTGCGCCTGCCTTTTCATTTTCCAGGGCTTGCCGGGCCCACTGGCGCTGGAGATCGGTCACCACCTGGCCGGCCAGGACAGTGTGCTGGATTGCAAAGAAGAGCAGTTGGGCGGTGATGATGGCTTTGAGCATGGATGTGTGCTTCATTTTTTTTAAGTTCCTGTTTTGGCTGCCGTCATGCATATCAACACAACGCCGCTGATGGGTGCCGGGTTATGGGCTGCGCCGCTTACGGCAGATAGAGCATTAAACAGGATCGGTAATCGTCGGGCGCCACAGACGGGCAAAATCAGCGGAATTTAAAGAGCGTTGGAAAAAGGCGATATAGGCGGCGGAGGGAACACCGCCCATGAATACTACCGATGGCGGGCCTTCGCTGCCCCGGTGAATCAAATCGTGAAATTCCAGGGATTGGGTCAGTAATCTGGCCCCATGGTGCGCTTGCAGGCGGCACCAGGCCACCTGTTGCCCGGCATACCGGCCGAGGTGGTCCTTCCCATGGGGGACGGCTGCCAATCCGGGTGAATGCTCGGAAAAAAGGCCGGGGGCATATTTCTTTCTAAGATCCCTCCAGGAGGGCCGTGGCGCCGCCAGGGTGGCCAGGACTTCACCAAAGGAGCGGATATCATCGCCCTTGTAGCTCGAAAGATGTTCCAGCCGACGCCAGGTCCCATCCAGGGCCGGAGGAATCAGGGGCCAATGTTTCTGCCATCCGTTGACCGGGCCGCTGCCCATGAGCAGCAAGGGGAAGGGACGGCCGATGGTGTCGCTGCTGGTCTGAATCGTTCCGCAGAGCAGGGTATGGCGCCTATCCCCCTTGGCCCAGAAACGCCACGCGCAGGCCGGACCTTCATCATCGGCCTGGGATGACAGGCGGCGATAGCCTTTGGCCATCCATCCGGCAAAGGCCTTGCTCAGGGAGGTGGCTGCACCGAGCTGGATATAGTCCTTGGCCAGGGGATGCTTGCCCCAGGCGGACCACACCCATTTGGGTTTGGGCATCAGGGCTTCCAGCACGTCAGGATATCCGCAGGTACATCGGGTACTCTTTCCGCCAGCATCCTGGCGGCCCTTTCATTGCGTTCTTTGATTATTCGATCGTATTCGCTCTGGATTTTGGGGTCTTTCTTGACAACGTCTTCCTGGCCCTTGCGCCAGAGAAGCAAAAGGGCCCTGACATCCTCCTTATCCTTATCCAGTTTGGACGACGGGGTTTTAGCAGTATCCGGCTGCTTAACTATGGTGGGTTTGCCCGCTTCCAGGTCGAGGACCGCCAACACTTCATCATGGCCGCTGAACTGGTAGTTGACCCGGATCTGATCAATGCCCATGCGTTCCAGAGCCGCTTTCTCCTTGGGAAACTCAGCGGGGGTGAAGGTCCGGCTGCCGTCGATGAAATCCAGCAGGTATTTGGCAAAGGCGCGCTGGCCTGTATAACGGTGCTTGAGGATCAGGTTGCCCACCTCGATGGTTAACAGGACGTCCCGGCACCGGGTGGGCGACCAGTTGAATACTTTCTTCACTGGAAACATGAAGTTTACCAATTTCGTTGTCCGGCCGCTGCAGGAGAGCGACAGCGTGGTTTTATGGGGACGGATGGTGGCGCTCTTGTTGACATCGGTGGTCAAGGCCTTGATGGTTACCGGATAATTGGGACGCAGGACCACCTTGGGCGTTTCCGGTTCCGGCAACAGCACGATTTCCGGTTCGGGATTAAAGTCGAGATAGAGGTTGAGCAGCGGATCCGAACCCAGCACCAGATCGGGGGTCGAATCTTCGATTTGCACGAAATCGAAGCCGAACTTGCTCAGGCGCAATGACCTTGTCAGGTAAATCATGAAAATATGGTCGAAGGGCAATTTGCGGCCTAGCGCTACTTTGGAATGGAATCCCTTTTTGGAATCCCGCGTAAGAAATGGCCCGGCCGGGCCGCGAATGAATTTCAACGCGGCGCCATCCTCGTCGAAAAGCAGTTTATGGACACGAACTTTATCGGTGATGTCCTCAACCTCCAACAGCACTTCCTTTTCCCAGAGGTTGTTCAGGTGGCAAGCGGCTTCCTGGTAGGTATAGTCCCGCAGGAACTCCAAAGGGCCGCTGAGCAGTGCCCAGAACATCTCCTGCTCGCTGTCGGGATGGGCCATGGCGCGATTTAAGCCGGTCAACGCATTGCGGGCGATGTAAAAATTATTCTCGCTGGTTACGGGGTCGTCATTAAAAACCTGGCTGGCCGACTCAAAGGCCACTTTGCGGGAGCTGGCGGTATTGGCCAACGCAGTCAGGGCTTCCCGATAGACCTTATAACTTTGGGCTGCCAGCAATTGGGACTCATTCTGCTTTTCCAGGGGTACGGATCCGATGCGTCTTTCGATTTCACGGATACGCCTGCCCTTGAGTTTGCTGATCAGTTGTTCGCCCTTGGTCTTGGCTCGCCCAATTATGTTTCTGGGTCCTCCGCTTTTCAGGCCATCCAGGAGCTTCTCCTGCTTGGCCATTTGCCGGGTCAGTTCAAGCTCCAGGATAATTTGAACCCAGGGCGGCATTTCACTGAACTTGCCGATGACGGCCAGTTCCTTGGACATCCTCCCCAGTAAAGCCAGGTAGGGATCTTTATCCGTGGTCATGGTGGCGGCGGCCTGCTGCCAGGCATCCCGGCCGTTGAGCAGATCCAGCGCTTCGTGGAAATTGAGTCCGAAATCGTACCAGATCCGGGTGTAGGCCTTGGGATACCATTCTTGGAAATCGACCTTTTTACCGGCGATGACCATGGGATCCGGCAGGGCGGCCTCGATTTCAGCGATGAGTTTGTCGATGGCTTTTTTGCCGGCATGGGTGAAGGCCGGCGGCACCACGGTACTGCCCCTGTCGGTAAGCTGATCGCCCCAGAAATCCTTGAGGGTCACATAACTGAACTCAGGATTCATATTGACCCAGACAATGAGCCAGTTTAGATCCAGGTCCTTGAGGGTCAGGATATGTTGTAGAAGTTTACTCAGGCGCTGATGTTCCGCGGTGATTTTATCGACATCGGTTTGCCAGAACAGATAGTAATGGTAGAGATCGGTTATGCGTGAACTGAGTTCCAGGGACAGATTGGGATCGCCGGTATACAATAACAAGCGGTAATCCGGCCGGGGATGGCCCTGGAGTTTCTTCAAGTCAGAGCGCTTCAAGCGGGAGCTTAGTAAATTGATGCGCCGCGTCAGATGGGCCACATGGGGGGCCACAATATGGAATTCCGTGGCGGCCGAGAACTTGGACACGGATTGGGTGAGGATGGGATCGAAACCGTTGGTTAGATAGTCATTGAATTTCTTGCAGTAGCGTTGTTTGAGCTCCGCTTCGACTTTGAGGCTTTCGCGGAGGCCGAAACGGGGGGTCCACCAGTTGCGGTTTTTCTCCTCCATGCGCACGACGGCCTGGCGATGGCGCTCCAGGATCTGCACATCATTGATGACTTCGCCTTTCATCAGCGTGGGCTTGGCAAATTCTTTGGTGGCGATGCGAATGGTTCCCAGGTTCTTGACGAAGGCGAAGCTGAGCATGCCGCAGACTGCCAGGCCCAGCGCCAGCCAACCGGCCAGGCCGATATTGCGGGTAACCCGTCCCCAGGCCAGGCTGCGTTGGGTGGGGGCGAACAGCTTGCGATCCCGGGGCAGGATGCGGGCGAATAATTCGTGCAGAAACAGCCCCCGGCTGGTTCCGGGCAGAACCTGCTTTTCCTCAATGAGCCCCAGGGACTTAAGAAAGTGGGAGTAGGGCGTACCCTCCTGGCGCCCGCTGGAGAAATAAATTCCCCTGAGCAGCGGGGTTTCCTGGTAGGGATTGTCTTTAAAAGCCGTCTCCATAAAGGGTTTCATCACCTTATTGAGGCGCTGGAACTCCTCGGGAAACAGTAACAGATCCGGCTTGGGCCGGGTGGTGCCCTGGGGGGTCTGGCTGCTTCTGTGGAGCAGCAGCAGGCGCAGTTCCCGGAGCCTTTCACCGATCACCTCGCCCACGCGGGCGAGGAATCCGCTGACATCGGTTTTCAGGTTTTGTTTGGCCACGCCCATGGCCTGATCCAGGGTATTCTCGGGAAGGCTGTCGCAAAACTGGGTCATGCCCTGCACCAAATCGCATTTGGTCACCAGGACATACACGGGGAATTTATTGCCCATCACCCGCATCAGCTCATCAATCCGCCGGCGAATGTTGCGCCCGTCCTCGGCCAGGGTTTCGGGGTCCCCCTCCAGCAGTTTATCTGCGTTGATGGTGACCACCAGGCCGTTAAGGGGTTCTTTTTTGCGGTATTTGACCAGCAGAGTGAGGAATTTCTGCCACTCTTCCTTGTCGCGGCTTTCGTCCACGGGGATGGCGTAGCGGCCGGCAGTATCCAGGATGATGGCCTGTTCAAAAAACCACCAATCGCAGTTGCGGGTTCCGGAGAGGCCGCTGACCCGATTGATTTCGGCGAAAGGCGATGAGAGCCGGGCGCTTTCAATGGCCGTGGTTTTGCCTGAGCCGCTTTCACCGATGATCATATACCAGGGCAGCACATACAGGGGGTTGCCTGATTTCTTAAGGTGGGAAGACCTGAGCGCCTCGATGGCTTCCTGCCAGCGGGCCTGCATCTCTTTCAAGCCTTCCTTTTCATCCTCGGACATGCCCTTTATAAAGGCTTCATCCTGTTCGATGACCTCGCCCACAAATTGCTGTTCCTTGCGTCGCAAGAGGATTTTTCGCAAAAACAGCCAGACGAGCCAGCAGCCGAACACGCCCACCAGAACAAATCCGGCCACCCACCAGGGCCAGTTGAACCATAAAATCAGGCCCATGACCAAAAGGGCCAACAGGACCACCATGGTGAGGATCAGCAATACCTTGAGTGTTTTGATCAGTATTTTTTTCATTTAGAGTAGCGTACCGATGAAGTTATCGCCAACGTTCGTAAGCACAAAGCGGTAGATTATATAGAGAACCCCGAACAGCAGGACGGGGAAGGCCAGGCCCCCCAGGGTGAACAGGGTGAAACCGCCCCGGGATGAACCGGTGCCCGGCAGGCCTTCCAGGGACGGTACGGCCTCCGGAAAAAGCTCCTCGGTTTCCAGGTTGGGCAGATCCATGGCGCTGCCGGTGATGAGTTTCAGATTGGAAATCTTCAATTGATCCAGCAGATGTTCGTCCCCGGGGTTGCAAAAACGTCCGGTGAATCCCAGGGCCAGGCAGAGATAGTAAATCTCGCGCACCTCGCGCTGGTGGGGGCCCAGCGTGTTGAGCTTGTCGTAGAAGATTTCACCCGCATCCGAGGTTTGGTAGTGCAGGCGCTGGAGCTGGTCCCCCTGCCAGCGCCCCTTCTCTACCCAATCGGAGTTGAGTACGGCTTCATCAATCCAGGCGAAAATGGCGAATTGGGCCAGGTCATAATCTTCAGGGGAGTAGTTGCCCTGGCTTTGGGTGTGGCGACACTCGGCGATGAGCCGTTCCACATCGGCCCGGACGCGGTCAAAGGGCGGGTGCTGGGCGGAAGGCCGCTCCAGGAAATAGGCCACATAGGCGATCAAATCGACGAAACAATCAATGAGACGCATTATCCGGTTCTCCCTACCACCATCAACTCGGCTTTGAAGTCCCCGGGAGCAGTATCCCAAAACAGCGCCAGGTTGTGGTTATTCTGGACATTCATCCAGTGTTCGCTGTGTTGATCGATTTTCAGATAGATGGCCCCGGGACGTCGCGGCAGTTCCTGGGGCGCCACGGGCAGGTGCTCCAGCGGAACGCCCGGCAAGGCGCGCGCAATGAGGATCGGCAGGGATTCCCGCGAACCCAGTTTGATTACGGCTTCCAGGGCGCTGAGCACCTCCTTGGGATCCTGTTCGGTTTCCAGGACCAGGTAATAGCGGTTGCGGCCCTCAAACATGCGCGGCACCAGCTCGGTGGCGAAATAGGTGCCGTCAAAAAGCAGCTGCAGCATATACTCGGGACCGGCAGTGATGTCGTCCAGCAGCCGGATGATCAGGTCCTGGGCGCTATGGAAACAATGGTACAGCCGGCGGTGGTCGTATTTGGGAACCGCGGCCACGCCTTCCGCATTTTCACCCAGTACATTGACCCGGTCGGAAAAGGACGACAATTCGCCGATTATCTGGCGCAGTACACCGTAGACCTGCCAGGGGTGCACCGGCGATGCTTCCGTGAAGTGCGATAGCCGGGGAACGTAGCGATTGAGGGAGCGCAGGGCAAGCAGGTAGACCATGTCCCGGGATCCGAATTCCGCACTGTGGATGCCCCGTTCCCGTTTGTAGCCTTCCAGCTGGTGGCTGCGTGCGGTAAGCTGGTCGCGGATGTCGTCCACAATTCTTGCCAGACTCGGCGAGG
>Ga0180436_10004782_pt1 | contig 12087 bp, 15 predicted proteins | sample SS_ome_2_FD_132434 | JGI IMG/M metagenome (GOLD analysis project Ga0180436, IMG submission 132434) | Hypersaline lake sediment archaeal communities from the Salton Sea, California, USA - SS_3_S_2 metaG | ecosystem: Environmental > Aquatic > Non-marine Saline and Alkaline > Hypersaline >...
TGTAAGACCTCGAATATTAGGAATTAAAGAACCACCATTAACTTATGATACTCCATTTACCACAGGTGCAACAACACAAGACATAGCAAAAGATCTAGAACAACGTGGTAAACAAATTGAAAAACAATCACAAATAATAGATTTTTATGTTCAACAAGCTCAATCACAAAATGTAACATTAACTCCTGAAATTCAAAACTTAATTACTTCAACAGATAAACAAATACAACAATATAATCAAGACATTTCAACATTTCAAACATTAGCTCAACCAGAATATTCGCCTGAGACAGTTAGACAAACAAGAGCTTTATTACAATCGGAATTAGATAGAAGATATAAAGCAGCTGGTTGGACTCCTAAATATGATAGTCAAGGTAAATTTCAAAGATATCAACCGCCAAAGGATCTTAAATTTTGGGAGAGCAAACCTCAAGGTGTTGATGAAATTATAGATCAGTTATCAAGATTATCAGCTGAAGAATCAGTATTAAGTGTTACAACTCCTATAAGAGAATTTGTTCCATTAACACCATTAGGAGAAAGATTAGCAGGCATTCCTGAGGGAATAGGTATAGGTATTTTAAGTAAACCTGAAGCTATTTTATCAACATTAGGTGCAGGAACTGTTTATGGTTTAAGTAGAGGTTTATTAGGAACCACTGCTAGATCAATATTCGGAACAACACCTGCAAAACAAACTGCTTTAAGATTAGCTGGTTATGGAGCTGAGGCTGGTTTAGGAGCTTATTTTTTAGCACCTATGGCTAAAGAAATAGCTGGGGCTAAAGATCCGTACCGTAAAATTGGAGAATATTTGCCTGGTTTTTATGCTTTCGGTCGTGGTGCTCAATTTGGTTCTAGATTTTATACACCTCAAAGAATTGGGGAACCTACATTTAAAGTTGAATATGAACCAGCAGTAAGAACATTCGATGTGTTAAAAGCTCAACGCGGCTTAACTGCTCCTGAATTAAGAGGATTACCTGGATACACAGAACCAAAGACAGATTGGACGTTTAAATGGACTGAAAGACGAGGATTAAAAGGTAAAGATATTTTAACACAAAATTATGATATTGAATTAAGAATTAAACCTGATGGAAGTTATACTAAAATAACAGTAAACCCTGATGGATCAAAAACAATATTCAGACAAAAGACAGGAATGGAAGACGCAATTCAAGAAAGATATTTTGGAAATAAACTTCTAAAAAGACAATATGTTTCAAAAGAACCATTAAGTAAATTTAAAACACAGAATATAGATGCAACAACTATTCAAAAATCTGAACCAACTTTTATTACAACTCCTGAACAAACTCAAGCACTTCAATCATTAAAACAAAGAGGTGTTATTGGTTTTGAAAGTTTACTACCAACAGGCTCGAAGATTGTTGGAAAGCTTAAAACTAAAACAATTCAAGAACAAATTGCAAAACAGAAGTTTGGAAGAGAATTTGAAATAGAAGCTGGTAAAGGTCGATTAGGTTTAGAAAAAGTATCAAGAGATTATATTGTTGAGCCTCCTGAATTTAAAAAAATAACACAACGAAAAATAGATATCAAAGTTGGTGAAAAAGAAAAATTCTTACGGCCAATTGAAACTAAAGATATAGTTGACGCAAAAGTTGAAATAACAGGTACACCGGACGATCCTGGTGTAATGATAAGACGTGGCACAAAAGTAATTGAAATCCCACCATTAGAATTACAACAATTGTTGGGAACAAAAATATACGGAGAAATTAAATTAATACCCGCACCGCAGAGAGAAAGTTTTGTTTCAAAATCAATCAAGGGGCTTAGAAATGTAAAAGATAGATTATCAAATTTAAGAAGAGTTAAACAAGTAACTCCTGAACCGCTTCCGCCTGCTCCTGAACCATTCCCAGTTGCACCTAAAAAACCTGTAAGTGTTACTGAACCAGTTAAAATTAAAAAACCAACAAGGAAAGTAAGACCATCTGAATTTGAGGGAACAGGACAATATGAAATGACACAAGTCGAATCACCGGCATTACAACAACAAATAGCAGAAATTCGAGCAGCAAGACTTGGAGCTGTAGATATTCCAATCCCTGCAATTGAAAGAGTTGCACAGGTTCAGAAAGGTAGAATAATATCTTTACCATTAACAAAACAAGAACAGAAATTGCAGCAATATGTGCCACTTAAACAGAAAGATTTATTAAGATACAAAGTAAAACAGGATATAAAACAATCAATAGATCAAGAAATTAAAGAACAAACAATTCAATTAACACCTGTTGCACAAATTACTAAACCAATCACAAACGAAAAACAATCAATAAAACAATGGTTGAAAACAATACCTGATACTAAAACAATATCTCCTATACAACAGATTAGACAAGTAACACCTATAACACCCCCGCCTACTACTCTAACACCAAAAATTCCAGAATGGGAATGGCAAAAAGAACAAGGAACCGCTAAACTACTTGGTAGAGGATATCTTTCAAACACAATTGTTAATCCATTACAAAATATCCCTCAACAATATTGGAGAGGCAATTTTGGAATTCAGAACGGTCAAACTCAAAAAGATCCATATTTTGATAATCAAAAGAAATTAATTAAACAAACAGGCTGGAAATATAATTCTAATCAAGAAATAGGTAGAAGAATGCAAACACCATCACAAAAAATTAAAAATAATATTGGAGGCTTTAAGGGTAAGAACTTAAAGAAATTCTTATGAGCAATTTTGCATTCAGGTCAATCATTTTTGGTTTAGGAAGTCTTTTCGCAGTTGGTATTATTCAATATTTTGTAGTTGAAACAGCAATAGTTGGATATCTTGCACCAATATTAATTGATTATATCACAACACAATCAACAATTTTGCCAGCAACTCAAACTGCGATATTAGAACAGTATGATAAAATAATCTTTTTTTTAAGATTAACGCCTTATGTATTGTGGTTAGTAATTCTAATTTGGTGGACAGTAATTGCTTTTAGGCAAGAATCTCAGGAGGTGCAATATGTTTAATAAATTAGGACAGACACCAATGAGTACAGGATTTAGTTGGATAGTAATTTTAATGGTAATATTTTTTGGAGGTTTGATTTGGATAATCTTAAGCCATGTAACAGAAACCTATACTGTACCAATGGCACTAAACTTCACTGATTCAAATCCATATTTAAACGCATCTGAGAAAGCAGAACAAATTGACGAATTAAATAAATGGGACGTGTTTTGGCAATTTACACCTTTTGCAATTATATTTTTCGCAGTGATATTTCTAATAGTCAGAGCAGTATCAAATAGGGAGGGATACAGATGAAAGAATTAAATGTAAAAACAGTTATTGGTCGAATTATAAACGACCAAAAGAAAAACGCCGTTAGATTTGGCAAAAATGATTATGATTTCGACGGTGTAAAGAATTCAAGGGATTGCTCGCCAAAAAATACAATGAGACAGGACGCAATCGTTGGTCAAATGATTAAAGAGCAACAACCAAGTTTAATGCAACGAGGAGTAGCAACAGCAAGGTCAACATTAACAAATTTAGGAGTTTTGAAAACACCTGAACAGTTAGCTTTGGAGAAAGAAGCACAGACAAGAGCATTGACAGCTTATCGACAAGCACAAATCAATCAATTAACCAAAGACATTGTCGCAAAAAGAATGCAACAGCAACAACCTTTGCTACGTCCAAAAGTACCAATGCAAAGACAACAATACGATCCAATGAACGGCGGGTATCAACAAAAAGAAGAACGATATAAAATAAAAAGAGAAATCAAAACTCAAGATATTAATCAAAAAATAGGAATAGGTGGAGCAACACCTGAGAAGATTAGAATCCTAACAGGGGTAAGAAGATAAAATGCCATTAGATTTTTGGAACATTAAAATGCCTGAAATTCCTCCAGAAGTTTGGGACGATCCTAAACAGAGAGAATCAAAAGTGATTGGCAAAAAGAAATTTGAGAAAGATAAAAAGAAATTAAAAACTATTGTTAAAGGAGTGAATTCAAAGAAATGGATTTAAAGAAATTATTAATTCCAATATTTGTATTAATTCTTATGTCTACTGTTCAAGCGGTATTTGTTGGTAATGATTTATCATCATATACTTCTTATGACCAAACCCAAGTAAGTGGTTCAATATTAACTGATGATTTTACTTCAAATAACTATCATATTGTTGGTGCTGATAATGTACCTGCTTTACAAGATTATGGTTTCACATTCCTTGAATCTAATTTGGACTATATCAACATGTCTAAAAATGTTACTGATTTTACACAGAATACAAATTTCACATTGAATATTTGGTATTACACATCAGGAACAACTGGTGGAAATGGTCATTTCTTTTCTGGGCAAGGTGCAAGTTCATTTTTCTATTCAAGAATGACAACTGATGGAACAATAAAAACCTTATTTGGTGATGGCGTTGTTTCAAATAGTTTCACGACAACAGAAGCATACAATAATTCAAATTGGACAATGTTTACAATTATTTCAAACACTACCGACTATGTTGTTTTAATTGATGCGATTGAAAAAGGATATTTCAGTGTTAATTCACAATTTGATATTAATGATAAATTTGTTGTTGGTGCAAATCAAGTAGGAACTGAAAATATAAATGCAACTCTTGATGAGTTTGGAATTTGGAATAGAACATTAGACCAAACCGAATTAGAATACTTATTCAATGATGGTAAGGGAAGAAATTATTATGATATTATCACAGAAATCAATATCACAACTCCTGAATTACATTTACCTGTTGATGGAATTAGAACTTACAATATTACAGAATTAAATTGGACAAACTCTGAACAGGCTAGTGGTTTACCTTTAACTTATTATTTAGAAGTTGATGATGATATTGATTTTTCAAGTCCTGAATATGTAAATTCTAGTATTGCTGAAACCGAAAATATTACTGGCGATACTCCACCAAGTAATTTATCTTTTGGAACATATTACTGGAGAGTATTAGCAACAAACACAACATTAAATTCAAGTTGGTCTGAAACAAGGTCTTTCAGCTTAGCGTCTTTTATTGCTACGATTAATTTATTTGATGAAACAACAGGACAACCACTTAATTTAAATCATACTGATGAAATTAGATTTTTATTATTTTGTCCAGATAGAACAGAAACAACAATTTTAAATCAAACAACACAAAATGTGACTATCACATGTGAATATACTAAATTTAGATTTAGTGTTGATTATAATGAGGAAAATTATTTTAGGTCTTTAATATTACCACAATCAGAAGCAAACAATTTCAGCGTATATTTATTAGATTTAAATACTACTAATGTAATCTTTAATTCATTTGTATTAAACGATTTACTTGGTGTATATCAAAATGTTTCAATGTATATAAAGAAAGCAATCAATGATGAGATTGTACAAATACATGCTGATTTTGCTGATGTTGAAAATAAAGTCGGTGCATATTTAATTGAATCAAATCAATATTTCATTGAGATACATTCAGTTAATCAACCAACATTTAATTTCGGGTCATATAATGCGGATACAAGTGGAGAAATCATATTAACATTGTTTAATATTGGTACTAAATCTTCGCCTACAGGTTGGAATAGCGATGTATCAATGAACACATATCTTGATAATGAAACAACAGAAGATACTTTAATTGTTGCGACATATTCTGATACTGGTAACAATACTAATTCAGTAAATTTTACAGTATATAAAAATAGAATAAACTCCTCTGTTTTGTATAGTTCTACATCTTTTGATTCTGATATTACATTTAACTTCAATGCAAGTGATTATTTAGGCGATACTCTTGTATCATCATTGTTTATTGATTATGCTGATAGAACATATTCGTATGGTAAAACTGTTTTTGAAAATACCACAATCAACTTACCAACTAGATCGTATATTAAACAAGAATATTGGCAATGGTTCTGGTTAGTATTGTTTACTGTAATTGGAGTTTATGCAACAATTAGGACAGCTAGTCCAGTAGCATTATTATTATGTGGGATAGCAGGTTTCTTGTTTGCTGTTGGTTGGTTTAATTTAAGCATTGTTGTTTTGGCTTTAATCACGTTAGTGAGTTTAGTATCGTTTATCAAAGATAGAGATAGGGAGAGTGACAGAATATGAACATTGCATTCAAAGTTGTATTTTTCGCAATGTGTTTGAATTTTGCAACAGGTTTAATGATGGAAGCAATCCCTGTTTTTCAAGATGGTTCTGATAATCCAGGTGGTGTTTTTAGAGGCGGTTTAGATTTTAATGAAACCTATAATACTGCAATGGCGAACGAAATGGACTCTGATTTAGAGGGTGGTAATCTATTTGTATCAATTAGGAATACTCTTAATTCAATTGTTGATACAGTAACATTAGGATGGTTTTCACAAATTAAAAATATGATGAACCAATATCTATATGGATTTATTTTAATGTTTGAAAATATTTTTTCAAGTAGTTTAGGCCCAACTATGTCGTCATTAATTTTTGGAACTGCAAAGGTAATACTGAGTATTTTATATGGTTTTATCATCATTAACTTTTTCAGTGATAGGAAAATCATGGGGGGTCTTGGAGAATGACACCGTGGGAACAAATACTTGAAGGTAAATTAATTCAAGCAGTTTATGATATGTATAACATTGCTTTTGATGGATGGGTAATTGCAATATTGTTTTTTGTATTCCAATTTATTCTATTTGTTAAAACACGAAACATCAATATTATGTATGTATTAGGTACTATCTTTTTAGCATTGTTTTCATATACAACATATATCAAAGAGACATCATTGAGTGTCATGTTTGTTGTTTTAGTATTAGAACTAGCAGGTATAATGTTTGCTTGGTTTTTCAAAAGATAAGGGGGGGGATTAAAAATGAATATATTTACAAAACCAAAGGGGAAACAATTTTTCAATAATCAAGGTAAAATATTTAGAAGTTGGACTGAGCGAGATACAAACATCAAACGCCATACAGAAAAAAAAGGTAATATAATTTATGGAGCAAGAAGTATCCAAGCACAAATAGGGAATTTGAATGCAAGACCAACAAAAGATTTTGATATTTATTCTAAACAACCAAAACAAGATGCAAGACAACTTGCTAAAAAAATGAATTATAATACTAATCAATATTATATCAAACCCGCCCAATATAAAGACACTGTAAAAATAATGTCTGTTGGAAAGGATAATATACCAAAAACAAAAGATGATTATGGTATTGTTGATTTTACAAAACGACCTAAGAATCTTTTTGTTACTAAAAAGAATGGAATATATTATTCCACACTTCTTGAATCTTGGGGGGATAAACAACGTTCTCTAAGAGACCCGCAATATAAATTTAGACATCAGAAAGATTTAGACGATAAAAAAAGAATTGAGCGACATTGGAAAATGAAATCGGATAAATTTATGAGGAATTTTTTATGAAAAAAAGAATCGTTACAAGAAGTCCTGAATGTTACAAAGCCTTAACTAATTTGAAATTGGTTGATGAAGTTATCATACCAAAGAAATTCCAAAGACAGATTTCAATGTTGTTAAGTAATTTAAATTCCAAAAGTGAGAAGGTTGTTAAAGAAAATTTAGGTGAATATATTTTGTTAAGAAAAATAAATTATCTCGATGCTGATTTTTATATCAAGAGATAATATTCAAGAATTCGTTAATTTATGCCAACATAAAGGGTGATACTGATTCGCGTTGGTATCTGGTAAATCGCTTTATGACTCCTACAGGGTTTCGTACTCCCTGTAGGTTTTTAATATCACAAAGCCGTGGGTTACTTCTATATCTGTTTGATACGCCTTCGCGGGTGTATCATGTGTATCGTATTCATAACCCCACGGCTTCTTAATTTCAATACCCTATTTGGTACGTTTGGGGTACCCCAAGTAAAGAAGAATTAAGGAGGAAAACAATGTTATTTAACCAAAGCGTTGATTTAGTACACTTTCATTATCATTTAAAAAATAAAGTGAAAGCTGAAGGAACAGTTCAATGTTATTTTGACATTGTGAAAAAATTTACTGACCATTATTCGGAAATAACCTTAGAGAATTGTAATGATTTTTTAATTCGATTTGGAATTAAGAAAGCTGGTTATAATCATTATTACGCTTTGAAATTGTTTATAGAATATTCTGAAATGGATGCTAATATAAAAAAGCGTGTCCTTGAACATTTAATTAAACCTAAAAGACAAGATCCAAAAACACAACGTGCTTCTTTTGATGATGAAACATTGTCAACTATTGTTGACAAATTAGAATTAAAAAAACATAAATTGATTGCTAAAATTCAAATCGCAACAGGGTTACGTGCTAGTGAGGTTATCACATTACAAAAAGATAACTTAACCATTGAAGATAACAATATTAAATTATCATTGGTAGGTAAAGCCGGTAAACGAAATGTCACATTCATTTATGATCAAGAATTAATTGACGAACTTGTAGAGTTTATCACTAAACCTAATGTAGGTGAATTAGATACCGAGTATATATTTATGAGAAATAAATATTTGAAACGTCAATACAAAGAACCAAATTTGTTTAGAAAAATGCGTGTGCATTACAGGAAGTATTGGACCGATTTAAAACAAGCATTGACAACTTGTGGTATTGATTACAAGAGTTTTTCTACTCATGATTTCCGTAGACATTTCGCAGGGAAAGCATATTTAAAATTTGATAAAGATTTACAATTACTAAAACGATTACTTAGGCATAGTTCAATTGATACCACTTTAAGTTATCTTCGTTATAGTGGATTAGATACCAAAGATGCTTTAAAAGATATGCAAACAAAATTAAGGAAATATATTCTTATTAAAGATGATATAATAGAAAATCAAAAGCTAGGTGATGTAATTGAGATAGAACCAAGCGACATAGTAACTAATTTAATTGCTGGAGGGGTCATTAAACCCCTTAATTAAGTTCTTTTTATTATAATATAGTAGAATAGGTCTAAGAAAAAAAGTTCTCAGATAGAATAAATGGATAATCATTTCTGATCTTGTGGAAAACAAAACCCTAGTTATGTTTTTCTTTCTTTGTTTTTGTAAACAATTGTTGACAAAATTTTTTATAGTTATATGAACTTTAATGGTAAGAAAGGTATATATAAATCCAGTATATATGTTTAGAAATTCTCCCTTGTTAAGGGGTCTCTATAGGTTCTATTTGATTTGAATCTTGCTCAGGCTTTATATACTAGGGTATAGAAGTACTCTTGAAAATAAATGATTTTTGCTCAGGCTTTATATACTAGAGTATAGGTGATTATCAAACCCTTGAAGGGTCTGAACCCTTGAAGTCTATACATCTAGTCTTGATTGTTTAATTTTTGTTTTAATTCTAATTATCGGCTAAATAAGCTTCTATTTCTTTATAAGTATCGCTTTTAGGTTTCTGCCGTTTAAATATATCTTTAATCTCTGCCTTAGTTCTTAAAACCATATCAAGACCTTTCTTACCTTTAACTATTTTAGTTTGCCAATGTGGTAATTTAATTAATGGATTTGGTTTTTTCATTTTTCACCTGCTATATTTATTAAATGATTTTGCAAATCCTGAATTTGATATTCGCCAAATAGTAAAAGGTTATCATTTTCTATTTCTATTTTTTTAATGTCATATCCAGGTCCTATTGCATTACTTTCAATTAATTTTTTCTTTAGTTGATCAAACGTTAAAATTGTTTGAACCCATTGTGTTTCATTTATTACTTTCATTTTTTGCCTCCGAATTTTTCGTACAGCAGCATTCGGAGCAAAAATTAGTTGTATTGGTCACCTCCAAAATTGTTAAATATCTCAGGTTCATCAGTATTTTCTTTAGCAATTTCTTTATATTTGATGTTTGTCCATGTTTTTATTCGACCTGTCTTATCCATACCATGACTAATATAATCACAATATTTTGGTACTCTATTACCTAAAGCTTTAATACCTAAAAGCTCAACACCTTTAATTCCATTCTCTTTACACCAATTAGTATAAGCAATAAAAAATTCGTTTTTTGATATTGACTCCCCACGTGCTTCTTCGAAGTTGTCATCTATAAATTTCTTAATATGTGAAGCACTTCGTTCCATATATTCTTTAACTTCTTCAGTAGTCATTGTAAAACTAAAATCGTTTTGTTTAATTAGTCGTTTAAGACCTTCTATTGCCCAAAACGCTATTCCTTCTAATTCTTTTTTTGCTATTAATTTTGATTTTAAATCTCTATCCATTTTTTCTTTTGGTATTTGATTGTTAAAATACAAAAGTAGCCATCTGTTATAAAAAGCCGTATCGGAATTATGTGTTTCAGGAATTGAATTGCATGTGAAAATTAAAGTTGCATAATTCCGAAAAGCAATTTCATCTTTAAATTTACGTTCAGCAGGTATCAACCCATCACCACCAGTCATCGTTTTAAATAAACCAATATCCTTAATTGCAGTATTTGATAAATCATCAAAAATATTTGCAAATTTGCCAATTAAATTGGATGTACCATTTAAATTGCCACAAAGTTTTTGAAGAGTTGTAGCAGAAACATTTTTTGCTCCTATCATTGCGATCAAAACATCAACCAATGTTGATTTACCCGAATCTGGTAAACCTTCAATGATTACTGCTTTTTTAAATTTATTTGATTTATATAGACAATATCCAAAAATTTCTTGAATTAGATTTATATCTTCTTTATCGGCAGTTTCATGCAAAAATTTTAAAAAATTTGTGCATTTAGCATTTTCATCAAATTTTAGTGGTATATATGATAAAAACATATTGTCAGGATCATGATCTTTAAATTTATTTGAATTTAAATCAAAAACCCCATTTTCAAAACAAATCAAATTTATTGGAGCATTATCGACCTCTGTTGATTCTATTCGTGTTTTTCGTTGTATTTTTTTGTTTACTTCATTGATGATATGATTATTGCTTACATCATCAAGTATTGTTTCACTCTCCTCTTTAATTATGCTTTGACCTCCTGATCTATATATAATTCCATTATACCAATATACATCATTTTTATCATCAGAAGTCCCAAATACTGTTTTAATTTTAAATTTGTCAATTATATACTCGGCAAGATATTTAATACCATCTTGTCTTGTTTCTTTATCTTTAGCCGAACAATACATATAAATTCTTTGTCTTTCGTTTTTTCTATCAAACAATTTTTGAATTTCAGGTTTTTCAATGATATCAAACATTAATTTAGCTAATCGTTCAATTTCTGCACGTTCTAAATTATAATTGTAATATAACGGATGGTGACTACGAGTGAAAATACTACGAGATATCAAATGTAATTCTTCAAAGGGCATTTTTTTCTTATCAAAGAATTTTATTATTAATTCTTGTATTTCCGAAATACCCGCATATAATTTAATTTTTTCGTCAGATATGTGTATATTTGATTTTTTTTCACCATTCCCATTTGATTCATTAATAAAATCTTGCCGTAATTTTTTTATTTCTTCAGGATCTTTAGGCAATTTTGCAGCCTGTTTATCATATGCATCAACCAATTTATCCATTTAATTCACGCTCCTTGTGCCTATTTCAAGAGTGGAAACAATATTTTTTTTACCAACCTCAAAAATTGATCCATCAAGGGTTTTAATTTTATATAGAAATTCTGTGTCAGAAATAACATCTCCGACAATTACTTTGGTTCGTTCATTATCTTCAAAAACAATTTTTAATTTTCTCATTTTATTTTTCTCCTCTCATTTCTTAATTTAGTATTAAGAATGATTTTCTGTTACATTTACCTACATCTGTATTGAATAATTATTCTTCGTATCTTTTCAATACAGTATTAATTCCTTCCTCAAAAAGCGATCTTAAAGTTCTACGTTGTTCAAACGCAACTTTTCTAATCCGATCATCCATTTCGTCTGGAATCATTATATTTTTCATTTTCATAAAAATACATTTAAATTCATCCTTTATATATATATTTTTTTCTGAAGACACGGATAATAGACAATACTTAAAAGTTTTAAGAAAAACTTAATTATTTTAAGAAAATTATATTTATGTATAA
>Ga0180436_10004785_pt1 | contig 12082 bp, 11 predicted proteins | sample SS_ome_2_FD_132434 | JGI IMG/M metagenome (GOLD analysis project Ga0180436, IMG submission 132434) | Hypersaline lake sediment archaeal communities from the Salton Sea, California, USA - SS_3_S_2 metaG | ecosystem: Environmental > Aquatic > Non-marine Saline and Alkaline > Hypersaline >...
CACCTCGATCAAGGCGCGGCTGCAGTTCCTGCTCGAGCAGGAGCCCCGCGAAAAGCCCCTGAGCGACCAGGACCTGTCCGACCTGCTGAGAGAAACGGGAATTCTCGTGGCGCGCCGCACCGTCGCCAAGTATCGCGAATCCCTGGGTATCGGGTCCTCCAGCGAACGGCGGCGATTGTACCGCCTGCAGAACCCGACCGGATGCTGACGGATATTGCCTGCAGGAAGTCCTGATCCGCCATAACTTTGCAAGTTCTGAAATCAGGTATAAGATTCAGGTATGGATTGCTTAATCCTTCTCGTTCCCGACAACTGGAAAATCAAGGCTCCAGCCAAGGAACGCCAGATCCACCCTCCGCATTAAGCGAACTGGGCCTGACTCCGGGCACGCCCCGGTGCTCGTCCATGGAACATTTGGAGATCGAAATGCAGATCAACATCACCGGACATCACATCGAAGTCACCCCCGCACTGCGCGCCTATGCAACAGAAAAAGTCCAACGCATAACCCGGCACTTCGATCATGTGATTTCTACCGATGTCATTCTCAAGGTAGAGAAAAAACTCAATTACGCCGAAGGTAAAATCAATGCCGCCGGCGCCCCGAAGGCCTTGTTCGCCCAGGAGTCGAACGAGGACATGTACGCTGCAATCGATGGTCTCGCCGACAAACTGGACAAACTCGTAAGGCGACACAAGGACCGCCTGCGCGGGCACCACGCCAGTTCAGCTAAAAGAGCGACCAACGCCTGACAGGCCGGGACAACACCGACAGAAAACCATGCTCATTCATGACCTGCTGACCCCGGACCGCGTCAGCTTCGATGTCCATGCCGGCAGTAAAAAGCGCCTGCTCGAACTGATCAGCGTGAAACTGGCCGAAAACAGCGACGAACTGAACCAGCGGGACGTCTTTGACAGCCTGATCACCCGGGAACGCCTCGGCAGCACCGGGCTGGGCAACGGCGTCGCCATACCCCACGGCCGGATCAGCGGCATCACCCAGGTGGAAGCCGCATTTTTCAGGCTGAGCAAGCCCATGCCCTTCGAGGCGGCGGACGGCCAGCCGGTCGACCTGGTTTTCGCCTTGGCCGTTCCGGAAGACTGCGGCGAGGACCACCTCAAGCTGCTGGCGCATATCGCGGAACTGTTCGGTGAGCCGGGCTTGCTGGATGCGGTGCGGTCCGTGGAAACGCCAGCCGAACTGCTCAAGCTGATTACCGGCGCCGGCGTCAAGTGACCCGCGCGCTGACAGCAAGGTCCCTCTACGATGCCTTGCGCGGGCGGCTCAGGCTGTACTGGGTTAGCGGCGGCGGCGCAGAAACGCTGGCCATCACCGAGGAAGACCTGACGTTGCGGCCGGCGACGGTGGGCTACCTGAACCTGATCCATCCGAACCGGATCCAGGTTCTGGGCAACGAGGAAATTCGCTACCTGCGGGAACTCGACGAGACCGAGCGGCACGCCACGGTAGCGCGCATCTTCGACTACGAACCGGTCGTGGTCATCATTGGTGACGCACTGGAAGTCCCCGGGGAAATCCGCGCCGCGGCAAGCGGCAGCCCGACCGCGTTGATCTGCTCGGCGCTGCACTCGCACGAGCTGATCACTTACCTGCAGTACCACGTGTCGCGGACGCTGGCCTTGAAAACCACGCTGCATGGCGTTTACATGGAGATCTTCACCATGGGCGTGCTGATCACGGGGGGAGCAGGCAGCGGCAAGAGCGAACTTGCCCTGGAGCTGCTGAGCCGGGGACACCGGCTGGTCGCAGACGATGCGCCGGAATTCACCAAGGTTTCGCCCGAACTGATCGACGGGAGCTGCCCGGAAGTGCTCCAGGACTGCATCGAGGTGCGCGGGCTCGGTGTTCTGAACGTTCGCCAGATGTTTGGCGATTCGGCAGTCAAGCTGAACAAGTTCCTGCGCCTGATCATCAACCTCGAACTGCCGACGGCGGGTGAAGGCGATGACGTCTACGGGCGCCTGCAGGCCAACAGCAGCATGCAGGAAGTGTTCGACATCCCGGTTCCAAAAATCACCATTCCGGTCATGACCGGCCGCAACCTGGCCGTGATGGCCGAGACCGCCGTACGCGATTTCATGCTGAAAGCCAAGGGCTTCGATGCCGCCTCCGAGTTCATTGCCCGCCATTCGCGTCTCATGCAGCGACAAAGCGGGGGTGACTGAAGCATGGGTGACCCATCCCGGATCCGCCAGTTGGTTCTCGTCACCGGTTTGTCAGGCAGCGGCAAATCGACGGCTTTGCGCGCGCTCGAAGACCTGGGTTTTTATTGCGTGGACAACCTGCCCGCCGGCATGGTGCCCGAGATCGTGCGGCAAATCGGCAAGCGCGAAGACGAAGCCTACACGCGGGTTGCATTCGGCGTGGACGCGCGCTCCCCGGCGGGTGAACTCGAACAGATTCCCCGCTGGCTGGACAGGCTCACGAAAGACGGCCAGCGCTGCATGCTGCTGTTCATGACAGCGGCGACCCGCAGCATCATCAAGCGTTTCAGCGAGACGCGCCGGCGCCATCCGCTGACCGGCGAGCAACAGGCGCTGCCCCAGGCCATCGAATCCGAACACGCGATCCTCGAGTCGCTGCATGCACGCGCGGACTGGGTGATCGACACCACCGAGCTGAACATTCACCAGCTTCGCAACCAGGTCTGGCGCTGCGTCGGCCAGGAAAGCGGTGCAATGACCATCGTGCTTGAATCCTTCGCTTTCAAGCGCGGCGTACCGCAAGGCGTGGATTTCATCTTCGATGCCCGTATCCTGCCCAACCCCTACTGGGTGAAAAGCCTGCGCGACTTCACCGGTCTGGACGAGCCCGTTCGGCAGTGGCTGGAGAACGACGACTCGGTGCAAAGCATGGTCGCCGATATCTCCGGCTTCCTTGAAAAGTGGCTGCCCGAGTTCCAGGCCAGCCAGCGCAGCTACGTGACCATCGGCGTCGGCTGCACCGGCGGATTGCACCGTTCCGTTTACCTGATCAGCCGGCTTGCGGAGACCATGACGGTACGCTTCGAAAACGTGCTCGTCTATCACCGGGAGCTGCAGGGATGACTACCGGGCTCGTTATCGTGACGCACGGCGAATCCGGGGCGGCGCTGCGCGCCGAGGCCGAATTCATCGTCGGCTCCTCGCTGCAGGAAATCCGCTGCGTGCCGTTCAACGGCTCCGGTGACAGCCCCGAGGATGTCGAGCACATCAGCAAGGCCATCGACAAAACGAGCGTCGGCGCCGGCACGCTCGTCATGACCGACCTGATCGGCGCGAGCCCTTCCAACCGCGTTGCCGGGCTGCTCGATGAGCATGACGCAATGATGGTGACCGGGGTTAACCTGGCCATGGTGCTGTGCGCCTGGGCCAACCGTGAAATGCCGCTGGAACAACTGACCCGCAAGGTGGCCGAGTGCGGACGGCGCAGCACCAAGATCTTCCAGAAATGATCTCTGCGCCGGTCACCATCGTCAACAAGCTGGGACTGCATGCCCGTGCCGCATCGCGGCTCGTCAATTGCGCATCGGAATGGCAAGCGGAGATCCAGATCACGCGCGGCGCCCGGGTGGTCAACGCAAAATCCATCATGGGTGTGCTGACGCTGGCCGCATCGGCCGGAACCGAGATCGTTATCGAGGCTGACGGACCGGATGAAAAACCTGCCCTCCGGGCCGTATTGGCGCTGATCGAGGACGGGTTCGGAGAAGAACAGTGACGCTCGCACTGACCGGTTACGGTGCGGCGCGCGGCATTGCGATCGGGCGCTGCCACATCGTCGTGCAGAACGAACTGGAGATCGTTGAATACCGGATCGAAGCGGCACAGGCGGAGCACGAGGTCCGGCGCCTGCAGAACGCGATTGAAGCAGCCCGGCAACAGCTCGCCGAGCTCTCCGGGCGCATGAACCTGAGCGTCCAGGTCCCGGCAAACGAGGTTCTGCAATCGCATATCCTGATGCTGGACGACGCCAGCATTCGCCGCAGCACCGAAGAGCGGATTCGTGAACAGCTGTGCAACGCTGAATGGGCCCTGCAATCCCAGCTCGAAATCGTGCTCAAAGAATTCCAGGAACTGGACGACGACTACATCCGGACCCGCGGCGAGGACATCGCGCAGGTCGTGCGCCTGGTGCAAAGCAAGCTGGCGGAACAGGAAGACAGCCGCCATTTCAGCGAACTGCCGGACCGCCTGGCCGAAACGCTTGTTATCGCCAGGGACCTGACGCCGGGAGAACTCGCGCACCTGCACGAACGGGGCGTGGGCGGCATCATCACCGAGCACGGTGGGCCGCACAGCCATGCGGCCATCCTGTCCGCCAGCCTCGGGGTTCCCGCCGTGCTGGGCGTAAGACATGCGCAAACGCTGCTGCGTGAGAGAGAAACCCTGATCCTGGACGGCGGCAAGGGCCTCGTGTACGCCAGCCCCGACGATACGATCCGCAAACACTACGAGGAAGTGCAGGCCGAGACGCGGCGTTTTCGCGAGGCCCTGGAAGCCATTCGCGAAGAACCGGCGCGCAGCGCAGACGGCGCGCCGGTCACGCTGATGGCCAACGCCGAGCGACACGCGGATTTCGCCGCGGCCCTCGCCGAGGGCGCAGACGGGATCGGGCTGTATCGCACGGAGTTCCTGTTCATGGACGGCCCGCCGCCCGCAGAGGAAGAGCAATACGAGGAGTACCTGCGTGCCGTCCGGGCATTGAACGGCAAACCGCTGACGATCCGCACGCTCGATCTCGGAGCGGACAAAATGCCCGTGGTGGATGGCCTGCCGGAACCGTTGAGAAACGCCAACCCGGCGCTCGGCCTGCGCGCCATCCGCCTGTGCCTGCGCGACTCGGACCGCTTCAAACTGCAGTTGCGCGCCATTTTGCGCGCCGGCGCGGCCGGGCAGGTTCGCTGCCTCATCCCGATGGTGACCTCGGTCGTGGAAATGGCCAAGGTCCGCTCGCTGATCGAAGAAGCAAAAAGCGAACTGGAACGCGACGGGCTGCCGTTCGATCCGAATCTGCCGGTCGGCGCCATGATCGAGGTGCCGGCCGCTGCACTGGCGATTCCGGAACTGAGCCGACACCTGGATTTCATCTCGATCGGCACCAACGATTTGTTGCAGTACGCCCTCGCCGCGGACCGCGTGGACGAACAGGTCGCGCACCTCTACGACCTCCAGCACCCGGGCGTGATCCAGCTCCTGCTGCGCATATTTCACGATGCGTCGGAGTTGAACCTGCCGCTGTCGGTCTGCGGTGAAGCGGCGGGCGAACGGCGCTACACCCGCCTGCTCCTGGCCATGGGACTGAGGGATTTCTCGATGTTTCCCGGCCGCCTGCTGGAGGTCAAGCAGGTCATCCTCGCAACGGACATTGCAAAGGCCGCCGCGGCGCTGACGCGCTGGCTCGACGATGCGGGCGAGGCGCGCAAACCCCTGCTCGAAGCGCTGGACGACTCGCAGGCCTGAATCCCCTGTTTCTTGCCGGCTGATCGGCCGCACCGACGAATTCCACCCGGCGCGGCGACGCCGGATATTAATTCGGTAATTTGCAGGCTGTATAATGCGCGGGCGCAACGAATCACAGGGGAACCGTCATGGCCGATACAAAACACGAAGATAAAACAGCGCGCCACCTTGAACGGCTTTCCGAGGCGCTCGACTCCGGCACGCAGTTCCAGGTGCGAAAACTGCTGACCAACCTGTCCGCCGCCGAGATCGGCGACCTGCTGGAATCCCTGCCGATCACCAAGCGCCTGGCCGTCTGGGAGATGACCGACCCCGAACTGGACGGTGACGTACTCGTCGACGTGAACGACGAGGTGCGCGCCACGCTGATCCGCGGAACCAAGCCCGAAGACCTGGTCACGGCGGTCGGCGATCTCGAGCTCGACGACCTCGCAGACATCCTGGACGACCTCCCGAACGCGGTGACGACCAAGGTGCTGGACGCCATGGACCACCAGGACCGCGTGCGCCTCGCGCAGGTCATGTCCTACCCGGAAGACTCGGCCGGCGGCCTGATGGACCCGGACTTCCTCTCCGTGCGTGCGGACGTGACGCTGGACGTCGTCCTGCGCTACCTGCGCATGCGCGAGGAACTGCCGGAGGTATTCGACCTGCTGTGGGTCATCGACCGCAACAACCGCTACCTGGGCAGCCTCAAGCTGTCCGACCTGTTGACACGGGAACCGGAATGCACCGTGGGCGACCTGCTGGACACGTCGCTGAAAGCGATCCCGGTCACGATGCCGGCCAAGCAGGTGGCCATGGAATTCGAACACCACGACCTCGTGACCGCACCCGTCGTCGACGAAGGCAACCGCCTGCTGGGCTGGATTTCGATCGACGACGTCGTCGACGTCATCCGCGAGGAAGCGGAGCACAGCATACTGGCCAGCGCAGGCCTGGACGAAGACGAGGACATGTTCGCCCCGATCGTCCAGTCGGCGCGGCGGCGCTGGATCTGGCTCGGCGTCAACCTCGTGACCGCCATCCTGGCTGCGATGGTGCTCTACGCGTTCGAACCGACGCTCGACCAGATCGTGGCGACCGCGGTGCTGTTCCCGATCGTGATGAGCATGGGGGGTATCGCGGGTACGCAGACACTCACCCTGATGATCCGGGGCATGGCGACCGGCCAGGTCAGCGGCAGCAACGCGCCTGCCCTGCTGCGCCGGGAACTGGCGGTTGGACTGTTGAACGGGCTGCTGTTCTCCATCGTGGTCGCCGCGATCGCGATCGCCTGGTACAAGGATTTCCTTCTGGGGGTCGTGATGGCCGCGGCGATCCTGCTCAACCTGGTAGCCGGCGCGCTGGCCGGTGCGCTGATCCCGGGCATCCTGAAGAAAATGTCCATCGACCCGGCGCTGGCAGGCGGTGTGGTCCTGACCACCGTCACGGACGTCATCGGCATCGTCGCCTTTATCGGCCTGGCGACCTACGTTCTGATCGGCGGCTGATCAGGCCCCGGCCGGACGCTCCGCGACGTTGTTGCGGATGTAGACGGGTTGCGCCATGCCCGCCGGCAGCGCCTCGTGTCCCAGCAGCCAGGCGTGCGCCAACTGCAGAACGGCCGATGCGCGCGGCCAGGCGTCGGGACGGCAGAAAATTGCCTCGCGCGCGAGGCCGGCCAGCGCCTCGAAACGCTCGAAACCGTTGCCTGCGGCAATCCACGGACCGGCCATGCTCAAGTCCCCGGGGGCGGAAACGCCTTCATCGCCGGCTGCCGCGACGGTTCCGCCGGGCCCCTTGACGAACTCGCCGTGAAAAACTTCACCCATGCGCGCATCCATCGCGACCAGGATGCGGCTGTCGTCTGCGACACCGTCGAGCACCCCCTGCGCCACCGCGGCGAGCGAAGAAACCGGAACGACCGGGATATCGGCGCCCCAGGCCAGTCCCTGGACCACGCCGATGCCGATTCTCAGGCTGGTGAAGCTGCCCGGCCCCCGTCCGAAAGCAATCGCATCGAGATCGGGCGTGCGCACGCCGGCCGCGTCCAGCAGGGCGTTCACCGCAGGCAGGATCAGCTCCGCGTGCTTCATCGGCGCGTGCTCGAAAGACTCCCGTACTTCGCCGTCGTATTCGAGCGCAACGGAACAGGTTTCCGCGGATGTTTCTATGGCCAGTATTCGTTTCATCTCGCAAACTCTCAACGGAACAACACATGGGATCAGCGCAAGGGACTTACTCTGACCCCGGTTTCAGAAAGTCTTCGGCTTCCTCCCGGTTCAGAGCCTGCTTCATCGGCGGCAGGCTTTCAAGAAAAACGGCGCCGTAGGACCGCGTGCTGATGCGCGGGTCGCAGATGACCAGCACGCCGCGGTCATGAACATCCCGGATCAGGCGCCCGGCGCCCTGCTTCAGCGCGATGACCGCCTGCGGCAGAAACAGCCCGGTAAACGGGTTGCCGCCGTTGCGGCGCAGCGCCGCACTGCGGGCTTCGATGACCGGGTCGTCCGGTGCGGCGAACGGGAGCTTGTCGATCACGACCAGGGAGAGCGCCTCGCCGATCACGTCCACGCCCTCCCAGAAACTGGCCGAGCCCAGCAGAACGCCGTCACCGGAGCGGCGAAAGCCCTCCAGCAGCAGGCTGCGCGGCTGCTCACCCTGCACGAACAGCGGGTAGTCGACCCGCTCGGCCAGCAGCGACGCGGCGAGCTTCAGCGACCGGTGCGAGGTAAACAGCAGGAAGGCGCGGCCGTTGCTCGCCTTCAGCAGCGGAACGATTTCGTCCAGCAGGGCCGGCACGTAGTCCGGCTGGCGCGGTTCCGGCAGGCCGGCCGGCAGCCAGAGCCGCGCGTTGTTGCCGTAATCGAACGGCGAACCGAGCACCAGGGTGGTCGCGTCCCCCAGGCCCATGCGCCCGGTGAAGTGCTCGAAGTCGCCGCGCACGGACAGGGTTGCGGAGGTGAACAGCCAGGATGCCTCGGCGTTCTGCCGAAAGCCGTCGAACACCGTCGCCACGTCGAGCGGGGTGATGTGCAGCGCGAAACCCCGGCCGCGGCGCTCGTACCAGCGGACTTCGCCTTCGTCTCCCGGCGCGTCGAAGCGGTCAAACGCGGCGCGCAGGCCGGCAAGGCGCTCGATGCAGGCGTCCATGCCGCGGCTTCTGCCCTCCAGCCCCTGCGCGGCCTCGAACAGCTCGGTGGCTGCCGCGTCCAGGGCCTGCAGGGCGGTCCGTGCACCGTCGTCGGCAAGCAGGCCGTTCCAGCTGCCCCGGTCCTGCCCCCGTTCCGCGATGGCCAGCTGGAGTTCCTTCAGCTTTTGCAGGCAGTCCGCCACCGGCTCGCGCAGCTGGCCCATGGCTCCGCTCACTCCTGAACTCTCCGCCACGAAATCGCGGCACAGGTCCTGCACCTGCCGCGCCGACAGCGTGACGCTGAAAAACCGCGACGCGGTTTCCGGCGCCTGGTGCGCCTCGTCGACGATGAATATGCCCGCGCCCGGCAGCACTTCGCCGAAACCGCTCTGCTTGATCGCCATGTCGGCAAACAGCAGGTGGTGGTTGACGACGACGATGTCGGCCTCCTGCGCATTGCGCCGCGCGCGGGCGACGAAACACTGCTCGAATTCCGGGCATTCCGAACCCAGGCAGTTGTCCGGCGTGGACGTCACCAGCGGCTGCAGGCCGCTTTCCTCGCTGACCACCCCGGCGATGCTCAGATCGCCGTCGACCGTGCGCGCGGACCAGTCGCGAACGGCCTCGAGTTCGCTGACCGCGTCCCGCGACGGCAGGCGGCCCTCACCGCGCGCCAGGTTCATCCGGTGCAGGCACAGGTAGTTGCCTCGGCCTTTCAGCAGCGCGGCGGTCGCACTCGAATCCAGCGCCTTCTGCACGAGCGGCAGGTCACGGAAAAAAAGCTGGTCCTGCAGAGTCTTGGTGCCGGTGGAAACGATGACCCGCTCGCCGCTGAGCAGCGCGGGCACGAGGTAGGCCAGGGTTTTGCCGATGCCCGTTCCGGCCTCGACGACCAGGGATGCGCCGGTTTCGAAGGCTTCCTGCGCCGCATCCGCCATCTGGCGCTGGGCTTCGCGCGGCGCGAAACCGTCGAGCGCTGCGGCGAATGGCCCGTCAGCGGACAGCAGTTGCGCGGCGCTGTCGGGACGCACGGCGCGGTTCACATGCCCTGCGGCTTGGTGACCATGCAGGAGCGGGCGCGCTGCAGGGCCTCTCTCGAGCCCTTCGAATCGCCCAGGTTTTCGCGGGAAACACCGATCGTGCGCCAGTTACGGCTGCAGATCTCCCCGACCCGCGGACCGACGTCATAGGACCGGACGGCGAAATTCAGCGCCTGCTCGTAGTCGCCGGTCGACAACTGGACTTCGGCCATGCGCTGCAGCACCTCCGGGTTGCGCGGCTGGATGCGCAGGGCACGCTCCAGGAGCATGGCCGCGCGGTCATACTGCCCGTCCGATTCGGCCCGGTCGGCATCCTCGAGCAAGCCGCCGACGGCCGGATTCTTCAGGGGGAAGACCTGTACACCGGCGCTGTCCTGCTCCGCCGGTTGGCGCACGTGCGTGTCGACGTCCACGCTGTCCGCGGGCTTCGGGGGCGTCGCACAGGAAGCGAGAAACAATGAAAAACCGGCGAGCAGTGCTGTTTTTGAATAAGAGAAGTTTTTACTGCTTGTCACGACCAAATATCTTCTTCCAGATGGATTCCTTGTCCCGGTCCTGCGATTTTTCGGCGCAGGCCGTCCATTTGCGCGGCTCGGACCCCTCGACGAAGGGCAGCTGCCGGGCGCCTTCGCAATGCTCGGCGCTGAGCCTGCCGCTCTCCGGGTCGACCCAGAGGTAGTAAGCGCCTTCGGGAACCGCGAGGTCGACCGGCTCGAGGGGCAGCCCGGCGAACAGGCCACCCCAGATCCGCATGGCCGCGTTGCTGCCGGTGACGCCGGCCGGGCTGAAATCATCGAGCCCCACCCAGACCGTGGCGACGCGGTTACGAGTATATCCGACAAACCAGCTGTCGCGGCGATCGTTCGTGGTCCCGGTCTTACCGGCCACGGTTACGTTCTGCGACAGCAGGGCAGGCAGCCCTTGCGCCGTGCCTTCGGCCACCACGCGCGTCAGGGCGTAGTTCAGGACGCCGATGGCGTCCCGGTGAGGCTGCGGCATCAGGCGCATCGGGTAACGCACGAGTTCGTCGCCGTCGGGGGCCTGGACCGCGACCAGGGCCCGCAGCGGAACGCTGAAACCCGAGTTGGCGATGGACTGGTACGCCTGCGTCACTTCCAGTGGCGTCAGCTCGGCCGCGCCGAGCAGCACGGATGGCAGCGGCTGGATGTCGGCAGCGACGCCGAGCTGCCCGATCCGGCTCACCAGCGGCTGCAGGCCGACCTGCAGCCCCAGCCGGACCGTCGCCTGGTTGTAGGACAGCGCCAGCGCGTCGAGCAGGCTCACGCGGCCGTGCGACACGCCGTCGAAATTGCGCGGCGACCAGGTGCTGCCGTCCGGTTGCCGCAGCTCGACCGGCTCATCCTCGATTGGCGTCAGCAGGCTGAAATCGTCCGGGTGTTCCAGCGCCAGCAGGTAGACCAGCGGCTTGATAATCGACCCGACCTGGCGGCGCGCATTGAGGGCGCGGTTGAACCCGGGACGGTCGGGGTCGCGGTCGCCGACCAGGGCCCTGATCTCGCCGCTGGACGTGTCGGCCAGCACCAGCGCCCCCTGCAGGTTCTTCGGCAGGCCGCGCTTTCCGAGGTCTTGCAGGCCACCGCTGACGGCGGCCTGCGCCTTTTCCTGCTCCGCCGGGGCCAGCGTGGTGAAAATCCTCAGGCCCTCGGTCCTCAGGTCATCCTCGTCATAGACCTGGGCGAGCTGGTGCCGGACCAGGTCGATAAAAGACGGGTAGCGCGTGCCGCTGGCCCGCGGCGACGCCGTGACGTCCAGCGGCCGGGCCATCGCCGCCCGCGCCTGCTCTGCGCTGAGCAGCCCGGTCTCTGCGAATTCCGAGAGAACGAGATCCCGGCGTTGCTTCGCACGCTCGGGGTGGCGCCGCGGGTTGTAATAGGACGCACCCTTCACCAGCCCGATCAGCAGCGCGATTTCGTGGGTTTCGAGCCGGTTCAGCGGCCGATCGAAATAGTATTCGGCCCCGCGCCCGAAACCGTGCACCGCGTAAGCGCCCTGCTGACCCAGGAACACCTCGTTGACATAAGCCTCCAGGATCTCGGCCTTGTCGTAGTGCGCTTCGAGGGACAGGGCCATGATGGCCTCGTTGATCTTGCGCAGCAGGGTCCGGTCCTGGGTCAGAAAGTAATTCTTCACCAGCTGCTGCGTCAGCGTACTGCCGCCCTGCACCGCCCGGCGGGCCTTCAGGTTGGCCAGCATGGCGCGCGCGATGGCGCGCAGATCGATGCCGTGGTGGTGCTTGAAATTCCGGTCCTCGATGGCCTGCAGGCCGGTGACCAGCAGCGGCGGGGCGTCCGCGATCGCGACCAGCGTGCGGTCTTCTTTCTGCAGCGGAAAGATCGAGGCGATCTGTGCGGGTTCCAGCCGCACCAGGTCGATCGACCGGCCGTCGGGCTGCGAGCGCAGCGACGCGACCGCACCGTTGTTCAGCGACACGCGGAAGCGC
>Ga0180436_10004788_pt1 | contig 12064 bp, 8 predicted proteins | sample SS_ome_2_FD_132434 | JGI IMG/M metagenome (GOLD analysis project Ga0180436, IMG submission 132434) | Hypersaline lake sediment archaeal communities from the Salton Sea, California, USA - SS_3_S_2 metaG | ecosystem: Environmental > Aquatic > Non-marine Saline and Alkaline > Hypersaline > Sediment...
CATCAGTTGCTCATCGGTCAGCTTGAATGACATAGTGTATCCTTATCTTAGTGTCCGGCCACCCCCCTCCCCTGGCTTAGAGGGGTTGGGGGAGGGAAAGGGGGGGGTTCCCTTCAATCACTATCTAAAGCCAGGGCCCGGCATATACGAAAACGGCATCTGCACAGCTCTGTTCATTGACGATTGACTAGAGATTGTAAATCACTACAATCAGCTCAGCGTCTTCATCCCCCACATTGCGCAACAGGTGCTGGATGCCGGAATTGAAATGCAGGGATTGGCCCGATTTCAGGGCGTTGATATGTTCGCCCACAACAACCTCAACGGCACCTTTGAGCACATAAACGAACTCTTCGCCCACATGGTTGTAACTGACCCCCTCATGGTCTTTCCCGGCTTCAATTTGCACTCTGAAGGCTTTGAGGTGTTTGTTCTCCGCCCCCGGCGTGAGGGTAGTGTAGGCGTAACTGTCGGTGCGTTTGGTATAGGCTTTGATTCGGTCCTGCATGCGGTCTTCATCTTCCTTGAGCAAATCCCCGGAGTCGATCTCCAGCGCCCGGGAAATTTGCAGCAGGGAACCCACCGGCGGAGTGATCTTGCCGGCTTCAACCTGCTTGATGAAATTGACCGAAAAACCGGTCTCGTTGGCCAGGGCGTCGTAGGACATTTTCTTGACCAGGCGCGCCTTTCTGATTTTCTTGCCCACCGGCGTGAGCGTTGTCTTCTTTTTGGCGGGCATGGAATACCTCCATGGTTGCTGGTTTTGGGGTTCAGGGGTTTTGGGGTTCAGAGGTTCAAGGTTCAGGGTTCGGGGGTTCGGGGGTATAACTCGCAGCGGGCGGGTTGCTGCGATGTCCCCTTGAGTCCTGGACGCCTCCCTGGAACCTTTCCTGTCTAGTACTCGTAGAATCCCCTTCCGGTTTTGCGGCCCAGCCAGCCGGCTTCAACATACTTCCGAAGCAGCGGGCAGGGGCGGTATTTGGAATCCTTGAACCCGTTGTACAGGGTTTCCATGATGGCCAGGCAGGTGTCCAGGCCGATGAGGTCGGCCAGGGCCAGGGGCCCCATGGGATGGTTCATGCCCAGTTTCATCACCGTGTCGATATCCTCGCGGGTGCCCACGCCATGGTACAGGGCATAGACGGCCTCGTTGATCATGGGCAGCAGGATGCGGTTGGCGATAAATCCGGGATAATCATTGGCCAGGGCCGGTGTTTTGCCGAATTTCAGGGAGAGGTCCCAGGTGGTCTGGAAAGTATCGTCGGAGGTGGCCAGGCCGCGGATCACCTCCACCAGTTTCATCACCGGCACCGGATTCATGAAATGCATGCCGATGACCTTCTCCGGCCGGCCGGTCTGGGCCGCAATGCGGCCGATGGGAATGGAGGAGGTGTTGGTGGATAGAATGACACCGGGCTGACAGATATCGTCGAGGTCCTTGAAGATCTGAAACTTGAGGGTTTCGTTTTCCGTGGCCGCCTCGACCACGAAATCGGCCGTGGCCATGTCTTTGAGATCCGCGGTGATTTTGATCCGGCCCAGAATGGCCTCCTTGTCCTCGGCGCTGATTTTGCCTTTGTCCACGTTCCGGGCGAGGATTTTGGTGATATTGGCCAACCCCTTTTCAGCGAATTCCATTTTGATGTCGCTCATGATCACGTTCAAACCGGCGGTGGCCGCCACCTGCGCAATGCCGTTGCCCATCTGCCCCGCACCGATTACACCAAAGGTTTTGATTTCCATTTTTTACTCCTTCATCTATGATAGTGGCTGAACGGAAACCCCTGTTTCCCTCCTTCTTGACTTAGGGAGGATCAGGATGGGGGTGAATGATTTCAGGTAATTATATCCCCCTCCCCCAGCCCCTCCCTCCAGGGGAGGGGAGTTTTCGGTCGGACACCATGTTAGTTGGCAATAAAAAAATCGCTTAGCGTTTGACCACCATGGCCACGGCCTCCCCGCCGCCCAGGCAGAGCGAGGCCAGACCGGTTTTTTTGTCCTGCCGGAGCATCTCGTATAAAAGGGTCACCAGCACCCGGCAGCCGGAGGCGCCGATGGGATGGCCCAGGGCCACACTGCCGCCGTTGACATTGGTTTTCTCCGCAGTCAGGCCCAGTTCCTTCATAACGGAGAGCGTGGAGCCGGAAAAGGCCTCGTTAACCTCGAACAGATCCACGTCATCGATGGCGATGCCCTCTTTTGCCAGGCATTTGGGAATGGCCCAGATGGGCGCCACCAGCACGTATTTCATGTCGATGCCGTAGGACGCCTGGGCGCCTATGGCGGCCAGGATGGTACAGCCCAAAGCCTCGGCCTTCTCCCGGGACATGACCACCACGGCGGCCGCGCCGTCACTGATGATGGAAGCGTTGCCGGCCGTGCCCAGGCCGTCCTTTTTAAAAGCCGGCCTCATTTTTGCCAGGGCTTCGTAGGGTGTGTCCCGGGGACATTCGTCCCGGTCGAAAACCTGGGGATCCCCCTTGCGCTGGGGAATGGCCACCGGCACGATCTGTTCGTCGAAACGGCCGCTTTCAATGGCATAAAGAGCCCTTTTGTAGGATTCGGCGGCATAATGGTCCTGATCCTCCCGGCTAACCTGGTAACGCTCGGAGCACAACTCGTTGGAGATGCCCATGTGGAAATCATTGACAATATCCCACAGGCCGTCATGAATCATGGAATCCTGGAGCTGGCCGGGACCCATGCGATAGCCGAAGCGGGCTTTTTCCAGGTAGTAGGGGGCCATGCTCATGTTCTCCATACCGCCGGCCACCACCACCTCGGCATCCCCCAGCTGAACAGCCTGGGCCGCCAGCATGACGGTCTTGAGGGCCGATCCGCAAACCTTGTTGACGGTGATGGCCTCCACTTCCCAGGGCATGCCGGCTTTGACCGCCGCCTGCTTGGCCGGATTCTGGCCATAGCCGCAGGGCAGTACCTGGCCCATGAGCACTTCGTTGACATCACTTTCTTCGATACCGGCCCGCTTGACGGCCTCCGCGATGACAAGGGCCCCTAGATCCGTGGCGCCGATATTGGCCAGGGAGCCGTTAAAACTGCCCAGGGGGGTCCTGACGGCACTGACGATGACTGCTTCTTTCATTTCAGGTCTCCAAGTGGTTTAAAAGGTTCAGGGGTTCAGGGTTCAGGATTCAGGGGTTCGAGGGTATAACTCACAGCGTATGGGCCGTTACCTTGACGCTCTGAACAATTGACACTTTGCCTGAACCCTTCCTATTTAGTGATTGAGCATAAATCCTCGTTTCCCTCCCCCTTGACTTAGGGAGGGCCAGGGTGGGGGTGAATAATTGTCCATCATTACATCCCCCTCCCCCAACCCCTCCAAACCAGGGAAGGGGCGTTTTCAGCCGGGCACGGTTTACATATTCCGCCGATACTGCCCGCCCACTTCATACAATGCTGTGGTAATCTGCCCCAGACTACAGGTTTTGACGGTTTCCATCAACTCGGCAAAGATATTATCCCCGGACAGGACCACTTTCTGAAGCCGCGCCAGGGCTTCGGGGGCCTGGTCGGCATGGCGCTGGTGAAAGTCGCCGAGCCGGGTAAGCTGAGACTCCTTCTCTTCGGTGGTGGCCCGGGCCAGGTCGATGCAGGAGGCCCCTTCCAGCAGGTCTTCGCCGTCGGCGTGGGGATCGCGGAAGGTGTTGACGCCCACAATGGGATACTCGCCCGTGTGCTTGAGCATCTCATAGTGCATGGACTCTTCCTGGATCTTGCTGCGCTGGTAGCCGGTCTCCATGGCGCCCAGCACACCGCCCCGGGAAGTGATCTTATCGTACTCCATGAGCACGGCCTCCTCCACCAGGTCGGTGAGATCATCCACGATGAAACTGCCCTGGTAGGGATTCTCGTTCTTGGCCAGGCCCCACTCGCGGTTGATGATCAGCTGGATGGCCAGGGCGCGCCGCACCGACTCCTCGGTGGGGGTGGTGATAGCCTCGTCAAAGGCGTTGGTGTGCAGGCTCTGGGCGTTGTCATAGATGGCGCACAGGGCCTGCAGGGTGGTGCGGATGTCGTTGAACTGAATATCCTGGCTGTGCAGGCTGCGCCCGGAGGTCTGGATGTGGTACTTGAGCATCTGGCTGCGCACCGAAGCACCGTACTTCTCCCGCAGGGCCACGGACCATATGCGGCGGGCCACCCGGCCGATGACCGTGTACTCGGGGTCCATGCCGTTGGAGAAGAAAAAGGAGAGGTTGGGTGCAAAGCTGTCCAGGGGCATCCCCCGGGACAGGTAGTACTCCAGATAGGTAAAACCGTTGGCCATGGTGAAGGCCAGCTGGCTGATGGGGTTGGCGCCCGCCTCGGCAATATGGTAGCCGGAAATGGACACGGAGTAGAAGTTGCGTACGTTCTTTTCGATGAAGTACTCCTGGATGTCCCCCATCATCTTCAGGGCGAAGTCGATGGAAAAGATGCAGGTGTTCTGGCCCTGGTCCTCCTTGAGAATATCGGCCTGCACGGTGCCCCGCACATTTTCCAGCACCATGGTCTTGATCCTGGCAGACTCTTCAGCGGAAGGCTGGCGCCCCTTTTCCGCCGCCAGTTTGTCCATCTCCTGGTCAACGGCCGTATTGAGGAACATGGCCAGCATGATGGGTGCCGGACCGTTGATGGTCATGGACACGGAGGTGGTGGGCGCGCAAAGTTCGAAACCGTCGAACAGCACCTTGGCGTCGTCCAGGGTGCAGATGCTGACCCCCGAGTTGCCCACCTTGCCGTAGATGTCGGGGCGCCGGTCCGGATCATAGCCGTAGAGGGTCACGGAGTCGTAGGCCACGGAGAGCCGTTTGGCCGCGCTGCTGGCCGAGAGTAATTTGAAACGGCGGTTGGTGCGCGCCGGATCGCCCTCCCCGGCAAACATGCGGGTGGGATCCTCGCCCACGCGCTTCATGGGAAATACACCGGCCGTGAAGGGAAAATAACCCGGCAGGTTCTCCCGGCGCATCCAGCGGTAAATCTCCCCGGGATCCGTAAAGCGCGGCAGGGAAATCTTGGGAATTTTCTGGCGGGAGAGCGACTCGCTGTAAAGAGGTACACGGATCTCCTTGCCGCGCACGGTGTAAACCAGCTCGTCGCCGGAATAGGCCGCGCGGATATCCTGCCACGAATGGACCAGTTTTTCGGTCTCAGTGTCCAGGGCCGCTCGGGTCCGGTCGATTTCCGCCTTGAGCCGCTGCAGCAGGACGGCAGAGTCCCCTTGGAGGCCGTCAGTCTCCAGGGATCGGGCCGTCTCCTCCAGGTGCCACACCCGGCGCAGGGCCTCGGCCTGGCTTTCGGTCTTTTTGTGGTAGCTGCGCACCGTCTCGGCGATCTCCGCCAGGTAGCGGGTGCGTTCCGGGGGGATGATGATGGTTTTGGAACTGGACTGTTTGCTGTTCATGCGCGGCAGGCCGGATTCAAAGGCCACGCCGGTCTTCTCCCGAATGGTGTCCAGCAGGGCGTGGTACAGTGCGGTTACGCCGTCGTCATTGAATTTAGAGGCAATGGTTCCGAAAACCGGCATATCCTCGGGGCCTTTATCAAAAGCCATGCGGTTGCGCTGCACCTGTTTGCGCACGTCGCGCACGGCATCTTCGCCGCCCCGCTTCTCGAACTTGTTCACCACCACCAGATCGGCAAAGTCGAGCATGTCAATCTTCTCCAACTGGGAGGCTGCACCGAAATCACTGGTCATGACGTACATGGAGAGGTCCACCAGGTCGATGATCTGGGAATCCCCCTGGCCGATGCCGGCAGTCTCGGCAATGACCAGGTCGTAACCGGCAGCCTTGACTACATCCAGCACTTCGCCCAGGGCTTCGGGTATCTCGGTATGGGAACGGCGGGTGGCAATGGAACGCATGTAAATCCGGGAACTGCCGATGGCGTTCATGCGGATGCGGTCCCCCAACAGGGCGCCGCCGGTTTTGCGCCGGGAGGGATCGGCGCTGATGATAGCGATGCGGATATCCGAAAGATCGTGGAGCATGCGCTGGATGAGCTCATCGGTGAGGGAGGACTTGCCGGCGCCGCCAGTACCGGTGATGCCGATAACCGGTACCTTGCGGTCACCGATTTTAGTCTTCAATTCCTGGCGGAAACGGGACAAGTGGCCGTTGCCCCTGGCCTTGGCCTGCTCCAGCACCGTGATCGTATTGGCCACACCCAGCTTGTTGTCCGGGGTCAGGCTGGCCAGGTCCAGGGCCACATCCTCGGCCCGGGAGAAATCCATGGTCTCCACCATGTGGTTGATGATGCCCTGCAGGCCCAGGCGGGCACCGTCCTCGGGAGAGTAAATCTTGGCGACACCATACTCTTCCAGTTCCTTGATCTCCTCGGGCACTATCACGCCGCCGCCGCCGCCGAACACCTTGATATGGGAAGCGCCGCCCTCCCTGAGCAGGTCCACCATGTACATGAAATACTCCAGGTGGCCGCCCTGGTAGCTGGATACGGCAATCCCCTGGGCATCCTCCTGGATGGCGGCGTCCACAATCTCTTTTACAGCACGGTTGTGGCCCAGGTGAATCACCTCCACGCCCGTGCTCTGCAAAATACGCCGAAAAATATTGATGGAGGCGTCATGGCCGTCGAAAAGGGAGGTGGCCGTGACAGCCCGCACATTGTTTTTGGGCTGGTATACTTGGATGGTGTCGTTCATGCGTCCTCCTGTAGCTGGTCCCGGTGTGTGCCTGCTGCCGCGCGGGTGATATTGCCGTATCCCCGGCCGTCAACCGATTCATAGGCCGGACAACGGCTTAAAGATGGGTCCATGGCCTTCGCGTGTATGCCCCCTGGAAAGCGCCGGTGAACTGCCAACGGGAAGGATGCCTTCCGGGGAAATTCCGGCCTTATTTCAATTTGCCGATCAAAGCGCTGGCAATGGTATTTTTCTGGATCTCCTTGGTGCCTTCGTATATCTCGGTGATCTTGGCGTCACGATAAAAACGCTCCACCTCATATTCGGTCATGTAGCCGTAGCCGCCCAACAGTTGGATGGCTTCATCGGCCACTTCCACTGCGGTACGCGCCGCATACATCTTGGCCATGGAAGTGAGTTTGGGATCGATGCGGCCCTGGTCGAAATTCCAGGCGGCCTTGTAGGTTATCAAACGGGCCAGTTCGAGCTTGGTGGCCATATCGGCCAGCTTGTGCTGGGTGACCTGGAACTGGGCGATCTTTTTACCGAACTGTTCGCGCTTTTTGACATAGGCCAGGGCCCGGTCGTAGGCGCCTTGCGCCGTGCCCAGGGCCTGGGCCGCGATCTGGATGCGGCTCTCGTCAAAAAAGTGCAGTACATGGTAGAAGCCTCTGCCCTCCCGCCCGATGAGATTTTTCAGGGGAACCCGCACATCCTTGAAGATAACCTCGGCCGTAGCCATCATGCGAATGCCCATCTTGTCGCCCACATCCGCGGTGGAAAGCCCCTCCCGGTCAGCCTCGACCAGGATCAGGCTCTGACCGCGATAGCCCGGCCGGGCATCCGGATCGGTCTGGCACAAAACGCAGTAAAATCCGGCGAGCCCGCCATTGGTGATAAAGGTCTTGCCGCCATTGACCACCCACTGATCGCCGTCCCTGACCGCCGTGGTGTTCATGTGGGTGATATCCGATCCGTGATCCGGTTCCGTGAAGGCGCCTGCGGACAGCATCTTGCCTTCGGCCACGGCCGGCAGGTATTTTTCCTTCTGTTCAGCGCTGCCGTAGTGCAGGATTATTTCGGAAGCAAAGGCGGAAAGAGCGATGGCGCTACCGATGGTGGAATCACCGCGGCACAGTTCTTCGACCACCAGGATATCCTCCAGGGAGCCCAGGCCCTGGCCGGAATATTCCTCCGGGAAGTGAACCCCGATCAGGCCCAGGTCGCAGGCCTTTTCCCAAATCTTGCGCGGAAACTCATGCTTCTTCTCCAGTTCGTAGGCCAACTCCTTGTCAAATTCGCCCTTAACGAAATCCCTGACCGCTTTTTGAATGTCCTGCTGGGTCTTGCTGAGTTCAAAATCCATTGCATGCCTCCTGCAGTATGAGTAGATATAGTTTGCGAGTATGTCATCCACGTGCCCCGCGGCTAATTCCCGGCACCATCCTTGAACCCGGACCATCGGCTAACGGGCAACACCGTTCCCAGACCGGCGGCCGCCCGCGGATCATGGAATTCCCATTGCTTCAGGCACCCTTCCGGCACATTCCCAAAATGCTGCTGGTCTGCAAGTCGATATAGTCATCGATACTGTAATGATTGGCCAGAAACCAGCGCCGGAATGTCCACATATGCCCCAAAACCGAAATATTGTGGGCCAAAAGATCCAGGCGGCGGGGGGAGATGGGCGGCAAGTCCCCCGATTTTATCAGGCCGGCCAGCACCCCGGTGAAAATCCCGGTGATACGAATTTCGTTTTCCAGGACCAATCGCTGCCACTTGCCGGGCAGGGACTGGGTCTCCTGGTAAATCAAAAGGATATGGTCGTTCATACGGTGGCAGACCAGAAAGTATTCACGAATCACTTCGGCCAGCGGATTGTTGCCGCTTTTGACCCGTTTGAGGGTCTCGGCCACGCCTGTTTCAATCTCGGCATGGATGGCATCGCAGACCAGGTAGAGCACGTCCTCTTTGGTGGAGATATATTCGTACAGGGAGCCAATGGAGATACCGCTGGCCCGGGCGATCTGGCGCGTGGTGGTCTTGTGGAAACCATTTTCGATAAACAACTGCACCGCCGCATCCACGATCTGCCGCCGGCGTTGCCTCACTAACGCCTTGTTCTTTACCTGCGTAGGAACACGGTGGGGTCCGCGATTTTGGACAATCATATCTATATATTTGTATTTATTGGATATAATTACATTTTTGCAATACATAAACCGAGCGAACGCTCAGTCGTACTCTTTTTAGACAAGGTTGGCGGCATTGTCAACACCAGTTTTCCTAACCTTGCACGATGAGGACCCGAACAAATGCACGCCTGGCGGCGGAACACCGGGTGAAGGAGATGCCCGGACGGCGTTCATAACTCCAACTATAGTGGTTTGCATATTAAACCGGCGACTAAATACCCAAATCCTGTCATACCGGACCCCCAATCGAGTTGGGGGCGGGCCCGCTCCGGCATCCAGTAATAGTGCTGGATAGCGCTAAAGCTTCACTTCATGCCCGGCCTTCGCCGGAATGACGAACGTGAGGCATTTAATTGCCGGAGTAATAAATACATTCCGATAACCACTATATAACCCCACCCCGGTCCCTTTGAAATTGACAGACAGGCTGCGGGGCTGATATCAGTTGGCTAGCCATTCATCTTGAAACCCTGAGATTCGATCATCGTTCACATGGAGCGCAGCGGGTGAGACAATAATAATATAGTCCTACATCCTAAGATTCCCAAAGGGAACTGCCTGGGCTGCCGTGGCGGAGCATTTCCTTCATGGACCAACCCGGGGTGATGTGCGGCTGAAGCGACTCTCTTTGACCCGTTACACCATAAAACATGCCATGTGTATTTGAAGCCGCGGGTCACCGTGGCTTTTTTTGTTAATAAGGAACAGCGATGACCGAATTATCCGTTATTTTTCAACAGATTACATTTGCCTATGCCCGATCCAGCCAGGTCCTGATCCGCGACCTGTCGGTCCATTTTCCCAGGGGCTGGAGCGGGATTGTGGGCGCCAACGGCGTCGGCAAAAGTACCATCCTGAAACTGGCCACAGGAAATTTAGATCCTCAACGCGGTACTTCCACCATTCCCGGTTCTGCAATTTACTGTCCCCAGCGTACCGACCATATTCCCGACCACCTGTTGGAACTGCTCCAGGCCATGGACGGGGACGCCTTTCGCATAAAAGGCCAATTGGGTGTTGCGGCGGATTGGCCGGAGCGCTGGCCGACCCTCAGCCACGGCGAACGCAAACGGGCCCAGCTTGCTGTTGCCCTGTGGCGCCGGCCCCGGGTACTGGCGGTGGATGAACCCACCAACCACCTGGATACCCATGCCCGGGAGCTGGTGTTCAGAGCGCTGGTACGTTTCAAAGGCGTCGGGCTGCTGGTCAGCCATGACCGCCAACTGCTGGATGACCTGTGTGCCCAATGCCTGTTTGTCGATCCGCCCGGGGCTGTTTTGCGGCCCGGGAACTATTCCCGGGGCTATCAACAGACGCAGCTTGACGAGGTTGCCGCCCGCAAACGGCGGGATCTGGCCAAGCAGGATCTGCTTAAATTGAAACGTGAAAGCGCCAGCCGGCGGCGGGCCGCTTGTCGTGCCAATCAAAAACGCTTCAAGCGGGGGCTGGCCCAAAAAGACCATGACGCCAAATCCAAAATCGACCTGGCCCGGCTGAGCGGCAAAGATGGCAGCGCCGGCCGGCGACTCAACCAGCTCAAAGGGCGCATGTCCCAGGCCCAGGCCAAGCTGGATCGCCTAAAGGTAAAGAAAACCTATCAAATGGGGATCTGGATGCCGGGCGCAATATCCAAGCGTGATACACTATTCACTATGCCGGCCGGATCCCTGCGGCTTGGCGCTACACGCTTGCTGGACCACCCGGATCTTGCCATGCGGCCAACTGACCGCATTGCCCTGTGCGGGGCCAACGGCAGCGGCAAAAGCACGCTGGTCAATCATATCATCCGCTCCCTGACCCTTGCCGGAGATCAGGTGGTTTACCTGCCCCAGGAAATCGACGCCCGGATGTCCCGGAAGATCCTTGAGGCAGCCAAAACCCTTCCCCATGATGTACTGGGCCGGATGATGACCGTGGTGAGCTGCCTGGGTTCCCGGCCCCGGCGCTTGTTGGAGAGCCAAAGGCCCAGCCCCGGCGAAACCCGTAAGATTCTTTTAGCCACCGGTATCGCCAAGGCACCCCATCTGATCGTCATGGACGAACCCACCAACCATCTGGATCTGCCTTCCATCCAGTGTCTGGAAGAGGCCCTGGCCCACTGCCCCTGCTGCCTTTTGCTGGTGAGCCATGACCAACGCTTTCTTAAGGCCTTGACGCGGATCCGCTGGCAGATATCTCCGCATAGGAGGACGAACGGAAAATATATACTGGAGTTGGTGTAGGGGGAATTGGTCACCCACCAGGAAAATAATCGGAGGAAACCCCATGTTTCACCAGTTAGAACAAGTCAACACCCGCCCGGAACCTTTTGCCCATTATACGGCGGCAGAGCTATGGACCGATGATCACACCTCCCAACAGATGCTGGCCTGCCACCTCAACGAAGATACTGATGTGTCGTCACGGAATTTGAAATTTACAAACCGGTCCGTAGCCTGGATCGCTGAGCGGTTCGGCATCGGGCCGGACAAAAAAATTGCCGACTTTGGCTGCGGTCCGGGATTGTATACGACCCGGCTGGCCCGGACCGGGGCGGCGGTAACCGGCATTGATTTTTCCCGGCGCTCCATTGAATATGCCCGGGAGGGTGCCTCCCGGGAGGGACTGGCGATTACCTACCACCACCAGGATTACCTGGCATTTGATCCTCAGGGGAAGTATGATCTTATCCTGATGATCATGTGCGACTATTGTGCCCTGAGTCCCAATCAGAGAAAACGGTTGCTGAAGAGATTCCACACCTGCCTGGCAACCGGCGGTTCCGTTCTTCTGGACGTCTATTCCCTGACCGCCTTTGATCAACGCGAGGAATCCGCCAGCTATGCCGCCAATCTTCTGGACGGCTTCTGGGCATCCGACCGCTATTATGGATTCCTGAACATCTTCAAATATATGCACGAAAAGTTGGTGCTGGATAAATATACCATCGTTGAAAAGACGCGCACGCGGACCATTTACAACTGGCTGCAGTACTTCAGCGCGGATATACTGGAAAAGGAATTCCGCGAGGCAGGCTTTGCCATTGAAGCCATCTATGGGGATGTCGCCGGAGCCGAATATGATCCCGGATCCCCTGAATTTGCACTTGTAGCCGGCAAGGCTTAGACATAATGGTTGACAGTTAACGCCCCGGGCAGACCGGATGCTGTCGCCAATAGGTCGCTTTTTTTAGCCGTGCTTTTGCCGAGCACTTTGTTAAAGCCGGGGTAGCCTCCGCCAATCG
>Ga0180436_10004789_pt1 | contig 12063 bp, 13 predicted proteins | sample SS_ome_2_FD_132434 | JGI IMG/M metagenome (GOLD analysis project Ga0180436, IMG submission 132434) | Hypersaline lake sediment archaeal communities from the Salton Sea, California, USA - SS_3_S_2 metaG | ecosystem: Environmental > Aquatic > Non-marine Saline and Alkaline > Hypersaline >...
ATGGAGCGGCCCATGCCCTTGCTGCGCCCGCTGCTGCCCGGCTGTCGCTTCTTGAACCTACCCATCGCCGTCCTTCGGCCTGAGTCTCGCCACGGTCGCGCCCCAGGAGCTCCCGTCCGCCGGGTGGCCGTAACGCTCCACCGCGGGGTGATCGTCCAGCACGGCGCGCACGGTCTCGCGCAGCGCGCCGATCCCCTTGCCGTGGATGATGCGCACGTCGAGGATCCCGCGTTCCCGGCAGAGGTCAAGATAGTCGCGCACCAGGTCCTTCACATCCCGCGGGCGGAACATGTGCAGGTCCAGGACGCCGTCGATCTCCATCTCGTCCATCACGGAGCTCCTCCGACGGCCCAGACCGGCGTCGTCCCCATGTCGCCGCCGAAGGCCGCCGCGCCGAGCAGGTAGATCGCCGCCGTGATGACCAGCGCGCCGACGAGGTTCAGCACGATGCCGGCGCGCGCCATCTCCCGGATCTCGATCATCTCCGTGCCGAAGATGATGGCGTTGGGCGGCGTGGCCACCGGCAGCATGAAGGCGCAGGACGCCGACAGGGTGGCCGGCACCATCAGCAGCAGGGGGTTGACGCCGATGGCCACCGCCACACTCGCCACCACCGGCAGGGCCATCTGGGTGGTGGCCGTGTTGCTGGTCAGCTCGGTCAGGAAGGTCATGATCAGGCAGACGCCCAGGACCATCAGCACGGGCGGCAGGGCCGACAGGCCGGCCATCCGCGCGCCGAGCCAGTCGGACAGGCCCGCATCCACGAAGCCCTTGGCCAGGGCGAAGCCGCCGCCGAAGAGCAGCACGATGGCCCAGGGCAGCTTGCGGGCCGTGCGCCAGTCCATAACGCGCACGCCGGCCATCACGCGGCTGGGCACGAGGAACAGGAGCAGCGCCATCACGATCGCCACGGTGCCGTCGTCGACCAGGGCGCCGTCGGGCAACAACGCCGACCATCCCGGCAGCGTCGTCACGCCGAGACGCAGGCCCGACCGCGTGAGCCAGAGCAGCGCCAGCAGCACGAAGTCGACGAAGACCACCTTCTCCTCGAAGCTGGGCGGACCGAGCCGCGCCCGCTCCGCGGCGAAGACGCGCCTGTCGATGAGATCGCCCAGCCGGCGCAGGCCGAACAGGACGGTCAGCAGCCCCCAGATCACGACGAGCATGACCGCGGACACGGGCAGGCCGATCACCATCCAGCCGGCGAAGGAGATCTCCGGCGCTTCGGGGAAGAGCAGCTGCAGGTTGCTCACGAGCAGCGGATTGGGCGGCGTGCCGATGAGGGTGGCCAGCCCGCCCACCGAGCAGCCGTAGGCGGTGCCCAGCAGCAGGGCCACGGCGAAGCGGCGCCGCCGGCCGTCGTCCTGAGCATCCTCGGAATCCCGGCCGAGCCCCTTGACCACGGCCATGGCGATGGGCGCCATCATCATGGCCGTGGCGGTGTTGCTGATCCACATGGACAGGAAGGCGGCGGCGATCATGAAGCCCAGGACGATCCGTTCGGGCCCGCCGCCGATCGCCGTGATGATGCGCAGGGCGATGCGTCGGTGCAGGCCCCAGCGCTCCATGGCCAGGGCCACCATGAAGCCGCCCAGGAACAGGAAGATGATACTGTTGAAGTAATAGGGCGCGATGGCCTTGCTCGACATGATGCCCAGCAGGGGGTACAGGGCCACCGGCAACAGGGCCGTCACGGCCAGGGGCACCGCCTCGGTCATCCACCACACGGCCATCCACACGGCGACGGCCGCCATGGCCGTCACCGAGGCCCTCTCGGGGTCAAGATCGGCCAGGACCATCAGTGCCAGGGCGGCCGCCGGGCCGAGCCAGACCCCCACCGTCGAGGTGGTGCCCTTGAGCCGCCTCACGACGCGTCACCGTGCAGCGCGACGCGGTAGCCGGTGAACTTGCGCACGTTGATCACGCCCGCGTCGAAGATCAGGTACTGCCCCTTGATGCCCTGCAGGACGCCCCCCGCCGCCGGCGCCTTGTCCAGGTTGAAGCTCTTCACCTTGGCGGGATAGACCAGCACGGGATAGCGGAAGTCGCGGCGGACGCGCTCGGCCTCGGGCAGCTCGGCCACGCCCATCTCCTCCAGCTCGTCCAGCACGCGCTCGGCCATCTCGTCGAGATCGCCCTCGGGCGTCTCCTCCTTGAGCATGCGCATCCAGTGGGTGCGGTCGGCGAAGATCTCGGCCAGTTCGTGCTCGACCAGCCCCACCTCGCGGCGGCTGGGCAGCTCGGCCAGGGGAATCGCGGCGACGGCGCCCTGGTCGATCCAGCGCGCCGGAACGTTGGCCTTGCGGGTGATGCCCACCTTGAGGCCCGAGGTGAGCGACACGTAGAGCACATGAGGCCGGAAGCACTTCTCCCGCGCGAAATCCTCCTCGCGGCAGGGATTCGCCTCATCGAAGTAGTGGCAGAGCTCGGGCTTGACCATGCAGATGTCGGCCGCGGCCCGCGACCGGGAGCAGGGAAAGCAGAAGCCCTGGCTGAAGGTCTTCTTCGTGGCGCGGCCGCAGGCGACGCAGTTGATCTCCCCCGCGAAGCGCAGCTCGAGCGGGTATCCGAGCAGATCGTTCAGGGGCAGGTCGGCGGCGCGCGCGTCGGGGTCGTACCAGCCGTCGCGCAGGACGTAGGCGACGGGATCCTCGTGGGCGACGCCCATCTTGGTCAGGGAGCCTTGCCAGAGAAGGGCCACCGGTCAGGCCCCCGGCAGCTGGTCGACGAAGCTGGGCAGGACGTCCTTGAGGATGTGGCCGAGGATCAGCAGCAGTATGCCCCGGAAGAGCGTGCGCCGGCCCTCCGGGCTCAGCCCCACGCCGGGACGCCGCGCCGGCGAATGCTCGTCGGACTTCATGTGCGTGTTGAGCAGCAGGGCGCGGATCGTCAGCACCACGCCGCCGAGGATCGCCAGCCAGCCGAAGATGTCGAGGATGGAACGCATGCCTATCCTCCGGGACCGAACAACCGCCGGTACCCCGCCAGCAGTTCCTGGTTTTCCGCCGCGATGGCGTCGAGCAGGGCCCGCTCCTCCGCGGTGACCTTCCGCAGGGCGGCCACGTCCGCCTCCGTGGTGACGGCGGCGCCCGGCGGCACGTGGAGGCCGGCCGGCACGACCACGTCCTGCACGACGGCCCCGGCCGACACCATGACCCCCTCGCCCAGGTCAGCCTTGAAGACCACGGCGCGGAAGCCGACGAAGCAGCCGTCGGACACCGTGCAGGGCCCGTGCACCACGCAGCCGTGGGCCAGGCTCACGCCCGCGCCCACCGCCACCGACGAGCCCGCCAGGGCGTGCACGATCACCGCGTCCTGGACGTTACCGCCCGGCCCGATCTCCACCGGCGAGACCGATCCGTCCGGCGCCGTCTCGTCCGCGCGCAGGATGGCGTTGGCGCAGACCAGCACGTCGCGCCCGATCCGCACGTTGCCGATGAGCTGGGCGGTGGGATGCAGCCAGGAGGTGGTGTCCACCAGGGGCACGTGGCCCTTGGGATCGGGTTGGAGCAGGGTATGGAAGACGTCGTTCATGGAAACCTCCCGAGGGGGAGCATCCCACAGATCGGGTCTCATCTCAACACAGACCATGACACCGCGGGGGCCCCGTTGCTAGACTCCCGGCCAACCGGGAGGACCCATGCTGAACAAGATCTGGGCCGGATTCTTCTTCGCCGCCCTGCTGTCCGCTGTGGTGCAGGCGGTGTTCCTGGACAATCCGGACGTCTTCGCCGACATGGTCGGCGCCACCTTCGATCTGGCGAAGACGGCTTTCGAGATCGCTCTGGGACTCACGGGCGTCATGTGCCTGTGGCTCGGCTTCATGCGGCTGGGCGAGCGGGGCGGCGCCGTCGAGCTGTTGACGCGCCTCTTCGGGCCCCTGCTGCGGCGGCTCTTCCCCTCGGTGCCGGCGGGGCACGCGGCCGAGGGCGCCATCACCATGAACATGGCCGCCAACATGCTCGGGCTGGACAACGCCGCCACGCCCCTGGGCCTGAAGGCCATGGGCGAGCTGCAGTCCCTCAACACGAGCGACGACACCGCCAGCGACGACCAGATCCTGTTCCTGGTCGTCAACACCTCGGCCGTGACCATCCTGCCCGTGACCATCTTCACCTACCGCGCGCAGATGGGCGCCGCCGACCCGACCGACATCTTCCTGCCCATCCTCATCGCCACCTTCTGCAGCACCCTGGCCGGCCTGCTGGTGACCGGACTGGTGCAGCGCCGCCGTCTCCACGACCCGGTGATCCTGGCCTACCTGGGCGGCATGACGGCGGTGGTGGCGGGGCTCGTGGCCTACTTCGCGGGGCTCGAGCGCGAGGCCGTGCAGCAGCAGTCGGCCCTGCTGGCCAACACGCTGATCTTCCTGGTGATCGTGGCCTTCGTGGGAGCGGCCCTGCGGCGGCGGGTGCCCGTCTACGAGGCCTTCGTGGACGGGGCCAAGGAGGGCTTCGGCGTGGCCGTGGGCATCATTCCCTACCTGGTGGCCATGCTGGTGGCCATCGGCGTGTTCCGCGCCAGCGGCGCCCTGGACCTGCTGCTCGACGGCGTGCGCGCGGCCGCGGGCGGCCTGGGCCTGGACGCGCGCTGGGTCGACGGGCTGCCCACCGCGCTCATGAAACCCCTGTCCGGCAGCGGCGCGCGCGGCATGCTGATCGAGACCATGCAGACCCACGGCGCCGATTCCTTCGCCGGTCGTCTGGCCAGCGTGGTGCAGGGCAGCACCGAGACCACCTTCTACGTGCTGGCGGTGTACTTCGGCAGCGTGGGCATCCGGCGCACGCGCCACGCCCTGGCCTGCGGGCTGGCCGCCGACGCGGCGGGCATCCTGGCGGCGATCCTCGTCACATATCTGTTCTTCGGCTGATTCGATCTTCAGGAGGGAACACCATGACATCCCGTTTCGGACTTCCGGCCTTCTGTCTGCTGATCGCGGCGCTGGCCCTGGTCGGAGCCTGCGGCGAATCGAAATCGCCCCCTGCCGCCGACGCCGAGATCGAGTCCCTCGTGTCGGCGGAATGGCTCGCCGCCCACCTCGACGATCCGGACCTGGTGGTGCTCGACTGCTCCGTCGTCGTGGCGTTCGACGAGACGGGCACGATGGTCCACCGCAGCGGCCGCGCCGACTATGAAACCGGCCACGTGCCCGGGGCGGGCTTCGCCGACCTCCTGGACGACCTCAGCGAGGCCGACAGCCCCCACCACTTCGCCCTGCCGACGCCGGAGCGCTTCTGCGAGACCATGGGCGCGATGGGCGTCGGCGACGACGCGCGGGTGGTGCTCTACGACGGGAGCAACTCGGTGTGGGCCGCCCGGGTCTGGTGGATGCTGCGCTGGGTCGGCTTCGACCGGGCGGCGGTGCTCGACGGCGGCTGGGCCGCCTGGACCGCCGGGGAACGGCCCGTGTCCTCCGAACCGCCCGAGCGGCCGGCGGCCAGGCTCACCCCCCGCCCGCGGCCGGCCCTGGTCGCCGACCGCGACGAGGTCTTCGCCGCCATGAACGACGAGGCCGTCACCCTGGTCGACGCCATGCCCGAGGCCCACTACCTGGGGCAGATGGCCCTCTACGACCGGCCCGGCCACATACCCGGCGCCGTGAACGTCTCGGTCATGACGCTCTGCGACGCGACGGGACGTTTCCGCCCGCAGGCGGAGCTGACCGCCCTCTTCGGCGAGGACCGCGACGGTCGCGCCATCGTCTACTGCGGCGCCGGAGTCGCGGCCTCGGCCGACGCCCTGATCATGCACCGGCTCGGCTTCACCGACGTGGCCGTCTACATGGCCTCGCTGCAGGAATGGGCCGCCGACCCCGCCAACCCGCTCACGGTCGATGCGCCCTGAGCGGCCCGGGCGTCCGCGCCCGGCAAGGAGAGACGAGATGACGCTCTTCGAGCGCCCCGACCCGTCCGATCACGCGCCCTACTTCGGGCGTTACATCGATCTCGTGCCCGACGGCGACATCCTCGACCGGCTCACACGATCCGTGGAGGAGACTGCGGCCCTGGTCGCCGGTTTCGGCGAGACGGGCGCGCGCCGGCGCTACGCCGCGGGGAAATGGAGCGTCAAGGAGGTGGTCGGCCACGTGATCGACATGGAGCGGCTCTTCGTCTACCGCGCCATGAGCTTCGCCCGCGGAGACGAGACGCCCCAACCCAGCGTGGAAGAGGACGACTGGGCCGCCGTCTCCAACACCGACGCGATCCCCCTCGTCGACCTGCTGGACGAACTGCTCGCGGTTCGCCGCGCGACGGTCGCCTTCTTCGGCAACCTGGACGCCGCGTCCCTGGCCAGGCGCGGCGTCGCCGGCGACAACCCCTTCACGGTGGGTTGCCTGCCGTGGCTGACGGCCGGCCACGAGATCCATCACGCGGGCGTGATCCGGGACCGCTACCGCTGAGCCGCGAACGGGCAGGAAGAAGCCCCGCCTCCCGTGAGGCGGGGCTTCTCGCGTCCGGGCTCCGGGAGCGCGGCTAGTCCTCGGGAAAGACGTGCAGCGGGATCTGGTGCGCCGCGCCGTCGAAGGTGATCAGGTTCATCAGCAGCACGCCCGGACCATAGCTTTCGAAGTACGAGAGCCACAGGGGGTGCAGGTCGAACAGGAGCTCGTCCTCGAACCAGGCGTCGCAGTCCTCCTCGACGTCGTGCCGCAGCACCACGTTGACCTGTGGCGGATTCGACTCCATGAACGCGCCGCTGGCGTAGAGCGTGAAGGGTTGATCGGGCTGGCAGCCCGAGAATCCCACGTGCAGGCGCAGGTAGCGCTCGTCCACCACCGCGGCTCCGATCAGCGTCCAGTGACCGAAATGCAGTTCGTGGGCGGGCAGGTCCGTGAACACGATGGGCGGCGTCACGGGCGGGTCCCAGGCGCACAGGCCGAAGTGGGCGTCGAGGAAGCTGGCGGGCCGGCCGTCGGGGCCGGGCGTCAACAGGACCTCGCGCGGGTTGGGCGTGGTGAAACACAGCAGGAAGGGCGCCATCCACTCCATTTCGCAGCGGACCCGGTACAGGCCGGCCGACTCCACGGTCAGCGCGTAATGTCCGTCCGCGTCGGGCTGGACGAAGACCGTGTCGCCGTCGGGCAGGTCCACGACCACGCCGGCCCCGCCCAGGGGCGGCTCGTCGGGTGCGGGCCGGCCGTCGTTGTTCTCGTCGACGAAGCAGCGGCCGGCGATGCGCGGCAGGTCGGGGGCCGTGCCGAACTCGGCCCAGCCCTGGAAGGCGAAGGAGAGCAGGCCGGGATCGTGGAAGATCCATGTCTTGGCCTCGGAGGTCTCCTCGAACTCCAGGATGCCGTCGCCGCCGAGCAGCCCCGCGTAGTCGAAGCCGAAGCGCTCGAAGTAGGCGAAGGTGTCGGGCGGCGTCACGCCGGGCGGCATGATCAGGAAGTCGGAGTTGGTGATCGTGACAGACGGCGGCTCGAAGCCCTCCACCCACACGACGGCGGGGGCGTAGAGCGGGTCGGCGTGCTGGCTGCGGATGGCCACGTCGAGAGCGACCGTCTCGCCGTCGGCGTCGACGTGCAGGTTCGAGCCGATCAGCTGGATCTGGATGGGCGGGCCGTCCCAGGGCGGCGGTAGCTGGAGGGTCTTGAGCACGAAGGTGCCGGACTCCTGATCGTACGTGCCCTCGGCGCCGATCTGCCCCAGCCCCGAGTCGCCGCCGGCCGGCGCCGTGGTCTCGGAACATCCGTACAGCGCCACCGCCAGGGCGAACAAGCCTCCGGCCAGGATCAGGATGCGTATGGATCGCAGCATCGCACTGCCTCCTGTGGAGATGTGGGGGTCGTATGGTCGGGGTGGCGGCGGCAGTCGCCGACGAGAGAAGGTCAGCGCCTGCAGGGGCAGTCTATCACATCCGTGGGGGATTTGCCAGCCGCTCAGAAGTTCACCCAGACGGCGGCGCTGTAGCGGGCGAGGCGCTGGGCCTCCCAGAGGCCGTCGGCTGCGGCCAGCGGTACGCTGGCGTAATCGCCGCGGAAACCGAAGGGGGTTCTCGGGGAAGCGAAGACCAGTCCGCCGCCGTAGGTGGTTCCGTCCGCAGACATCCCGCTCGCGTCGATCCGGCCGACGCGGCCAGAGACGAGCCCCATCGTCAGCTCGGCGCCATACCGCGCGAGGGTCTCGTCCGACCAGTCCTGTCCCTCCTTGGTCTTCTGCCAATCGGCGGTGAGCAGCCAGCGGATACGATGACCGAGCCAGTAGGTCCAGCCGTGGCGCCCCTCCACGGCCACGCCCACGCGACCGGACTGCTCGAGCGTCTCGGCCTCGTCGGCGTTGACCAGGACGCCGCCGACACGCCAGCTCACCCAGCCCCGGTGGACGTCGTCGCTGTCGCCCAGATAGTGGCGCGAACCGACCATCGCGCCCAGGTCCTTGTCGTCCGTCTCGAAGGTGGTCTCGCCGTTCGAGCCCGTCTCGAAGCGCTTGAAGTTGACACCCGCGCTGGCGAGGACGGTGCTCTCCTCGCCGAAGAGCAGACGGCCCAGGTCCAGGGAGGCGCCGGCGGCGCGAAAGCGATACCAGGGATCAACGATGAACTCGCCATCGGGTTGATAGGCCGTGCGCGCCGTGAAATCGTTCAAGACCAGCTTCCTCTGCCACGCGCCCAGGCGCAGGAAGCCCACTTCCGCGGCGGCACTCAGAGCGGTATACGTCAGGTCGAATGTCGAGACATCCGTCAGGTATTCCGGTGTCTGATCCGCGTTGTGATACCCGACAGTGACGGTGCGCCCCTGGATCGGGGCCGCCGGATTCCAGTACTGCCCCGCGGGCCCCTCGGCCACGGCCGTGAAGGCCTGCCCCATGCCCTCGCTGCGGGCGTCGGGCGCCATGTCGGACATGAACATGCCCACGGTCTCGAAGGTGTCCGCCCCGGCCATGGCCGCGCACATCAGAACCGCCACGATCGTTATCAAGCGCTTCGTCATCGATTTCTCCTGACGGGTCCCGGATCGACCGCACCATGCTAGCCGTCCGGCGGCTCCGGATCAAGGCGGGCGGCGCGATCGGCGCGTATTATGGATGTGCCAGGGGTGAGTGGGAGTTGTATACTCCGCTCCTGGCACATGATTCCCGGCGCATCCACATTCCCTATCGGACGGGCGGTTCCATGACCGAAGACATAAAGCGCAAGGAAGCCGAATACTTCGACGACTACACCGACTCCCTGGTGCGCGCGCCGCTCTGGAAGTACTACGCCGTCGGCCGTCGCAGCAAGGAGGATTACCGCCGCGCGGAGTTTTCGCGCTGTCCCGGCGCGCGGGTGCTGGACTACGGCTGCGGGGCCGGACACCACTCCCTGGAGCTGGCCGACGCGGGCGCCGAGCAGGTGGTCGGCATCGACATCTCGCCCAAGTCCATCGAGGTCGCCCGCGAGTCCGCCGCCAGGGCCGGCGTCGATAACGCCGAGTTCCACACCATGGACGCCGAGACCATGGACTTTCCCGACGACCACTTCGACCTGGTCACCGGACTGGCCATCCTCCACCACCTGGATCTCGACAAGGCCGGCCGCGAACTGGCCCGCGTGCTCAAGCCCGGCGGCGTGGCCGTCTTCTCGGAGCCCCTGGGCCACAATCCCGCCCTGAACCTCTTCCGCCGGTTCACGCCGTCCATGCGCACCGACGACGAGCATCCGCTCGTCCGCGGCGACGTGAAGATCCTCCAGCGCCATTTCGACGGCGTCGAGGTGCGCTGCTTCAACCTGTGCTCGCTGGCGACCCTGCCGCTGGTGCGGTGGCCGCGCGTCTTCGAACCCGCGCTGACCGTCCTGGACGGGCTCGACCGCGCCCTCTTCAAGGTCATCCCGCCCCTGCGCTGGTGGGGCTGGTACGCGACCCTCGAGTTCTCGAAGCCCCGCAAGTCCTGACCCGGGGCCAAAAAAGGGAAAGCTCCCGGAGGAGCTTTCCCGTCGTTCGTACGATGCCGCGTCCGAACTAGCCGGCGTAGTTGGCGGCCACGAAGTCCCAGTTCACCAGGCTCCACCAGTTCTCCACGTACTTGGGGCGCGCGTTGCGCGTATCCACGTAGTAGGCGTGCTCCCAGACGTCGATGACCAGCAGGGGCGTCTTGCCGGAGGTCAGGGCGGAACCGGCGTTGCCGGTGTTGAGGATCTCCACGCTGCCGTCATCGTTCTTGACCAGCCAGGTCCAGCCCGAGCCGAAGTTGCCCACCGCCGACGCCGCGAACGTCTTCTTGAAGTCGGCGAAGGAGCCGAAGGCCTCGTCGATGGCCTCGGCCAGGGCGCCCGTGGGCTCGCCGCCGGCGCCGGGGCCCATGCACTGCCAGTAGAAGCTGTGGTTCCAGACCTGGGCCGCGTTGTTGAAGATGCCGCCGGCCGGCGCCGACTTGACGATCTCCTCGAGGGACTTGCCCTCGAACTCGGTGCCGGGCACCAGGTTGTTCAGGTTCGCCACGTAGGCCGCATGGTGTTTGCCGTGGTGGTAGTCCAGCGTCTCGGCCGAGATGTGGGGCTCCAGGGCGTTCTGGGCGTACGGAAGGGCAGGCAGTTCGAAAGTCATGGCAACGTCCTTTATCTCGTGTCCTCGTCGATTGAAAACGAACTCGCCCCACCAGGATAGAATCGGATATGGCCTGTCGCCAGCCCTTTTGTATTCGAACGACTCTTCCGCTCCCGGATACCTCGGCCGCAGGCATTCCCCCCAACCCGCTCGGCCCGAATCGCTTACGGAGCACGCCCCCCATTCCGCCCGCCCCGGGTGAAAACGCGTTCTGATTATCGCGTAAGATTTGGGCGGCGAACAAACAGTGGGGATGTGGGTCATGAATTCGAACCCGCAACGAAACGACACGAAACGAAGGAATAGGGAGGGAAAGTCATGAAGAGGTCAACGAATTGGATGAAGCTGACGGTCGTTTGTTTCGCGCTCTGCGCCCTGACGGCGACGGCTCCGGCCCAGGAGCCCGATGTGGATCTCGTCCTGTCCGACGTCCAGGTCCTGGTGTTCCCCGACAAGAGCACCACGTTCCAGATCCTGCCCACGATCACGCTGAACAACTACGGCACCCTGGCGCCTCAAATGGTGCAGGTCGCCCTGGACTACGCGGATCTCGCACGGATACTCATCAACGATGGGATCACCTGGATCGATGAGGAAAACAACTGCTCGCAGCAGTCGATGCTCAATTGCGGCAACGGCACCTGCGCGGATCTGGTCTCGGGCCTGGGCTGGATGGACGGCTTCTGCACGAGCAGCGGAAGAACTCCCCCCTGCGGATGCAGCTACATCGCCCACCGGGAATTCGAGCCGGTGCCATACATGATCGGCTACAACACGGTCGTGATCACGTTGGATCCGTACGACCTGATCGATGAGACCGATGAGACCAACAACGTGATGACCATCGACCTGGGCCCCATCGCCAACGAATTCGTGACCTGGAGCGCCCTCAAGGGCATGTATCGCTGACGAGCGCCGGGACGCACACGCGACACGAGTCCCCCCGGAACCCTCCGGGGGGACTTCTTTCATCACCCGTCGATGTTCACTTCCACATCCTTCGAGCCAGGGTGGACCGCCACCGCCCGCGCCTCGCGCCGCAGGGCCAGGCGCGGAACCAGAGGACCTGGGCCTCGGAGAGATCGAGTGCCGCCGGACGCGTCATGCGCGAGGTCCTCTCGCTGCGTCGGGTGCCGCGTCGCGCAGGCCGACCACCGTGTCGTAGGTGTAGAGGGCCAGGGCGGCCCAGATCAGCCCGAAGCCCACGGCGTGGGTGTGCGTGAAGGACTCGCCGAAGGCCAGCACCGCCAGCAGGAAATGGCCCGTTGGCGCCAGGTACTGCATGAAGCCGATGGTGGCCAGCCGCAGCCGGCGCGCGCTCTTGGCGAACCAGATCAACGGCAGGGCCGTCGTGATGCCGGCCGCCATCAGCAAAAGGTCCAGGCCGACGCCCGTCTGCAGGAAGTGGAGTTCGCCGCGGCCGTGGCGCCAGACCATCCAGGCGATCGCGATCGGCGCGAGCATGAGGGTCTCGACCGTCAGCCCCTGCACGCCGCTCGCGGCGACCCGCTTGCGCAGCAGCCCATAGATCGCGAAGCTGG
>Ga0180436_10004790_pt1 | contig 12062 bp, 10 predicted proteins | sample SS_ome_2_FD_132434 | JGI IMG/M metagenome (GOLD analysis project Ga0180436, IMG submission 132434) | Hypersaline lake sediment archaeal communities from the Salton Sea, California, USA - SS_3_S_2 metaG | ecosystem: Environmental > Aquatic > Non-marine Saline and Alkaline > Hypersaline >...
CATCGACGGCTCCGACCTGACGATCATCGCCACCGGCGCGATCCTCGTGGCGGAAGCAATCGCGGCGGCGGAGAAGCTCGAATCCCAGGGTATATCCGCGGCGGTGATCGACATGCACACGATCAAGCCGATCGATCAGGAGCTGATCGTTCGCTACGCGCGGCAGACCGGGGCAATTCTTACCTGTGAGAACCACCAGGTCCGGAACGGTCTCGGCAGCGCCGTGGCGGAGGTCCTCGTGGAGAACGAGCCGGTCCCGATGGCACGCATCGGGATTCAGGATGAATTTGGAGAAGTGGGGACGCAGCAGTACCTTCAGGAACGCTTCGGCCTCACCACGGACAATATCGCGGCGAAGGCGGGAGAGCTTCTGCGCCGCAAGACAAGCGTCGGCACACCGGCGTAAAGGAGAATCACATGGCAGCAAAAATCAGAATAGCGATCGCAAGCGATAAATCCGGGTTCCCTCTCAAACAGGCGGTAGCGGAGTACCTCTCCGGTCGAGACGACGTGGAACTCACCGATCACGGTATCCCCAGTATCGAGGAGGTGCAACCCTACGACGCGCAGGCGCCCAAGGTTGCCAAAGCGATCCAGTCGGGAGCGGCGGACCGGGGCGTCCTGATCTGCGGTACCGGCCAGGGCATGGCGATCGTCGCCAACAAGCACAAAGGCGTCTACGCGGTGGTGGCGGACACGATCTTTGCCGGCGACCGGGGCCGCATCATCAACAACGCCAACGTCCTCACCATGGGCGGCTGGATCACCGCTCCCTTCCTGGGCGTGGAGATCGTCAAGAGCTGGCTGGCGCTCTCCTTTACCGAGACGATGGAGGACCGCGCGGAGTGGCTCGCCGGCGCGTTCGAGCGCGTACAGACGATCGAAGAGGAGAACTTCTCGTGAGCGGCGGCGCCCCCGGCGGCACCCCCGACGGCGCGGCGGGCGCTGCCCCGGAGGCCGCCGCGGATCGCGACCTCATCGCGGGATACGTGGAACGCGCCCGGACCGCCCAGAAGATCGTGGCGGAGTATACCCAGGAACAGATCGACGACCTCTGCCTGTCGGTTGCCTGGGAGGTCTACAACGACGAGAACATCGCGGTTCTCGCGGAACTCGCCGTGGAGAACACCGGCATGGGCAACGTGCCGGACAAGATCACCAAGCACAAAGTAAAGGTGATGGGGGTGATCCGCGATATCCGTGAGGCCAAAACGGTGGGCCTCATCGAGCGCAACCAGGAGACGGGGATCTCCAAGTACGCCAAGCCCGTGGGCGTGGTGGGAGCGCTCCTGCCGGTGACCAACCCCACCGCAACGCCCGCGAGCAACGGCCTGGGGATTCTCAAAGGTGGCAACGCGGTGATTTTTGCGCCCCACCCGAGAGGCGCCGCCGCGAGCGCCAAAGCGATCGAGTACATGCGCCGGGGCCTGCGCCGCGTGGGAGCGCCGGAGGACCTGGTGCAGATCGTGGAGGAGCCGTCGATCCCCCGCACCACCGAGGTGATGCGGCAGGTTGACCTGGTGGTGGCCACCGGTGGCGGCGCCATGGTCAAGGCCGCTTACTCCAGCGGGACCCCCGCCTACGGGGTGGGACCGGGCAACTCGGTGCAGATCATCGCCGAGGACGCGGACCTCCCCGACGCGGTTGCCAAGATCGCCCTGAGCAAGGCCTTCGACTACGCCACGAGTTGCTCCAGCGAAAACAGCGTGATCATCCACGATTCGCACTACGATGAGGCGATTCGCCTCTTTCGCGAGGTCGAGAAGAGCTACCTCGTAACCGGGGAGGAGCGAGAAAAGCTCCAGGCGTGGATGTGGCGCCCCACCAAAACGGGAGCCATCGCGCTCAATCCGCAGATCATCGCCCACAGCGCCCCCGCCATCGCCGCGGGCGCGGGATTCGACGTGCCTGAGGACACCCGAATCCTCCTCGTGGAGGGGACAATGCCTCTCGAGGAGGACCGCTTCGCCGACGAGAAGCTCTCACCGGTGCTTACGCTGTACCGGTACGCGGGCTTTCCCGAGGCGGTGGAGATACTCACCCGCCTCACCGACAACGCCGGGACCGGCCACAGCTGCGGGATCCACACCTTCAATAGGGACTACGTCGATGAGCTGGGTCGCAGGATGCGCACCAGCCGGATCATGGTGAGGCAGGCGCAGGCGCCGGCAAACGGCGGCAACTTCTACAACCGCATGCCCAGCACCGTCACCCTCGGCTGCGGCACCTGGGGCGGCAACATCACCACGGAGAACATCCACTGGAAGCACTTCATCAACGTTACCTGGGTGAGTGAACCGATCGCACCGGAGCGTCCCACCGACGACGAGGTCTGGGGCGCCTTCTGGAAGCGCTACGAGAAGGATGTATCGTGAAACTCTTTGAGTACGAAGGCAAGCAGCTCTTTGCCGAGGCGGGGATCCCGGTTCCCGCCTCGCGGCTTGTGCAGGTGGGGGACGGCGGTCCGCAGCCGGCGGCGGCCGACCCCGTGGAGGCCTGCGTCGATGCCGCCAAGGAGCTCGGCGGTCCCGTGGTGATCAAGGCGCAGCTCGATATGGGCGGCCGCGGCAAGGCGGGGCTCGTGCGGCCGGCTACCGATCCCGGTGTGACTCGCCAGGTGGCGCGGGCGATCCTCGATTCGCCCTACACGATTCCGGCGCTCCTGGTGGAGGAGACCGTGGCGATCGAACGGGAGCTTTACGTTTCGATCTCCGTGGATGCTCCGGCGGCGCGCTACGTGGTGCTGGCCAGTGCCGAGGGGGGCGTGGAGATCGAGGAGCTCGCCAGAACGAACCCCGATGCGATCAGGCGCCTCTCCATCGATCCCTTCCAGGGCATGATGCCCCACCAGGCTCGCGGCCTCGCCTACGACCTGGGTCTCGAGGGTGCCACGGCCAAAGCTTTTGCAGACCTCCTGGCGCGGCTCTACCGGGTCTTCTCCGCCAACGATGCGGAGCTCGCCGAGATCAACCCGGTCTTTATCACCGCCCCCGGTGAGGACGGCGCCCGCCGCGTGATCGCCGGTGACGCCAAGGTGATCGTGGACGACAACAGCCTGGGGCGCCGCGAGCGCTTCACCATGCGCCGGGAGCAGTTCGAGTCGGACGCCGCCTTCGAGGCGGCACTCGAGGGGATACCCTACGTTCAGTTTGACGGCAACATCTCGCTCATGTGCGCCGGCGCGGGTCTCACTACCACTGTGTTCGATCTGGTCAACGACGAGGGCGGCCGCGTGGCCAACTACCTCGAGTTTGGCGGTCCCAACTACCGCAAGGCCCGGCGCGCCATGGAACTCTGCCTCAAGAACGACAGCGCCGTGATCCTTATCGTCACCTTTGGGACGATCGCCCGCGCCGACGTGATGGCGGAGGGCGTGGTGGAGGCGATCGCGGCGCTCAAGCCGGACCGCCCCATCGTCACCTGTATCCGCGGCACCAACGAGGAGGGCGCCCACGCCACCCTGGAGGCCGCCGGTCTCGAGCCGCTCTACGACACGGAGGTGGCGGTGCGCCGCGCGGTGGAGCTGGCCGCTGCGGCCGGCCCCAGCGGCGCGGGTCCTAACCCGGCGGCCGGTCCCAACGCCACGGGAGGCGCCTCATGAGTATCTTTGTCGACACCAACACCCGCATCCTCGTTCAGGGAATCACCGGCAAGGAGGGCTCCTTCTGGACCGGCCACATGCTCGACATGGGCGCCAACGTTCTCTGCGGCGTCACCCCCGGCAAGGAGGGCGAGACGGTGCGGGACGTGCCGGTGTACCACAGCGTGCGACGCGCCGTGGCGGACCATCCGGTGGATGCGGCGATGCTCTTTGTACCGCCGCGGTTTACCAAAGACGCGATCTTTGAGGCGCTTGATGCGGGGATTCAGAAGATCGTAACGATCGCCGACGGCATTCCGCTCCACGAGCAGGTGGAGATCCGCGCCGCCGCGCGCTCCGCCGGTGCCCGCGTGGTGGGCGGCAACACCTCCGGCGTCATCTCGCCGGGGCGCTCCATGCTCGGCATCTTTCCCTACTGGATAGAGCGCGTCTATAAACCGGGCACCGTGGGCGTCATGACGCGCTCCGGCTCGCTTACCAACGAGGTGACGGCGATGATCGTCCGCGAGGGCTTCGGCGTCTCCAGCCTCATCGGCGTCGGCGGCGACCCCGTCCCGGGCGCCCGCTTCGCCGAGTTTCTGCCGGACTTCCAGGCCGATCCGGACACGGAGGCGGTGGTAATCGTGGGCGAGCTCGGAGGCACCATGGAGGAGGAGGTGGCCGCCGCGATCGCGGAGCGCCGCTTCACCAAGCCCCTGGTGGCGTTTATCGGCGGCCGCACCGCCCCCGCGGGCAAGCGCATGGGCCACGCCGGCGCCATCGTCACCGGCGGTACCGGCACCGTCGCCGCCAAGACCGCCGCCCTGGAGGCGGCCGGCGCCACGGTGGCGCGCCGCCCCAGCGAGGTGGGCACCCTCCTTGCCGCGGCGATCAAAGGAGGCACCCCATGAGCGACCACCGCGCCCGGCACGAACTCTCCCTCACCATGCGATGGCTCTTCGTGGGGATCGCCCTGGCGATCGCCCTTCTTGCTCGCCTCCTGCCGATCCCGGAGGCCGCGCGAACGGTGGGCGCCGTCACCCTCACCCCCAACGGGCAGGCGGCGATCGGCGTACTCCTCTTTGCACTCACCCTCTGGATGACCGAGGCGATCCCGTTTCATATCACCGGTCTCATGGGGATCTTCCTGCTGGCGCTCTTTCGGGTGGAGGACTTCTCCACGGTGGTGCGCCTCGGGTTCGGCAACCATATCTTTATCTTCTTTATCGGGGTACTGATCCTCTCGAGCTTCATCACCAAGAGCGGCCTGGGAAACCGGATTTCGGTCTTTCTTCTGAGCCGAACCGGCAACTCCACCTCGATGATCCTCCTGGGGTTTCTCACGATCGGCATGGTCCTCTCCATGTGGATCACCAACACCGCCGTGGCGGCGATGCTCATGCCCCTGGGGGTGGCGATCCTCAAAGAGGAGGGCGTAAAACCGCGGGAGAGCAACTTCGGCAAGGCGCTCATGATCGCCTGCGCCTGGGGCCCGATCATCGGTGGCATTATGGCCCCCTCCGGCGCCGGTCCCAACCCGCTGGCGATCGGCTTTCTGCGGGAGATGGCGGGGGTCAACCTCACCTTCCTCGGCTGGATGGCCTACGGCGTCCCTGCGGGAATCCTCATTCTCATCCCCACCTGGCTGGTGCTGATGCTCTTCTTCAAGCCCGAGTTCAGCCACCTCACCAAGACCAGGGAGGAGCTCCGTGCCGAATACGACGCACTTCCCGCCATGGGTCGGGAGGAACGGGTCACCTTTGTCGTGTTTCTGCTTACCGTGTTTCTCTGGCTCACCACGCCGATCTGGGAGCGCCTCCTGGGAATCACAATCCCGATCTCCATGCCGGTGCTCCTTACGGGCGCGCTCTTCTTCTTCCCGGGTATCGGCACGCGCAGCTGGAAGACCGTGGAGGAGGAGATCAGCTGGAACTCGATCCTGCTCATCGTCTCGGGGATCTCCCTCGGCATGGTCCTCTACCAGACCGGTGCCGCCGAATGGATGGCCAACCTCTTCCTGGGCGGTCTCGCCGGGATCCCCACCTTTGTCATGGTGCTCCTGGTGGTCCTTGTGGTGAGCTTTATCAAGATCTTCCTCTCGAGTAACACCGTCACCGCCACGATCATCATCCCGATCATGATCTCCCTGGCCACGGCGCTGGGCGTGGACATCCTCTCTGTCACCGTCCCCGCCGCCCTCACCACGAGCATGGCCTTTATCCTGGTTACGAGCACCCCCACCAACGTGATCCCCTACTCGGCGGGCTATTTCTCGATCAAGGATATGGCGATCTCCGGCACGGTGATGACCCTGGTGGCCGCCCCGATCGTAGCCGCCACGATCTTTGTGGTGGGCACGCTCACCGGTCTGTATTAGGAGCGCCCGGGGTTTGACGATCTAGAGTTCGCGAAACTCGAGGTAGCCGATCTCGTGTTCATCTACCACGATACGTGCGACGATAGAATCGGGCGTCCGATGATAGTTGAAGACCGCCGTACCGAAGCCCTCGGGGATCGTCCAGTTGATTGTAAAACGGTCGTTGGTCAGGTCGGTAATCGTACCCTGCGCAGTCACCGTTTCGTCGGCGTTGTACTCGGTCCACGTGCCGTCGAAGGTCGTGATTCGGTGGACCCGCAGCTCCGGCGGCGGCTGAAGATCCGGCTGAAGGACCAGGTCGACCACCTCGAAACGACTATCAAGCAACGTCAACGGAGGAGCGGTCCTGCCGGCCCCGCCGAGAAGCATAGCGGGAATGGAAACCGATCCCGCACCGATAATCAGACCCGTTTCCACATCGACGACCCGGGTGTTCACCACGAGTCGGTCGTCGACGTTTCGCGTCGATCCGACGACCATCGAATCAACGCCCACCATGTTCCCGACTTCCACCGCTGATTCCTCGGATATCAGGCCGGAGAGTCCCAGGTCGGCTTCCTGGAGAAGTTCATTAATGTATGTCCGCTCGTACACCGCCAGGCCGTCTATCCGTGCCCGAATAAATGCGGCGATGATCTCATCCTGCAGGTATGCCGAAACCTCCGATTGGCCCTCCGGCGGTGTTACGCCGATATTGCGTCCCCCCTCTGCAACCGGCACAGCCATCTGGTCAACGAGATCGTCGATAGCCCCCCGAACCGCGGCGATCGGATCTTGGCGGGTTTCCGAATTCGAGGTCTCGTGAGACGGTACGGATGAGGCACATCCCGTCCAGAGCGTGATCACGATGAGTGTAACGAGAACAGCGAATCGATTTACCGCGCCCCTGCGGCTATATCCCGATTCTCGAGTTACAAAAGAATACAGCATAAACGCATCCCTCCGCACGAGTCTGGGTGATCTCACGATACGGTACGTATTGTACACCGCCCCGGTTCATCGGTAAAACTGCCGCATACCATGCGGAGTGAATCCGCCGCACTTGGGCGGTCTACACGAGCCGGTAGATGAGCCCGTCCCTTTCCAGGTAGGTTATTTTGCTCGAATGCGGGCAGCCGTCGGCGAGAGATCGAGGAACCCTCCGGCCGAATTACATCATCGTAACCAATATCGAAGCGTTTTTCGGTCACGATATCGGTCCGCCTGCGTTTGAAGTCTCACGGGCGATCCTGTAGCATTGTCCACGAAATCGCGAGCGCTTGTGGAGGCATCGTTTGAAGGCGGCTATTTTTACGATCGGGACGGAGGTGGTTGACGGGGAGATCGTCAACACGAACGCCTCCTGGCTTGCACAGCAATTGGACCATTACGGGTTTACGGTAACGCATCACGTTAGCACGTCGGATCGAGTGCCGGACATGAAAGAGGTCCTTGCGTGGCTGGTAACAAAGGTCGACTGGGTGTTCGTTTCCGGTGGACTGGGGCCGACCTCGGACGATCGAACCCGCGATGTCATCGCGGACGTTGTCGGTGATCGACTTGTGTTCTCGGAGGATGTCTGGATCCGACTCGGGGAGAGCTACCGTACCCGTGGTTTTGCGTTGACCGAAGATCACCGGCGACAATGCTACTTTCCGCAACACTGCCGGACGCTGGACAACCCGGTCGGATCGGCCCTCGGGTTTGTCAGCGAATTGGGGAAAACCAGGATAATCGTCTTACCGGGACCCCCTGCGGAGCTCAAGGGTGTATTCGCGCAGGGTGTGGAACCGGATATTCGGGCTCTGCGCCTGAAGAAGGCGACGTTGCAACGATGGGTTTGTCTCGGAATCACCGAGTCCGGGGCCGCTGAGCGAGTGGAAGCGGCGGTCGGTGGCCAGGGGCTGGATATCGGCTACCGGGCGGTTATTCCGTACGTCCACGTAAAGGTCTGGATTCCCGAAGAGCGTACCCGACAGCCAATCATTGACGCCGTCGACGAAGCGATCGGTGAGTACCGTGTCGACTCGGGCACAAACGATCCCGGGTGCGTTTTTGCCGAAGCGCTTTCCGCGTTGCCCCTTTGGGATGGCTCGGAGGGTTCTAATCTCGTTTTCTCGGACTGTGTGAGTGGCGGCCGATTAGTCGCGAGACTGAGCGAACTTGGCGTCTTTGACTCATATTCCGTCAGTTTCCGGAATGGCCCGGATGACGAAGACGGTGTTCTGTTCACTCTTGCCGCCGATGAGCGGGAGCAAACCGGGGCGGACGGTCAGGCGTCGGTCAGGGCGAGCGTTCGTATCGGCGGTGTCACGCGAGGGCGACTACTACGCGTTCCGCCATACAACAAGGAACTGACCAGTCCTCGGGTCCGCGGGTATTACGCAGAACAGGCACTGCACGCGTGGGCACGGATCGTACGGTCGGACCTACGGGAGATTCCGGATACGCTCTAACCTGTCGCTTCCCGTTTCCGTACGAGGCACCACCCGTTTGTCTCTAAAGACAAGCCCGGGGCGGCGGCCCGGGCGATCGGGGAGGCAGGAGAACTAAAAAGGACTTCCTGTCTCGATCAATTCCTTGAATACGTATCATGGGAAGAATCCGTCACGCGATTTCACCGCATCTTCACATTCCGTGGATCGCACCGTCACAACGGTCGTGTAGATTCCCAACTAACATTTTAATACGATACGGAGGAAGAGTATGAAACGAACGGTGACGGTAGGATTTTTGGTCTTTGTCGGCAGTATCGTCGGGGCACAGTCGTTTGCCGACATTCACGCGATTATCAGCGCGGCGGCCGGCGATGAGCCCGGTGTCTTCGTAATCGAGGTCTCCCGGGAGTCGGAATACGGCGGGAGGATGTACACGGCGGACCTGTCGACCGGTTGGGAGGTATACGTGGAGAACGCCGGTAACGGGCCGCGCGTTTTCGATCGCGAGCGCGAGCGTCTCGACAGCGAAGACCGTCGCGCGATACGGGCCCTCGAGAACAACGCCGATCACGTCACCCTCGCCGAGGCGGTGCGTCGGACGATCGAGGAGTCGGGGGAAGCTCTCGCCTGGGAGGATTTCTATTCCGCATCGTACGACTTTGAATACGGGCGTCTGGTTGTCGAGGTTGATTTTCGCGCTCGTGGCGGCTGGGGACGAACCGAGGGCTACGTGGACGCATTCACCGGCGAAGTCCTTCAGATCCGAAACGACGACTGACGATCGATGGCTCGTGTACTCATCGTTGAGGACAACCGCGATATTCGCGAGGTCGTAGCCGAGTACCTCAAGCTTAATGGGCACTCGGCGGTGGAACTTGGAGAAGCCGCCGGTGCCGCCGACCTGGCCCGCTCCGGGACGATCGATCTTTGCATCATCGATGTGATGATTCCCGGCGGAAGCGGCTTTCAGCTGGCAAAAACGATTCGAGAATCCAGTACGGTGCCGATCATCTTTCTCACCGCCCGAACCGGTGAGACCGATCGAATCACCGGCTTTGAGTTGGGAGCGGATGACTACGTGACCAAACCGTTTTCTCCTCGGGAACTTGTGCTTCGTGTAGAAGCGCTCCTGAGGCGAGGTGGACAGCCGGAGGCGACCCCCCAGAACTTTCGCCGCGGGAACGAACTCCTCGAGATAGATCCGGCGGGTCGCCGGATCCGCGTCAATGGTTCGGATGTGCGCGTCACGGAGACGGAGTTTCGTCTCGTCGAACTGCTTGTGCAACACCCCGGAGCAGCCCAGAGCCGGGAATCGCTCATGCTCCACGCGCTGGAATACCACGTGGATACGGGAGAGCGTACGGTGGACACCCACATCAAGAACCTCCGCCAGAAACTCGGTAACCCCGCCTGGATCGAGACTGTCCGCGGATACGGGTATCGGTTTGCAGGGGAGAAACGCCCGTGATGCGTTCCCGCTCGCTGGTCGCGCATACGACGATCGCAGCGGTGGTATCGATTATCCTGGTTGCCGTCCTCCTGGGCGCAACCTTTGTTGTCGCGGTGGCTCGATCAGTCGAAGCCTGGGAGGCGGAAGAGACGCTTCAATACAGGGACCGCGTCGTCAATCAGATCCGCAATATCCTGATCTTCACGGGCGCGATCGACGGCGACGCGATAGAGCGATACATCGACCCCTACCTGGATCGCCAGCACTATCTGGTGGTTTTCGATGGAACGGGACGGCCCATTTTTTACGCGATCGAGGGAGTTCCGGTGGTACCGTCGACGCGCCTGTCCGAGCGGCTCCCCACAGCCGCTGAGCGGACCGAACACCTCCGGTCGCTGGGTATCGTGAGCGATCTTCCCGGGGAGATCGCCGTCCGAGACACGGCAGGGACGGTACGCGCCTACGTCCTCGCCGGCACCTCGGGCTACGGCACGTCCCGGGCAAACCGCGCCTTTTCCCGCACCGCCGTGACGATCCTCCTCGCCGGATCACTGGTGACACTTCCCGTGGCTCTGCTGGTTTCTCTCCTCTTTTCGCGGGTTCCCGCAAAGGGAACGGCGCGTCTGGCGTCGCGGATTGCGGAGCTGCCCCGGGGAAAGATCGGGCCGTTGGATACACCGATCCGGGAGCTCGCAACGATCGCCGCCGCCGGTGATCGTCTTGCGACGCGTTTACGGAACGAAGAGGCGGAACGGCGTCGCTGGATGCAGGATATCGCCCATGACCTTCGCACGCCGGTCTCCGCGATACGAGCCCAACTCGAGGCGATCGGAGACGGAGTATACGACCCTTCTCCCGAAAGGATCGCGGCGATCCTCGCCAACGTATCGATGGTACAGCGGCTCATAGAAGATCTCTCTCTTCTCTCGACACTGGAAACGCCGGAACGGCCAGTGGTGCAACGACCCGTCGATCTCGCCGGCTTTCTTGACGGAATCATCGTCCGCTTCCCAGATATTCGTCGAACCGACGCGATCGGCGGTCTCGAGATCAGTGGAGACGCGGATCTCCTGGAACGGGCCCTGGTAAATCTGGTGGACAACGCACATGCATACCGGTCGCCTGCCGATGCACCGGTCACGGTGAGTCTCGCCCGCGACGGACACGATGCGGTGATACGCGTGTCGAACCCGGGAGCGATTCCGCAGGAATCCCGGGAAGCGGTTTTTCACCGGCTCTTCCGTGGTGATCCTGCGCGAAACGACGGGCGCCACGGCCTCGGTCTCTCGATAGCCCGGGCGATCGCACAACGGCACAACGGTGCCCTGCTTCTCGAAGCGCCGGGACCGCCCACGGTGGTCTTTGCCCTCCGTATCCCCGTCTCTTCATAAAACGATCACAGAACGATCACATAGGCGCGTTGGTTTCCGGTTTCGCGAGCGATAGGTTGGGCGAATCATATGAATCCATGGAGGGTTATGATGAAACGATACGGAATGATTGTACTTGTCGTGGTTGCGCTTGCAAGCTGCTCCTCCGGAACCAGTGACGGCAGCGCTTCCGGGATCCCCGTTTCAGTCTCCGGTCCGATGCAAAAAGGCAGCATCCTAGTCGGCGGGATCGTTTTCGATGATTCCAGTACGGAGGTATCGGCGGATGAAGTGGCTCAGGCTGTCACCTATCTCGAAGACGGAATGACGATACGGCTTCTCGGCACGGTGGACGCGTCGGGGACCACCGGAACGGCGACGCTGGTAGAAGTAGAAAACGAACTTCGCGGGCCGATCGATAGTCTCGATGGAGTGGCGAAGACACTCACAGTCTTCGGATTTACCGTCGTTACCGATTCGCGAACCGTCTATGATGAGGGCGATTCCTTTTCTGATCTTGCCGTCGGCGAGACGGTGGAGGTCTACGGATTTCAGTACCCGGACGGGCATATTCGTGCAACCCGGATCGACGAGGTCACCGCCGATGATCTGGAAATCCGCGGGATCGTGTCCGAAAAAAGCGGTACCGACAGCGGAACCTTTCGGGTCGGTGGCAGTACCACCGTTCTTTCCTATAACGAGACCACGGTCATAGACGACGGAACATCCTTCGCCGTGGGCGACCTCGTAGAAGTGGAGCTGGACGTCGACCTGACTGCGCTCCGCATCGAACTGGAAGACGCGGAGGACCAGGAGTTCTTTCCCGATGAAGTCGGAACCGAGACGGAAATCGAAGGAGTGATTTCCG
>Ga0180436_10004792_pt1 | contig 12061 bp, 8 predicted proteins | sample SS_ome_2_FD_132434 | JGI IMG/M metagenome (GOLD analysis project Ga0180436, IMG submission 132434) | Hypersaline lake sediment archaeal communities from the Salton Sea, California, USA - SS_3_S_2 metaG | ecosystem: Environmental > Aquatic > Non-marine Saline and Alkaline > Hypersaline > Sediment...
CGCCGTCGCCGCCGAGGAACCGCGCCACGGCGCCCGGAACCGGCGGCGACGGATCGGCCTTCGCCTCCGCCACGGGCCCGGCGGGCGGGTCGGCCGGGCCGTCCGCCGCGTCCCTGGGCGGGGTTTCGGGCGAAGTTTCCGACACTGCCTCGGCCGCGGTCTCGGTCTCGGGCTCGGCGGTCGCCTCGCCCGGGGCCGGGTCGGCCGGCGACGGCGGCGCGGCCGGCTGGCCGGCTGGCGCGACCCCGGTTGCGTGGTCCGCCGTCGGTGCCGGCGCAGCCTGCGACAGATCCGCGGACGCCGGTGCCGCCGGGCCCGTCCACGGCGCGGCGGCCGCTGCGCCGGCCTTGCCCGGAACCCCCGCCGCCGCGGCGCCTGCCGGCACACCGGCCGGCACGCCGGTCGACGCGGGCGCGGCGGCCTCCGGCTCGGCGCCGGGGCCGGCGCTGCGCTCCGGGGCCTCGCCTTGCGGCGCGTTGCCGGATCGGCCGGGCCGGGCCGCGCCCGCATCCGCCGCCGGCGCGTCGCCCTCCGCGCCGGGGTCGGCCATCGTGGCATCGGCCCGGTCGGGCCACAGGAAACTGCGCAGATAGGCCAGCGTCGCCATCACGACACCCAGCGCGATGACCGGCTTGCGCAGGCTTGCGGTGTCGTCCTCGGGCTGCAACCGGCGGCCGAGGTCGTCCGCCGCGTCGGTCGCGGCGGCGTCGCGGGAGCGGATCTCGATCGTCATGGCGCCACCCGTTTCGCCGGCGCTTCGGCGGTGGCCGCGGCGGCCGGGCCGGCCTGACGGTTGCGCAGCGGCATCGGCAGCCAATCCTGCGCCGCCGCGGCGGGCGGCGCGACCGCGTTGGCGGCGGGCGCGCGGGCCGGGGCGGCGGGCGCGGGCCGGGCCGCCAGCACCTCGTCGCGCGGGCCGAAGCTGGCCAGCCGGCCGTTGCGGATCACCGCGACAAGGTCGACCGCCTTCAGCGCGCTGGGCCGGTGCGCGATCACCACCGCGATGCCGCCGCGGGCCCTGACCGCCTCGATCGCGGCGGTGACGGCCTGTTCGCCCTCGCCGTCGAGATTGGCATTCGGCTCGTCCAGCAGCACCAGGAACGGGTCGCCGTACAGCGCCCGCGCCAGGCCGATGCGCTGCCGCTGTCCGGCCGACAGCGCCGCGCCGAAGGGGCCAAGCTCGGTCTGGTAGCCCTCGGGCAGGCCGAGGATCATGTCGTGGATGCCGGCCGCCCGCGCGGCGCGAACCACCGCCTCGGGATCGGGATCCTGCAGCCGCGCGATGTTGCGCTCGATCGAGGCGTCGAACAGCCCGTAGTCCTGCGGCAGGTAGCCCAGGCTGCGGCCGATCGCGGCCTCGGACCAGTGCGACAGGTCGGCCCCGTCCAGCCGGACATGGCCGCGCAGCGCCGGCCAGACGCCGGTGAGCGCGCGCATCAGCGTGGTCTTGCCGCCGCCGGAGGGGCCGATGATGCCCAGCGCCTGCCCGGCGCGCAGATCGAAGGAGATGTCGCTGAGGATCACCCGGCCTGTGGTCGGCGCCGCCACGGTCACCGCGTCGACCGACAGCGACGCCTTGGGGGGCGGCAGGTCCATCACCTCGGGCGCGTCGGCCAGCGCCGAAAGGGTTTCCGTCAGCCGCGTCCAGGCGGCGCGGGCCTGCACCATCGCCTTCCAGTTGCCGATCGCCATGTCGATCGGCGCCAGCGCGCGGGCCGAGGCGACCGAGGCGGCGATGATCGCGCCGGCCGACATCTCGCCGCGGATCACGAGGAACGCGCCGAGGCCCAGAACCGCCGATTGCAGCATCATCCTGAGAACCTTGGACAGCGAGCCCAGCGTGCCCGACACGTCCGAGGACCGCGCCTGCAGGCCCAGATGCGCCCCGTTCGCCGCGACGAACCGGGCCACCGCCGCCCCGGAAAAGCCCATCGCGCGGATCACGTCGGCGTTGCGGGCATGGCTTTCGGCCATCGCGTTGCGCTTCACCGCCGCCTGGTGCGCCTCGCCGGTCACCCGCCGCGTCAGGATCTCGGAGGCCACGGCGATCACGGTCAGCACGACCGCCCCGCCCAGCGTCAGCGCGCCGAGCAGCGGGTGCAGGGAATAGACGAAGACCACGAAGATCGGCACCCAGGGCAGATCGAACATCGCGATCGGGCCCTGGCTGCCGAGAAAGCCGCGGACCACGTCGACGTCGCGGCCGCGTTCCAGCGCCTCGGAGGCGGAAAAGCCGAAGCGCGGCATGTCGATGGTGATCCGGTGCGCGGCCGGCGCGACCCGCGCATCCATCCGCGCGCCGACCCGGACGAGGATCTGCGCGCGGATCGTGTCCAGCACGCCCTGGAAGGCGTAAAGCCCGATCGCCAGCACCGAGATCGCGACCAGCGTCGGGATCGAGCCCGAGGTCAGCGCCCGGTCGTAGATCTGCATCATGTAAAACGAACCGGTCAGCGCGAGCAGGTTGATCAGCCCCGACAGGCCCGACAGGTAGGCCACCAGCCCGCCGATCCCCCGCGTCAGCGCCGCCAGCGTCGCGTTGCGTGTCGCTCCCTTCCTGCCCGGGCGTGCCATCTCGACCCTCCGTCCTTCCGATCCCGACCGCCGCGCCGGGCCGCCGAATCTGGTTTCCATCGGGTTAAGATGATCGCGGATGCCGGCCGGGCACGCGCCGCAAGGTCCAACGCCGCATCCGACCTTGGGCCCGATCCGGTTGGACCTTGGTCCAATCGCGGCCGGCCGGCGGCACAACGAAATAGGGGCGCCCCGGGGCGCCCCTTGTCACCTGTCGTCGCGGGCCGGTCAGCCGCCGAACTGATCGCGCGCGGTGATCACGATCTCCAGCCGGTTCTTGGCGTTGAACTTGTCCTTGAGATTGCCGACGTAGTATTTCACCGTCTTCTCGCTGAGGTTCAGCGACGTCGCGATCTCCTTGTTGGTGCCGCCCTTGAGCAGGCCGCGCACCACCTGCTCCTCGCGATGGCTGAGCGTGATGTCGTCGCGCCGCCGCGCGGCATCGGCGCGCATCTGCGTGACGACGGCGCTGGCCACCTCCGGGTCGAGATAGTTGTCGCCGCGGAGCGCGCGCTGCGCGGCGATTGCCACGTTCTCGAGATCGCCGGCCTTCGACACGACGGCCGAGGCCCCCGCGTCCAGCGCCGCGATCGCGGCATTGCTGTCGGCGAGGCAGGAGCAGACGACAACCGCCGTGGTCCGCCACCTGTGCCGGAACGACGCGATCACCGCCCGGCAATCCTTGCGGTTCGCGACATCGACGATGACGACGTCGGGCCGTTGCGCGGCGACGATGCCGGCGGCCTGCGCGTCGCAGGGCACCGCCGCGACGACCTCGAACTCGCCGTGCTGGCCGAAGAAGGCCCGAAACCCGAGCCGCGCAACCGGTTCGTCATCCACGATCACGACACGCACCATGATGACCCTTCCCAATACCTGACCTGTCAAATCCGGCGGGCCCGCCCCAACGCCGTGCAGCACAACCTGCGAGCCCGCGCCACAGCCCTGCCAATCCGGCCGCCGGTGAGTCGAGAAACCAGACGACGGGCCCGCCATACCAAAGTGGGGCCGGCACCCGGCCGGACCGCAGCGAACTCCGGTGCGGGCCGCTATCCGCCTGTCATGAAACACTTTCATCGCCCGGTCGCGATCCGCTCGAAGGCAGGCACGCGGCACGGGACAATGCGTTTCGATAGCGGGAACAACGACGCAAACTGCCCTTATCGGCAGGGGCGCGGCGGCGGGCGCGGCGAACGCCTGCGCAGGGCCAGCGTCCGGCGCCCGTGGTTCCGCCCGGACCGGGGTGGTCGGGAGGACGGGCCGGCACGGCCCGGACGCGGGCGCGGCCGGCCGCCCTCCGACCTGCCCGCGGCGCGATCAATTCCCGGCGACGCGGGTGCCGGTTTCTGCTACGCAGAGACTTGCGGGCAGACGCATATTCGGCCGATGGACAGCGTTCGGTTTTCAGATTTCACAGTGCAGCGGCGCACGCGCCGGCTGAGGCGGGGCGCGGACGAGGTCGCGATCGGCGCGCGCGCCTTCGACCTTCTCGACCTGCTGGCCGCGGCGCTCGACCGCCGCGCGGGCTTTCGCGAGGTTCCCTGTTCGGCGGATTTTCCGGGTATCGTCGCGGGCGTCGACATCCGCATGGACCTGATTCCGCCCCCCGACGCCACCGAGGATGCCCGCCTTGCCTGACCGGACCGACCCTTTCGTCCACCATCCCGAACTGCGCGACCGGATCGCGGATGCCGAAACCTCGTTCTTCCGGACCTTCACCCTCGCGGCGGCGGTCGAGAAGCATCCCGATCTGGCGGCGTTCCTGCCCTGGGCCTACAGCGACGCGCGGCGCGAGGCGATCCGGGCCGCCGTGCTGGCCGGTCACGCCGGCGACCTGTGGGTCTTCGCCTACGGTTCGCTGATGTGGGATCCGGCCCTGCGCTTCGCCGAGGTGAGGCGCGCGCATGCCCCGCGGCACGAGCGGCGGTTCATCCTGATGGACGACAAGGGCGGGCGCGGCACACCGGAGGCGCCGGGCCTGATGGCCGCGCTCGACACCGGCGACGGCTGCGCGGGGCTCGCCTTCCGGATCCGGGCGGACGACGTGGATGCCGAAACGGAAATCCTGTTCCGCCGCGAGGTGATCGGGCCGGCCTACGTTCCGGCCTTCGTGCCGGTCCGGATCGCGGGCACCGACGCCACCGCGCTGAGCTTCCTCGCCAACCATGACTATCCCGACATCCGCGGCGACATCAGCCGCGACGAGCAGATCAGGTACATCGCGACCGGGTCCGGCTTTCTCGGCTCCAGCCGCGCCTATCTGGCCGGTATCGTGGATCACTTCGCCCATCTCGGCATCGCCGATGATCATTGCACCGGTCTTCTGCACGCGGTCGATGCCCATATCGCGGCGCAGCCGGACCGGAAGGCGGCCCGATGACCGCCCTTGTCCCGTTCTTCGACGGCCACAACGATTTCCTGCTGAGGCTGATGAAATCCCCCGAACCGCGCGCCGAGACATGGCTCGGCGCGGCCGGCCGCGGGCATCTCGACCTGGCGCGGATGAAGGCCTCAGGTTTCGCCGGCGGGCTTTTCGCGATCTTCGTGCCGCCCGCCGCCGGCGGCCCGCCGCCCGACTTCAGGGCGCTGATGGCCGATCCGCCCTATGCCCTGCCGATGCCGCCGCAAATGACCCACGGGCAGGCCCAGCCCGACGCGCTGGCGATGGCCGGGCTTCTGCACTGGATGGCGCGCGCGGCGCCCGGCGATTTCCGCCTGTGCCGCTCGACCGCCGAGATCCGCGCCGCGATGCAGGCGGGCGCGATCGCGGGCGTCATGCACATGGAGGGCGCGGAGGCGATCGGCCCGGACCTCGACGCGCTTTACCTGTTTCACGACATCGGCCTGCGGTCTCTCGGCCCGGTCTGGAGCCGGCCGACGATCTTCGGCCACGGTGTGCCGATGGCCTTCCCCGGCACCCCCGACACCGGGCCGGGCCTGACCGAAACGGGCCGCGACCTCGTGCGCCTGTGCGACGAGCTGGGCATCCTGATCGACCTGTCGCACCTCAACGAGAAGGGGTTCGACGACGTGGCGAAGGTTTCGGCCGCGCCGCTGGTCGCCAGCCATTCCAACGCCCATGCGCTCTGCCCCAGCCCGCGCAACCTGACCGACCGGCAGCTTCACATGATCCGGGAGCGTGGCGGGATCGTCGGGCTGAACTTCGCCACCTTCTACCTCAATGCCGACGGCACCGCCGCCTCGGAAACCGGCTGGGACGTGATGCTGCGCCATCTCGACCACCTGATCGCCGAGGCGGGCGAGGACCATGTCGGGCTGGGTTCGGATTTCGACGGCTGCGTCCTGCCGGACCTGATCGGCGACGTGACCGGTGTGCCGCTGTTCTTCGAGGCAATGGCCGCGCATGGCTATGGCGACGCGCTGATCGGCAAGCTCGCCCGCGACAACTGGCTGGCCTGCCTCGACCGGTGCCTGCGCTGATCCCCGCGGACCGGGCGCCATGATCCCGCCGCTCAGCCGCGCCCGCGCGCTGGTGGCCGGCTGCCGGAACGGGCGAGCGGGTCGCCCGCGCATGACGCTCCGGGCCCGGCCGCGCCCTGAACGGGAACCGGCGGCCCGCCGCCCGGCAGGCTTGCCCCGCCGGCCCGGCATGACATAGCATCGAACCCTGCAGAGGTCTTGATTGGCGACCGGAAAGGTTACGGACCGATGTGGCAGAGGGCCCTGAGAGCCACGCTGCGCCGAATGATCCGCCGGGGAAGCCTGACCGTTCACTTCCCCGAGGGCCAGACTGCACGGTTCGGCGACGGCGGCACACCGGCGGTCACGCTGACAAGCGCCGATGCCGGTTTCGCCCGGCGCTTCCTGCTGAACCCGGAGATGGCCGTCGGCGAGGGCTACATGGACGGCTCGCTGACGATCGAGGGCGACGACCTGCACGGGCTTTTCGAACTGGTGCTGCGCAATCTCGCCCCCGGCCGGGGCCGCGGGATCGAGGCGCTGCACGGCCCGCTGCTGCGCCGGCTGAAACAGTTCAACCCCGCCGGCCGCGCGCGCCGCAACGTCGCGCATCACTACGACCTGTCCGGCGCGCTCTACGAGCTGTTTCTCGATGCCGACCGGCAGTATTCCTGCGCCTATTTCAGATCCGACGGCGACAGCCTGGAAACCGCGCAGGCGCAGAAGAAGGCCCATGTCGCGGCAAAGCTCTGCCTGCGGCCGGGCCTGCGGGTGCTCGACATCGGCTGCGGCTGGGGCGGCATGGCGATCACGCTGGCGCGGGATCACGGGGCCAGCGTGGTCGGCGTGACGCTGTCGCGGGAACAGGCCGGCGTCGCCCGGGACCGGGTCCGCGCGGCGGGGCTGCACGACCGGGTGGAGATCCGCCGGATCGACTACCGCGAGATCGGCGAACGGTTCGACCGGATCGTCTCGGTCGGGATGTTCGAACATGTCGGCGTGCCGCATTACGATGCCTATTTCCGCGGCCTGCGGGAACTGCTGGCCGAGGATGGCGTGGCGCTGGTCCACACGATCGGCCGGCGCGGCCCGCCCGGCCGGACGAGCCCCTGGATCGAGAAATACATCTTCCCCGGCGGCTACGTGCCCGCGCTGTCGGAGATGTCGCGCGCGATCGAGCGGCAGGGGCTGTGGCTGACGGACCTTGAGGTCTGGCGGCTGCACTACGCGCGCACCCTGCGGCACTGGCACGACCGGTTCACCGCCAACATCGCGGCGGCGCGGGCGCTTTACGACGACAGGTTCTGCCGGATGTGGCGCTATTATCTTGCCGCCTCGGAACAGACCTTTCGCCACGGCGGGCAGGTGGTGTTCCAGGCACAGCTTGCCCGGCGGCAGGACGCGGTGCCGCTGACCCGTGACTACCTGTACCCGGGCGGCTGACCGGGCTGTCGTGCACAGATCTCGCGGGGGAGTCATCTCGTGAATCCCGGGGGTTGGCCGCGCCGCATGGGCAGAGCCAGGCGACGCCGCGCCAGATCCGGTGACAGACCCCGCAAGCGCAAAAGGCCCGCGCTTGCGGGCCCGCTTTCAACGAGGTGGTCTGTCAGGTTTTATTGGCTCCGGCGGTAGGGGCCCGAGCCGCTGATCTCTACGCATTGATTTCACTGGGAAATCTGCCGCGACTCCGGATTGTCATCGCTTGGATTCCACTTCGTGCCCCAAGTCCTGCCGTACCTCGTGCCGCCGATCAAGCCCCATGTTTTCGCGCCTGTCAGCTTCGTCCCGTATCGGAAGATCGAGCCGCGCAAGTTGGCAGAGCGCCTGGATATCGAGCCAGGTTTACGGAACACTTCGGCGGATAAGACCAACTCCGAGATGACCTTGACCGCCTACTACGATCAGAACGCCCTCGGCTTCCTTGAAGCCACACGCGACGTGGACATGTCCGAGGTCCACGGCAGATTTCGCGCGGTATTGCCCGACACGGGAGCGTTCCCGGCCCGTATCCTGGACGCGGGCTCCGGCTCTGGCCGGGACTCACTGGCCTTCCGCCAAATGGGCTATGCCGTCGAAGCATTCGATGCGTCACCATCAATGGTTGCCGCAACACGCGACCATGCCGGTGTTCCGACCCGACAGATGCGGTTCGAGGAATTCGTTTGGGAGCACCCATTCGAGGGCATCTGGGCCTGTGCATCACTTCTCCATGTCGCGCGGGTTGATCTGCCATCGGCGGTCAGCCGGCTGGTCGACCATCTTTCGCCCGGTGGAGCGCTCTACTTGTCCTTCAAGCTTGGCGAAGGCGAACGCATAAGGGATGGGCGGCGGTTCACCGACATGACCCCCGACAACCTCAGGTACCTCCTGGACCAATCCGCCCGTTTGCGTCAGCCTGACATTTGGCTGAGCCGGGATTGCCGCCCGGAACGTGCGTCGGAGGTTTGGGTGAACGCCGTGGTACAGAAGGGGTGACGGACCCAAACCGAGCAGATGATGGCGGCTGCCGCCGAGCCTCCTGCGCCCTTTGCGATGCGGGCCTCGGAACAATCGTAGAATGTGATGCGCAGATCATCCTGATCCGCCGCCACGCGAGCCTTTTCCTTGCACCACGGCGCCACGTGGTGCGCTGGCGCGATCTTTCTTCTGCCGAACACGCTGCGCTTGCCAGCCGCATCGGCCAGGCTCAGGCGATGTTGGAGAAGACGGAGGCTTCGGCGCCGGTGGCGCTGGTCGAGACAGACGGGCATGTGCATTTCCGGATCGATCCACCCTTGACCTTGCCCGGCCCCCTACGCGGCCTGCCCCACGATCGTCCCCTGATCTCGGGCGGCGACGATGCCCTGCACGCGCATCTGCGCCCACTCATCGACCGGGCCAAGGCCGTCGATTTGTCGGTGTCCTTCCTGATGGCCTCGGGCGTGAGGCTGGTCCTACCGCACCTTCGTGACCTGTTGGACCGCGGCGGTCGGCTGCGCCTTCTGACCGGGGACTATCTTGGCGTAACCGAGCCCGCCGCGCTGCGGCTGATATCGGACTTGCAGGGGGAGCGGCATCTGCATGTCTTCCAGGCCGGACAAATTCCATTTCACCCCAAAGCCTGGATGTTCACCTTCCCAAATGAGGGCGGTGCGCTGATCGTCGGATCATCGAACCTATCGAGATCGGCCCTTACTGACGGGATCGAATGGAACCTCCGCCATGTCGATCCCGTCGATCCCGCCCCGCTGATCGCCGCTCGAGCGGCTTTTGAGGCCCTTCTGGCACGCCCAGAGGTGACTGATCTTGTCCCTTCCTGGATCGACGCCTACGAGGATCGTCGCATCGCTCCGCGTCCCGCGATAACCGGGACAGCCGAAGAACCACCCGAGGACATTCCTGCGCCCCACGCCGTGCAAGCAGAGGCCTTGGCCGCCCTTCGCGCGACTCGCGCCAAGGGTTACGGCGCAGGGCTCGTTGTGCTGGCTACCGGCCTCGGCAAGACCTTTCTCGCCGCCTTTGACAGCGCCAGCGCAAAGCGAATTCTGTTTGTCGCGCATCGAGAAGAGATTCTCACACAGGCCATGGCCGCGTTTCGAGCGGTGCGGCCCCGAGCCAGGCTTGGCCGCTACAGCGGCGAAGACAAGGATGCCGAGGCAGATATCGTCTTCGCCTCTGTCCAGACACTGGCGCGGTCGGCTCATCTTGCCCGGTTCGATGCCGAAGTCTTCGACTACATCGTCGTGGACGAATTCCATCATGCAGCCGCCGCGACCTACCGACGGATCATCGACCATTTCTCTCCTCGCTTTCTTCTTGGCTTGACCGCAACACCCGACCGCAACGATGGCGGCGACCTGCTCGGGCTATGCGAGGAGAACCTCGTCTACGAATGCGACCTCTGGTCAGGCATCGACCGGGATCTGCTTGCGCCGTTCCATTATTTCGGCGTCCCTGATCCCGTCGAATACGCCCAGATCCCGTGGCGAAGCGGCCGGTTCGACGAGGCAGCGCTGACCGAAGCCGTGGCGACACAGGCCCGCGCCGCAAACGCGCTCGACCAACTCGCCCGTCGCGGCGGCAAGAAGACGATCGGTTTCTGCGTGTCGCGCCGACATGCCGATTTCATGTCCGAGTTCGCTCAAGAGAAGGGGCTGCGGGCAGTCGCGGTGCATTCTGGCGAAACCTCCGCCCCGCGGGCGAGCGCGCTGAAAGCGCTTGAAGACGGCGATATCGATATCGTCTTCGCCGTTGACATGTTCAACGAAGGCGTGGACGTGCCCTCCATCGACACCGTCCTTATGTTGCGTCCAACCGAAAGCCCGGTAATCTGGCTGCAGCAACTCGGCCGCGGCCTACGCCGGTCCGCCGACAAGACCCATCTCGCCGTCATCGACTACATCGGCAACCACCGCATCTTCCTGACGAAGCTGCGCACTCTCCTGCGCGTCGCCCCGGGCGAAGGGGCGCTCCGGCTGGCGTTGGCACGGCTTGAGGACGACGCGATCCAGTTCCCTGCCGGATGCGAAGTGACCTACGATCTCGAGGCACTGGATATCTTGCGATCGTTGATCCGTCAGCCACGCGATGAGGAGGAACTCGCCGCCTTCTACCGGGATTTCCGCGAGCGGCATGGCACTCGGCCCACTGCATCGGAAGTGCAGCACGCTGGATTCAATCCCAGGCGAACCGGCCACGCTGGCTGGATCGGCTTTGTCGCGAACATGGGCGACCTGTCTGAGGCGGAAAGCCGGGCTTGGAAGGGGCACAAAGAACTACTCGACGAGATCGAGACGACGCGGATGACCCGCAGTTACAAGATGCTGGTCCTACGTGCGATGATCGAGGCCGGAAGCTTCCCAGGCAGGATCTCTCTGGCGGAACTCGTGGAGCGGGTTGCCCGGCTCGCGCGCCGCAATCCTATGATCAAGGCCGATCTGAGCGTCGATCCTGACGACGCGACCGGCCTGCGTGCACTCTTGTTGGAGCAGCCTCTCAGGATAATGGCCCAGACAGCCTGGTTCCGGACCGGCCCCGGCACTTTCGAGACGACTGCCTCCATTACCGCAGACGAAGGCTTGGCGCGCCTGGCTTCGGAACTGGTGGATTGGCGATTGCTGCGTCATTTCCAGGCGCGCGACATCGTCTATGAGCTGCCTGCCGGCTCCGGAGTCCTCGAGGCGGCAGAGGGCGATCCGGCTTCCGCGCGCCCAACCAAGGGGTTGACCCTCTGGCAGGAATATCCACGCGATCGGATCGCACCTTTTCTTGGTTCCGTGTTCAACACCGGAAGCTGGAATGCCGGTATCGTGGTCCTGAAGAGCACGAAGACCATGGTCTTGCTGGTCACGATGGACAAGGGCAGTATGTCAGTCGGCGGCCACTATGCCGACGAATTCGCCAGCCCAACGCGCTTCGTCTGGCAGACGCAAACGAATACCCGCCGCGAAAGCCTTCGTGGCAGGATCATTTCTGGCGCCGAGCCTGGCTGGGACGTTCACCTCTTCATCCGAAAATCGAAGCTGCGCGATGGCCGCGGCGCTCCGTTCCGTTATTTCGGCCCGGTACGTTTCGCTGGATGGGAGGGTGAGGCCCCCATGACTGTTCAATGGGATTTGCCTGAGCCCGTGCCCACGACCCTGCGGAATCTGTACGAGGTTCCAGAGTGATGCGAGGGGTGCCTTGTCATGTCATCCACTCGGCCGCGTTGTCATGGGGCGCGCATCTACTACTGGCCGGTCCAGTTGATCATCATTTATTGCCTGGATCCTGTGCAGAGGCAGGTGAGACTGGTCTGTCAGCGTCACGGTGGCCCTAAGGATAACTTAGTCGATCGGGAACTACGACGACGAGTTATCCCAAGCTATTTCGGCCAGACCTATAGGTGCAACGCGTTCAGCTCCGCCCGAACCAGACTGAGCACCTCCCCGAAAATCGGACAGTGACGGAAGCTACGGTCTGACGTTTGCTGGTCTCCACGAGCGAGGAGATCAGAACATGTCGAAACGCAGGAACCATGATGCGGGCTTCAAGGCTCGCGTGGCGCTGGAAGCCGTGAAGGGCGAGCGCACCGTGTCGGAGCTGGCCG
>Ga0180436_10004796_pt1 | contig 12059 bp, 9 predicted proteins | sample SS_ome_2_FD_132434 | JGI IMG/M metagenome (GOLD analysis project Ga0180436, IMG submission 132434) | Hypersaline lake sediment archaeal communities from the Salton Sea, California, USA - SS_3_S_2 metaG | ecosystem: Environmental > Aquatic > Non-marine Saline and Alkaline > Hypersaline > Sediment...
ACACCGCAACACAGAACACAGCCGCCGAGTCCACCGCCGAGTTCCAAACCGGTCGCCTGGTGACGATCGCCACCGGCCACGCCGTACACGACACGTTCACGGCGTTTCTGGCTCCGCTACTCCCCCGGTTCGTTGAGAGGTTTTCGCTCACCAACACCGCAGCGGCTCTGCTCTCGGTATTCCTCCAGATCCCGTCGCTGCTCCAACCGGTCATCGGGCACCTAGCCGACCGGAGAGCGCTGCGTTGGCTCGTCGTGCTCGGCCCCGGCGTGACCGCCACCACCATGAGCCTGCTCGGTTGGGCGCCCAGCTACATCGGACTGGCTTTCCTACTGATGCTGACCGGGGTGAGCGTCGCGGCCTTCCACGCCACCGCCCCGGTCGCCGTCGCGTATCTGTCCGGCAATCGCCTGGGGCGGGGAATGGGATTCTTCATGGTCGGCGGGGAGACCGGCAGAACGCTGGGACCGCTTCTCGTCGTGACCGCACTGTCGGTGATGTCGCTCCGCTCGATGGCCTTTCTCGCTCTGGCCGGCATTGCCACGTCCATCGTCCTCCATTTCCGGTTGCGCGACGTGAACCTACGTCCCAGAGACGATGGGCCGCAGATCCCATGGCAAGCGGCAGTCGCGTCGATGCGGGGGTTGATGGGCTTGCTCGGCGGCATGACCGCGGTCCGCAGCATGATGATGATGTCGGTTGCCGTCTTTCTTCCCCTCTACCTAACCGAGGAGGGGACCAGCCTCTGGCTGGCCGGAGCGGCACTGTCGATCGTGGAAGCCGCCGGGATCGTCGGCGCTTTTGGAGGGGGTTGGATTAGCGATCACGTCGGCCGGAAGGCGGTTATGGTGTTCGGGCATCTGACTGCGCCACTGGCCTTGCTCGGATTCCTGGCCACGGATGGGGCGTTGAGGATTGCGTTCCTGCCCCTGATCGGAGTGACGCTCCTGTCGGTCCCGCCCGTACTCATGGCCATGGTCCAGGAGCAGGTCCCCGACAGCCGCGCCCTCGCCAACGGCGTGTATCTGTCAATGAACTTCGCCATTCGCTCGGCAGCAGCGATCGCCTTCGGAACGGTGGGCGATTTGCTTGGGCTGCGCACCGCGATGTTCATCGGGGCAGCCGCGATGTTCGCCGGGCTGCCGCTCATCTGGGCCTTGTTCCGCCGCGACGGAGTGGCGGATCGCTCGGCTTAAGGTCCCGCTTGCCCTGAGTTGGGGTCGACCATGAGGGAGGAGACATCCACAGCTTCGAACGCCGACCCGGGAATGTCGTCCCACTCGTGAAGCATCGTGTTGTCCCAACGCTCATCCGGTGCACCCGAGATGAACCAGGCGGCGCCGTTGTCGGCGAGGATGATCCCGTACTCCTTCATCGCAGTGAGGATCACCTGGATCTCGGGCGAATAGCCGGAGATATCGAAGTCGGCCTTGAGCCTGAATCGCTGACCCATCGGCGGATATTGACTGCCCGTCAACAAGGAGGCGTAGTGCCTGGCCGGCCAAACGTATGCTCGCTGTGTCTGCGGTGCAGTGAACCGGATGGCATGGGTGATCTCGCCCGACGCGACCTCGTCGTAGGTGACCAGACCGGGCAGGATCGGCAGCCCGGCCGCATCCGCGGACGTCCAACCATCGGGGCGCAACTCATTCGACGTGAGGTCATACTCGGCGCCGGAATCGGCATGCCACGAGCCGTCGCCCTGAGGAAACGCCCGGTAGAGCTCGTAGAGCATGCACTTGTCGCGGTCGAGCACCAGGACGTGGCGATCTCCCGTTGCATCGGGACCGCCTTCGATCGGGGCGTCGGCCGGTACCGGCCATGGCCCGGGGTCGCTCTCCCCTCCGTAGGCCTGGTAGTCGATCGCTACCTCGGGCTGGCCCTCGCCCACCTCGACGAATGGGATACCGATCGGGCTGTTGGAACCGGGTGGCCAAACACCGGAACCGAAGTCGGCGTGGAGGGTCGTCGATGCTCCGATCGTGTTGATGTACGCCGCCGAGTTGGGATCGACGGGGAGATCGTCGATCTTGGTGTTCCAGATGTTGTCGGCGGGGAGGATGGAACAGCGCTCCGGTGGGACGATCAGAGCCAGGCCCTCAGCACGGACGAGGAACGTCGCCATCTCGTCGCGGCGCACCGGGCGCTCAGGACAGAACATTGTGTTGCCGGGGGGATTGCAGCCCCGGGTGATCCCGGCCGTCGCAAGGCGATCGATGGATTCCTCGAACACGGAGCTGTCATCGTCGTCGAACCTGTCCCCGCCCCCGTTGTCGACATACCCGTAGGCGCGAGCGAGGAAGGCAGCCATCTGGCCCCGCGTCACCGAGTCGCCCAGGCAGAATCGGTCGTTGTCCGGCGGATTGCACCCCAGGGTGATCCCCGCCGCAGCCAGGCTGTTGATGTTCGCTTCGAACACGGATCCGTTGTCGTCGGAGAAATAGTCCTCAGATGTGGCCGCCAGATCGAGCGTGCGAACCAGGAACGCGGCCATCTGGCCACGCGTCACCGAGTCGGATGGACAGTAACGATCGTTCACCGGAGGATTGCAGCCCCGAGTGATCCCGGCCCCGGCAATCGCCTCGATCGCCCCCTCATGGATGTTGCCGTCGTCGTCCCGAAACGTGCCTCCCGGCTCCAGCGGGTCGGCAGCCAGCGGAACGGCTGCGGTAGCCAGCATCAACAGAACCAGCACGGCAAGTCGCTTCACAGATACCCCTCGACGCTCCAGATCCAAACTAGCGAGGTACAGGGCCTATGCCACCGGGGCGAGCAGCCTGTCCGCCGGCAACACCAGGTCGAAGTGGGTCCAATCGCCCTCTCGCCGATACTCGAGTCTGCCCCCCATCAGCTCCGCGCGAGCCGCAACCAGCAGGTCCTCGAGCAACGCCTCGAGCTCGCCGCTCTGCTGAGCTATCAGCCTGCAGAACTCAGAGATCTCCTGCGGCGAGAACTCACCGATGCTCTCGGCAAGTTCGTGAGATAGACCGACAACGGTCGTCAAGGGAGTGCGCAATTCGTGAGAGATGGTGCCAATAAGACGGTCCTTCTCATCGACAACTTGCTGCAATCTTGCCTTGGCCAGGTTGTTGAGATAACCGACGCCGCCACCAAGGGCGAATAGGGAAGCGGTGCCCATGATGCCACCCGCACTGGTCATCGACGCGATCGAGCCCTCGATCAGCCAGACCATGGCAAGATTGCTCGGCGTGAAGATCAATGCTGCCTGTACGCCACGACGTGGACCCAGCAACAAGCCGGTAGCGACCACGGGCAACAGCGACACCATCGTGAAGTAACCGTCTCCTGCCCCCATGAGAACAGGAATGAGCACGACATAGAGTGCCGACGTGAGCGCAACCGCAGTGCGCGGGCTCATGCTCGTTAGCTTCTGTCGCACATCGCCATCCTTGGGAAACGCACCTATCCGGTCGACCGGTTCGTGTGCCTCATTAGCCGATTGGAGCGATCAGATGATGCCGGAGAAGTGAAGGGTGGCGATGGTTCCGCTGGTCACGGCGGTAAACACCCAGATAGCAACAACTGCACCCACATGGCTGCGTTCGCGAGGTTCCTCGAATTCGACGATCTCATCGAGAACTCCTTCGTCATCTTCGACCGCAGGACCGGTTTCGACGACGGGCGCGGGTTCGACTGCGACCGGTTCCTCAGCTGCTCCAAACCGACTGGCGAGATCCGGTCCCTTGCGCTCTGTCGGCGGAGGGACCGAGGAATCGCGAGCCAGGTCCTCTTCGATCGCAGACCCGAGATCCTCGAAGGAGGTCACTCTGGGACGAGGATCGACCTGTCGATCCTCACCGGTCGGGACCAGCGAGCCTCTCACGACAGGAGGTTTGGAGGGCGGCGGCGGAGACATTGGTCGAGCCGTAGCGGCAGCAGGGGCTGCGGGCTCCGAATCGTCAGCCTCGGGGAAGGCAACAATCTCCTCCTTCGCGGCGAGGTCCGGGATAGATTCCCTTTCGTCCGGCGAAATGAGATCGCGCACTCGAGTCCGCGCCGGCGGAGACTCAGCCGGCGGTCGCGTCTCGACGGTCGATGCGGCCTGCTGCGGAGGACTAGTGAGCAACGAGGAGTTCGAGGTCGACGTACCGCCCTGCATTAGCCGGTCCATGCGCGCCTTCAACTCATCAATCTGACTGAGGAGTTCCTCATCCTTGCTGCTGGCCGAATCACCGGTCATTAGGTACTCCGTCTGCGGGTCCTACAAGGATTCTTCTCGGCACTGAGAGCCCGCACCTTGAGTCCGAGTATTCCCGTTCTCTCGCATTCGGGAGTGGGAGTTATCGCCGTCCGACGGCGTAACATGGCGTGTCGACTTTGGAGATTCTCAATGCGCCGCTTCCTAGTTCTACTGCTCGTACTCGTTGTCGTTGTTTCCGCATGCAGCGAAGCGGAGGGTGCCAAGGACGGGGATACCGTTGCGGTGCATTACGTGGGCACTCTCGACGATGGTTCCCAGTTTGATTCGTCTCGCGAGCGGGAACCGCTCGAGTTCGCGGTCGGCTCCGATCACGTGATCTCCGGATTCGACGACGCTGTTAGGGGCATGAAGGTCGGTGACGTCAAGACCGTTCGCATTCCGGCGGAGGAAGCCTACGGACCGGTCGACGACGAGTTGATCTTCCCTGTTCCGATCGAGGAGGCACCCGAGGATGTCGCCGTCGGCGATGAGGTGCTCATAGACGGGGTCGTCTACGGACGCGTCACAGCCATCGGGGATACTGAGGTCACCATCGATACCAATCATCGGTTTGCCGGTGAAGCGCTCACCTTCGAGATTGAACTGGTTTCGATCAATGGATAGCCACACAAAGTAGCCGTCTGTATCACTAACCACCCTTTACGTTCGTCGATCGCCCGGTAGAATCGAACGTGACCCATAGGGAGCAAGCATGGCCCAGACATCCGACTTTCCGCCGGTGCTCGACACTGCGATGGTCGCCGAACTGCTCGGCATGAACGTTCAAGTCGTGAGACGTATGGCACGCGAAGGATCTATCCCGTGCTACCGGATCCCGGGTGGTCGCCCCTTCCGCTTCTTCCGCGACGAGGTCCTCGAGTGGCTGAAGGGGTTCCCGGTCCACGAAGAGACCGAGGTCGAGGAGTCCGTCGATTCCTGAGGATGCCCACACCGGAACGTGGTGGTCCGAGCACCCGGATCTCGAGCGAGTCGCTCGTCGCGGACGTCGAGAGTTCGAAGAGGAATCTGCCGCGGCCGAGGCCGACAGCGATCTGCTCCGCCGGAGGCGACGCTCTCTCGTCGACGTGTGCTTCGAGTGGATGAGCCGCGGCGACAGCGTGACGATCGGTCTCTCCGCTGCCCAACATGAGGGACGACTGCGGGCTGCCGTCAACGATCTGGTGATCCTCAGCACACGCACCGTCGAGTTGGCAGTCAACCTCAGCGCCGTCGACTTCGTTCGGTCAAACCAGCGCTCTGCCTTCACGGGTACCAGCGGGGAACGGTCCGTCAGCTCGTTCAGGGCGCAACTTGGACTGTTCGAGGTCGAAGGAAAGGCAATACGCCTGATTGCCGGAGAAGTCGATGTCGCCGGTGTCATCACAGCTTCGACCGACGACCACGTCATGATCCAGGACAATGGCGGCATCGAATGGGCTTTGCCTAGAGACCGCATCTCCCACGCGGTGATCGCTACTCGGGAGTGACTGTCACCGTCGCGGTGGCAGTGCCTCCGTTCCCGTCGCTGATGGTGTAGGTGAACGTGTCGGGAACCGTCCAGTTGCCGGGATCGGGATGGGTGTACTTGCACTTGTTATCGACGACGGTGGTCGCTGCGCCTTGGGCACTGACGGAGCACGACATCACGGTCAGCGGATCGCCGTCTGGATCGGAATCGTTGGCCAGAACCTGAATCACGAAGGTTCGGTCTGCTGATCCCGAAACAGCATCGTTGACCGCTGTCGGCGGTGATCCCGGGGCAGCGGTTGTTGTAGTGGTGGTGGTCGTCGTCGTTGTCGCCGGCGGCAACGTCGTTGTCGTAGTCGAAGCCGGCGCCCTCGTGGTCGTCGTCGCCGGCGGTACGGTCGTTGTCGTAGTCGAAACCGGCTCGGTTGGCGCTGCCTGGGCCACGTTCTCGACCGGAGCAGAATCGACCGGCTCGGAGATCGGTTCAGGAGCGATGAACCCGGAGGCAACGGCGCTCACCACAACCGCCGTGCCTGCGACCGCGGTACCTGCCCATTCGGCAACTCGCTGGAACCCGGCGACAAGGGGAACCTGGGCCATCATGGCAAGGGGACCGGTCAGCCGACGCATGCGCTTGGCGGAAATCCCGAGGAAGGCACGCACCACAGCCGGATCGAACTGGGTCCCGGCGCATCGGCCCAATTCGCGAAGCGCCTCTCGCGGGCTCTTGGCCGGTTGATAGGAGCGGCGGGCAGTCATCGCGTCATAGGCATCGGCCACGGCTACGATGCGCGCTCCCAGGTTGATTCCCTCACCCGAGAGACCCAGCGGATAACCGGCACCGTCCCAACGTTCATGGTGATGCAGAATTGTGTCACCCCATGGGGCAAGGAACTCCTTGATCGGAGCGATCAGTTGATCGCCCAACTCCGGGTGCCTGCGCACCGCATCCCATTCAGCGTCATCGAGCTTCTGATCCTTGTTCAGAATCGACTCCTCAATCCGAAGCTTCCCCACATCGTGAAGCAGCGCGACCCATCGCAGCTTCTCCCGCTGGTCCAAGGGAACGCCGAGCTCGTCGGCCAGGACATCGGTAAACGCTCTGGTCCGCTCCGCGTGCCCGCGAGTCACGTGGTCGTGAGCGTTGAGGGCAGCCACCAGCAGCAGAACCGTCTCCCCCGCACGGGTCGGGTCGTCATCGATCCCACGATCCCTGGCTTCGACCACTCTCCTCTGGAGTTGCGCAGTCGTCCACGTCCGCATCGCAATCTTGACGCGTGACGGCGCCGTGCCCGGGAAGACAAGCGACATGTCGAGCAATGCGGCAAGAGGCAGGAACTTGCGTGCCAACCGGTCGGTCAGGTTGACGGCAACGAACGATGAGGCCAACACTACGGTCCACCACGCCAGACCGCCGAGGAAGCTGTCGTATCCGGGAATGGTGCGTGCTACCAGCGTGGCCGCAATCACACCGACGGCGAGAGGCAAGATGAAAACGAGGGCGCGCACGAGGCGCGACGCCCATCGTCTCGATTCCCACTTGATGCCGCGAACCATTGCCTCGGCTTTCTTGTCCGTTGAGTTCCTCTACGCCTCATCGGTTCGTTTGGACTAGACCTAAACGAGCTTCCCCGCATTGCCCCCACCGCTGATTACTCTCAGCTGCACCGGGAGTCTTCGGGAGATCTGCATGAAACGCACCCTGTCAGCCTTGACCGCGTTGGCAATCGCGTTCACAACCGGCGTCGGCGTTCCCTCCACCGCACTAGCCGCTCCGGGCGATTCCATTGTCCCGGGGGTGGTCCGAGTCGACACAACCTACGAAAGCATCGGCGTTGTCTGGGAGGTGTCCGGCGACGACAACCTCAACAGCACGATGACGCTGCAGTTCCGGGAGGTGGGTACGTCCGCTTGGAGCGATGCTGCTCCGGCCGTGCGTGCCTACCCGTCGATAATCGTCAACGGGTCGCCACTCGGGCTGGACCGATGGGGAGCGAGCGCCGTGTTCCTCACTCCGGGCACCACATACGATCTCCGGCTGATGATCACCGATCCCGACGGCGGCGGCGCCACTCAAACGACAACCGCGACGACACGCTACTGGGCGCAGCCCGACCCAGCCGGCCGCCAATTGCAGGTGGCTCCGGGCAACGGAGGAGGTACGGGTACGCCCGCCGATCCCTTCCTCGGCCTGCAAGCAGCCGCGGACGCCGCCCAGCCCGGCGACACCTTCACCGTTGCTGCGGGCACGTACTCGCCGTTCCAGGTGATGACATCGGGCACGAACGGACATCCGATTGCCTTTATCGCCGAGGGCAACGTGGTCATCGACGGAGCCGGCACCGACCGTGGCGTCGTCACCATCGGCAACTACGACCGCACCACGGCTCACATCATCATCGATGGCTTCGCCATCCAGGATGGTCGCTGGGGTATTGACGCCCAGCACACGCAGGACATCCTCATCACCGGCAACACGATCCAGGACGTAGACGACGGCGTCATCAACCGGCGCGGCGACGGAGTAGAGGCCCGCCAGACCGTGTGTGACAACGTCGTCATCGGGCGCACGCAATGGCCACAATCCGGCATCCCGGGTGAACGTGGCATCGACCTGCGCGGCACCGGCAACGTCGTGTGCCACAACACCGTTCAACACTTCGCCGATTGTGTTTCAGTGCAGCCGTTCACCGGCGACTCTTACGGCCAGGACGTCTATGGCAACGACGCTGCCTTCTGCGTCGATGACGGCATCGAGGTCGACTACAACCAGGCCAACGCCCGGGTTTGGGGCAACCGCGTGACGAATGCCCGCATGGGCGTGAGCGTGCAACCCAGTGCCGGCGGCCCGACCTACATCTTCCGCAACGAGTTCTTCAATCTCGAGAGCGTGCCGATCAAGATGCACAACGACACAACCGGGTTCATCGTCGCCCACAACACCGGAGTGAAAGTCGGCAACGGCTACGGCGACAACGGCGCCATGTGGCGCAACGTCACCCTTCGCAACAACGTCTTCATCGGAACCAGGTATGCATTCGAGTTCACAACCTCGCCCGACGAGGGCTTCCGCGACTTCGACTACAACGCCTGGGGTACAACAGGCGGCGAACCATGGTTCAAGTGGAACAACGACCCCTACGACCGCATCGGTGCCCTGCCGGCCGGGGTGGAAGACAACGGCGTTGAGGTCGGAATGCTCGACCTTGTCGGCGCAGGTCTCCCCAGCGACTGGGACATTGCAGTGGCTCCGGGATCGGCAGACCTCCGTCTCGCTTCGGGATCCAGCGCCATTCACGCCGGAACGGAACTGCCCAATCTCAATGATGGCTTCACCATCGTCGGTGCTCCCGACATGGGCGCCTTCGAGTACGGCTTTGCCCTCCCCGAATACGGACCCCGCATCGCCGGTGTGGGCTCCCGGTTCCTCGACGTGCCGAAGGGGCACTTGTTCTTCGAGCAGATCGAGTGGCTGGCTGGAGTGGGCATCACCAGGGGGTGCAATCCACCCTTGAATGATCTCTTCTGCCCAGACAGCCCGGTCACCCGGGGCCAGATGGCAGCCTTCCTCGACCGGGCTCTCAACCTCCCCGCAGGCGACCCCGACCAATTCACCGACGACGACACCTCAGTATTCGAAGCCAACATCGACGCTCTCGCTACCGCAGGCATCACCAAAGGATGCAACCCACCCCTGGACGACCAGTTCTGTCCCAACAGTCCGGTCACCCGCGGACAGATGGCCGCGTTCCTCTACCGGGTACTGGCACCATGAGCCGGACTCGCCTCCTTCTGGTGACGGCGATACTGGCCGCTCTTCTGTCACCCACCGCGGCAAGAGCCGACACAGTGATCTTTGAGGACGGCTTCGAGAGCGGTGATTTGAGCCGCTGGGACAACGTCCACACCGGCCGCTACGGGATAACGAGCGACCCTGCCCATGTGAAGACCGGCAGCTATGCACTGGAGGGGACGATCCCTGAAGGCGACGGCTGGGGAGAGATCAACAAATGGTTCATGCCGGGCTACGACGAGATCTATGTCCGTTTCGATGTCATGTTCGAGGCCGGCTTCCAAAACCTCCGGAGCGACGGCAACGGCATGCACTTCGCCTCGGTGAGCGGCAACCACGTCGACAACAAGTGGAGTTCGCACGGCAAGGCCGGGATCGTCCCCAGCGGCTACGACTTCTTCACGACGACGGTGGCCCCGGAGCATCCGCATGGCGACGACACGCTCTACCCGTTCATGTTTTATACGTACTACCCCGACATGAGCTGCTGCTGGGGCAATCTCTTCAATCAGGCGCAACCGAAGGTGGAAACCGTCGCCGGCACGTGGCACGAACTCATCATCCACGTTGATGCCGGCACGCCGGGTATGTATGACGGCAGCCAGCAACTCTGGATCGACGGGGAGCTGAAGATAGATGTGCAGGGTATCCGCTGGCGTGACACACATGACCTGCAGCTCAACGAGTTCGCCATTGTCGACTACATGCCTGGCTCGCCGCGGACCCAGCACATATGGTTCGACAACGTGCTTGTCACCACCGAGTTCCCCGGGACAAACGTCGGTCCGCCCACACGGTTCATCGACGTGATGTCAACACATCTGTTCCACGATGAGATCGAGTGGCTTGCGAACGAGGGCATCACCCTGGGATGTAATCCCCCGGCCAACACACGGTTCTGTCCCGACGACGTTGTCACCCGCGGGCAGATGGCCGCATTCCTCTCCCGAGCGCTGGCACTGCCCGACGGCTCTGGCGACACCTTCGAGGACGATGACACCTCGGTGTTCGAAACCCACATCGAACGCATCGCTGCAGCCGGTGTCACTCGCGGCTGCAATCCACCACTGAACGATCGCTACTGCCCGGATGAGGTTGTCACCCGCGGGCAGATGGCTGCGTTCCTCTCCAGAGCACTGGGATTGGCCGAGGTCACCGGAGATGTGTTCACCGACGACAACGGATCAGTGTTCGAGACCCACATCGAACGCATCGCTGCCGTCGGTATCACTCGCGGCTGCAACCCGCCCTCCAACAATCGTTATTGCCCGGACGAGATCGTCACCCGGGAGCAGATGGCTGCCTTCCTCTCCCGCGCCCTGTCCAGCTGAGCGAACGTACCAGTCAACTTCTGCAAGGCATTGCCGACAGGGCAACCGTGGGTTGGCCCAGAATCGCCATGCGAAGCTCGCTCCCGGCGCGGCCGTACCGGACTGTCCTAGACACGCCGGGGATTGCTCGCGCCCATGAGTTCCAGCGACTCTTGTCATATGGCCTAGCGATATCCATAGCCTTCGCCGTCGACTTCTCCGGATGGCGTCAACCCACAATCGCCGGTGTCGCATCGCTGATGTTTGCCGCCGCCGTCTTCCGGCTGACGACCCGGCGCCAGGTCAATCCCTACGCGCTAGCCCAGGCCGATCTACTGGTATCGGGATCGCTGATTGCCGTCGGGACGTCATCCACTGCCATCACCGTTCCGGCAGTCTTGTTCATCGTCGCTGCGATTGCTGCGTCATTCGAGGTACCCCGCAGAATCGCCGCCCTCGCCACGATCGCCAACGGCGCGCCTCCGTTGGTCCTCGCCGTCGGCCTCGACGCCACTGCGGAGGCTCCATTTGAGTATCTGGCGGCTCTTACGCTTGTAGTCCTTGCGCTCGCCCTCACCGCGTTCATCATCGGTATCTTTGCGATGCGAACTCGAGACCTCAATCGACGGCTGCGCCATCGCGAATCCCAGCTGAACGCGATTCTCGACGCAACTCCGGTATTGCTCGCCGTAGTTGACCCCGACATGACAATGTCGACCCTCGCAGGCCATAATCCGCATTGGGAGAGAGATCTCGGTGGTGTCGCCCAACTGTTCCCCCTCATCGAGTCCTGCCGGGCGATCGGACGCGTCACCGAAGACATCGAGATCGGGGACAGGACATTCAGCATCACCTGCGATCTGGGAGAGGACGGCGAGATACTGCTCACCGTCTACGACGTCACGGAGCGGACGATCGCCCGACGTCATCTCGAGGAGGTGGTCCGTTCCAAGGATCAGTTCATCGCTGCCGTCAGCCACGAGCTGAGGACGCCGCTGGCTTCGGTGGTCGGCTTCTCAGAGCTGATCCAAGAGCAACTGCTGGAATCGGACCCGGTCGAAAGCATGATGGCTGAGGTCGCCGACCAGAGTGCGGAGATGGCAGCGATCATCGACGATCTGCTCGTCGCGGCCCGCGCCAGCTTCGAATCGGTGCCGACCCAGCCCCGACAGTTGAACCTTGCAGACGAGGCTGCCTCAGTTGTCGAGACACTCCACACTCGTCTCCGCGCAGAGCCCGAATCAAACCTCACCGACGTCAATACGCATGCAGACCCGATTCGTGTCCG
>Ga0180436_10004797_pt1 | contig 12057 bp, 10 predicted proteins | sample SS_ome_2_FD_132434 | JGI IMG/M metagenome (GOLD analysis project Ga0180436, IMG submission 132434) | Hypersaline lake sediment archaeal communities from the Salton Sea, California, USA - SS_3_S_2 metaG | ecosystem: Environmental > Aquatic > Non-marine Saline and Alkaline > Hypersaline >...
AAGCCCTTCTCTTTCTTGCAAGAAATCACAAGAATATTGAAATTTTAGAAAACCACATCGCCATTGATCTCATTACCCGCTCAACAAGAACAAAGAGGGGTTCCGTTATCACCACCCATGAGGATTACTGCTGCGGAGCCTATGTACTGGACAGCACGTCAGGCAAAGTAAAAACATTTTGCGCAAGGATCACTCTTCTTGCCAGCGGCGGCGCAGGGAAGGTCTACCTGTATACGAGCAACCCGGACATCGCCACCGGTGACGGTATTGCCATGGGGTACAGAGCGGGAACATCCGTTGCAAACCTGGAGTTTGTTCAGTTTCACCCCACGTGCCTTTATCATCCGGATGCAAAAAATTTTCTGATTTCGGAAGCTGTGAGAGGAGAGGGCGGACGCCTGGTTGACCATACCGGGCAGGCATTCATGGCGAAGTACAGTGACCTTGAAGATCTTGCCTGCCGGGACATTGTTGCGCGGGCCATAGATACGGAGCTTAAGAAAAGCGGACAGGATTCCGTGTTTCTCGATATCTCCCACAAGCCCCCGGACTTTATTAAATCCCGGTTTCCCAACCTGTATGAAAATTGCAAACGGTTTGGCTTTGATATGACAACGGACCCCCTGCCTGTGGTGCCCGCCGCTCACTATATGTGCGGTGGGGTTCCAACAGACATGGTGGGCCGAACAGATATTAAAGGGCTTTTTGCCGTGGGTGAAACCGCGTGTACAGGATTGCATGGAGCAAACCGTCTAGCGAGCAACTCCCTCCTTGAGGCCCTTGTTTATGCTCACAAGGCCGCCCGCCGGGCGGTCACGGATTTAAACCGCCTTGACTTCAACGTGCCTTCGCTTCCGCCATGGGATGAAGTCGGCACCACAGACAGCGATGAGCAAATTGTGGTCACGCAAAACTGGGATGAGATCCGGCGGTTTATGTGGAACTACGTAGGTATCGTCAGGTCAGACAAACGCCTGGCAAGGGCAAAAAGAAGAATCGAGCTCATCAGCAGAGAAATCAAAGAGTACTACTGGAATTTCAAGGTCACGGCCGACCTTATTGAGCTTCGTAACCTGGCAACGGTAGCCGAGCTCATAATAGAATGCGCCATGCACAGGAAGGAGAGCCGGGGGCTCCATTACAACATAGAGTATCCGGAAAAAAATAATGAGAGGTGGAATAAAGATACGGTTATCAGGAGACCCTTTGTTGGATAAATTGTTTTTTCGGACGATGCCCCTTAAAACGCTGACCCTTTTGTTTGGTTTATTTGCATGTTCGGGCCTGATTTTGTCCGGCTGCGCATGGCTCGTTAGACAACCTTTACGAGTGGACGGTTCGGCCCTTGTCAAGCTTGATCCTTATCAATACCCCGAATTTTCAGATGATCTGGCATATGATGGGTTGAACGCCTCCATTGTTCAGAGTATCGAGTACCTCGACAGAATCCCTGATAACAGATTGTTCTGGTTTGGGGATGATGCATTCACCGCACGTCACATGAAAGCATCTCTGGAACACTTCCGGGCTTTTTTGGAAGACCGGCCGGCGCCGGGCGACCTAAATGATTTCATAACAACATACTATGACGTCTATATATCAAAAGGAAATGAAGATACGGAAGACGTATTGTTCACAGGGTATTATGAACCCGAACTTTCAGGAAGCCTTCGGCAAACAGACGAATATCGATACCCCGTGTATTCTCTGCCGGATGATCTTGTATTCGTGGAGCTTTCTCTTTTCGGCCGGGAGTTTGAGGGGCAAAAACGGCTCATCGGAAGATATACGGACAGCCGGCAGATTGTTCCATACTATGAACGGGAAGACATTACCTGGAGCACCCTTTTGGGGCGCTCCCGTCCCATCGCCTGGGTAAAAGACAAGGTGGGTCTGTTTTTCCTTGAAATCCAAGGGTCGGGAAAGATCTGCCTTGACAGCGGTGGATGCATTAATGTTCACTACCACGCCTCAAATGGGCACCCCTACAGAAGCATCGGTGCCCTTTTAATTCAGCAGGAGAAAATTTCCAAAGAACAAATGTCCATGCAAAAAATCCGTGAGTACCTGGAAGACAACCCCGAAGAGGTCGACGAGATACTGAACCACAATAAAAGCATGGTGTTCTTTAAGGTTGAAAAGGGCGGTCCTTTCGGTTGCCTTAATGTTGAACTGACCCCGGGAAGATCCATCGCACTTCAGACGAGAATTTTTCCTGCCGCCGGTCTCGCATTCATTGAAGCGTCAAAGCCGCTTGTTGACGGCGAAGGCCACATCGTGGAATGGATACGTTTCAAACGGTTTGTAATGAACCAGGATACCGGAGGGGCCATCAGGGGTCCCGGGCGTGCCGACATTTTTTGGGGCAACGGACCGTATGCCGAAATTACGGCGGGCCATATGCAGCACCACGGGCAGTTGTTTTTCCTGGTTTTAAAAGAAGGGCTCGCCGGAAATGAAATTCTTGACACGTCCCCACAAAATACGTACTAATATCTCCTCTGGTATACAAACTGTTATTTTCACAAGGAGAAGTTTATGTTCGGCATAGGAATGCCGGAAATGATTTTAATTCTGGCAATCGCGCTTATCGTTATCGGACCGAAAAAGCTACCGGATCTTGCCAAGTACCTTGGCCGCGCCATCGGTGAGTTCAAAAATGCAGCCAGCGATTTCAAAGAGTCCATTGATATTCATAGCGAGATCAACGATGTGAAAAACCAGTTTGACGATATTAATGACAGCATCAAACACGTCGCTGATATAAAACCGGATGGGGAAGGGGAAGACACGTCATCCGGCATGCCGGGCGGGGAAGCAGACGGCCGCGACGGCGGTTCAACTCCGAGCCAAAAACCGGACGAAAACAAACCGGTATAAGGGATTTAATAATGGATACTGAAGATAAAATCCCTTTCACGGCCCACCTTGAAGAGTTGAGAACACGGCTGATACGTTGTTTCATCGCTGTTGGAATCGGGTTTGCCGCATCCTACGCATTCAAAGAAAAGCTGTTCCAAATATTAATAACACCGCTTACCACGGTTATGAATCCGGGGGATAAAATCATCTTTACGGGTCTTCCCGAAGCATTTTTTACGTATCTCAAGGTGTCGCTTCTCTCCGGTTTAATGCTGGCTGTCCCTGTTATTCTTTACGAGTTCTGGATGTTCGTTGCGCCGGGTCTTTACAAAAAGGAACGAAAAATCCTGGTTCCCATTATCATTCTTTCCTCTTTCTTCTTTGTGGGGGGGTCGCTTTTCGGTTACTTTATCGTATTTCCATACGGGTTTCGGTTTTTCTTAAGTTTTTCCACCGACACCATCCAGGCCCTTCCTTCCATGAAAGAATACCTGGGGTTTTCATCAAAGCTTCTCCTGGCATTCGGCCTTGTCTTTGAACTGCCCCTTGTATTAACCTTTCTGGCGCGGCTTGGTGTGGTTTCCGTTGATTTTTTAAAGAAAAATCGAAAATATGCAATCCTTTTATTTTTCGTGGGTGCTGCCATTCTTACCCCGCCGGATGTGGTGACGCAGACCATGATGGCATTACCGCTCATGCTCCTTTACGAAATCAGCATTATCGGTGCCCGGATCTTCGGGAAAAAGACGCCCGTCGAGAATGTTGCGGAAGCGGACACTGACGCCTGAGGCTTTGAAAATCTGACCGTCTTATTCATTATCCCCCTGTTTGACAATCGATTCTTCATGTTTATTTTATGTGGGGAATTATTTTAACTACCTATAAAATATAATAAAAAACAACAGGTGGAACATGCGTTTGGATAAGTTTACAATCAAATCACAGGAGTTCCTTGCAAATGCTCAGGCGCTTGCATCGGAGCTTAACAACCAGCAGGTCGAACCGGAGCACCTTTTATCGGTCATGCTCTCGGAGAAAGACAGCCTGGTTGTATCGCTTTTAAGGAAACTGGGGGTCTCTCCCGGAGGTGTTGCCGGGGAGGTTGAGCTCACCCTCTCCTCGCTGCCGAAAATCACCGGTGCGGGTCTGGGCGAGGCCTATCTTTCCCAGCGAACCCGGTCAATTCTGGATGCCGCCTTTAAAGAAGCATCCGGAATGAAAGATCAGTATATCAGCACCGAGCACCTGTTTCTTGCCATTGTGGATGAAAAGGCCGGGCATGCATCCGCCATTTTAAAAAAACAGGGGGTTTCAAGAGAGTCCGTATTAAAAGCCTTGATGGAACTCAGGGGGTCTCAAACCATTACCGATCAGAACCCCGAAGAAAAATATGAATCCTTAAACCGGTTCAGCAGGGATCTGACCGAACTGTCCCGCCTGGGAAAACTCGACCCCGTCATCGGTCGCGACGATGAAATTCGTCGAGTTGTCCAGGTTCTGTCCAGGAGAACCAAAAACAACCCGGTGTTGATAGGAGAACCCGGTGTCGGAAAAACGGCCATCATAGAAGGTCTTGCTCAACGGGTTGTTGCCGGCGATGTTACGGAAACATTAAAAAACAAGCGGCTGGTTTCCCTTGATATGGGCGCATTGATCGCCGGTGCAAAATACAGGGGTGAATTCGAAGACCGGCTGAAAGCGCTGATCAAGGAAGTGGAAAACGCGGATGGAGACATCATTCTGTTTATTGACGAACTCCACACCCTCGTGGGGGCAGGGGCCGCAGAAGGCGCCATGGATGCGTCCAACATGCTGAAACCGGCTCTGGCCCGGGGCACATTAAGATGCATAGGCGCAACCACCTTAAATGAATATAAAAAGTACATAGAAAAAGATGCGGCCCTTGAAAGGCGGTTTCAGCCGGTGCTGACCCAGGAGCCCACTGTGGAAGATACCATATCCATCCTCAGGGGCCTCAAGGAAAAATATGAGGTTCACCACGGAGTACGGATAAAAGATTCGGCCATCGTCGCTGCCGCCACATTGTCTGATCGCTATATTGCCGACCGGTTTTTGCCGGACAAAGCCATTGACCTCATTGATGAATGTGCCTCAAAGTTGAGAATAGAAATAGACAGTATGCCCACGGAAATCGATGAAATCCAAAGAAAAATAGTGCAGATGGAAATTGAACGTGAAGCGCTGAAAAAAGAACAGGACAAATCATCCAGGGAACGGCTTGTCAAGCTTGAAAAAGACCTTTCCGATTTGACGGAAAGAATCAATGAAATGAAGGCGCACTGGAAAAATGAAAAAGACACGATTGCCGAAATACGAAGAACGAAAGAAGAGATTGAAAAACTGGGTATTGAAGAGCAGCAGGCCGAGCGCGACGGCAACCTGGCAAGAGTGGCCGAGATAAGATACGGAAAAGCCACCGAACTAAAAAACCATCTGGAAGAAACCAATCGTAAGCTTGCCGAGCTTCAGACCGACCGGAGAATGCTGAAAGAAGATGTGGACTCCGATGACATAGCGAGCATTGTCTCGCAGTGGACGGGGATACCTGTCACCAAAATGCTTGAAGGTGAAAAGGAAAAGCTGATTGATATGGAAAACCGGCTGAAACGGCGGGTTATTGGTCAGGATGAAGCCGTTGCCTCTGTTTCCAATGCCGTAAGGCGGTCCCGCTCCGGCCTTCAGGACCCGAACCGCCCCATTGGTTCGTTTATTTTCATGGGCCCCACCGGTGTCGGAAAAACAGAGTTGGCAAAAGCGCTGGCTGACTTTGTTTTTGACAATGAACAGGCCATTATCCGAATCGACATGTCCGAGTACATGGAAAAACATTCCGTGGCGCGGCTTATCGGTGCGCCGCCCGGCTATGTCGGATACGAAGAAGGCGGATACCTAACGGAAAGCGTTCGGCGAAAACCCTATTCTATTTTACTTTTCGATGAAATAGAAAAAGCGCATCCTGATATTTTCAATGTTCTGCTGCAAATACTGGATGACGGCCGGATGACCGATGGCCAGGGACGCACGGTGGATTTCACAAATACCCTGATTGTCATGACATCAAATGTCGGAAGCCGGTTCATCCTGGAGTTCGGGGAGTCCCAGCGCCGGGAAATGGAAAAGGCGGTATTTGATGCCCTTCGTTCCACTTTTAAGCCGGAGTTCCTCAACCGGATCGATGAAACCATTATCTTTCACAATCTTTACCGGGGTGATATCATAAGAATTGTGGGCATTCAGTTTGAGCGGTTGGCAAAAAGGCTCCGGGCCAACGATATTCAACTTACCCTGTCGGACAGCGCCGCAACGTTCCTGTCGGAAAAAGGCTATGATCCGGTTTACGGTGCGCGGCCGCTGAAGCGCGCCATTCAGCAGTACATCGAAAATCCGCTGTCGCTTGAAATTATGAAAGGGCTTATTCCGTTAAATCAGCCTGTTACAGCAGACGTCGAGAACGGGGAGGTTGTCTTCAGACACTGATTTATTTACGAGTGGGCTTCCGGAGTAAAACGGAATATGTTTACGACAGTAGCCTAGTCGCGTCATCTTTTACTCGTGCTCTGCCGCCGCTCTTGAGCCGGAAGAACCGTCTTTCGCAGGCGAATCGATTTCGGCGTAAACTCGACCTTTTCGTCCTCCTGAATAAATGCCAGGGCTCTTTCAACGGTCATGGGCTTTACAGGAGAAAGAACCACCGCGTCATCTTTTCCGGCCGCCCGCATATTGGTCAGCTTCTTTACCTTGCAAGGGTTTACATTGATATCCATCTCCCGGTTGTGCTCGCCGATAATCATTCCTTCATAGCAGAATTCACCTGGAGTTACAAACAGTTGGCCTCTGGGTTCAAGGTTAAACAGTGCGTATGCCACGGCCCTTCCCCGCCTGTCGGCAACGATGGACCCGGTAAACCGGCTTGGAAAATCACCCCTGTAATCATCATACCCCGCAAAGCTGGAGTTCATAATTCCGCCCCCCCGGGTGTCTGTCAGAAACTCATCCCTGTACCCAATGAGAGACCGGGACGGCACCGAGAATTCGAGCCTTACTCTGCCGCTGCCGCCATTCACGAGGTTGACCATTTTACCCTTTCGCATGGAAAGCTTCTCCGTCACGATGCCAAGAGAACGCTCTTCACAATCCACAAACAGATGTTCAATCGGCTCCAGCTTTTTACCGTTTTCGCTCCTGTAAATGACCTCCGGGCGTCCCACGCAAAACTCATATCCCTCACGCCTCATGGTTTCAATCAGGATCGCGAACTGAAACTCCCCTCTTCCCATCACAATAAACTGATCTCCCTTTTCCGCAATCTCCATACGGACGGCCACATTCATAAGGGTTTCCTTGACAAGCCGATCTTTAATTTTTGCAGACTGAACGTATTTTCCCTCTTTACCGCAGCAGGGGGAATCGCTGGCGGTAAACGCCATGGAAATAGTGGGCTCATCCACCCGTATCCGCTTCAAGGCCTTGGGAAAATCCCGCGTACATATCGTATCCCCTATTATTACATCTTCGATTCCCGAAAGGACAATAATATCCCCGGGGCCGGCACAGTCCACCGGCTTGAACGTCAGGCCCTGGTAGGTCTGCAACTTGCTGACTTTTAAAGGGATGGCGTCATTGTGTTTATTGATACAGATGAGGCTGTCCCTGGACTTTACTTTCCCGTTAATTATTTTTCCAACCGCCAGTCGCCCGAGATAGTCAGAATAGCCCAGATCTGAGACAATCATTTGAAACGGCTCATCGGGATCATAGGATGGCGGTGGTATTTCTTCGAGAATCGTTTCGAATAGGGTGTGAAGATCCGTTACGTTTTCGTGAATGTCCTTTTTTACAATCCCTTTCCGGCCTACGGCATAAAGATAGGTAAAGTCAAGCTGCTCATCCGTTGCCCCCAGGTCGATGAACAGATCATAGACCTCATCGAGCACGCCTTCCGGCCGTGCGTCGCTTCGGTCTATTTTATTGATTATGACGATAACCTTGAGGTTTGACTCGAGGGTTTTTTTTAAAACAAATCTTGTCTGGGGCAAGGGGCCTTCCGAGGCATCCACAAGCAAGACCGCGCCATCCGCCATGGAAAGGGCTCGCTCGACTTCTCCCCCGAAATCCGCATGCCCCGGCGTATCTATTATGTTAATCCTTACACCGCTCCACGTCACGGAGCAGTTTTTGGCAGAAATGGTGATCCCCCGTTCTCTTTCCAGGTCCAGGCTGTCCATAATCCGCTCCTCGACATCCTGGTTGACCCGGAAAAGCCCGCTCTGCTTAAACATGGCATCCACCAGGGTTGTTTTTCCGTGATCAACATGGGCGATAATGGCAATGTTTCTTAAGTTCGCATTACGCTCTTTTCCACTCACCCCGGTTTTTCCTCTTTCAACCCTTCTTTGTTCAACTGTTCGAGATACCAGCAGGCAAAATCAAACATCCCCAGGTAACGGTCCTGCTCATTGATAATGCCGAGACACAAGTCAAAGGCCCCTCTTCCGTATTCATTGCTGTAGTCTTTGTTGTCTGTTTGGTGAAGAAACTCCCTTATCAACTGCTGGCTGGTTCGTTTGGTTTTATCTTTCCTTATATCGATTGGGTCCTTGGGCTCAAGAAACGGGTCCCATTTTTCGTAACCTATTCTGAGGATATATTTTTTGCGCCGCTCAGACATGGCCTCAAAAACAGCCCGTTTTCGTTGCTCTTTTTCATCACGTTCCATCTTCGTCTCCACCACCCTTTCCCGGGTCACCCCCGGACTCACCGAGGCCGAGATAGTCTTCATTATAATCCGTCAGCAGCGCCATGGACAGGGGAACAATCATTTCCGCCATTTTTACATACCTGGAGTTAAGCGCCTCGACTATTTCCTGTGAAATGTCGTAAAGCTGTTTCTGGACAATCCCTATTTTTACGGTTGGGTATTTTTCACCCTCTTTGAAGCCGGACTTACCGCAGGTGTGGCTCATCCCGTTGATTTCAGTTGGTATGCCATAGAACCGACATGTAATCGGCCTGTATTGATACAGGTCGCACTCGTCTTGATCATTCAGCAGGGGGCACCTCACCTTTTTCAAGCCCATCATGCCCAGAATATCCACCTCGTTCTTTCCCTGTTGAGCCAGCTTGTGGGCCTCCTTTTTAATTTGATATGTTTTCCGGTCCGCCCGGTTTGCTTTTTCCAGAAGGTCTTCTTTCTCTCTTCCTGAAAACGCCCGGTTAAACCGGGTGTTGATGTATAACGCTTCCACAAGGGTTAAGTCAAACAGCGCATGGCAACAGTCCGAGCAGCCATTTCTGCACTCCACAAGGGTTCCGTACTCCTTAGCCATCTTGTTGAATACGGCATCCGCCATTCCGACAATGGATTCGTACTTAGTAAAAAATGGCGTGAAATCAAAATCTATCATATCTCCTCCTGTTTCGACGTCCCGTTGCCGTCTCTAAACTTGATCGTTCCGGGAATGTTTCACGTGAAACATTATTTTCCTATACAAAACCGGTCAAAAATGCGGTCCAGGTAATCCGCGGCAGGCCTTTCTCCTAATATCTCGTTCAGGGCGTCAATGGAATCCTTGATGTCAATGGCCGCCGTCTCTAAAGCTCCTCCCTCCGTTAGCCCGTTCAATGCGCGCTCCGCACTGTCAACGCTCCTCTCAAGCAGCTGTTTCTGGCGCAGGTTGGGAACAATCTCTTCGCCGGCCTTGTCGGCGTTGGCAAGACAGGTGCGCTCTATGGTCTGAATGAGCAGGTCAACCCCCTGGCCGGTAAGAGCTGAAACCCGAACGCTTTTTTTGGGGGCCCACTCCCCGGGCATAGTGAACCCGGCGTATTCATCCGCCAGATCCTGTTTGTTTATGGTGATGATAACCTCTTTGTTCATCACCTTGTTAAAAAGCCTTTTTTCGTTTTCCGTTACACCCCTCGGCGCTTCAACAACCAGCAGAACGATGTCCGCCGACTCAAGGCGGTCCCGGGCCTTTTCAATTCCAACCCTTTCCACGGGGTCGTCCGTGGTGTGAATGCCGGCTGTGTCGGTGACGATAACCGGTACGCCTTTGATGTGGATGTGCTCCTCGACAAGATCCCGGGTGGTGCCGGGGGTTGCCGTGACAATGGCTTTGTCTTTTTGCAAAATCCGGTTAAGCAGGCTCGATTTTCCGACGTTAGGCTCACCCGCAATAACCAACTTTAACCCTTCCACCAAATAAGACGCCCGCTCAAAGCTTTCAATAATGGCTTTCAGCGGCTTTATGGCTGTTTCCGTGACATCGCCGACCTCAAGCTCATCACCGGTGCCCTCACTTTCTTCCGGAAAATCAATCGCCGCCTCAAGCCCGGCTCTCAGGTCAAGCAGGTGCTCTCTTGACCTCTCCACTTTTTCTTTTAGTGACCCCCTCATCTTAAAAGAGGCGATTTTCAGGGCCACGTTTGAACCCGCAGCAATGATATCCGCCACGGACTCGGCCTGGGTCAGATCTATTCTTCCGTTTAAAAATGCTCTCTTTGTAAACTCTCCGGGTTGAGCCGCCTCTGCTCCATGTCTTAAAATTTGGGCAAGGATTGACCTGAGCACAAAGCTCCCCGAGTGGGCTTGTATCTCCACGACATCTTCTCTGGTATAGGTATTAGGCGCCGTCATGAAGGCAACAAGCGCTTCGTCAAGAACGTCACCGGTGTCACTATCAACAATGAAGCCGTATTGAAGAACGCGGTCATTTGTTCGGGGCCGGCCCCCTTTTTTTTCTCTGCCGCGGCGGAAAACCGACTCGCCGATTCTAAACGCTTCCGGACCGGATATTCTGATGATCCCTATTCCGCCGCTTCCAAATGGAGTGGCAATGGCGGCAATGGTATGGGAGGTGTCAACTTTCGGCATTTACTTTCGAGTTGTTTCTGTTCGAAGGTCTCTGTTTCCTGGCGGTGCCTTTTTTTGGAATAATGATCAATTTTCTGTAGTACCCGTCTCCAATGCTTTGTGTTCGTATGCTGCGGTCTTTTTTAAGGGCAAGATGTATAATTCTACGCTCTTGGATGTTCATCTGCTTCAAGGTAGAGGGTTTTTTCGTTCGTTTGGCCTTTTCAGCCAGGCGCTCGGCCAACTGCACCAGCTTTTCCTTTCTTTTTTGAAAATAGTCTTCCACGTCAACTTCGACAATGATCCGTTTTTCAGAGTGCCTGTTAACCACCTTGTCTATAATATACTGAATTGCCTCAAGGTTTTGGCCCTTTTTTCCTATAAGGACACTGGCGTTGCCGCCGCTTATCTGAAACCTTACATTGTCATCATCCTTTTCAATCGCGATACTCGTATCGTCAGTAATCACACCGACTATTCGTTCAAGAATGTCCCGGCCAAGCGTTACGGGTTTTTCAGGCAACCCACTGGTTTTATTTGGTTTAAGGGCATTTTCGTCTTCCCCGCCACGATCTGCGCCCCCCGCGCCGTTGACACTAAACGCCTCATCCACAAGAGACGCAACCCCGTTTCTGTCACCATTATCCGTTTCAGGCTCGTTTGTTTCCCCGTTTGACGGGTCCCCGGAAAAGCCTTCCCCGGTCATCACTTTAATTTTTGCCTTCTTAAATCCCACCAATCCAAAAATACCCGAAGAACCATTTGAAATAATTTCGTATTTTAGCTCGTCTTTGGTAATGTTCAGTTTTTCACACGCCTTTTCGACGGCAGTCTCTATGTTTTTACCCTCAAATTCTATTCCTGTTTTCATTCACAATCCTCCATACTGTGACTTAATTTTTCCTGTAAACATAGTACTGTTGGGCAATTGACAAAATGTTGTTTACAAGCCAATACAACACCAGGCCGGAAGAAAAATTAATAAAAATAACGGTGAAAACAATGGGCATCATCATCATCATTTTCGCCTGGGTGGGGTCTCCGGCCGGCGGCTGAAGCTTCTGCTGAATAAACATGGTCGCGCCCATAATGATGGTCAGAACCGGAATACCGTAAGGCGGCTCCATTAAAGGTATGGAAACCCCGAAGTCAAACAGCCTGTCCGGTGCGGACAGATCGGTAATCCACCCAAAAAATGGTGCATGACGAAGCTCTATCGCTCCATAAAGCATTTGATAAAAAGCAATAAACACGGGGATTTGCGCAACCATGGGCAGGCACCCTCCCAGCGGGTTTATTTTATATGTTTTATACAGCTTCAT
>Ga0180436_10004798_pt1 | contig 12056 bp, 6 predicted proteins | sample SS_ome_2_FD_132434 | JGI IMG/M metagenome (GOLD analysis project Ga0180436, IMG submission 132434) | Hypersaline lake sediment archaeal communities from the Salton Sea, California, USA - SS_3_S_2 metaG | ecosystem: Environmental > Aquatic > Non-marine Saline and Alkaline > Hypersaline > Sediment...
AGCCGCAGGGCCGGCTTGAGGTAGTCGAAGAACACGAAGAAGGTCGCGACATAAGGCCGCAGCCCCGAGAGGGCCATGCCGTTGGCCGCGGCGGCCATGCCATGCTCGCGGATGCCGAAGTGCAGATTGCGACCGCCGTAGCCGCCGGGTTCGAACTCGCCCGCCCCGGCCACGAGCGTCATCGTGGAGGGGGCGAGGTCGGCCGAACCACCGATCAGCCAGGGCACGGTGGGGCTGATCGCCGAGAGCACCTTCCCCGAGGAAACCCGGCTGGCAAGCCCCTTGGCGTCGGGCGGGAACTCTGGAATTCCCGCATCCCAGCCGGCCGGCAGCCGCCCGCTGAGCAGGCCGTCAAGTTCGTCCGCGGCGGCGGGGTCGGCCTCGCGAAGGCCGGCCCGGGCCGCGATCCAGGCCTGGTGGGACCGGCGGCCGCGATCGCCGAGCGTCTCGTCGAACCTCGCCGGCACCCCCTCGGGAACGCGAAACCGCGCATCGGCGGGCCAGCCATAGAAGGCCTTGGCCGCGGCGACCTCTTCCGGGCCGAGGGGAGCGCCGTGGGCGGAGTGGGATCCCGCCTTCGTCGGTGCCCCGTAGCCGATCGTGCTCTTCACGATGATCAGCGTCGGCTGCTCCTGGCACGCCCGAAAGGCCTCGAGGGCCCGGGCCATCGCCGCGGTGTCATTGGCGTCGTCGACATGCAGCACCTGCCAGCCGAGGCCGCGGAATCGTTCGGCCACGTTTTCGCTGAAGGCGAGATCGGTTTCTCCCTCGATCGTGATCCGGTTATCGTCGTAGATCCAGCAGAGATTGGAGAGCTTGAGGTGGCCGGCAAGAGAGGCCGCCTCGCAGGAAACCCCCTCCATCAAATCGCCGTCGCTGCAGAGGACGTAGCTGTCGAAGTCGAAGAGGGTGCAGCCGGGCCGGTTATAGCGGGCGGCAAGCCACTTCGAGGCGATCGCCATCCCCACCGAGTTGCCGCAGCCCTGGCCGAGCGGGCCGGTGGTTGTCTCGATGCCGGAGGTCATGTGCTGCTCCGGGTGGCCGGCGCAGACGCTGTCGAGCTGTCGAAATCGCTCGATCTGCTCGAGGCTCACCGCCGGACCCCCGCCGTCGGCTCGCCTGATGCCCGCCAGGTGGATCAGCGAATAGAGGAGCATCGAGGCATGGCCGCAGGAGAGCACGAAGCGGTCGCGGTTGGGCCAGTCGGGGGCGGCGGGATCGTAGCGGAGGAAGTCCCGCCAGACGGTGTAGGCCACCGGTGCGAGGGCCATCGGCGTGCCGGGATGGCCGCTCTTGGCGGCTTCCACGGCGTCCATCGAGAGCGTGCGAATGGTGTCGATCGCGAGCCGGTCGAGGTCGGTGTCGGCGGGGGGGGGAGCCTGGGTGCTTGGCGACATGGTGACGATTTTCTCCGAAGTTTCCGCGGGTTTTCGCGGAGGGGAGTCTATGCCTCGTCGCTGAAGGCCGTCAACGAGCAGCGGCAGCCGGGCTCAGAGGGAGCCTCGTTTCCCAGTCGGCTATGGCCGGTGGTGGCTGCCGCCGATGGCCGAGTCTTCGTCATCCACGCCGGCGGCGAGAACGCCGTCGTGATTGTGATAGAGATGGTCGTAGAGGATGTCGTCGGCCGGATCGTGATTGGGGAGTTTGGGATCGAAGATTCGCTTCACGCTGCCGTCCTCGAAGAGCACATGGTGCAGGCCGTCGGGGTGGTTGCTGCTGTGGAGGCCGTGGTCCTCGGGGGCATCGGCCATCAGCGGATGATGGGCCCGCCGCCGGTCGCGGATCGGCGCGAGGCGGCCATCGGATCCGCGGTGGCCGAGGGTGTAGCCGAAGTCGCCACCCATCCGCCGCACGAGTTCCTCCAGCCGCTCGGTGCCGACCGCGGCCTCGAGTTCCTCGAGCGTGGGAATCCGAAAGTGGCCCGCCTCGGCGAGCGGGCTCCCTGGAATGAGCACCGTGCCGTCGTCCGCCACGAGTCGATGTTCGGCGACGAGCGTGGGGCCGTAGAGGCCGGCCCGCGAGAGGGGGCCATCCGGCGGCGGCGCGGGCAGCCCGCGGTGGTCGTCGCCGTACCCGTGCAGGGCGGCCGAGAGCCTGCCGAGCTTGCGTTCCACACGCAGGCTGCGGGAATCTTCGATCGCGTCGAGCAGCAGCGGGGCGAGCAGGACGCAGGCAGCCAACGCCGCCGCCGCGATCAGCATTCTGTCGAGCCAGACCTGCCGCAGCGGCACGATCTCCGGCCCCGAAGAGGGCTCGGGCGTGAGCCGCGGGGCGGACCCGGCCTGCTCGACCTGCACGAACCGGATCGTCCGCTCGGCGAGTCCGGCCGGCGGCGCGATCGGTTCCTCGTCGCAGGCGAGCGGCCGCAGGGCCAGCCGCACGCTCTCGAGTTGCCCCTTCAGCCGCGAGTCGTCTGCCTCGATCGCCTCGTCGATCCGGGCCCGTTCGTGATCCTCGACGGCCGAGAGCAGGTAGCCAACCAGGTCGTGTCGCATCGAAAAATGTCCGTCGTGGGGAAACAGGTCAGGTGCGGCTGGCCGCCCAGGATTCATTGAGCTTCAGGATTGCCGAGTGGAGCCGGCTCTTCACGGTGCCGACGGGAATTCCCAGGGTTTCGGCCGCCTCGCGGTATTTCATGCCCTGGTGGTAGACGAGCAGCAGGGCACTCCGCAGCGGATCGGGCAGTTCGTCGACCGCCTCCCGAACCCATGCCTTGGCCTCCTCGCCCTCGAGCTTTTGATCGGCCGTCGGGTCGCGTCCCGCGAGCATCTCCACCAACGCTCCCACGTCGTCATCGCCTCCGGTGCGGTTGTCGAGACTCACCATTTTGTGTCGCTTGTTCCGCCGCTGGGCGTCGATCGCCTGATTTGTCGCGATCGTGTAAAGCCAAGGCCGGAACCGACGACCCTGCTCGAATGATTCCTTCTTCAGATAGATCTGCAGGAAGGTGGCCTGGAACACGTCTTCCGCCATTTCGGCATTCCCGAGATACCGCCGCAGGTAATTGAACAACTCCAGTTCATAACGCCGCACCATCGCCGCGAAGGCATCTTCGTCGCCGGAGGTCCGGAATCGCTCGAGCAGGTCTTCGTCGGATGGCGGCTCGGCCGCCTGCGGAGTCCGCCAGGCCTGCCGCCCCCCGACGGGGGAGCCTTTCCGAGCGGTGTCGGCGGGCAGATCGTGCACGGACTCGCCTTTCCTACGATTCCGGAGGGGGAAGGGTTCGCTGGGCCAAACCGAGTATATCCCCCGGCTGGAGCAGTTTGCGGCGGGCCCGCGATCTGCGGCGAATCGCCCGCATATCGGCCCAACTGCCTCAGGCTGCCCGTGGTACGATCCCACGCCGTGGAGACGCACCGCTACCGCTGGGCCGCCCCGGGCGACGTGAACGCCTTTTTCGGCCTGGCGCTCGACAACCTCGCCGATCTCGTGCTCACCGTCGGCCTGCTGGCCGGGGCCTTCGGCTATCCCGCCCAGTTTGCCCTGGGGCATCTCGTGCCCGGCACGGCCGTGGGGGTCGTGGTGGGGGACTTGCTCTTTACATGGATGGCCTTCCGCCTGGCGGCCCGCAGCGGCCGCAACGACGTGACGGCGATGCCGCTGGGCCTCGACACGCCGAGCACCTTCGGCATGGTCTTCTTCGTGCTCGGGCCGGCCTACCAGGAGTCGCTCGCCGGCGGCCTCGCCGCCGAGGCGGCCGCCCGCCATGCCTGGCATGTGGGCATGTGTTCGATTGTTGCCAGCGGGCTGTTCAAGCTGGCCGCCGCCCCTTTCGCCGGCAGGATCCGCAGGATGGTGCCGCGGGCGGGATTGCTCGGCAGCCTCGCGGCGATCGCCCTGGCGCTGATCACCTTCCTGCCGACGCTCGAGATCGTGGGCACGCCGGTGGTGGGGCTGGTCTCGATGGGAATCGTGCTGGGAAGCCTGACCGCCGCGATTCCCTTCCCGCTGCGAATTCCCGGGGCCCTCGCCGCCCTCGCCGCGGGTGGACTGCTCTATGCGGCGGGCACTGCGGCGGGCTGGCTGCCGGTACGGGAACAGGCGATGGTCGACCCGGCGGCGGCCCTCTGGCCGACGGAGTGGCTCGCGGCACTCCGCTGCGAGTGGCTCGAGGCCTTCAATGACACCCTCAAGTATCTGCCGATCGTGATCCCCTTCGCGTTGGGCACGGTGGTGGGCGGCATCGATTGCACCGAGAGCGCGGCGGCCGCCGGCGACGAGTATCACACCGGTCGGATCATCGCCGTGGAGGGCCTGGCCACCGTGATCGCCGGAGCCTGTGGAGGCGTGATCCAGACCACGCCCTACATCGGCCATCCGGCCTACAAGGCGATGGGCGGTCGGGCCGCCTACACCCTCGCCACGGCGGTGGTCATCGGGGCGGCCGGCCTGACCGGCAGCTTCGCCTACCTCTACGAAATCATTCCCGCCCCCGCGATCCTCCCGATCCTGGTCTTCATCGGTTTGGAGATCACGGCCCAGAGTTTTCGGGCCACGCCGACAAGGCACTACCCCGCGGTGGCGATTGCCTGCGTTCCGGCGCTTGCGGCGATGATGGTGATCCATTCCGACAAGCTTGTGGCGGCCGGGGCTGAGCCGGAGGGCCCGCTCGCGGTGGAGCTCTACACAATCCACCTGCTGGCGGCGGGCTTCATCGTCACAAGCCTTGTCTGGGCGGGACTGACCGCGAGTCTGATCGATCACCAGCTGCTGCGGGCGGCGGCCTGGGCGGCCGCTGCCGCCGGGCTCACGCTCTTTGGCGTGATCCACTCGCCGTTTGCCGACGGTCGGCTCTTTCTGCCCTGGGCGATCGGGCCTTTGCCGCCGGAGGCGGCCGGCCGAGGGCCGCTCTCGATGGCCGTCGGCTACCTGCTGCTCGCGGCAACCTTCGTGCTCTGGCGGGCCTGTAGGCCGGTGCGTCCCGCACCGGCGTGACTGTCCTGTAGGCCGGTGCGTCCCGCACCGGCTCGGCCGGGCCTGTAGGCCGGTGCGTCCCGCACCGGCTCGGCCGGGCTTGTAGACCGGTGCGTCCCGCACCGGCCTACTCCAGCCCGTAGGCGCCCGCCACCGGGACGTCGATCCCGGTGCGGGTCGCGAATTGGGTCCGCGAGAGGAACCGCGGCTCGAGGTTGAACGTCACGCCCACGTTCTGACGGCTGAAGTCGACGTTGAAGCCGAAGCTCATCAGGAACGACTCGCCGATCCGCACCAGCTCGAACCGCTGGCCGATGTTGCGGCCGGTGAGGTCGATCGAGGATCCGAAGGAGCTCGCCCACTTGGGGCTCATGCGGTAGGTGTAGGAGCCGGTCAGCACGCTGGCCTCGATCGGCCCGGCGAACGACTGGTAGCCCATGTAGAAGCTGCCCCGCGTGGTGCGGTTGATCAGGGCCCCCACCGTGTAGAGCTGCTGGCCCTCGGTGAAGAAGTCGACGTCGGCCGTGGAGAGGATCGTGGTGCGGTCGCCGACATGCCAGCGGAAGTCGTACTGCCAGAGGCCGAGGGTCTGCCCGAAGTTCTGATTGGTGACCGGGAAGAACTCGCCGTCGATGTCGAGAATGATCCAGTCGATGATCCGTCGATTGCCGATGGGTCCCCGTTTCGTCTGCCACCGCTGCCGCGCGGCGACGCGGAAGGCGGTCAGGTCGTTGGCGATCTCGGTCGGCCCGGTCACCCAGCTGCCCATGCCGCGGCGGATCGCGTAGAGCCGGGGGTCGAACTTGTTGTCCGGCCCGAAGATGAAGGGGGCCTGCAGCGGCACGAACGATCCCTGGAAGGGCACGGCACCGAAGTCCCAGTAGGGAATATTGCGGCGGTACTGGTTGATCGCGTCATCGTCGATCTGGTCGTAGAGCGGAAACTGATTGATGTCCTGGGTGGAGTTGGCATAGGAGAAGTCAAGGTCGAAGACGACCTTGTGGGCGATCCCGTGAACGTTCCAGAGGTTGCTCTCGATCGAGTTGTCGCTCCACCACATCGGCAGGCTCGAGCGGATGCCGACCTGGCCGTAGGCACGGTTGATCGGCTGCTCGTTGAGGTCCTGGCCCCAGTGGGCCAGCTCGCCAAGGGCGTAGGGCACGAGCTTCACCGCCCCGGCCTGGAAGGGGAAGTCAATTTCCTGCCGGGTGGCGATCCGCTCACCGATGACCGGTGCCTCGTAGGGCAGGAGCGTGAAGTATTCGAGCCCCTGGCCGACATCTGGCGGTGCCGGCAGCGGCTGGCTGACGTAAGAAACGCTGGAGTGCTCGTACCAGGTCAGAGCATCGCGGAGCAGCGGCTGGCCGATGAAGTAGTGGTCGAGCCGGGGCCACCACTGGCTCTGTGTGAAAAATGGATCGACCCGGTAGCTCGCCAGCAGCCGCAGTTCACGGGTGTCGATCGTGCGTCGGATGTCGAGCCAGGTCCGCTGCTCGAAGCCCTCCTCCCACTCCGCCTCGTAGTATTCCTCGAGGAAGTTGTAGTCGCTGATCCAGCCCGCCGTGCCGCGGGTCTGCCAGCCCATGCCCAGGTCCTGCCGGTGACGCCAGAATGACCGGCCTCGGAAGCTGTTGGGAAAGGTGAAGTTGTTTCGGAACAGACCGAGCCGGTCGATGCCGGTGTCGTTGATGAACCAGCCGTCGAGCACGCCGTTGGCCGGTGTGCCGAGCCAGAGGAAGTCGGGCCGGTTGTAGAGCAGCGAGGTGCCGGCGGCCGGCCCGCGAAGGCTGAGGTAGTCGACGTCGAAATCCCAGTCGACGCCGTCGGGCGGTCGCTGCCAGCCGAAGACCTGGAAGGCGTCCCAGCTGGTGAGAATCTGGGTGCCGAAAATCTGGTCGTTCTTGACCTGGGCATTGTTGATGTAGAAGGTCGGCTTCTTGGCGTTGGTGGCGAGGATCGGCCACCAGAGCACCGGAACTCCCCAGAGCCTGACGGTGTTGCCCCGGCTGCGGATGTACTGCTGGTGTTCGACCGCGGGCTCGCCGGTTGCCGGGTCGACCTGGGTCTGGCCGAAGGGGCCCGGCAGCGGCACCTGCTCGTCGGTGAAGCTCATCTCCCGCGAGCGAAACTCCCAGGTCGGCAGGGCCAGCCGGCTCGAGGTGAGGCCCGCCTGCTGGGCCACGAAGCGGCTGCGGTCGACCTGCCGCAGCACGTCGGCCCGCAGCCGCACGACTCCGGAGTAGTTGTCGACCGGTGTCAGCACGGTCGCCCCGGTGATGACGCCGGAGCTGCGGGGCACGTCGTAGTACATCCCCACCGCCTCGACGACCCGCTGGGCCTGGCGGAAGATGACGTTGCCCTCCATGTAGATTTCCATCGGCGTGTCGGAAGGCTGGCCGCTGCTGCCGTCGAGCGATGGCTGCTGGGATGACTGGGTCCAGATCACCATCCGGTCGGCGGCGATATCGAGCGGGCCTGCCGGATCGACCCCGTCAATCACGAGATTCACTCCCGAGGTGATCACCGCGATCCACTCACCGCCACCCGGTGCAGGAAACCAGCGAACGTTCAGCGGCACGCTCGAGCGGGGAAAGGCCCTCAGCCGCCGCACGGAACTGGCCGCGGCCGCCTGGGGCACAGCCGGTGCTCCAAACTCGGCAAACTGCGCCGGCTCCACGCCCTCGTCATCGCCAGTCGGGGGCGGCAGCAGTTCCACGCCGCCTTCCCCTGAGCCGTCGGCCGCGGTGAGGGCCACGCCGTCGGCGAGCGGTTCGACGCTGACGGGCGTGGTCGCTTCTGCGGGTGCTTCGTAGCGGGTCGGTCCGCCTCCGGCCGGCACGACGCTCGCGAAGTCAAGCAGCGGGTCGCGGTAGGTCCAGAACCGCCCGGCCCACCGCGGGCCGCGGATCGTGGAGGTCGCCTCGCCGGAGGCCCGCACCTGCACGTTGCCGGCCATCCGCACGAGGATGCGTCGGGCCGGCGGCGGCTCGCCCCCGGTCGCCAGCGAGCTGTCGGACTGCTCGATCCAGACGACCGCCTCGTGGGCCCGCGCCTCGGTGGTTCCCTGTTCGATGCGTGCTCCACCGGTGAGGTGCCAGACCTCGTAGGAGCCCTCGGTCCACCGTGAGGCCTGGCCGGCAGTGATCGAGATCGGCTCGGCCGGATCGACCCCGGGCACCTCGATCTGACCCGCCTCGGCGATTGCCGCGGCGAGGCCTTTCGCCGGCAGGTTGGCAAGTACGCCCCCGGCCGCGGTGGGTGGCGGTGGCTCCGACCATGCCCGAGGCATGTCCGCACAGGCAAGCATGACCAGGGCAAACAGGCTCGAGAGGCGAACTGCGAGCGCACCGCGACCGCGGCCGTCGAGGGCTTCGGTGGATGTGGGTGGATCTCTCACGCGGTGCGCAGCAGGAGGGGCACTCGGAGGACAGCTCAGGTGGGTGAAAAACGCGCGGGACTATAGGTGCGGCCGCGAAATCGGGTCAAGGTATCGACTCGCGAAGTCCGCGGCCTGCGGATGGCTGCAAGTGCCGCTGATGCCTCGCCTTGCACGCCGTCGCAGGCAGCCGCCGTCCGGCAGGCCAGGAGGCAAATCGGGTAGGATGGGTGGAGAACCACGCAGGCTGGGCCGAGCCTTCTGCCTTCGATCGCAGCCGGCGGCATCGTGACCCGGTGGTATTCAAGGCAAGCCGCAGCCCGCCGGTCGAGGAGTGATTCTTGGAACACGAGGTCGGCGGCACGTTCTCGGCAAGCCTGGCCGGCGTCCTCGTCCGCCGTCGCGGCCTCTTGGCGGCGGTCGGCCTGGCACTGGCGGTGTTCTCAGTCGGGCAGGCTTCACGCCTGGAGTTTTCGCGGTCGATCGAGACGATGTTCGACCGCGGCGATCCAGCCCTGCCGCCCTACCGCCGCCTTGGGAGAACCTTCGGCTCGAGCGAGGTCGTGCTGGCGATCTACGACGACCCGCAGCTGTTCACACCTGCCGGACTCGATCGGCTCCGGGAGCATTCGCGACGTCTCGCGGCGATCGACGGCGTGGCATCGACGATGAGCCTCGCCGATACGCCGCTGGGTGACCGCGTGATCGATCTCGAGACGAGCCCTGCTGCGAGGCGGCTGGTGAAACTCATGGAAGGCTATGCGATCGGTGCCGATCATCGCACGGCCGGAATCGTGGCGGTGCTTGAATCGACCGCGTCGGCCGAGGCCGACGTGCGCGGTGAGGCGGCCTCACGGGCAGCGGCAATCGACGCGATTCGTGATCTGGTCGGGCAGCTGCCCGGCGGGCTGGTGGCGGGAGAGCCGGTGATGATGCGCGATGGGTTCGCGCTCTTGCAGCGTGACGGCAACCTGCTGGGAACGGCAGCGGGTCTGCTCGCCGCCGGCGTGTTGCTGGTGCTTTTCCGGAGCGTGCGGTGGGTGATCGTGCCGCTGGCGGTGGTGCTTCTGGCGTTGTGGAGCACCCGTGGGCTGCTGGCAGTTGCGGGCCTCAAGCTGACGATGGTCTCGACGATGCTCTCGGCGATGATCACGGTCGTCGGCATCGCCACGGTAACCCACCTGATCGTCGAGTTCCGCCGCCAGCGGGAGCAGGGCTTCTCGAGCGTCGTGGCGATGGAGCGAACACTGGCGGTGCTTCTCTGGCCGGTGGCCGGGGCGATCGCCACCGACATGATCGGCTTCGGGGCCCTCGTGGCCAGCCGGGTCGGGCCGGTCCACGATTTCGGGATCATGACGGCCCTGGGGGCCGCGATGGTGTTGGTCGCGGTGCTGCTGGTGGTGCCGTTTCTGGCGGTTGCCGGTCGCCTCGATGCCGACCCGCGCCGGGTGCCCGGCGAGGGGGCTTTGGAGCGGGCGCTCGATCGCGTGGTTCGCCGGATCGTACGGCGGCCGGCGAGCACGCTCGCGGTGGCCGGGTGCCTGGCCGCGGTGGCGATGCTCGGCATCCCGCGGCTCGAGGTGGAAACCGACTTCACCAAAAACTTCCGGGCATCGAGCCCGATTCCGGCAGCCTACGACAGGGTCGAGACCAGGCTCGGCGGGGCGGGGGTGTGGGATGTGCTGGTGCCGATCGAAGGCGATGTTGATGCGGCGACGCTGGTGGCCATCGACCGCCTGGAGTCGCGTCTGCGGGCGATCGAGGTGGCCGGGCCGGAGGGCCCCCGCCCGGCTCTCACCAAGGTGATGAGCGTCGCCGACCTCGTTGCCGCGGTTTCGCCGCTCTCGCTCGAGCGGCTGAGTGACTCGACTCTCGGCAACTGGCTGGTGGGGAAGTCGGTGGCGGTGATGCGGGACCGGCTGCCGGGGATGACCAGGGCGGTCATCGGCCGCGATCCCGCCGACGGCTCGACCTGGCTCCGCGTCATGCTGCGAGCGCGGGAACGACAGCCGGCCGAGGCGAAGCGGGCGATCATCGACGAGGTGCGGGAAGTCGTGGCCGGGGAATTTCCAGCCGACGCCGGGGGCAGGGCGGGGGAGGTGACCGGCTTCTTCGTGCTCCTGGCGAGCCTCGTCGAGCGGATGGTCGCCGACCAATGGTTGACCTTCACCCTTGCGGCACTCGGCATCTTCGTGATGCTCTCGCTGGCCTTCCGCAGCCCGCTGATCGCGGCGGTGGCCCTGGTGCCCAACGCCCTGCCGATCCTGCTGGTGCTCGGCCTGCTCGGCTGGATCGGCCGGCCGGTCAACATGGGCACCGCCATGATCGCCGCGGTCTCAATGGGGCTCTCGGTGGACAGTTCGATCCACTACGTGACGGCCTTCAGGCGAAGGCTCGACGGTGGCCAGGCCGTTGCCGCGGCCCTCGCCGCGGCCCACCAGACGGCCGGCCGGGCAATCGTGTTTTCAACCCTGGCGTTGGTGGTCGGGTTCCTGGCGTTGTGCACGAGCAGTTTTATCCCCACCGTTTCCTTCGGTGCCCTCTCCTGCCTGACGCTCGCCGGGGGCTTGGCAGGCAACCTCGTCGTGCTGCCGGTGCTGCTCTCACTCTTTCCCTGCCGGATTTGTGCAGAGAGTCGTTGAGTCTCCGGGGGTTCGGAGGGTCATCGCCGGGCTGGCGGCTGCATCGCCACCGGCGGGGCGGGCCGGTATTCGCAGGGGTAGAAGGCCGCCCACACCGGATTGTGGTCGGAAACCTCGAGGGCCTGCTTCTGCGTCAGGCCGAAGCTGGTCTGCAGGTCGAGGACTCCCCAGTGGCCGAGGTATTCGCCGGTGGCCGGCCTGGCGAAGACGAGGTTGTCGTAGGTCTTCGTGCGGCGGGTGTTGGTGGTGGTGCCCGACACCGCCCAGCCGATGCCCGGGATTCTCTGCAGAGCCGAAAACCGATCGGGCCCCGCGTTGAGGTCGCCCAGCAGGATCACGTCGTCCTCGTCGGGCCGGGCCCGCTGCATCGCCTGGAAGATGCCCGAGAGAGCCTCGAGTTCCTGCGGCACCTCGTCGGGGTCGGTATGGGCGTTGACCAGCCAGAAGGTGAAGGCCATCTGCGCCGGGATCACGCGGGTCCGGAAGCGGACACACATCGGCGGGCGATGCAGCTGATCGTGTGGATCGGGGAAGACGCCGGGCGACGATTGATCGACCTCGATCCGGTTGGTGTCGTAGACGAAGGCATACTGTTCCTTGCTGACCGTGCGGCCCTCGCGTGGTCCGACGAGGAAATGGTAGCGGCTGCCGTCGGCATTCACCTGACGGACGAAGGTGGGGATGATCGCATCCGACTTCGCCCGCACCTCCTGGATCGCGACCACGTCGAACTGTCGCGTGACGCGGGCGAGAATCTCCATGACCTGCGGCTTGGAGAGCTTCGATTCACCGAAGACCTGAATGTTGAAGCTGCAAATCAGGATCGCGTCGTGGGGCTTGGGCGGCGGCTGGGCCGCGGCAGGAGATCCCGCGACTGCGAAGCAAAGCAGCCAGACGACGAACCCGCAAAGGTTCGCCAGGAGGTGACCCGGCGGCAAACCGCGGCGGCGGAGAAAGCTGGGAGCTGGCATACCTCCCGAAGGCATCGGCCAGACGGGTGGCCATTCCTTGGCTCAGCTTCTCATGCGACACGCCCCGCGGGTTGCTGGGCAATCTCGGCGGAGTTTGCGGCCCAGCTGCCGGGAACTCCCGGCCGGTGGCCGCCGATCGCGTCCTGCGGCGGC
>Ga0180436_10004799_pt1 | contig 12055 bp, 11 predicted proteins | sample SS_ome_2_FD_132434 | JGI IMG/M metagenome (GOLD analysis project Ga0180436, IMG submission 132434) | Hypersaline lake sediment archaeal communities from the Salton Sea, California, USA - SS_3_S_2 metaG | ecosystem: Environmental > Aquatic > Non-marine Saline and Alkaline > Hypersaline >...
ACCAGGCCAGGCAGGCCATTATCGATGGCGTCGAGGCCAGCGATTTTCTTGACCTGGTGACACCGCGCGGTGCGATGTATGCCTTCCCGAGGGTGCGCCGCGAACGGCTGCCCGACTTCGACGACCAGGAGTTCGCCCTGGAACTGCTGAACAAGAAACACGTGCTGATCGCGCCGGGCAGCAGTTTCAACGTGCCCTACACCGATCATTTCCGGCTGACCACGCTGCCCGACGAGCGCAAGATGAACGTGGTGTTCGAGCGCATGGAGGAAGTGTTCAGCGCAATGGCGGCGTGATTCTTGCGATGATCACGAAATTCACTGACTTCCTGCGCGGAGTATATCGGCGGCGCTATTACGTCCTGCAGCGGCTCTTGCCCGCGAAGCTCCCCGAGTTCAACCTGGCATATTTGCCCGATGGCTTGGCGATTCGTAAGTTGGGAGAGACCGGGGTCAGTCTCGTCGAAAACTTCTGTACCGCGGAAGAAGCAGAAAATATCAGGAAGTTGGCTGAGCCGCATTTGGCACCGGCGAGAATTTTTCGTGATGGAAAGGCCATGGATCACTCCAGGCGCCAATGTCATACGGCGACGATTTTCGGCGCAGGCCGTTCGAATCCGGAGTTGCTGCCAATCGCATGCCGGGCAGCAGCGCTGACGGGTCTGCCCTATACGCACATGGAGGGGGTCGTGGTGACGCGCTACAGCGAAGGCGGCTATTACCGGGAACACCTGGATTACGGCGATTATTTGGCCGTAAACCGGCTGTATACCGTGTTGGTCTACCTGAATGACCTGGCGCCGGAACAAGGCGGGACCACTGTCTTCCCGGATCTGAATATCGAGGTTGCGCCCAGGTTGGGTCGTGCTGTTTGCTGGACCAATACCAACCCCGATGGCACGGGGCACGAAGAAACCAGGCACGCAGCCATGCCGGTCAAGGCCGGGGGAGAGAAATGGGTCATCCAGTTCTGGTTCCACAGTTACAAGATGTTCAGCGATATCAAAACAAAGCCGCCACAGGCTGTGCCCGGCAAGCCAATCGATACAGACGCTGAAATGCCATCGGGCGCCAGCTTTTTCATGAAGGCCAGGAAGCAGGAAGATTTCTTCGAGTAAACGGTTGCCAGGTTCCGCTGCAGAACGAACAGCGGAAGTCGGATGCAAAGGGCCGCTGGGCTTGGGCGCGGTTTCGAACCACAAAGCATTGGCTCATTGGAATTGAAACAGAATCTCCGCTAATCTCATCTCCAGGTTCCTATGGAAGGGAGACATCCATGCCGATTCGAGTTCTCAACTGTTTTGTCGCAACAGTGCTGCTGGCCGGCTGCAGCACGATCGATCCCTACACGCGCGAAGAAAAGACCAGCAATGCCAGCATGGGTGCAGCGATGGGAGCGGCAGCGGGAGTGGCGATCGGGCTGATCACCGGCGACAGCTCCAGCGAGCGCAAGAAGCGGGCCCTGATCCTCGGTGGCGCGGGGGCGCTCAGCGGCGCCGGTGTCGGTTATTACATGGACCAACAGGAGATGAAGCTTCGTCAGAAGCTGGAAGGAACCGGCGTCTCCATTACACGCATCGGGGACAACATCACGCTGAACATGCCCGGCAATATCACGTTCGCCGTCGACAGTGCCGACATCAACGCGAGTTTCTACGGGATCCTGGACTCGGTTGCCCTGGTGCTCAATGAATTCGACAAGACCCTGGTGGAAGTTGCGGGTCATACCGACAGCAGCGGAAGCGACCAGTACAACCAGGTTCTTTCAGAACGTCGCGCGGGCAGCGTGGCCGCATACCTGACCTCTCGCGATGTGGCGAATGAACGGCTGATGACGATAGGAGGGGGAGAGCAGTACCCGGTCGCCTCCAACGACACGCCCGCCGGCCGTCAACTGAACCGACGCGTGGAAATTACGATCGTTCCGCTCACCCGGGACCCCTAAGCCCGGTCAGAATCCCGGTTCTCCGTATCGGGCAATTTACTGTTCCTGCTCCACGGGCAGTTCCGGCGGCTGCCCGGGCAGCACCAGCGCGTCCGTTTCGACCCAGTCCGGCGCCAGGCCGACCGCCCGGTTAAGGCTGGTCTCGGCACGCGCAAGCTCACCGTTGCGGTAGTAAAGCTGGGCCAGCGTGTAGTGAAAGCGGTATTCCTGTTTCTGCAGTCGAATTGCCCGCCTGGTTTGCCGTATGGCTTCGTCCCAGTCCTGCTCTGCGAAGGCGACCTGGGCCAGGTGATGAAGGTAATACGGGTTTCTGCGCCGGTTGCGCTCGACCCGTTCCTGCATCTCGGCCGCCTTGTCCATCTCGCCGAGCTCCTCGTACATCGCGTAGAGGTTGTTCATGGCCACCGAGTTGCGTGAATCCAGCGTGAGCGCGGTCCGGTAGGCGTCGATCGCCTCGTCCAGCTGGCCGTTGCGTTTCAGGACGACACCCAGGTTGGACCATGCATAGGCCTGCCCCGGCCGGGTTTCGATGGCTTTCCTGAACCATGCGTGCGCCAGCGGCAGGTCGCCGGCCAGCAGTGCGTTGGCGCCGAGGTTGTTGTAGTACTGGGCTTCCGCTTCGTCGTCGTGCAGCCTGCGGTGCCGTTCGGTGGGCCGTACCGGCCGGCCGCTGACGTCGATAACGTACTCGTTGCCGCGAAAAACCGCCGCCGCGTTGACGTGGCGGCTGACCAGCAGCGTTTCGTCCACGCTGCTCCACTCGGGGTCGGTTTCGACTTCGCGGTACCAGGTGTCGATGCCGGCGTAGCGCGCCATCGCCACGAACATATTGGAAAAGGTCAGGCAATTGCCGCGGCGCTGCCGGAACGCCTCCTCCGCGGTCAGGGTCGCGCGCGGCTCGTAACTGAAATCCATGAAATTCGGGTCCAGCATCGCCCAGGCCAGGGCCCACGCGCGGTCGTCGTCGGTCGAATGGCCCGCCAGGGTGTCGTCGACAAAACGTTTCATTTCATCGGAAAGGCGCAGCACGTCAGCGTCCTCGAGCAGGCGGACCGGCTGGCCGCTGAGCGGCGGCACCGGGGGTTCAATGATGGAATGGATCGATGCGCAGGAGGAAATGACAAGCAAGAGGGGCAGGGTGGCCAGGAGGCCTGAAATCTTTCGGATTGTCCTCGTCATCCCGTTCATTTTTTGCAGTTCAAGCCGTTTCCACATCATAGCCGAGTTCCGGTGTTTCGAATTTGACCTCGACAGTGGTTTTCAGTTTCCGAATCGGCGACACTTGGCGCAATAAGAACAGCCAGGCCGGCCAGCCAAGTTGAATACCTGAGAGAATCCTATGAAACCCGCCGAAAAACCGGTAAATCCGAATTTTTCATCCGGCCCCTGCAGCAAGCGCCCCGATTACGATGTTTCGAACCTGTCGCTGGAGACACTGGGCCGTTCGCACCGTTCCGCCCTGGGCAAGGCTACCCTGGCCCGGGCGATCGACGAGACCGCCGAGCTGCTCGGGCTGCCCGACGACTACCGTGTGGGCATCGTGCCCGCATCCGACACCGGGGCCGTGGAAATGGCCATGTGGTCGCTGCTCGGCGCCCGCCCGGTCGATGTCTTTGCCTGGGAATCGTTCGGCAAGGGCTGGCTCACGGACATTACACAGCAGTTGCAGCTCGACCACGTGCACGCCCATACCGCCGACTATGGCAAGCTGCCGGACCTGTCGCTGGCCAACCCCGTTCACGATACCGTGTTCACCTGGAACGGCACCACTTCCGGCGTTCGTGTCCCGGACGGCGACTGGATTTCAGATGAGCGCGAAGGCCTGACCATCTGCGACGCGACGTCGGCCGTCTTCGCGATGGACCTGCCGTGGAAAAAGCTGGACGTCGTCACCTACAGCTGGCAGAAGGTCCTCGGCGGGGAAGGCGCACACGGCATGCTGATCCTGGGGCCGCGGGCGGTCGAGCGGCTGGAATCATGGACGCCGCCGCGCCCCCTGCCGAAGATTTTTCGCCTCACCAAGAACGGCAAGCTGATCGAGGGCATTTTTCGCGGCGCCACCATCAACACGCCCTCCATGCTGGCCGTGGCGGACTACCTCGACGCCCTGGGCTGGGTCCGCGAAATCGGGGGGGTCGAGGGAACGATCGAGCGATCCAGCCGCAGCCTGGCGATCATCGAGGCCTTCGTGGCCGACAACGACTGGATCGACTTCCTAGCGGCAGATCCCGCCCAGCGATCCAACACCAGCGTCTGCCTGTCGGTCGACCTGTCCGGGGACGCGGTCAAGGAGATGATCGCGCTGCTGGATGCCGAAAACGTCGCGCACGATATCGGCGCTTACCGTGACGCACCCTCCGGGCTGCGCATCTGGTGCGGGGCCACGGTCGATCCGCGCGATGTCGAACGCCTGGTGCCCTGGTTGAAATGGGCCTACCAAACTGTAAAGAGCTGAGTATTGACGATGTTTAAAATTCGAACCTACAACCAGATTTCCCATGTCGGCCTGGGCCGTTTTCCGCTGGACCGTTACCGGGTCGGCCCCGATATCGAGGACCCGAACGCCCTGGTGCTTCGCAGCCACAAGCTGCACGATGAACCGATCGCCGACAGCGTCATCGCCGTGGCGCGCGCCGGTGCCGGTGTCAACAACATACCCGTTGAAGCCTGCAGCCGGCGCGGCATCGTGGTTTTCAATACCCCGGGCGCCAACGCCAACGCCGTCAAGGAAATCGTGACCGCGGCCCTGCTGCTGAGTTCGCGGCGCATCGTTGCCGGCATGAACCGTGTCCAGGAGTTGACCGACTTTCAGGACGCCGAAGCTCTGGCAAAACAGCTGGAAAAAGAGAAAAAGGCTTACGGCGGCAGCGAGATCATCGGGCGCACGCTTGGCGTGGTCGGCCTGGGCGCAATCGGCTCGCTGGTTGCGAACTCGGCGCTCGATCTGGGCATGCGGGTCGTGGGTTTCGATCCGGGCCTGTCGGTCGAGGGCGCCTGGCGCCTGTCCAGCCGCGTGGAACGCATGGACAGCCTGGAAGCGCTGCTGAATGAATCCGATTTCGTGACCCTGCACGTGCCGGCCGTCGAGTCCACTCATCACCTGATCGACGCGACGACCTTGACGCGTTTCAAGCCGGGGGCGACGCTGCTGAATTTCGCACGCGCGACCGTGGTCGATGCAGAAGCGGTGGTCAAGGCCCTGGACGAGGGCCTGCTTGGCGGCCATATCACGGATTTCCCGATTCCGGCGATGCTGGGCCGCGATGATTGCCAGTTGCTGCCGCACCTGGGTGCAAGCACCGCCGAGGCCGAGGAGAACTGCTCGGTGATGGCGGCGGAACAACTCAAAGACTTCCTTGAGAACGGCAATATCGTGAACTCGGTGAATTTTCCGCAAACGCGGATGGGGCGTGCCGGCGGCAGCCGGATCACCTTCGCCAACGTCAACGTGCCGAAGGTCCTGGGGTCTGTACTTTCCATTCTGGCCGACAACGACTACAACGTGATCGACATGGTCAACAAGAGCCGCAATGAACTGGCTTACAACATCATCGACATCGAGGGCGAGCCCACGGCGGAGGTCGTCGCGGCCATTGGCCGGGTGGAAGGGGTCAAGCAACTGAGGGTTTTGCCATGATCACGGGTTATACCCTCATTGAATTGATGCCATAACTCATTAAAAGTACGGAAAAATGTTTACAAACGGGTTGGCTTGCGAAACACTGTCCAGGACCTAACCCACCGATCGATCCAAACGCGAAAGGAATAACCATGATCAAGCGAATCTCCCGATTTTTGCTGGCCTGCGCGGTCTTCGTTTTCTCCAGCGGCGCCGTGATGGCCGGTGACGTTGTCATGACGCCCTTCGGGCAGAGCCCCGACGCCATGATGGTCAAAGTGGTGCTGAAAAAACTGCAAGTCGATGCCCGGCTTGAAAAAATGCTGCAGGCCGACGGCCTGCAGGGCGAGAAAGTGCTGATCGTTGTTGTCGCCGGCAGCTCAAAGGGCCTGGGCGAGGCCGGTATCGACAAGGATGCCGAGATCGAGCGCATGCAGAGTGTCGCGGCCGCCGCGAAGGAGGCCGGCATCAAGACGCTGGTGATGCATATCGGAGGCAAGGGCCGTCGCGGAACCCTGACCGACCTGTTCATCGAGGAAGCCGTGCCCATGGGTGATGGGCTGATCGTTGTCGAAGGCGGCGATTTCGACGGCCTGTTTACCCGGCTCGCCGAGGAAAGCGGAGTTGTCCTGACCCCGGCCGATTCCGTGCGCGGAACGTCCGCGCCGCTCGAGAGCATGCTCAAGGAGTGGGGCGTCATCTGAACGCCTGACCCGGGACGGCCGGCTTACGGCTGTTCCTCGCCATACCCATGGAGGAATTACGTATGCAACGTAATGTCCCTTGCCTCTTGGCGAGCCTGTGGCTTGCCATTTTTCTGGCCGCCTGTTCCACGACTCCGCCCGTCGCGGTGGATACGCAGTCCGTCGATTCCGTCGCGGTGGCGCCGACCCTGATTTCCAGAAACGGCATGGTTGCTGCAGCGAACCCGCTGGCTGCGCGTGCCGGCGCCGAGATTCTCGCCAGGGGCGGGAACGCCGTCGATGCGGCCATTGCCGTCAGCCTGGCGCTGGGCGTGGTCGAACCGTACGCGTCGGGCCTGGGCGGAGAGGGCTTCATGGTGGCCGTGATGGCCGACGGCCGTGAAGTTTCCATCGATTTCCGCAGTGCGGCGCCGGGCCTTGCGACCTATGAAAACCTCGATGGGGCGGGTGGCATGAACGCCATTCGCTACACGCCGAAAGCCTACTGCGTGGCCGGGGTGCCGGCCGGGATCGATGCGGCGCTGGAAATGGCCAGCATGCCGCTGAGTGACCTGGCGGGCCCCGCCATCCGGCTCGCGGAGGAAGGTTTCGAGGTCAACGAGACGTTTGCCAGCGTGAACATGGACCGTTGGGAGGTCCTGTTCGAAAACGCACCGGAGTTCCTGAACGACGGCATGCCCTGGAGCGCGGGTGAGACCTACCGCAACCCGGCGCTGGCCAGGACGCTGCGCCGATTGGCCGCACAGGGCGCCGACGATTTCTACCGCGGCGAACTGGCCGAGAGCCTGGACCGCTTCATGCGTGAAAATGGAGGCTGGGCGCGCAAGTCGGACCTTTCGGCTTACCGGGCATACCGGCGCACCCCGCGAAAGGGAAGCTACCGCGGCTTCGAGCTGATCGTTCCCGGCAGCCCGGTCGGAGGGCCGCGCGTTCTGGCGACGCTGAATATCCTCGAGCATTTCAACCTCGGCATCATGGACTGGGACGACCCGCTGGCCGTGCACCTGATGCAGGAAGCCATGATCCTGACCTCGCTGGACCAGCGGCGCTGGATCGGCGACCCGGAAACCAACGACTACATTCCCGAGCAGGGCTACGTCAGCAAGCAGTACGCACGGGAGCGCGCCATGATGATCGACCTGTCAACGGCATCCGATCCCGGAACCTGGCATGAGCAGCGCACCGGTGATCCGGGGCCGTACGAGTCGGGCGCCGGCTACGTGGACGTGATGCTGGCGAAACAGGCAGCGGAAGCCTCCGTTGACGAGCCCATCGATCCCTCGCCCTCGACAACCCATTTTTCCGTCGTCGACCGGGATGGCAACGCCGTGGCCTGGACGCAGACCGTTTCCAGTTTCTTTGGCACCGGCAACATGGTTGACGGCTACTTCCTGAACAATGAGCTGGTGAACTTCAAGAGCCGGCCGGTCGAGGGTAGCCCCATCAACCTGGAGCCGGGTCGGCGGCCGCGCACCACGATCGCGCCCATGGTCGTGAGAGAGGACGGTGAACTGCGCTGGGTGCTTGGCTCGCCCGGCGGCGGGCGGATCGGCTCAACCGTGATCGAGATCCTCGTCAACCTGATCGACTTCGAAATGAGCCTGGAAGAAGCGATTCGCACTCCCAAGTTCACCGGATACGACAGCTATCCCTCGCTCAACCTGGAAAATGCATTCCCCGAGCGGACCGTGGATTTTCTCGAGATGATGGGGCACGTGGTGAAGGAATACGAATACCCGGATCTTTACTTCGGAGGTCCGAACGCGATCGAGGCGGGTGAGGACGGCACATTGACCGGCGTGGGCTCCATTCGCCGCAAGGGCGGTGCAGCGGCACCCGTGAACAGGGGAGAAAATAATTGAAAATGCTGCGCTTATTCGCGCTGGTTGCAGTCGCTTTTATGTGGACGGCGGCCGATGGCGCTGAATTCCGGCCCGACGTGCGTCCGGGACCGGGGGTGACGGATCAGAAACGGATTTCCGACTACTTTCCTCCCTTGAAGGGCAGCCCGCTCGATACCGAGGTCTACATCCTGGACAGCGGCAAGCCGGGCGCGACGGGGCTGATGATCGGCGGCACGCATGGAAACGAACTGGCGGGCCAGGTGGCTGCGCTGCTTGTCATAGAAAACGTCACCGTCAGCGCCGGCCGGCTGGTGGTCATTCCCTACGCCAACCGCAGCGCGATCTCGGTTCCCGATACGCGCAACGGCGTGCCCGCCGAGTTGAATATCGTATCCCGCAGCGGTCCGCGTGTGCTGCCGTACGGCGACCGGCGCACGGACCCGGCCGACCAGGGCGTCGAGGATCCGGAACGCTACACCAACCCGCCCGGCTACACGCTGGAAGTCGGCGCGGAGTCGCGCAACCTGAACCGGACCTGGCCCGGCGACCCCGAAGGGACGCCGACCGAACAGCTGTCCCATTCGATCATGCGCCTGATCCAGGAAGAGGGGGTCGATTTCAGCCTGGACATGCACGAGGCCGATACGCCCGAGCGCCAGGAACTCGAGGCTGCAGATTACAGCCCCACCGGCAACAAGCGCCTGGCTTACACCCTGGTCGCTCACCCGCGCGGCCTTGAACTTGCCGCTTATGCCCTGCTCGAGATGGAGGCGGACACCGGCATCACGATGAAGCTGGAAGAATCGAACTCCCGCTATCGCGGCCTGAGCCACCTGGAAATCGCCGACAACAGCCCGAGCCTGTCCTTTCTCAGCGAGAGCCCCAATCCGGGACAGGACCGCTGGCGCAGCGACGGGGACGTGGTCAACGACCCGAAGTATCCCCTGACCCACCGGGCGGGCCTGCACCTGCGCCTCTTCAGGCACCTGGCGGAGGCTTACGCCCTCCTGCACGACCGCGCCCTGGTAATGGATGGCATGCCCGAATACGATGAGCTGATGTCCGGCGATATCGGTCGTTTCCTGAACTGATTTAGGAGTTCACCGGCAAGATGGAATGGTTCTGGCCAGAAGGTTTTTACACGATCGTCATGGTTGGCGTTTTTGCGGCCGCGGCGTTCACCCTGAAACAGCCGATTGCCGTGGCGCTGGCCATCGCCGCCATCATCGGTGCGCTGGTGTCCGGCAACGGTGTTCCCGTGGACCACCTGATCGAGGGCGCCTTCGGCTACCTGGACACGATCCTGATCATTTTTGCCGCGATGGTGTTCATGAAAACCGTGCAGCACATCGGGCTGATGGAATCGGCGGCGGCGTGGATGATCCGGCGTTTTCGGGAGTTGCCTTTCCGCCTGACCATGGGTATCACCGGGCTGCTGATGCTGCCCGGCATGATCACCGGTTCATCGTCCGCCGCGGTGCTCACCGCCGGCGCCATCGTTACGCCGACGCTGCTGCGGCTCGGCGTGCCGCCGGTCAAGGCCGCCGCCGCGATCGCGCTGGCGGCGATCTACGGCATGACGGCGCCGCCGATCAACATCCCGGCGATGATCATCGGCGGCGGTATCGACATGCCCTACGTGGGTTTCGCGATTCCCTTGCTGATCTGCACGGTGCCGCTGGCGATTTTTACCGGCATGCTGCTGATCCATCCATCACTGAAGCGGCATGCAGCCGAACCGCATCCATCCAACGAGTTGGAAGACGAGCTAACGCGCATGGAGCGCGTGCCCCTGTCGGCCCGGCTGATGCTGCCGTTTTTCGTGCTGGTCGTGCTGCTGGGCGGCGAGCGCATATTCCCGCATTTCGCGCCCTCGCTCGGCATGCCCCTGGCTTTTCTGCTGGCGGCGGCCAGCGGCCTGCTGGTCGGGGAGAAATGGAACCCGGTCGAGGCGGCCACCGAGGCCATCCGGGATGCGCTGCCGGTGGCCGGCATCCTGGTCGGTGTCGGCATGTTCATCCAGATCATGACGTTGACCGGCGTGCGCGGCTTTTTCGTGGTTTCCGCGCTGGCCCTGCCGGCCTGGCTGCTGTACGTCGGCATCGCCACGTCACTGCCGCTGTTCGGCGCGGTTTCCGCGTACGGTTCCGCGACCGTGCTGGGCGTGCCCTTCCTGCTCGCGCTTCTTGGACAGAACGAAATCGTCGTGGGTTCGGCCCTCAGCCTGATCGCCGGGCTCGGCGACCTGATGCCGCCGACGGCGCTGGCCGGCCTGTTCGCCGCCCAGGTAGTGGGGGTAAAAAACTATTTCAGTGTGCTCAGGGTGTGCCTGCTGCCCGCCGTCGTCACGGCGGTCTGGGGCATCCTGATCATTCTCGGGGCCAACTGGTACCCGTTCTGAGGAGCTGGGCAAATGATGCTTACCTGGGTTTACTGGACCATAACCGTGATGTTCATCGTGCTGGTGCTGCGCAACCTGTTCAGGGAAAAATCCCTGCGCGAACAGTTCGTGGCCGGCATGGTGCTGGTGCCGCTGATCCTGCGTGCGCTGATGATCAAGTAAGGCGATTCGATGTTCGAAAAACGATACCTCGGAAACAGACTCACGGCCGGACTGATGCTGCTGGCGGTTGCCGCAGTCGCGGCGATTGCCGGCAGCAGCTACCTGCAGATGCGCAACCCGCCTCCGGAGGTGGATCGGCTGGTGCCGCATGCGGGTTTCGAACGGCGCATGCTGAGCGACTGGTTCGACGGGCTTCGCGACACCCCGGCCGATACGCCGGTTTTCGTTCAGGTTGGAGAGGAGCCTGGCGGGACGGTGCTGGTGCTGGGCGGCACGCACGCCAACGAACCGGCGGGCGTGATCGCGGCCGTTGTCATGCTGGAGCGCGCGCAGGTGCAACGCGGGCGCCTGATCATCGCGCCCTACGCGAACATGATGGCGCGCACCCACACCTTCCCCCAGGACGCTCATCCGCAGACCTTCAGTTTCGAGACGCCGTCCGGTGCTCGCCGCACCTTCCGCTACGGCGCGCGCACCACCAACCCGGTCAACGAGTGGCCAAACCCGGACATTTACATCCACCCGGCCTCCGGACAGACGATGGCTGGCGTGGAGCGCAGCAACCTGAACCGGGCGCATCCGGGCGTCGCCGACGGCGGAGCGACCGAGCGCCTGGCCTATGGTTTCATGCAGCTGATCCTGCAGGAAGACGTGGACCTGGCGATCGACCTCCACGAGGCTTCGCCGGAGTATCCCGTGGTGGACGCTATCGTCGCCCACGAGCGCGCCATGGAACTCGCCGCGATGGTGACCATGGAACTGGAATTCGAGGGTGTTCCGATCCGGCTGGAGCCCTCGCCCGAGAACCTGCGCGGCCTGAATCACCGCGAGTGGGGCGACAACTCGAACGTTCTGGCCATCCTGACGGAAACCTGCAACGCCAGCGCCGGGCGCTTCCGCGGCCGCACCGACGAGGCGCTGATCCTGAGCGGTGAGGACAAGGCCTACGACAAGGCGGCCGGGCTGGGAAGGCTCTATGTGCCCTGGGAGAGCTGGGACAAGCGCATCGCCGAACGGGTCGGCCGGCACGTGACCACGGTATGGATGCTGACCGAGAATCTGGAGTACGTGCGCGAGGACGCGGGCGTGACCGTTACCGGCCTGCCCACGTTCGCGGAAATGTCCGAGCAGGGCGTCGGCGCATTCCTGTCTGAATGACCGCGCCCGGGGTCGAAGCAAAGAAAGTCCTGGTTACCGGAAGCCGGGGCAAGAGCAGCGTGGTACGCCTGCTGCACGCCGGGCTCAACGCGGCCGGGATCCCGACCTGGTCGCGCATCACCGGGACCGACCCGCGCCAGCTGGACCCGGACGGCGAACGGTCGATCGAACGGAGCGCGGGGGCGCACGTCGAGGAGATGCGTTGGTGGCTGGGGCAGGTTCC
>Ga0180436_10004801_pt1 | contig 12053 bp, 13 predicted proteins | sample SS_ome_2_FD_132434 | JGI IMG/M metagenome (GOLD analysis project Ga0180436, IMG submission 132434) | Hypersaline lake sediment archaeal communities from the Salton Sea, California, USA - SS_3_S_2 metaG | ecosystem: Environmental > Aquatic > Non-marine Saline and Alkaline > Hypersaline >...
CTGAAGCGCATGCTGCGGATCTGAAAACTGCCGGCGCATAGCGATGAGGGTACCCGAGTGGGCCTACGCCTGAAGGGGACGGATAAATTTTCATGCCCCAAAGCGCACAACGAAGCATGAAACCTATCAAAAACATGCTTTGGTACTGATCTTTTACAACCCAGACCATCGCCAAACGAATACTGACACTAAATGTGACTGAGTGATTCTAACGAATATCTTCAACAAACGCGTCTCAACCTAGGAGCGATCAATGGTATCTGAGGTTATTACAATCAAAAAGCAGGCAAAAAGCACCTTTAAGGACGAGGTCATGAAAATCCTGCCCGAAGGCGGGAACCTGAATCTCTGCCTGACCTGCGGACTCTGTTCATCCGGCTGCCCGGCTTCGGGGCTAGAAGACATGGATCCCAGAAAATTTTTACGCATGGCAGCCCTCGGTCTGGATGAAGAGGTGTTGAACTCCAACTGGGCCTGGATGTGCACCATGTGTCAGCGGTGTTTGATTGCCTGCCCCATGAAAATTGACATCCCCGGCCTGGTGTTCAACGTCAGGAGCCGGTGGCCCAAGGAAACCCAGCCCAAAAACATCCGGGGTTCCTGTGAAATGGCTTTCAAGAACGACACCTGCAGTGCCATGGGGGCTTCGGAAGAGGACTTCCGGTTTGTGGTGGAGGACGTACTCGAGGAATATCAGGAATTACAGCCCGAGTTCAGCGAGATGCAGGCGCCCATTGACAAACAGGGGGCCGAATTTTTTCTGAACCAGAATTCCCGGGAACCGGTGACCGAGCCGGACGAGATGGTCCCGTTGTGGAAAATTCTCGATATTGTGGGAGCGGACTGGACCTATGGGTCCAAAGGGTGGGCCGCGGAAAACTACTGTTTGTTTGTTGCCGACAATGACATGTGGGAAAAAAACGTCCGCCTCAAGGCCAAGGCCGTGGATGATCTGGGCTGCAAGGTCTGGCTCAACACCGAGTGAGGGCATGAATTCTTCTCAGTCCGGGTCGGACTGAACAAATTCAACATCGAGCACAAGTTTGAAGTCAAAAGCATTATTGAATATTATGCCCGGTGGATACGCGAGGGCAAACTCAAGATCAGCTCGGACTGGAACAAGGATTTGAACGTCACGTTCACGGTTCAGGATCCCTGCCAACTGGTCAGAAAGTCCCTGGGAGACCCCATTGCCGAGGATCTGCGTTTTGTGGTCAAGACCATTGTCGGGGAGGAAAACTTCATCGACATGGCCCCTAACCGCTCCAACAATTACTGCTGCGGCGGGGGCGGCGGCTTTCTGCAGTCAGGTCTCCCCGAGGCACGGCGCTATTATGGCCGTCTCAAATATGAACAGATCCAGGAGACGGAAGCCGACTATTGCATCACCCCCTGTCACAATTGCCATTCGCAGATTCATGATCTCAAAGAGCACTTCGAGGCCAGGTACGAAACCGTGCATATCTGGACCATCATGTGCCTGGCGCTGGGTATTCTGGGAGAAAACGAGCGAGCCTATCTGGGGCCGGATCTGGTGGATGTCAATCCCTATCCGACCTGATAAAGATCTTTGGCAAAAACAGAGGACTGTACGCATATATTAAGGCGTAACCAGTGAAAGTATACTGCATCATCAGCGATGAGCGGGCCTATCGTTCCAAATCCCCGGCCATATTTTCAACGGTTCTGGAACGCATGGGCATCAAGGGGGCGTATGTGCCCTTTCAGGTGTCCCCCAATGATGTGGGCCAGGCATTGCAGAGCCTCAGAATCCTCAACATTGCCGGGGCCAACGTGACGGTGCCGTATAAGGAAACCGTGGTCCCTCATATGGATATTCTTTCCGAGGGGGCCAATATCATCGGCGCCATCAATACCATTGTGCGCAACGGTGCCGAACTCAAGGGCTACAACACCAACGCCATCGGATTCATGGATGCCCTGAACGAGGTCGGATTCGATGTGGAGGGCAAGTCCGCCCTGGTATTCGGCACGGGCGGGGCGGCCAAGGCGGCCGTCTTTATCCTGAGCTGGCTGAGGACCAAGGCCATTCACGTGGCCGGCCGCAATTCGGATCGCACGGCGGAGATTGTCACCCGTTTCAGCGGTGAAGCGCACTCCCTGGCGGCCATTGCGGACAACCCGCCCCAGGCGGACATCATTGTCAATGCCACCTCGGTTTCCAATGTGGATGAATCGTCTGAAATGGATGCCCTGGTGCGGGAAATGGACGCGCCCGGCTGTGAACTGGTGGTGGATTTCAACTATGAGCGGCCGGATAATTTCTGGGAAAAAATGGCCCGCAAACAGGGTGCGCAGTTCATGGACGGTTTGAAGCCCCTGGCCTATCAGGCCCGGCGGACCCTCTCACTCTGGACCGGTCTGCAGGTCCCCCCCGAAGCCTTCATCGAAGCCCTCTCTTGAATGATGCAAAATCCAAGACGTCTAACAAACCATACCTGTAATAAGAAATAGGTATGTTTGCTGTCGAAGGGATTTGATGGCTTTCGGTCCTAACCCAAGTTATTAGAAAAGAGAAAATAGGAAATAGTTATTAGGAGGGCTATTGGCAATCAGCCAAAGCTTAAGGGGTTCATTTACTGTAGCTCTGTCCTTCGTCTTACTGCCTACTCCTTACTGCTTACTGGGCCTCTGGCGCTCTGACTATCCGTTCTCTGCCTCCCCTGCCGGCAGCAGCACGGTGAACACACTCCCCTTGCCGGACACGCTCTCCACGTCGATAAATCCGTTCAAAGTGGTAACCAGTTCCTTGACAATGGGTAGCCCGAGTCCTGTGCCGGTAATAAAGCGGGTTTTCTCGTTTTTCACCCGGTAGAAGCGTTTGAATATGTTGTCCATATGCTTTTCTTCTATGCCGAAGCCATTGTCCGCTACCTTGACGCGCAGGTTGATGCCTGCCATGTCCATTTGGACGGTGATTTCCCCACCCTCGGGCGTATAATTGATGGCATTGGTGATCAGGTTGCCGAAAATGCTTTCCAGGGCCAGGGGGTCCGCCAGGATGGGCGGCAGCGCGTTGGCCGGGGTCTCGAGGCTCAGGGTCTGATCTTTTGATTCAGCCTTGGCCTGGAGAAACTGCACAATGCTTTCCAGCAGCTGGTCGATCTTGACCGGCTGCGGTTCGGTGCAGATGACGCCTTCTTCGATCCTGGAAAGGTCCAGCAGATCTCCGATCAGCGATATCAGCCCGTGGGTTTTTTCCTTGGCACGCGAAAGGATGGTGTGGTCGTCCTTAGGCGCTACCTCCACCATGTCATTGATAACCACGGCCAATTGTTCGTGGATGGTGGAAAGGGGCGAGCGCAGTTCATGGGAAACTTTGGCCACAAACTCCGACTTCATGCGGTCGAGGACTTTCATGTTGGTGATGTCCACAAGGTTCACCACAGCTCCCAGACACTGATTTTTACGTCCAATGACCGGCTGGGCCTCGGCCAGCAGGTAGGTCTCATCGCCAATGGAGAATTCATAAGACGGAATATCTTCGTAGTCGATATATTTTCCCTTGGAGATGTCCATGATCAGTTGACACAGATCCGGATCTTGAATGTAAGCGTCAATGGGCTGGCCAAACTCGAAATCAGCATTGATGTTCATTAGCTGTCGGAATGCCGGGTTCATCAGGGCCACCTGGCCGTCGTTGTTGGTCACCACGACGCCATTGGGCAGGGATTCGATCACGGTTCTGATACGGCTCTGTTCCGTAGTCAGATCCAAAAGGGTTCTCCGCTGCTCCAGGGCCAGCTGCTGTGCCTCCTTTTTCAAGCGGACTTTTTCCGCGGCACGGTTGACGATGATACGCAGCTGGTCCGGTTCGAAAGGTTTGGGGATGAAATCATAGGCGCCCTGCTTCATGGCCTGGATGGCGGTTTCCACCGTGGCATAACCGGTGATCACGATGACGAGGACATCGGGATCTATTTCTCCCACGCGGGCCAGAACATCCATACCGTCCATGCCCGGCATTTTCAGGTCCAGCAGCATGATGGCGGCCTCTGTTTCCTTTAGTTTTTCCAGGCCTTCATCGCCCCGCGAGGCCAGGCTTACCTCGAACCCCATGCGGGAAAGAATCCGCTGGGACCCCTCCCGGATATCTTGTTCATCGTCTACGATAAGGACATGCAATGCTTCAGTCTCATTCCCCACGTTCTTCTCCTTGCTGTTTCTTATGGGCAATCGGGAGTTTGATTTTAAAACGGGCGCCTTGATCCGGATGATTCTCGGCCGCAATGGACCCGCCATGGTTTTCGACAATATTGTAGGCCAGGCTCAGGCCCAGGCCGGTGCCCTTGCCCTCCTCCTTGGTGGTGAAAAAGGGCTCGAAAAGGTGCGGCAGCGCCTCCTCCGGAATACCGGGCCCTGTGTCGGCAATTTCGACTTGAACCCTGTTCTTATCAGCCTTTGCCGTGGTCTTCAAGGTCAGGGTGCCCTTGCCGTCCATGGCTTGGACCGCGTTCAGAATAAGGTTCATGAAAAGGTGGTACATCTGCTGGGCATCGGAATTGGCTGTGGGAAGGTTTTGGTCGAAATCCTTTTTGACCTCGATGTTCTGGAAAAGGGCCTGGCTTTCCAGGAGAAACAGGGTTCTTTCAAGGGCCCGGTTCAGGTCGTTGGGCTGCATGAGGTGCCTGGTTTGCCGGGTGAATTCCAGCAGTTCCTTGACGATGTTGCGGCACCTGTCCGCATCTCTCAGAATGCGTTCGATGTCTTTTTTTACCCCGTCCTCAAGCTCGTATTCTTCCAGAATCAATTTGGCGAAAAGGATGACGCCCCCCAGGGGGTTGTTGATCTGGTGGGCCACGCCGGCCGATAGTTTGCCGAGGGAGGCCATTTTTTCGGCTTGCAGCAGCTGAATTTGGGTGTTTTCCAGTTCCTTTCTGATCCGTTTTCGCTCCCTGAGGTCGTGAAAGAATCCAATGGAGGCAATTTCTTCTCCATTTTCGTAAATAACGGCGGCATAGAGACTGATGGGGATCTGCTCCCCGTTCTTGACCAGTGCATCGGTGTGGTAGGTCATCAATCGTCCTTTGCCACCGTAGTTTTCAGCCCGCATGGCTTTCATCACGTCATAGGCGCCGTCCCCGGGGTAGATGTCACGGACATTCAGGTCGTTCAGCGCTTCCTCCAGACGGTAACCAAACAGTTCCACCGCAGATTCGTTGAACAGGAAGATCTTGCCGGTCATATCGGCCGCCACCACACAGTCAGGTGCACTTTGCAGCAGTTTTTCCAGGAAAGAATTGGAGCGCTGCAGTTTTTCTTCCAGCAGATCGATGGTGGGGATGTCGAAATCCATGCTCACATAGGCTTCGATTTCTTCTCCGTTGTAAATGGGGTAGGCATAAAAGCAGGGCATCAATCCCTTTTGGGCCAGAGAATCCGGTTTGGGGCAGACCGATGGGCGTCTCTCCGCACGGGCTTCTTTTACGGCGCAATTGCTGCATGGAGAATCGCTGTTGTTGAAAAGTTCATGGCAGTAGTTCCCAACGGGTTGTTTATCCGTCAATTCGGAAATGGGCGTGTTGGCAGCTAAAATTTCAAAGTCAGGGGAAATGACGATAAGCCTTCTCTTGAAGGCGTCAATGGCTTTCATGAGGTACTTGATCTCGTTTTTTGTTCGCATTGCATCCTCCTCATGAGACCCTGAAACCGGATCGATATATGGTTCAGTTCATACAAATTTTCATGCACGTACACACACAAATAGTCATGCAAGAACGAATTTTATCTAAATACCATAGCGACCTTTTAACCCAGAGAGCATGAATAGTTATAACCGTCCAGCCACATCGGTCTGGCACAAATGTATTTCAGGACGAGAGCTGTTTCTAATGACAGGATAGGAATTAAACACCAACCATGGGAATGTTGTCAATAGAGCGTTTTCCTTTAACAATCTGAGAAAAAAATATTGTTCTCTGATCTTTTGACTGATCACCGGTTGAAAAGCGCCATTCCGCTAACCACCAGGAACAGTCCCAAAAAATGAAACCATTCCAATGATTCCCTGAGCCATATCACGGCCATGAACGAGGCAAACACCGGGATGAAATTGATAAACAGCCCCGCACGGTTGGCGCCGATGAGCTCGACCCCCTTGTTCCAGCAGAAATATGCGACCAGGGAAGGGAACAGGGCAAAATAAAGAACGCTGAAAATAAAAGTGGTGTCCAGCCACAGTGAGCTTTGGCCCAAGCTCTCCCAGAGGTAAACCGGCAGCAGCCCTAAAGCGCCCATGGCCATAATATAGAAAAGGAAACTGATGGGCTGCATGGGCGGGCGCTTTTTCAGGTAGACGGAGTAAAGGGCATAAAAAAAGATGGCCAGGAACATCAACAGGTCGCCCCGCACAAAAGCGAGCTGCAGAATGTTGGATACCTGCCCCCGCATGATGACCACCAGCGCGCCAGCCATGCTCACGGTTACGCCCACAGCCTGCAGGAGATTTATTTTTTCTCTGAATATCAAATGGCTGAAAACGATAATCACAGCCGGCATAATGGTTTGAATAAGTGCGGCATTGATGGCCGTGGTCGTCTGGACAGACATGTACAGCAGCGTGTTGAAAATGCTGATGCCGGTGAGACTTAACAGGAGCACTATTTTCCAGTGGGCCAGGATAATCTTCCGGTCTTGCACGGCCCGCTTCCAGGCAAACGGCAGGAGGATCATCGTAGCCAGGGTCCAGCGCCAGAAAGCCAGGCTCACCGGCGGCAGGGTATCCACGATGCCGCGTGCGATCACTACATTGCCGGCCCAGCACAGAGGCGCGATGACCAGGAGGGCGTAGGGAATCCAGGGTTGCGGCCTTCCAGGTTCAGCGTTGGTCTGGGCAGGATTCAGAGACATTTTCAGCCTGTGGTTTTGGGACTTTTGGATTGAAGCCGGTCGTTGACGAGAAAAAGACCGATGAAGGGCAGGATATCGGCATAGAACATCTGTCCCCGGAGGAGCACTGAGATGACCAGGGCCACCACAGCAGCAGCCAAAAGCAGGGCGGAGCGCAGGTGTTTTTGTTTGACGTCACTGTCCGGGGATCCGACAAATCCATGGGGGCTGAACAGGCTGGTGGCAACCCCCACGGCAAGCACCCATGCGAACAAGGGGGCCGGATCCATGTGCCCATAAAAATCCAGAAGAGGGGAAATCCTTAACAGCACGGCAACGGCGCCGCTGATAAGAAACAGGTTGGCTCCCAGCATGACCCGGTTGAGAATATAGTTTTTGTGACGCATCAGAACAGACAGGGTCGCTACCGATACAGCTCCGCTGAAAACAAATGCGATTTCCCACTGCTGCCCGGCACTGTCGGCAGTGGCGGCGCGTGCAAATGTGTAATAGAGAATCAGCGGTACGAATTCCAGAAATTTAAGTTGTCGTTCTCCCATAATATCAATTTAGGTATCAGCACCTGAAGTGTTGGAAAGGTACTCCTCCCATTCGTTGGGGAGCATCTGTTTCTTTTTGTTGTTGCACGCTTTGCATGCGGCGACGATATTGCCCTTGGTGCTTTTTCCGCCCCTGGCGACAGGGACGATGTGATCCATGGTGAGTTCTTTGGCCGGTGTTTTCTGGCCGCAGTAATGACAGACGCCTTTTGCACAGCGGCGTTTCCACCACTGGGAAGCCCTCAGTTCCCTAGCCTTGCGGCGCTCCCTTTTTATGTCCTGTTCGTCCAGGTTGTAGGCAAATGGTTCCATAACAATAAATTTCTACATTAAGTCATTCCAAAATATAAATGTAACCATAGTTCCTTCCGAATTAATAGGGAATATTAACAAAACAACGGAAATTTATTTTGTAACACGTTGTATCCATCGGTCAATCTCTTGCTGCAGAATTTTGTAATAGGCTTCTGATCCCCCCAGTCCTTTGCGGCCGAAAAAATAGTTGATTTCAAGGAACAGCGGTTCGATCCGACCGCGTTTAAGCGTTGGTTCTGAATACAGAAAATCAAATCCTGCCAAATTGATGCCTGAATGGCTGCAAAACACGGTGGCTGCTGCGACCGCTTTTTCTTGGACCAGGGGATCTTGGTCGGGTTCTAGAACCGCGCCTTTCTTGATATTTGTGTAAAAAAGGGTTTGGGATTCCTGCTGGCGCCAATAGGAAATAAATGCCTGGTGAATGACCACCACGCGCAGGGAGCGGCCTTGGGCTGGAATATATTCCTGGACCAGGAAGCCGTATTGCCCTGTTTTTTCATAGGATATTGCCCGGTTGATCAGTTTTTCAAGGTCAGGCGGGGATTTTACCAGAAAAACATTATCCCCTTCACCCCCCCAGTCAAACTTGAACACAAAAGGGAAGGGGAACCCTGGCACGGATTCTGCGTGGGTATCTATTTTTTGAAATGCAGCAACCGACGCATAACTTCGGGTGTGAGGGTGGGGGACACCCATGTTTTGAAAAAGCCGTGCCTGCCCGATCTTATCTGGAAATTCAAATCGTTTGTCGTAATTGGGGAAGACATGCGGACAGTTTTGGCGGGCCATGACATAGAGCGATTCCCGGCACCCCTGGGGCAGGATGACAGCCCGGGCCGTCTTAATGGCAGCCAGTTCTTCCTGGCCGGGGTCTCGTCCCGCGCAAAGGATGTTTTGCTCTGCTTCATATAAGGGGTGAAATGAAAGTATCATATTCGTTTTCCTCATAATTACAGGATGGTAAATTATCATAAGCCTTATGGGTTGCCAATAACAAATTAGGGGACGTTGTTGACTTTTTTAACTTATTGATACTAAAAAGGACCATCACATCATTCTTTCCTTTTTCAAAGGAGGAGATATGCCTCGCCAGCCGCGCCTGGACGTACCGGGAACATTGCACCATGTCATTATTCGGGGAATCGAACGCCGCAGAATTGTAGATGATGATAGAGACAGAAACTACTTCATTGAACGGGTGGCAGAATTGTCAATCGACCTTTTGACACCGATTTATGCCTGGGCGTTGATGAAAAACCATGCCCATATGCTTCTGCGCAGCGGACCGGGAGGATTGTCGAACTTTATGGGCAAGCTGCTGACAGGTTATGCAGTATTCTACAACAAGCGTCACAAAAGACACGGTCATCTCTTTCAAAATCGATATAAATCAATTGTTTGTGAAGAAGACAGCTATTTTCGAGAACTGGTTCGCTACATCCACCTCAATCCCCTGCGGGCTAGTCTAGTTGAAAACATGAGAGGGCTGGACAAGTATGAGTGGTGTGGGCATGCATCTATCATGGGAAAGAGATGGCACGATTGGCAAGATACGGCGTATGTTCTAGCATGGTTTGGTGATTCAAATAAGGAAGCCAAACACAATTACCGAAAATTTGTTGAAAAAGGTGTCTCTCTGGGTCGTCAACCCCAATTGGTGGGGGGAGGGTTGATCCGGTCAATGGGCGGCTGGTCCCAGGTCAAGGCGTTGAGGCGAATGGGTGATCGGCAGGCGTCGGATGAACGGATCCTCGGTTCAGGAGAATTTGTAAAACATATAACGGCAGAATTGGATTTGAAAAAAAAATATAGAGTTACTTCGCAGGATCGCGAAGAAATGGTTGTGAATGCAATTCAGACCGTGTGCAAGGAAGGAAATATTTCCATAAAGGCATTGCAAAATGGTAGCCGTTTGCGCAACATAAGCCAGGCTCGCAAAACACTATCTTTGAAACTGGTGGATGAATTTGGACTTACTTTGGCAGAGACAGCCCGACAACTCGGTGTTTCTACAACCGCTGTCGCCAAGATAGTATACAAGGAAAAACAAAAGTTAAAAAAGTAAACAACGTCCCCTATTTTCTAAGATAGGAGCGAATATGTTGAGTATGGAATTTTTGATTACCTCCCTTGTGGTGGTGGTGGTGCCGGGTACAGGGGTGATCTACACGGTTTCAACCGGATTGTTCAAGGGGTGGCAGGCCAGTATTGCTGCTGCGGCAGGGTGCACAGCTGGGATTCTACCGCATCTTCTGGCTAGTGTTTTGGGGCTTTCAGCGATTATGCACATGAGTGCCCTGGCTTTCCAGGCGGTGAAGTACGCTGGGGCTGCATACCTGTTATACCTGGCATGGTCCATGTGGCGGGACCAGGGGGTGTTGGAGTTCGGCGACATTGGCAGCCGCAAGGGCCTTTGGCAGATCGCCGTAAAGGGTGTGCTGATCAATATCTTGAATCCCAAACTGTCGATTTTCTTTCTGGCATTTCTGCCGCTCTTTATAACCTCCGGTACCACATCTTCCCTTACCCAGATGTTGTTGATGGGCGCCGTGTTCATGGGCATGACCCTGGTCATCTTCATTCTTTACGGCATTTCCGCCAACAGCGTCAGGGGATATATTGCGAAATCCCCCATGTGGATCGTTCGCCTGCAGCGCTCTTTTGCATTGGTTTTTGCAGTGCTGAGCATAAAGCTGGCCATGACGGAGCGATGACCTCAGCAGGCAAATATTACAACCCTTTTTATACTAAAAAATGAGAAAGGAAATTATGCAGCCAGCACCCTTAAAACCCGTTGTTTCTTTCAAGGATTTTGAAAAAATTGATATCAGAATCGGTACGATAGAGCGTGTTGAAGAGATAAAGGGGGCAGATGAGCTGGTGCGCTTGATCGTCTCCTTCGGCGACCACCAGCGTACCATTCTGGCCGGGATTAAAAAAGAACGCCAGGACCCCACCGAGATTCAGGGCAAACAGGCGCTTTTCGTGGTAAACCTTGCGCCGCGTAAAATGATGGGCGAAGTTTCAGAAGGCATGCTTTTCGACATCGGTTATGCCGACGGGATTAAACCGGTACTGGCGGTGCCTGAAGACTCCGTGCCCAATGGGTCCCGGGCAGGATGAGAAGGAATTGGGAGACGCGGTTTGACGAATCAAAACAAAGGACTTTTCATTACTGATTTTGACGGGACCCTGCTGCGTTCCGACGGAACCCTGGGGCAAAGGGATCTGGATGCGCTAGCGTCGCTCTCCGGACACGGTATCCGAACAGCCGTTGCCACCGGCCGTTCCCTTTACTCTTTTAACACTTCCCCGGGAGTCGATCTGCCCGTGGATTATATCATCTTCACGACCGGTGCCGGTGTCGTGAGCCAACCGGGAGGCAAGTTATTGTATCAGGTGAACCTTACACGTAATATGGTGATGCAGGCACTCGATATTTTTAAAACATCAGGGCTTGACTTCTTCCTGCACCACCCGGTGCCGGACAATCACAAGTTTTTCTATTACAGGGCCACAGACAACAATACTGATTTTGAAACTCGCCTGGAACGGTACCAACCGTTTGGCGAACCCTTCAAAACAAGCGCAGGCAACGGTTTTGGCGAAGCCTCCCAGTTACTATCCATTATCCCGCAGAATGCCGCTGCTGACATGGTGGCGGATATACGCAGGGTCTTGTCCGGTTTGAGCGTCATCCAGACAACATCGCCCCTGGACCACACATCCACCTGGATAGAGGTTTTTCATCCCAATGTGTGCAAAAGCGTAACCGTGGCATGGCTGGCGGCCAAACTCGATGTGGACCAAATTGACACCCTGGCCATTGGCAACGATTACAACGACCAGGATCTTTTGGCGTGGGCTGCAAATGGCGTTGTGGTTGAAAATGCACCCAATGATCTAAAAGCCCGATTTCAAACCGTGGCATCCAACAACGACGGCGGCGTGGCAGAGGCGATCGAGCAATGGCTGACAAAATGAAACATCTTCCAGTGATACTGCTTTTTCTTTTGTTTTCTGTTGGATCGGTTCTGGCCCAGGGCCAGGATGCAGGGAAAGACCACGCCTTATATTCGTTTTTAGATGGATCCTATCGGCTCATCGGAAAGTATCCTGATTCAGATGAAGTTTATTCCGGGAAAGTTGTCCTTGTGCATGCCAAGAAAGGTCTCAGTGTCAGCCGCTTGATAAACAACAGGGAAATTCAGGGCAAGGGAACGCTGGAAGCTGCAACAGGAGATGCGGTTCAGGTTTTACGGGTCAGGTTTCTGCAGGATGGGCAAACATACGAAGCCACATACCTGATCAATTCGGATCTGGATA
>Ga0180436_10004802_pt1 | contig 12052 bp, 9 predicted proteins | sample SS_ome_2_FD_132434 | JGI IMG/M metagenome (GOLD analysis project Ga0180436, IMG submission 132434) | Hypersaline lake sediment archaeal communities from the Salton Sea, California, USA - SS_3_S_2 metaG | ecosystem: Environmental > Aquatic > Non-marine Saline and Alkaline > Hypersaline > Sediment...
CACCATCATCAGGTCGGCCATCTCGTCGACGATGACGACGATGTAGGGCAGCGCGCGGGGCTGGAACTCCTCGGTCTCGAAGACCGGATCGCCGGTTTCCTCGTCGAACCCGGTCTGCACCGTCCGGCTGAACATCTCGCCCTTGTCGAGGGCATCCTTCACCCGGCCGTTGTAGCCCTCGATGTTGCGCACACCCATCTTCGACATCTTGCGATAGCGCTCTTCCATCTCGCCGACGACCCATTTGAGGGCGACAACCGCCTTCTTTGGGTCGGTCACGACAGGGGAGAGCAGATGCGGGATGCCGTCATAGACGCTGAGTTCCAGCATCTTCGGGTCGATCATGATCAGCCGGCACTCTTCCGGGGTGAGCCGGTAGAGCAGGCTCAGGATCATCGTGTTGATCGCCACCGACTTGCCCGAGCCGGTGGTGCCGGCGATCAGCAGGTGGGGCATCTTGGCGAGGTTGGCGATGATCGGATCGCCGCCGATGTCTTTGCCGAGTGCCAGCGGCAGCCGCATGTTGGTGTCGCCGAAATCGCGGTTTGACAGGATCTCGCGCAGCACCACCTTCTCGCGGTGCGCGTTGGGCAATTCGATCCCGATCACCGAGCGGCCGGGCACGGTCGACACCCGGGCCGAGAGCGCCGACATCGAGCGCGCGATATCGTCGGCGAGGCCGATGACGCGGCTGGCCTTGAGGCCCGGGGCGGGTTCGAGTTCGTACATCGTCACCACCGGGCCGGGGCGTACGCTGACGATCTCGCCTTTCACGCCGTAGTCGTCGAGCACGGTTTCCAGCATCCGGGCGTTTTCTTCCAGCGCCTCGTCGGAGAGGTGGTGGCGCTCGATGCGCACCGGATCCATCAGCAGGTTGAGCGGCGGCAGTTCGAATTCCTGTGTGGTGCCGTCGAAGTCCAGCGACGGTTGCGCCTCGGCCCTGGCCCGGCTCGACGGGGCCGATTTGCGCGTGTTGTGCTGCACGACCTTTTTGGCCGCAGGGGCGGGCGGCGCCATGCGTTCAGCCAGAGGCAGCGGGGCGAAATCGGCCTCGAAATCCGGGATCAGGTCGGCTTCGATGTCCGGCTCCCATTCGGCGCCAATGTCGGCGGACATGTCGGACTCGGGCGCGCTTGGGGCATCGGCGTTCAGCGCGGCATCGCGGGCGAAGATGTTGCGGGGTTCAAGCTCGGGTTCGGCCGTCAGCGCCGGTTCGGACACGGGGGTGCCGCGTACAACCGGCGGTTCGGCCCGCAGGGTGACGCCCGCGTCCTTCCGCGCCTTGGCGCGGGCCGCGGCAGAGGCGATCGCGGCGGCCATCGGCGACACCGGGTCGGCCATTGGGGCTTCGGGTTCCGGCTCGCTCGTCGCCTGCGCCCGCCGTGCTTTGAGAGCGTTGGCGATCTTCGCACTGATCCGGTCGGAGGTGCCGGCGCCCTCGGGGATGTCGCCCATGAAGGGCTCGGCTTCCACCAGTTCCGGCTCGATCTGCGGCTCTGCGGCGCGCTTTCCGAGCCCGACGCGGGCCAACAGGCTCTGGCGGGCTGGCTGAGCCGGCTGAGGGGCCGGGGCCTCGCCGGCATGTGGGCGTGGCACTTTTCCACGCTCAATTGGCGGTTCCGCGCGTGCGACGTGCCCGACACTGAGCGGCGGCGGGGCAGAGAATTCGCCGTCTTCAGTTTCGAACGCCTCGGCTTCCGCGGCCTCGGCCTTGCGTTGGGCATGCCGTTCGCGCAGTGCCTTTGCACCATGCAGGGCACCGGTCGCGCTCGCGGCCGCGCCCACGGCGGCGCCTCGCGCGCCAAGCCGGAAAAGCTTCGCAAGCCCCGCGTAGCTCATCACCAGACCGGCCACGAGGAACACGCCGAAACGGCGCAATTCAGTGGCCGAAAACCCGAAGGCGAATGTGCCGACCGCAAGCATCACGAGGCCCGCCGCGATCGACAAGACCTTCAGACCGAACACCGGATCAATCGGCAGCACGCCGAGAACGGCGCCCAGCATCGTGTCGCCGAACAGGCCGCCGAGACCGAAGGTGTGGCTCCAGGCGTCTCCCGGCACCATCGTCGAGGCGTAGATCGCGGCGAGTGCCACGGCGATGGGCACGAAGACGATCCGCGAGAGTGCCCGCTCCTCGCCCTGGTGGGTGATGAAGCGAATGCCCCAGATCGCCAGCGCGATCACGATCGCCCAAGCGCCCTTGCCGATGATCACGGCGAGCGGCGAGGCGATATTGGCGCCGACGGTGCCGAACAGGTTGTTTGCCGGACCTTCGGTGGCGGCAAGCCAGCCCGGATCGTCGGGCGAGTAGGAGCCAAGGATGAGGCCCAGAACCACCGCCAATGCGAGGAGGCCAAGCCCGAGAAGTTCCTTGCCCCGCTGTTCGATCAGTGCCTGGGTGGTGCTGTCGAAGATCGGGTCACGCCCTTTCGCCTGATATGCCATTCCTCACCTCGTCCTTATGCGTAGAGGCAGCGCTTGAGCCGTTCGAGGGCCTGCTGCATCTCGTCTTTTGGGGCCACCATCGCGACCCGGATGTAGTTCTTGCCGGGGTTCTGCCCGTTCACCTCGCGCGCGAGGTAGGCGCCGGGCAGCACCCGGATCCCGGTTTCCTGCCAAAGCCTGAGCGCCGCGGCTTCGCCGTCGTCCACCGGCAGCCACAGGAAGAACCCGGCTTGCGGGGCGAAGTAGCCCGGCAGATCGCCCAGCACCGCGTCGGCCACCGCGTATTTCTCCTGGTAGAGCGCCCGGGAGGTTTCAACATGCGCCTCGTCGGCCCAGGCTTTCTCGGCCACGCGTTGCAGCGGCAGCGGCAGCGGCGCCCCGGCATAGGCGCGCAGCTGTTTGATCTGTGCGATGCTCTCGGGGCCACCGGCGACGAAGCCCGAACGCAGCCCCGGCATGTTCGACCGCTTCGAGAGCGAATGGAAAATGAGTACCCGCTCGGGGTCGGCCCCGCCTTCGCGTGCCACTTCCAGCGCCCCGGTGGGCGGCGTATCGCGGTAGATCTCGGAATAGCACTCGTCGGCGAAGATCTGGAAATCGTGCTTCTCGGCCAGGGCGATCAGCGTGGCCCAGTCCTCGCGGCTGGCCACCGCCCCTTGCGGGTTCGACGGCGAGCAGAGATAGGCCACGGCGGTGCGGTTCAGGATGTCTTTCGGAAGCGACGTGTAGTCGGGAAGGAAGCCCGTCTCGGCGCTGGCCGGCACGAAGACCGGCTCGGCCCCCACGGCCTGCGCAGCGACGGCATAGACCTGGTAGAACGGGTTGGGGATCAGCACCACCGGTTTCTGGCCCCGCACCTCTTCCGGGCAGAGCGCGATGGCGGCGTTGAACAGCCCCTCGCGCGTGCCGTTGAGGGCCATAGCCTGGGTGGCGGCGTCGATCGCAACGCCGTAGCGTCGCTTGATCCAGCCGGCAATTGCCTCCAGCAGTTCGGGCGATCCGTCGTTCGGGGGGTAGTTTCCAAAACCTGCGAGGTTCCCGGCAATCACCTCGCCCATGAAACCCGGCATCGCGTGCTTCGGCTCGCCGATGGTCATATGCACCACCTCGCCGCCCGGTGCATGGGCATCGAGCAACCGCCGCAAACGCGGAAATGCGTATTCTGGCAAGCCGGAGAACCGCTCGGGGAACGTCATTGCCTGTAACTGCCTCTGTTTTCGGGATCATTTTCGCCCCGATTTCACCCAGAATAGCGGCAGACGGCGGTCCGGTCCAGAAAAAGGCAGGGAATCCGGGTGTTTGAAGGGCAGATATGTGGCTTTTAGGCCAAGGCCGCCTCTGCGGCCACGCCGACACGCAGGAGCCGCTCCTCACCCATCGGGGTGCCGAGCAGCATGATCCCGGTCGACGGCACGCCGGTGGGCAGGGTCAGCGCGGCGCCGCCCATCAGGTTGCCGATCCGGGTGTTGTTGAGCGTCAGCAGGTTCTCGATGACGTAGTAGTCGTTGTCGGAAAGCAGCTGGTCGATCTTCGGCGGCAGGATCGGCGCGGTCGGCAGCAGCACGGCATCGAACCCGGCGGTCTGGCGGTGATACTCGTCGCGCAGGCGATCGAGTTCCTGCCAGGCGGCCACGTAGTCCGCCCCGCTGAACTTGCCGCCGGCACGGAAACGGTCGCGGATCTGGTCGAACATCAGCTCGGGCCGGGCCTCGATCTCGTCGCGCCAGGTGGCGTAGGCCTCCGTGGTGTAGAGAATGGCCGACATCGTGAGCGCCTCGTCGACGCAATCGAGCCGCGCGGTAGTGATCTCGGCGCCATGTGACCGCAAGCGATCCAGCGCGCGTTCGAAGCCTTCGCGGGGCAGGTCGCGCACCTTGTCGAGGCCGTTCTCGAGAATGAGGAACCGATGGCCCTTGAGCGATGCGCCGTCGAGATCCACGCTGCGCGACCGGCCCTCGAGCGCGGCGAGGAACAGCGCGCAGTCTTCCACGGTGCGGCAGAGCGGGCCGACGGTGTCGAACTTCGCACAAAGCGGCACGACGCCCTTGAGCGAAAGCCGGCCGGAGGTCGTCTTGAGCCCGACGAGGTCGTTCCAGGCCGAGGGGATGCGGACAGACCCGCCGGTGTCGGACCCCATGCCAGCCGGGGCGAGGCCGAAGGCGACGGAGGTGGCCGCGCCGGAGGACGAGCCGCCCGCAACGGCGTTTTTGTCGTTTACGCACGGCGGGGTTTCGGTCACCGGGTTGAGCCCGAGGCCGGAGAAGGCGAGTTCCGACATGTGGGTCTTGCCAAGGCCGACGAGCCCCATCGCGGTAGCGTTCGCCACAACCTCGGCATCGTGGTCGGGCGTGCGGCCCCTGATCAGGGCGGAGCCTGCTTCCGTCGCCACCCCGGCGGTGTCGAACAGGTCTTTCCAACTCACCGGCACCCCGTCGAGCGGCCCGCGCCGGGTGCCCGATCTGGCCCGCATCGCCGCAGCTTCGGCTTCGGCCATGGCGCGGTCCTCGGTCAGCCGGGCGTAGATCCGGTCCTTCAGCGCGTGCGCCTTGATCGCGTCGAAATAGGCGCCCGCGAGGTCGACCGGGTCGATCCGGCCGGCCCCGATCTCACGCCCCAGTTCGCCCGCGCTTTTCGACAGCCAGTCTTGAGCCATTGGTCACCTTTTCGTTTGCGGCGACGGTAGCGGCGTGGCGGCGCATGGACAATCCCGTTTCACCGGGCCAAAGATGCGCCATGAGCTTCGACACCGACATCCTGATCGTGGGCGGTGGCCTCAACGGCCCGGCCCTGGCGCTGGCCCTTGGCGACACCGGGTTCAAGGTGACGGTGGTTGATGCGTTGAAGGCCGGCACCCGCGGCGAAGAGGCGTTCGACGGGCGCGGCTACGCGCTGGCGCTGGCCTCGCAGCGGCTGTTGAAAGCCATCGGCGTCTGGGCGCGGGTGGGCGACCATGCCACGCCGCTGCTCGAGATCCGGATATCCGACGGCAAACCCGGCACCGGGCCCGGCCCGTTCGTGCTCGAGTTCGAGTACGGCGAACTTGACGAAGGCCCGATGGGCTACATGGTCGAAGACCGGTTCCTGTCGCGCGCCCTGCTCGAAGCGATGCAGGAACACCCGAACGTAACGCTGATGGATGGCACCTTGGTGACGGCGCAGGAGGTCGGCCCGGCCCATGTCACCCTCACGCTCGACAGTGGCAAGACCCTCACCGGCCGCATGGTTGTGGGCTGCGACGGTCGGCGCTCGGGCGTGGCGGAACGCGCCGGGATCGGGCGGCACGGGCATGACTACGGCCAGACCGCGCTGGTCTGCGCCATCGACCACGAGAAGCCGCACAACGGGGTTGCGCACCAGTTCTTCATGCCCGCCGGGCCGCTCGCGATCCTGCCGCTCCCCGGCAACCAATGCTCGATTGTCTGGACGGAGACCCACGCCGAGGCGGCCCGCATCCAGGCGCTGGACGATGCCGGATATCTCGAGGAATTGCGCCCGCGCTTTGGCGACTTCCTCGGCGAGATCAGCCTTGCGGGCAAGCGGTTCACCTACCCGCTTAATCTCACCGTGGCCAATGCCTTCGTGACTGACCGTCTCGCGCTGGTGGGCGACGCCGCGCACGGCATGCACCCGATCGCCGGGCAGGGATTGAACGCGGGGCTGAAGGATGTCGGCGCGCTGGCCGAGGTACTCACCCTCGCCAAGCGCCGCGGCGAAGACTACGGCCGGATCGATGTTCTCGAACGCTACCAGCAATGGCGCCGGTTTGATGTGACCACGATGGTGACGGCGACCGAAACCGTGAACCGGCTGTTTTCGAACGACAACCCGATCCTGCGCACGATGCGCGACATCGGGCTCGGGGCGGTGAACGCGATGCCGGGGCTGCGCCGTGGCTTCATCCGGGAGGCTGCCGGGCTCACCGGGGACCTGCCGAAGCTGCTCCAAGGCCGTCAGATCTGAGGTCTACCGCTTGCCGCAGAGCCGCAGCTGCTGGTCATACATGATCGCCCGCGCCTCGACCTCGTCGGCAATCCGCATCAGCCAGGTCTTGGACTTGTAGGTGCCGCGCAGATAGCCTGTCCGCCCGTCGTGGTAGGCAAGGTACTGATCGCGGGTATCGTAGAGCTCGACGCCGGTCTCTTCCTTGGTGAGGTTCATGTACCAGCCCATGAAGTCGGTCGCGTCTTTGATGTCGTCGCGCTTGGCCGACCGGCCGCCCTCGGCGCGCTGATACTCTTTCCAGGTGCCGTCGAGCGCCTGGGCATAGCCATAGGCCGAGCTCTGACGGCCCATCGGGATCACGCCGATGGCGTATTTCATCGGGGTGCGGTTGTTCCCGATGAACTTCGATTCCTGGTAGATCATCGCCATCAGAACGGGCACGGGCACGTCCCATTTCTTCTCGGCCTGCTTCATCGCGCGCAGGTATTTCGGCCTTTGGTCCACGATCGAACAGGCGTCGTCGAGGTTGCGCGGCGCCCGGAAATCGCTGCCGCCACAGGAGGCGACAAACGTCAGAAGTATGATCGTGCGAAGGAGTCTGCTCATCTGCCTCTCGCAACACTTTTTTGTATTTTGTTCCCTCCAGCATAGCCCAATCCGGCTCGCGTGGAAATGGGGCTAGACGAGAAAGGCGAGCGTGAGAGGAATCGTCGCAACAGCGGTGAAGGTCGAGGTCACCACGAGCGCGGCCACGCGGTCCGATTGCGCGCCGTATTTCTCCGCCAGCATGTAAGAGGTGACGGCCACCGGGGTGGAGACCTGCACCACCAGCACGGCAAAGGCGACATCGTCGAGTTGGAAGGCGCGGCCGATGCCCCAGCCGATGGCGACGGTCGCCCCCACCTTGAGCAGCGACAGAACGAGCGCCTGGCCGAGACCGGAGGGGTGCAGCCGCGCCACGGCCACCCCGAGGGTGATCAACATCAGCGGGATTGCCAGCTGGCCGATGAGGTCAAGCGTGTTGGTGAGAAAGCGCGGGGTGTGCCAGCCCTGCCAGAGGAAGAGCGCGCCGAGCAGCGTGGCCCAGACCAGCGGCTCCTTCAGCGCCTTCATCGGGGAGCCGCCGCCGGCCACGATCCAGACGCCGAAGGTGAAGGACCACACCGCCATCACCGCGAAGACCACGACGGCATAGCTCAGCCCCGCCTCGCCGAAGGCGAACAGGGCGAGCGGCAGGCCGAGGTTGCCGGTGTTGCCGAAGATCAGCGGCGCGAGATAGGTGCGCAGATCGAGCCCCGCGAGGCGGGTGGCAAGGAAGGCCACGACGGTGATCGCGCCATAGGCCGCGGCCGAGGCGAGCGAGAGCGTGGTGAGCGCCGCGGGCTCGATCTCGGTCTTCATCAGGGCGGTGAAGATCAGCGCCGGCACAGACAGGGTCATCGCCAGCTTGGTGACGAATTCGATTCGGTATTCGAACCCGAGGCGGACCCAGAGGAACCCTATCAACGCCAGCAAAAACACGGGCGCGACGATCTCGAGCACTGTCAGGACAAGGTTCACAGTCTGTTTCCTACAAAATCCGGCCGGTCGCATGGACAAGCCCCGGTGCGAGGCATTACTACTCGTGAGGGAGCTGTTGGACCATGCTGAAAACGCGTGCGAAATATCATCTTGGGCAGATCGTCCGTCACCGGAAGCATCCCTTCCGGGGGGTGATCTTTGACGTCGACGCGGCGTTCAACAACACCGAGGAATGGTACGAGGCCATCCCCGAAGACAGCCGCCCGTCGAAGGATCAGCCGTTTTACCACCTGCTCGCCGAGAACGATCAGAGCTACTACGTGGCCTACGTGAGCGAGCAGAACCTCGTCGCCGACTATTCCGGCGAACCGGTGAGCCACCCGGACCTGCCGGAACTCTTCGGCGAGCTCGAAGACGGGCAATACCCGCTCCAGTTCCAACTGAATTGACGCGGCTCAGTAGCCGATCGCTGCGCCGTCCTTGCGCGGATCGGAGGCGCCCTCCAACACACCGCGTTCGTGGTCGATCCGGATCGCCTGTGCGCCACCGAGCGGTACTTCCGGGATGATCACGTCGTGGCCCATCTCGGCGAGTTCCGCGCGCACGGCCTCGCGATAGCCCCGTTCCACCTTCATTTTCCCGGCATCCGAGAAGCTGCGCGGCGCGTCGAGGGCGGACTGCGGATCCAGCCCGTAGTCGACCATATTCGACAGCATCCGCACGTGCCCGTTGGGCTGGTAGGCGCCGCCCATCACGCCGAAGGGCATCGTCACCCGACCGCCTTCGCGCAGCATGCCGGGAATGATCGTGTGCATCGGTCGTTTGCCGGCGCCGGCCTCGTTCGGGTGCCCGCGCTCCAGCGTGAAGCCGGCGCCGCGGTTCTGGAACAGGAGGCCGTACTTGGCCGAGGCGAGGCCCGCGCCGAAGGAGTGGAACACCGAGTAGATCAGCGAAACCGCCATGCCGTCGCGATCCACGGCCGTTAGGTAGATCGTGTCCTTGTGCACCGCCTCGGTGAGCGGCGCGGCGGCGGGCATGGCCTTATTCGGGTCGATCAGCGCGGCGAGGGCTTTGGCCGTTTCAGGGGCCAGCATGTGGTCGAGCCGGGTGGTGTGGTCGGGATCGGCGATGAAGCGGTTGCGCGCGTCGTAGGCGAGCTTGGCAGCCTCGGCTTCGAGGTGAGCGCGCGTGGTGCCGAACGGGTCGAGGCCTTCAAGGTCGAACTGGGCGAGGATGTTGGCCATCAGGATGGCCGTCGCGCCCTGGCCGTTGGGCGGGTGCTCCACGAGTTCGGTGCCCTTGTAGTTGCCGGCAACGGGATCGGTCCAGGTGGCCTCGGTGGCCGCGAGATCTTCGAGCGTGTGGCTGCCGCCAAGGGCGCGAAGCGAAGCCACGAGGTCTTCCGCGACCTCCCCCTCGTAGAACCCCTTGCGGCCTTCCCGCGCGATCCGGCGCAGAACCTCGGCCTGCCCTGGGGCACGGAACATGTCGCCCACTGCGGGAGCCGTGCCGCCGGGCAGGTAAACCGGAAGCGCGTCGCCCGACAGATGTCCGTCGCGGGCAGCGATCTGCCAGTCGAAGGCCACGCGCGGGGCGACCGGGATGCCGTCGTCGGCGTAGCGGATGGCGGGGGCGAGCACGGCGTCGAGCCCGAGGCGGCCATGCGCCTGCGACAACCGGCAGAACGCGTCGACCGCGCCGGGCAGGGTGACGGCGGCCACGTCGCGCGCGGGGATCGTGGTGTGACCCGCATCGCGCAACCTGTCGGCATCGTAGCCCGCCGGTGCGCGGCCCGACCCGTTGAGCGCGAGGATCTCCTCGGTGCCCGCCGGTTTCAGCAGCACGAAGCAATCGCCGCCGAGCCCGGTCATCTGCGGTTCGCAGATGTTGAGCACCATGGCGGCGCCGATGGCGGCGTCAGCGGCATTGCCGCCCGCCTGCATCAGTTGGACGGCAGTCTGGGCCGCGACCGGGTGCGATGTGGCGCACATGCCGTTGCTGGCGAAGACAGGTGAACGGCCAGGCAGATGGAAATCGCGCATTCAGGTCTCCCAATTTGGGGGAACCATAGTCGGATGTGGGGGGAGTGCAATGCGGGGGAAACGAACCTCGGTGCCGCGCACTGGGTGGGGGCTGTTAAACGCGGCACCGAGGGAAGCCTATGCAGCTACCCTTCCGTTTTCGCCCGCCAATTCGTCCGGGATTGGGAACCAATCGGGCATTTTCGGGGCAATTCTCCGGGATTGTGCAAATGCGCGGCAATCCTCAGCCACCACGGGGCTATTCATTGCAGTGTCGCGACCCCGTTCAGCGGCACGAGAAACCGCAGCACGTTGGCGCTTCCCGTCCGGTCATAGGAGAGGTCAAGGGTCAGGGAGCGGATCAGGTGCCAGCCAAAACCGCCTTCCGGCAGATCCGGGATCGGCACCTCGAGATCCTTCGGCTGGCCGTCGGGCGCCGCGCTGCCGGGCATCGGGTGGCCCCAGTCGCGCATTTCGAAGGCCAAGGCTCCCTCGCGACGCTCCAGATCGAGCTCAACGAACCCTGCCGCATTGCCGGCATATGCATGCTCGACGATGTTGTTCAGAACTTCGGCGAGGACGATCTCGACGATGCCGCAGGTCTCCTGTGGCACCCCCATGCCGCGCAGGGCGCTGCGCACCGTTGTCAACGCGCCGCGGACCGAGCCGGCGGTGCCGGGGAAGGCGAGGCCGAACCGCGCCGGGCGGAAACCGGCGCCGGCGGTGGAAGGATCGCTGTCGCGGACCATGACTGCGCCCGATCTATCCAGCATGCCGCAGTCCGAGTCCGAGCGCATCGACGTCGGGATGAATGGTGAAGACCGTGTCCATCCGGGTCAGGCGAAACACCTTTTCCACGTTCGGCGTGAGGCCCGCGAGCTCGAGCTTTCGCCCCGCGCCGATCTGCTTCATCGCCGCGACCACCGCGCCGAGGCCGGAACTGTCGAGAAACGTCACGCGCGAGAGATCGAGCACCACGCGCATCGGGCCATCCTCCGTCATCTCGCGTACGAGATCCTTGAACTGGATCGCAACGGCGGCATCGATGCGGTCCTCGGCCACCTTGATCAGCCTCAGTTCACCTGTATCGCGGCAGACAAGCTCCATGGCCTTTCTCCTTTGCGGGCAGAACCGTTTTGCGCGAAGCTACGCCCAGAGCATTACCAATCGGTAAGCGCTGGAGAGATTGACCAGGCGGGGGCTAAGATGTCAGACATCGTGATTGCAGGCGCGGCACGCACGCCGATGGGCAGCTTCCAGGGCGCGCTGTCGACACTCACCGCGGCTGACCTTGGCGCCGAAGCCATCCGGGCGGCGCTGGACGACGCAGGGTGCGCGCCGGACCATGTGCGCGAGGTGCTGATGGGCAACGTGCTCATGGCCGGGCAGGGTCAGGCGCCGGCGCGGCAGGCGGCATTTGGGGCCGGGCTCGACGAGAGCGTACCGGCGACGACCGTCAACAAGATGTGCGGCTCGGGCATGAAGACGGCGATGATGGCCTGCGATTCGCTGGCGCTCGGCGCCGAGGGCGCGATCGTGGCGGGCGGCATGGAGAGCATGACGCAGGCGCCCTACCTGCTGCCGCGAATGCGCAGCGGGCAGCGGATCGGCCACGGCGCGGCGCTTGATCACATGTTCACCGACGGGCTCGAGGATGCCTATGAAGACGGCCGCCTGATGGGCAGTTTCGGGGAAGACTGCGCCGCGGACCACGGGCTCACCCGCGAGATGCAGGACGACTATGCACGGACCTCGCTCACCCGGGCGCTGGAGGCGCAGGCGGCGGGGGTGTTCGAGGGCGAAATCACGCCAGTCACGGTCCAGACCCGCAAGGACACGATGACGGTGACGCTGGATGAACAGCCTGGCAGGTCCAGGCCCGAGAAGATCTCCACGCTGCGGCCCGCGTTCAAGCCCGATGGCACGGTCACGGCCGCCAATGCCTCGTCGATCTCCGACGGGGCCGCGGCTCTGGTGATGACGCGGGCCGAGACGGCGGCGGCGCTGGGGCTGAAGATCCGGGCGCGGGTGCTCGGGCACGCGAGCCATGCGCAGGCGCCGTCGCAGTTTCTGACTGCGCCGATCGAAGCGGCCCGCAAGGTGCTGGACCGGGTCGGCTGGAC
>Ga0180436_10004806_pt1 | contig 12050 bp, 7 predicted proteins | sample SS_ome_2_FD_132434 | JGI IMG/M metagenome (GOLD analysis project Ga0180436, IMG submission 132434) | Hypersaline lake sediment archaeal communities from the Salton Sea, California, USA - SS_3_S_2 metaG | ecosystem: Environmental > Aquatic > Non-marine Saline and Alkaline > Hypersaline > Sediment...
CACGAATATCGCGATTAAAATGATAGCGGTACGGAAACGGATAACATTGGTCGCCACCGCGGTCCCGAAAATATTCGCGGAATCATTGGCGCCGATACCCCACCCAAGATAAAGTCCTCCCAGGATCTTATACCCACCCCCTGCGATTAGTGATTTAAAAATCATAAGTTCTACTGCGGAAAAATTATCAATTTTTTGTTCAAGAAGTTAACATTAAGAAATATGGGATAAGTTGTTCGTAATGGCGACTACCTGAAGGCTGCCACTACAAGCGTAAGGTGACAAAATTTTCTGAAAGAAAAACCAAGGCGCAAGCAACAACTTTAGGCACTTTTCCGCCGGAGGCGGATCAGCCTCTGGCTGAAGCGCATTTCACTTTAGGCACTTTCAACTTCTTTAAAAGGCACTTCTTTACAACGGGCGTTTTACAACCATTACTCCAAGTCGTTCGGCTGCGTCTTCCGAGAGGTCCGAGATAATGGCGATATCTTCCACCAGTTCCCGAATATGGAGTTTGCGGCAGAGATCGAGGTCGGATTTAAAGAGTTTCTTAATCGTCTCCCATTCAATCCTATCCGCTTCGGTCTCAAAAGCGGTTACCCGGATAATGGCATCCTTTACCTGATCGATGTCCTTGTCCATTGTTTCCAGAGCGGATTTGAATGCGTCAAATGATGCAATTCCTCTGTCAAGGAGTTCGATAAGGTCATTGTTTAGAAAATTCGGGATCTCCGGTCGGGTCAATACAATTAGATTGGCGGTTGTCTCGGCCTGGTTGGCAATCCGGTCAATAAATTCGGCCAGCATAATGTAGTCACCACGGTTGATGGGGAGGAAAGCGCCGGCATATAATTTCGCCTCGATCGCCTGTTTGACTTTATCCGCCTCATTCTCACTCTGGTGGATAAGGAGGGAGGACTGTTTGAAATTATTATTATTCTGGAGATAAGAGACGATCAAATCCCGGAGATGATTCAGAGCCTCCGAAACTCTGGCAAAATGATCCAGAAATAGTTTGGATACTTCTTTTTCCTTGCGGTCAAATAACATTATTTACCTCCGTTTTTATGAGAATATTATTGTAAGCCTCCTCTGGAGAATTGGGCTCTTATGAAATTCCAAGTGGGTAGAAGGATATCAGGTTTACTCTTGCGGAATTTGTAAGCTTATAATATACACTATTATTTTTTCCGGGCAATTTATTTCTAAAAACTGTCCGGAGGAATATTGCGCGCCTGTAGCTCAGCCCCGATAGTGATCGGGGTCTAAGGGCTTCATCGGATTTAGTCTCCCTTCGGTCGCCTAAATCCGTGAATCCCTAAGATTGGATAGGTTGTTTTCTGGCGCGTATGTAGTAGTATAATTGAATTTAAGTTTGCGCCTGTAGCTCAGTTGGATAGAGCATCGGATTTCTAATCCGAGGGTCGCAGGTTCGAGTCCTGCCAGGCGTATGGGAGCGGTCGCAGGTTCTCAGCCGGAGGCTGATGCGCCTCTGGCGCAGAGTCCTGCCAGGCGTATGAAGACAGGGGGAAGGGATAAGGGGTAAGAGGTAAGAGGGTGGAGGATAGTCATTGCTAAATTTGTGAATGTGGAAGACAATGTATATATTATTTTTCGCAGAAAAATAATAGTATGGTGAGCGTAGCTCAGTTGGTTAGAGCACCTGGTTGTGGCCCAGGGGGTCGGGGGTTCAAATCCCCTCGCTCACCCTTTTTCCCGGATGATCCGTGGGCACGGATCATCCGGTTCCAATCGTTCGAACCGTTTCAGCCGTTCCAGTCGGGAACCTATTGAAACGGTTGAAATAGCTGGAACGGCTAATTCCTGGAACGTTTGGAACGATTAATTGCTGGGACGGTATCTTGGCTGGAACGGTTGGAACGGTTCCCCGGCTGAAACGGAATAGATATTATGAGACTGAGAAGAATAATAATTTGTTTTATCCCCATCGTTCTCCTCGTTGTTATCTCTTCCGCTTGTTCCCAATCGCCTGAAGATCAGGCTGTTACCGAATTGATTGAAAAAGCTACCCCTCTGGTGGGCGAATCCGCCGCTTTACGGGAGGTAGACCCCGTTGAGGCGGATCGGTTGGAGGAAGAAGCATTAACGTATCTGGAAGACGCCATCCTAAATTACCCTTCTTCTTCTATCGCTCTGGAACTGGCGGAAGACAAGATATTGATTGGTGCTTACACATTATCGGCATTACAGGAAGTGGTTGCCAAACGAGTGGCGATCGAGAACGCTGCGATCGTGGAGGCAGTAGAGAGAGAGTTGGATCCACTTTCGGAGGCCGGCGAATTAGTTCGCGAACCCGGTCTTCCTTACCTCAAGGCTATCGTGCTGGTAAGGCTGGCCGGCAAATATCGAGAAGGGGATAGGCCGGATAGATTCTCCGAGTTAATGGCTGAGGCCATTTCCACCACCGGTGAGATTGAGAAAGACTACTTTAAATCCCGGGCTCTGATTGTAGTCTCCGATCAGTACGCGCAGGCTGGAGATGAGTCTCTGGCTTATGCCATGCTCGAGGAAGCTTTCGAGCTGGCTCACGGCATAAAATATTCATATTTTCAATCAGGAGCTCTGGCGGAGATTGCCGGGCAATATATCAGATCCGGTAAGTATAAAGAAGCGCTTCCGATAATCGATCAGATCACAGACCCATATTTCCAGGCGGCCACATTGATAGAAATGTTTGCCGCCGGTTATAATTCTGATCAGTCCGATGAGGCGCTTGATCTTCTGCAGCAGGCGGAGACGCTGTCGAAGGAGATAAACTCTCCTCATTTTAGGGCTAAAATACTGGCCGGAATAGCGTCCGGTTATGATGCGGCCGGAAGAGGAAAAGAAGCGTCTGAATTACTGGCTGATGCTTATGAACTGACGGATATAGTTGAAAATCCTGTCTCCCGGGTTGAGGCGTTGATTGAGGTCGGAAAAGGATACAGGACAGTCGGAGAAGCAGAGAGAGCGCTCGAGATCTTTGCCCGAGCCAAAGGAGACGCTTCCGCGATTGAAAACAATCTCTTCAAGGATCAGGTTCTGCAGAAAATAGCGGAGGAGTATATCGAAATGGGGGAATATGATCAGGGGGTTGGCATAGAGGAGATAATAGATGACGCCAGATCAAAAGCCCTGGTCCTGGCGTCTCTGGCTGAAAGTTATGACGGACTGGGAAAGATGGAAGAGTCTCAAATTTATGTGAAGCGGAGCCTGAAATCCGCCGAAGATATAAATAACCCTCTTTTTAGAGCTTCTGCTCTGATCAGGATCTCCGACCTGTACCGTCCGTTAGCGCCCGCAACGGTCGAAGTGATGGGAAAAGATCAGGTGCCTCCTTCCGAATTTTAAGAAAAAAGCGTATGCTGATCCCAACCCCCTCACTAATATCACAATGCGTTACAGTCTGACATATAAACGAGCTAAAATGCTGGTAATGCTCGCGTTCAGTCACCTCCTTTACAAGAGAAGGCCGCTGAACGTGTACCTGGCAATAACCAACCGGTGTAATCTGGATTGTTATTATTGCTATGGCGATTACCCGGTTCGGCGAAACTGGAAGGAATTTACCACCGAAGAACTTTTAAAGTTATTTGACGACCTGGCCGCGCGGGGAACCTGTCTGCTGCAGCTTCAGGGCGGTGAGCCTCTGATGAGGAAGGATATCGGGATCCTGGTTGACCGGGTTCTGCAGAATGGGATGATCTGCGATCTGATTACAAACGGGATCCTGGTCGAGAAGAAATTCGATGTTGTTAAGAAGCTGGATTCTATCTGCATCAGTCTCGATGGGCGAAAGAAGATCAACGATAGAAACCGGGGGAAGGGGACCTTCGAGAAGATCATATCCGCGATCGAGCTCTGCACTTCCAACGGCATAGCGACCAGAATCAATGCCGTCCTGACCGGGGAGACTGAACCTGAAGATTTGAGGTTCTTAGCCGAAACCGCCCGGAGAACCGGCTCGCTCCTCAATTTTTCTCTTTCATTTCAATACGAACCGCTCAAAGAAGGCGGCCCGGCGCACCATCTTACTATTACCGATGATCAGATCAGGGATTTTCTTCTTCTGGTAAAAAAGTTGCAGGCTGAGCATTACCCGATTCAATTCAGCGATATGGCCCATGATCTGGCGCTCTCATGGCCGTTTCCGCATCAAAAACGGATGGCCCGCGCGGATGAAATTCCAGCAAGCTATAATTATCCCAAGTGCTTTCATGCCGATTATATAGTATTCATTGATGGCGATGGAAGTGTATATCCCTGCTGCAACTTCTGGGGCAAGCCGAAATGGAATATCAGAAGGGATGGTCTTGATGCGTCTCTGGAAGGAATCAGCCGGGAGGGATGTGAAGCCTGTTATATCCTCTCCTATCTCGATCGGAACCTGATTTTTGGTATGCGGCCCAGGACCCTCGCTCATTATGCCTGGCGTGCCCTGAGGGAACTGTGGTGAAGCGATGATAGAGGGGAAAATAATCGCCGAGGTCATGCGAAAAACTCCGTCCCGAGCAATGGAGGCCATTCCTATTGCCTCTGCTATTCAATGGAATGCCAATCTATTTGTCTCCGCTAATCCTTGCCGGATAACCTCGGCGCAAGAATTCGGGTTACATGTTGAGATAGTATAAAAGTTTTTAACTATTATTTTTTCGGAGAAAAATTAATATTATGGAGATACAGTATCTGTGCCTTGAGGCTCGATATAAAGAAAATCGTGAGGTCCAGCGGGGAATTGATGAGATTCCATCGAGCAGGCAGTCTGTTATGGGCGCGGCCGTTAAAGAGTTAGAGCGGAACCTGCTCTTCGAAATTCCGCTTCTGACCGTGCTGTTCTATATTTTCTGTCGGCTGGAGGTGTTCTTCTGATGACCTTAGCCCGTGAAATCGGAACTGGTCTTAAAGTTCTTTCCGCCCGCCTGGGGGCCCGGCGGGTTCCATTCTTTGTTCAGTTGATGCCGACTGAGCGATGCAACCTACGTTGCCGGTATTGCTACGTTGAGTTCGGTTGTAGGCATCGTCCGGACTTTCCTCTTGCCGCCATTCTAAAAGTGATCGATGGGTTGGCTCGTCTCGGGACCAGGATTATCATGGTGGCGGGGGGAGAGCCATTACTTTACCGGGATATCGGGGTGATTGTTAACGCCATTGTCGACCATGGGATAGAGTGCTCGGTTAATACCAATGGTATTCTGGTCCCCGCCCGGATCGAAGATATCAAGCGGGCCGATATGTTGAGTATCAGTCTGGATGGGCCTCCTGAAATTCACAATTATTATCGGGGAGAAGGAACATATGAAAAAGCGTTGGAAGCCGTTAAAGTAGCCCGGCAATATGGGATCCGGGTTCAACTCCAGTTTACTTTAACCCGAGATGTGGCGGAATCTTTTTCCCATGTGAATAAAATTGCAGAGAGATATGGGTGTTTTATAGGGATAAATTTCTTGCGTCCGCAGGAGAAAACGAATGGTACCAGAGTAAAGGCCGCTGAAGCTGACGATGAGGAAATTGAATTATTTCTTCTTCGCCTCATAAAAGAAAGGCCACGAACTCTTCCGTATCCACCGCAACTTATCAAGTATGCTCTTCGCTGGCCGAATGGATTCGGGCATCATATTATCGCCGATAAAGAAGACCTGAACGGATTCAAGCCTATTCCCTGCGCCGCCGGGAGATTCCTCATGGCCATTGACAACGCGGGAGATATCTACCCCTGTACCAAGTTGTTTTATAGCCGCCCGCTCGGAAATTGCGCCGATGGAGATATCATCGGAGCATGGGAAGGACTGAAACCGGTTAAGTGTGAAGCCTGTCTGGACCTGGGATGCAATCTTATCAACAGCCTGCTGCGTTTTAAGCCTTCCGCGGTGATGGGATTATTGCATAACTGGCGCAATCACCCCGTCATCAGAGGGTAATTTATTGAAGAGTGATATTATTCCATTAATCAGTATCATCCTGGTGATATTTGTTTTTCTCTCCCCATTGCTCTTTAACCAGCTCGGTGTCTTCTTCGATGATTATTACGAGACATTCAGCCAGCTATTTTTTAACGCCCGGTCCGTCCAGCAGGGAGCGCTGCCGCTCTGGGATCCGCACTCTTTTGCCGGCGGCCGGATCAATTTTATTCCTAACACCAGGATATGGTACTGGCCGCTCTATTTATTCTATCCCCTGGTATCCCTGAGGAGTATGTCGGCGGCGTATACCGGCCTGATCAAGATCCCGTTACTTTTTCACTGGTTGATAGCCGCCCTGACTGCTTATGGTCTCGGCAGGTCTATTATCCGTCTTCATCCTATCGGGGCGACCATATTGGCACTGGTATACGCTTTCGGCTCCGCCATGTCATACAATATCTGCGATCCGGGGACGATCTACGCTACGGTCTGGATTCCCCTTGTTCTCTGGGGTGTGGCTGCATACGCGCGGTACGGCAACCGCTTGCTGCTGGCGGCGGGGGTCTTTGCATTAAGCTTCATCGGTCCCTGTGGCTCCGATGTTCGGGGGCTTTTCAGTTTGATGGTGATAGCGATCACAGTCGGCTTTCTGGCTCTGGTAGCATCAATTCAGAAGATTCGGCCATTGGCGTCAAGATTGATTATTGCCGGTCTGCTGGTCTTCATCATCGGGCTTCTTCTCTCTGGGCCGTACTGGACGGCGATGGTCGAAACCCTCTCAATCTATCGGGATTCCCCCTTGCTCAATACCACACGTTCCGCTTCAGACATGTTCAGTGTTCCCTGGCGTTACATGATTACGATGTTCGTCCCCGATTTTTACGGTTCTCTTACCGGCGCCAGTCAGATTGATCTGGGGATCCCCGTTCTGAGTGACTATTCTCATGTTGAGGGGAATATCACCGGAGGGTATTGGTTGATGGCGATCTGTCTGATAGGATCCATGATGGGCTGGAGCTGTCGGGCAGGCAGTCCTGAAGAATCAATCCGCCGCCGGTGGTGGATCGTGGGACTTTTATTGTTCATTCTCTCATTGCTGCTGATTACCGGCCGTTATTCTTTTGTCTATCGGTATCTGATCCGCCTGATCCCGGTCTTTGGTCTCCCCTATGCTGTTCGCTGGCGGATTATGCATCATCTCGGTCTGGCCCTTTTGGCCGGTGTTGCCGCGCACTGGATCTGGACCGTCCGGAAGCCGCTCCCCCGCTGGGGGATGATAATTTTTCTGGCAACTATTTTGAGCTGGGTCGGTTGGCAATGGATGGAGCGGGGAACCCCGGAAGGGACCCGGGTCTTCAGCTACGCCTGGGCCAACTATCGGGAGTGGCTCTTAAAAGGTCCAATCGCCTACCTCGAGGCGGCTGTCGTTCTCACGATCTTCCTGGTCATATTCCGCAAAAAAATATTCGCCCGAAGTCTGTTTCTGCTGGCGGCGGCGGTTGAGATCCTGGTCTGCGGCTTTCTGGTGGTCTATTTTTTATTCTGGGGAGATGTTCCGGAGTGGGTTCGTTATAAGGATCCATCTGCTACCGCTTATTATCAAAGGACGAATCACGATTCCCTGACCAATCTCCCTTCTCCGCCGACTGGCCCGGAGCGGAGCGCTTACTACCTCAGCCTGCTTGACCAGGTGGCGACGCTCCACGGTGGAGATTATTTGCTGGGCCATTGTTCCAAGCCATTGGCCCCGCGGTTGCTTGATGTTGTTGAGTCGATTACCGCCGGCTATCCCTACGCGCTCAGGATTACACAACCCGGATCGAACTATTTTCAGAACATGAGCGTACGACATCTGATCCTCAATCATGCCGATGCCCTGCCATTGGAGAAGGCGTTGTCACGGCGTTTAGAAGGGGGAGGGGGACTCTACGATTACCGGCTGGAATCAACACTGCCGAGGGTATTTACCCAGGACCGGATTGTTCTCTGTTTCGCGGAAGAAGCGAAAGAAGAATTGCTGAACGGTGATTTAAGAATCGGAGCGTTTTTGGAGAAGGGTGAGCGGTTAGCGGTCAGCGGTAAGCGGTCATCGGTCTCCGCGGAAGAGCAGACTGATCACGGATTACTGATTACCGATTACAAGTCTTTTATTCCGGGAGAAAATCAAGAATCAGTTGATCATTTTAATAAGTTGCAGGGACTCAATAAAATCAACCGGGTCTGGTCCCCGAATTCAAATCGGATGAATATAGAAATTGACGTAAAAGTTCCGTCTTTATTGATCAGCACCGATATATACTATCCCGGCTGGGTGGTCAAGGTGGATGAAGAAGAGAAAACGCCTCTGCGAATCAACTATCTCCAGCGGGGAGTCTGGTTGGATAAAGGGAATCATGTGGTAAAATGGGCTTTCCGCCCTCCGGCAGTTAAGTGGGGTTTCCTCTGTATGGGGACCGGATTGCTTGGTTTGGTGGTACTGCTGGTTTGGCCACGAAGGAGGGAGAGAGTAAAATAATATGAGAGAGAAAGAACAGGTAATTATTTTAGGAGCCGGGATGACCGGTCTGGCCGCGGGATACGCGAATTCTTTTCCGGTCTATGAAGCTGAAGCTCATCCGGGGGGGATCTGTTCATCATACTATGTTAAACCGAGAAGTACAGTCCGATTAGTCGACGCTCCGGTGGATGAAGAAGCTTATCGCTTTGAGATTGGGGGCGGCCACTGGATCTTCGGCGGAGATGAGGAGACTATTGATTTTATCAAGTCACTTGTGCCGGTCAAAACTTACCGGAGAAGCGCCGCGGTATTCTTCTGCCGGAAAGGAGAGTTCGTTCCCTACCCGATCCAGAATCATCTTCGATTTCTTGGTTCTGAACGGGCCAAACAGATTATCAAAGAGATTAAATCATCTTCTTCCGAGGTCCCCCGGACGATGAGTGAATGGCTGGAGAAGAATTTTGGCTCGACGCTGACCCGCTTGTTCTTTGGCCCATTTCACGAGATGTATACGGCCGGTCTATTTCGCTGCATCGCCCCTCAGGACGCCTATAAAAGTCCGGTTGACCTGAATACCGTCATCCAGGGAGCTACCCAGGATACTCCTCCAGCAGGATATAACGCTGATTTTCTTTATCCTCAACAAGGTCTGAATACACTCTCACGCAAAATGGCCCGGGGAGCGATCGTTCATTACAGTAAGCGGGTGGTTAAGATTGATACTGCTGGCCAGAAGGTATATTTCTCCGACAATACCAGCCAACAATATGATCGGATTATCTCCACGCTCCCGCTCAACAAAATGATGGAGTTAGCGGCGTTGGAAGTGGAGGGGAAACCTGATCCATATTCTTCCGTACTGGAGCTGAATATCGGCGCCCGGAGGGGGAGCGCCTGCCCGGACCAGCACTGGTTATATATACCGGACAGTGCATCCGGCTTTTTCCGGGTGGGGTTTTACAGCAACGTCGATTCCTCGTTTCTCCCCGCTCAATCCCGGCCGGAAAATAAATCAGTGGGGATCTATGTGGAACGGGCCTATCCCGGCGGAGCAATGCCCGGAGAGGAAGAGATCAACTCCTACCAGGAGGCGGTGGTCAAGGAACTGCAATCCTGGGGCTGGATCCGTGAAGTGGAGGTTATCGACCGCACCTGGATCGATGTGGCCTATACCTGGTCCTGGCCCGGTAACCCCTGGAAGGAGAATGCGCTCAAGGCACTCCGGGAACAGGGAATTATTCAGGTTGGTCGATATGCTCGTTGGGAATTTCACGGACTCGCCGTCTCGATTCGGGACGGCCGTTCTGCCGCTGCGGATTTAAGCGCGATAAACTAAATTTCTGCTTATTGATTTCAATCGGCGAGCCGGATAAAATAGCGACCGAAGGGAGCTAATTTACTGCTTCGGAATTTCAAAAAACCTTATTTGACAAGATAACAGGATTAACAGGATAGTAATATTTTAAATGCACAGAACTGAATCCTGTCAATCCTGTTATCCTGTCTAAATTGTTGAAAGTTGCCCGAGGCGAAGCCGAGGGCTATGTTCTATAATGAAGATTAACCGGGGAGATATAATAGCGATCGGGATTATCATCCTGATCGTCATCGTTTATCATCTTCCCATGATCTTTGGTTGGTTGGGTATCTTCTGGGATGATTTTAATGAGTCCTACCCCCGGATATTTTTCGACGCGAAGTGGATACAGAAGGGAGTAATCCCATTATGGGCTCCGCATACTTTCGCAGGCGGCCGGTTGAATTTTATGCCCTATACGGAAATATGGTACTGGCCCATGTACCCTTTCTTCATCCTGGCGCCGACGGTTACCCCGGATTCGGCGTTCTTTATGCTGGTAAAGCTTCCCCGTCTCCTCCACTGGCTGATCTGCGCGTTGACCGCTTACGGATTGGGTAGAGGAGTGATCAGGCTCTCTCCGGCCGGAGCGACGGTTCTGGCTCTGGTATACGCGTTCGGCACACCGATGGCCAATCTGATTGGTGATCCTCCAAACAACTTCCCGACGGTCTGGATCCCGCTGGCCCTCTGGGGAATAATTTCCTTTGTTCGTGATCGGCGGCGATTGATGGGGATTCTGGGTGCGCTGTCGGTTTGTTTCATTGCCGCCCATAAAGACGCGGTGGACAGTATTTTCGCCCTGACCACTATTGGTGTCTGCCTGTTGTTCCTGGCGGCTATTTCTGTAATCGGCCGGATCCGTTTTCCGGTCCGGAGGCTGTTGTTCTTCGGTCTGTTAATCATGGTTTCCGGTATTTTGCTGGCCGGCCCTCAATGGTCGAGTTTCATCGAATCGTTATCCTTCTACCGGGACTCCCCCCTTGGCGACGTTCTGAAATGGAAGTTGAGGCCGATGAGTATGCCCTGGCGGTACCTTCTCACCCTGGTGGTGCCGGATGCTTTCGGGACAATCACCGGCACCGGTTCCTTTGAGAACTCGTTCGGGGTTATCCCGATTACCGAGGCCTTTCATTTTCGGGCTAATCTCACGGGTGGTTTCTGGCTGATTCTCCTCTGTGTCGCCGGTTCTTTTTCCGGCTTGAGAAGCCGGATAGCTGATAATGCTGATAAAAGACTGAGGTTGTGGTGGTATACGGGGTTGAGTCTTTTTATCTTCTCGATTCTGCTCATAACCGGTTGTTACTCTCCGGTATATGGATTTCTGGTGCGGGTGATTCCTCTCTTCGGACTTCCCTATCCGCTCGCCTGGCGGATCATGGAGCACCTGGGGATCGCGATCCTGGCCGGTGTCTCCGCTCACTGGTTATGGAATTCCTCTTTTACCCTGTCCCGACGCCTGCTGCTGATATACCTGTTGATAGTTATTGCCGCTTTTATTCTCTGCAGCGGTCGCCTTATCCCTTCAGCCGAGGTGGAGGGACCACAGCCGCTGAGTGGCAGCGTCCTGCCCTGGCTAGTCAGGAGCCCCTTCCTTTACCTGCAAGGCGCCCTTGCCGGTATATTACTTTTGGTTGTATTTTCCGGAATGAGGTGGTCACGATTAGTAATGGTGGGAGCCGCTCTTCTGGAAATCATTATTATCGGATTTTGCGCCACATACTTCATCACCTATTATTATATCTACGAAGAAGAGGAACGGGAGGTGTGGTATCAGCGTTTTTGTCTTCCATCGGAATCGCCGTTTTATATGATGACTTCTAACCCTGTGCTTACAAATCTCCCCGCGTTGCCGACCGGTCCGGAGCGGACCACGTTTTATACAAGCCAGATGGATGAGATGGCAACATTACACTGTGGAGACTATCTGCTGGGAAACTCTTGTCGTCCGATGATTCCACGGCTTACCCGTATTCTGAGCAAAATAGCAAAAGGCTGGCCATATGATCTTCATCTGCTTCAGCCTACTGTGCGCTATCTACCCAATATGAGTGTGCGGTATCTAATCTGGAATGAACCAGGAGCAATGCCTCCCGGCCGGGCTGAAGTCGGGCCTTTGACTGGAGGGAATGGATTATATAAATATCGTCTCTTTGAAACTATGCCGCGAGTTTTTTCCCAGGATCGAATTATTTATTGTACTCCGGAAGAAGCAATGAATGAGTTATTAAATGGTGATTTAAAAGAAGGGGCTTTTATTGAAGAATCTGATCGGTTATCGGTATTCAGCACTCGG
>Ga0180436_10004807_pt1 | contig 12049 bp, 10 predicted proteins | sample SS_ome_2_FD_132434 | JGI IMG/M metagenome (GOLD analysis project Ga0180436, IMG submission 132434) | Hypersaline lake sediment archaeal communities from the Salton Sea, California, USA - SS_3_S_2 metaG | ecosystem: Environmental > Aquatic > Non-marine Saline and Alkaline > Hypersaline >...
CCGTTTTCCCGGCCGTCTGCCCCCAGTCTGGCGGGCACTGGCGCTGGTCCAGGCCGCGCTGCTCGGCATCATGGCCGGCGCCGTGCTTGCCCGGGCCGGGCTGGGCGCCGCAGCGCTGGCACCCCTGTTCTGGCCGGCCGTCGTGCTGACGCTGCTGTCCCTCGCCGCCAATGCCGCAAGCCCCTCGCGCCCGGAGCGTCTGCTCTGGACGCCAATTCTGTCGCTCATGGCCGCCGCCGCGCTTGGCGTCGGTCTTTCCTGATCACCGGGGTCGATCCATGAATGTTCTCGTTGCCGGTGCGACCGGCTATCTCGGGCGCTTTCTCTGCGCCGAATACGCGCGGCGCGGGCACCACGTCACCGCATTGGTCCGCGATACGGCGAGGGCGGAGGGTATCGCCGACCTGCTGATCGAAGCCGAGGCGACCCGACCCGAAACGCTCAAGGGGGTCATCGACGGCGTGGATCTCGTCGTCTCGTCGCTTGGCATCACGCGGCAGGCCGACGGCCTCGGCTACCGCGAGGTCGACTATCAGGCGAACCTGAACCTGCTCCGCGAGGCCGAGACTGCGGGCGTGAAGCGCTTTGCCTACGTGCATGTGCTGAACGCCGACGCCATGGCAGACGTGCCGCTTGTCGCGGCCAAGGCCGCCTTCGTTGCGGCGCTTCGGGCGTCCGACATTCCGGCGACGGTGATCGCGCCCACCGGCTATTTCTCGGACATGGGCGAGATCTTCGCGATGGCAAGCCGGGGCCGCGTCTGGCTGTTCGGAGACGGAACGCAGCGCCTCAACCCCATCCACGGCGCCGACCTGGCCGCGGCCATCGCCGACACGACCGATGCCGGGCTGGGCTGGGCCGCGATCGGCGGCCCAGACGTGATGACGCAAGACGAGATCGCCCGCGCTGCGTTTGCCGCTCTCGGAACCGAACCGCGCATCATCCGCCTGCCGGATACCCTGCGCCGCGCCGCGCTCGCCGTGCTGCCGATCCTGCCGCGGCGCGTTGGCGGCCCCGCGCGGTTTTTCCTGACCGCGCTCGGGATGGACATGGTCGCTCCCCGCTTCGGGACCCGGCGCCTTGCCGACCACTTCGCAACCCTCGCCGCCAGGCCGGCCTGCCAACAGAAAGCACCCCGCTCATGACGCTTCGCCAAGCCGGCAGCCTCGCCGCCCTGACCTGCGCGGCGACCTACCTCGTGGGTTTTGCCCTGCTCGTCACCGTGTTCGCCCCGCTGGGTCTTGGCTCGGACAAGATCGACGCCACCGCGGTCGCGGATTTCATCGCGGAGCGTCCGGGCGTCATGATTGCCTGGAACACGCTGATCTACGTGGTGAACGCGTTGGCGCTTGCGGTCCTCGTCGTCGCGCTGCGCCGACAGATCGCAGTCTCGCGGCCCGACGCCGCCGCCCTGACCGGGGCGATCGGTCTGATCTGGGCCACCCTCGTCCTGGGCGCCGGGATGATCGCGAATGTCGCCGTCGAACGAACCCACGCGCTTGCCGCCGACCCCGAGGCCGCAGCCTTTCTGTGGCAGACCCTGCACGCGGTCGAACTGGGCCTTGGCGGCGGCAACGAGATCGCCGGCGGCGCGTGGATCCTGACGGTCAGCCTGGCATCCTATTCAAGCGGAATCTTCGGCCGCCTCACCGCCGGACTTGGCGCGATCGGCGGCGTTGCCGGGCTGGCAACGATCATGCCGCCGCTCGGAGAGATCGCGGGCGCGGTCTTTGGCCTCTGCGCCATCGCCTGGTTCGCCGCCGTCGGAATCGTGCTTCTGCGGGGCGGTGGAATTCGCTCAGGAAATGAGATCGCGGCATGACATCACCCCACGGTCCATGGCCTGGCTCGCGGCCATGTCCAAGGCTCTCGCCAAGCCCGTCGGTCTGCCAGGCGCCGCGGCACCGGACAGGCGTGAAATGACAATCCCTACCGCCGCACGCCTCGCGTCGCTGACAAGACCCTTCACCGCGGCGGCCATCCTGCGCTTGCCGGAGACGGGGCGGTTGAAACCCGCGTCGCCGCGATCGACCCAGATCCGGCACCGACCCGAGAGAGCAGGCTTCTGGTCGAAACCCTCGCCCGCGCCGGGAAGGATCGTCCTTGATTGCGTCGTGATCGGCGGACGGCGCCGCCGCGTCACGCGTTCCGGATGAAGGTCACGATTGGGCCGGCACCGGTCTGACCGAGCGCCCTGCCCAAAGCGGGGCGCGCGCGTCGAACTAGGAACCCAGGAACGCCGCGCGCCGTTCCAGTAACGCGTCGCAGAGATAATCGACAAACAGCCGGACGCGGCGGACACGGCGCAAATCGCCGTGCAACAGCACCCAGGTCGAGCGGCGCTGGTCGAGATCGGTGCCGGGGACCCTTTGCAGATCGGGGAACACCGACGTGACCCAGGTCGCAAGAAACGACAACCCGGCCCCCGCGCGGACAAGGTGCAGGTGCATTTCCGGGTCTGGCACGGAATGGCGCACCCGCGCCTCGGGGAAGGCGGATCGCGCAATCATGGCGGTCAGTTCGGGCACGTCACCATAGCCGATCCAGCTCAGCCCCTGCCCCTTGCGGCCCGCCCCCGGCAGCGCGCAGTCGACATAATCGCGCGAGGCCACCACCCCGATTGACAGCGGAAACAGCTTGCGCCCCACCGCGTCGTCCTCGATCGTGGCGGCATGGCGGATCGAGATATCGGTCTCGTTCCGGGCGATCGAATCGAGCTTGTAGGCAAGGCGCAGCTCGATCTCGATTTCAGGATAGAGCGCGGCGAAATCGGCCAGCACCGGGGCCAGAAGATAATGTGCCGTCATCGGGTCGGCGGACAGGCGGATGCGCCCCGATGCCTCGCGGTCGAGCCCCTGCACCGCGTTGAACCCCTTGAGCAACGCCGTCTCGGCTTCAAGCGCCTGGGGCAGAAGCCGCCGCCCGGCGGCGGTCAGCGTCAGGCCATCCGCACCCCGCCGAAACAGCTGCGTGCCCAGCTGCGCCTCGAGCGCCTCGACCTGGCGGCGCAGGGTGGCGTGGGTGCCGCCCGACTGCTCGGCCGCAGCCCTCAGCGAACCGTTCCGCGCGACGGCCAGAAAGGCCGGAAGCGACTTCCAATCCATGACCACCCGGATCGTTTATGAACCACTACGGACCATCTTAGACACTCTTCGGATCATAAAGAAACCTCTATCCCCTTCGACACACCCAGAGACCACGGAGGTTTCCCATGACAGCGACCCGCAGCGCCTGGCACATTTCGCGCTATGGCGGCCCCGAAACCCTGACGCCCATCACCCTGCCCATGCCTGTGCCCGGTCCGACCGAGGTGCTGATCGGCATACATGCCTCTGCCGTGACCCGGGCGGACGGAATGATGCGCAAGGGCCAGCCCCTGTTCGCGCGCCCCTTCCTTGGCCTGCGGCGCCCGCGCAACGGGTTGTCCGGCACCGGCCTGTCCGGCGAAGTGGTTGCGGTCGGTGCGAAGGTCACCCGGTTTTCGCCGGGCGACATGGTTTTCGGCGAGGCCGGAATGCGGTTCGGCGCCAACGCGAGCCATATCTGCCTTGACGAGGATTGTGTTCTGATGCCGAAGCCCGACAACCTGTCGCACGAGGATGCGGCGGTTCTTTGTGACGGCGTGCTGACCTCCTGGCATTTCCTGCACAATCTCGGCCACGTCCAGAGAGGCGACCGCGTGCTGATCCTGGGCGGGGCCGGCAGCCTGGGCAGTGCCGCGGTGCAGATCGCCGCCGCGATGGGCGCAGAGGTGACGGCCACCTGCAGCACGCGCAACGCTGATCTTGTCGCCTCGCTCGGCGCCGCGCGCGTGATCGACTACGCCACCAAGGACGCCTTGCGTCCCGGGGCCGGCTACGACGTGATTTTCGACACGCTTGGCGTGGCGTCCTTTTCGGCCGCCAGGCCCGCGCTGGCCGACGCGGGACGCTACATGTGTCCGGTCCTGACGCTGGGAAGGCTGCCCGCGATCCTGCTGTCCGGCCTTTTGGGCCGCAAGCGCGCCCTCTTCGCGGCCGCGGGCCTCGAGAAGCCGCAGCGCCTGCGCGCCATGCTGTCCGATATCCTGGCCCAGATCGAACAGGATCGGCTCGCCCCGGTCATGGACCGGATCTATCCCCTGTCCGACCTCGTCGAGGCCCATGCCCATGTCGAGGCCGGCCACAAACGCGGCAATGTCGTCGTCGTCGTCTGATCGAACGCGACGAAGTCGGCGGCGAAAACACCCATTCAATCGGAGATACCACCATGAAAATGAACTATTTCGTCGTCGGAACGAACGACATCCACGCCTCGACCGCCTTTTACGGCGCCCTTTTCGCAGGCGCGGGACTTCAGACCATGTCACCCTCGGACCGCATGACCTACTGGATGGGCGAGGACTTTGCCTTCGCCGTCGCGATCCCCTTCGACGGAAAGCCGGCCACCATCGGAAATGGCACGATGGTCGGCTTTTGCGTCGGCACCAGGCAGGAGGTTGAACGTATGCACCGCCTGGCCCTTGACCTTGGCGGCACCTGCGAGGGAGCGCCCGATCAGCGTGGGCCCAAATTCTCGGCCTATGTAAGGGACCGCGATGGCAACAAGCTGTGCCTGTCCGACTGAGCGTTGCCACGTATTCACCCAAGCCCCGGAGAAAGGCGCGTCTCGATCTTGGCGAACGCGGCGCGGCGTCACCGAAACATTCCTTCATCGCTCGTGCGCCATCATCGAGCGGCTTTCCGACCGTCGAGGTCGGCCCAGGGTGTCAAGCTGTAGACAGCTCCAGCGGAAATTCCCCGCGGTCGCGGTCGTCACCGCATCGGGAACACCATGCTGTCCTTCACGGTGCCGTAGGCGAAACTCGTATCGATCGACCCGATGCCGCCGACGCGATGAAGGCGGGCACGGATGAACCGTTCGTAATCGTCGAGCGACTCCACCACGACGCGCAGCTGATAATCGGTCTGGCCGGTCATGACGTGACATTCCAGCACCTCGTCCATCCGTCCGACCTCTTGTTCGAAGGTCTGAACGGTCTCTGCATCATGCCGCTCCAGCCGGATGCGGACGAAAGCGGTGATCGGCAACCCGTAGGCGCGCGGGTCTACACGGGCCGCGTAGCCGCGAATGACGCCCTGCTTCTCGAGGTTGCGCAGGCGGCGCAGGCATGGCGAGGGCGACAGGTTGACCGCCGCGGCCAGGTCCTGGTTCGACATGCGCCCGTCGCGTTGCAGGGCGCGGATGATCTGGCGGTCTTTCCCGTCCATTCCTGGACCTCATATTGGCATGTTATGCCAATTTGATGCCAGACAGAGGTTCAGAACGCAATTCATGCGGGGCATCGGCGCGATATCCTGCCGCAAACAGGAGATTCCCCATGACCCAGACCAAAGGCTTCGCAACCCGCGCCATTCACCTCGGTTACGACCCGATGGCGCATGGGGGCGCCTTGACGCCGCCGCTGCACCTGACCTCGACCTTCGCCTTCGAAACGGCAGAGGCCGGGGGCGAGATATTCGCCGGCGACCGTCCGGGCCACGTCTATTCGCGCATCTCGAACCCCACGCTCGACCTGCTGGAGGCCCGCGTGGCCGACCTGGAAGGGGCCGAGGCGGGGCTGGCACTGGCCTCGGGCATGGGGGCAATCACCGCCGTGCTGTGGACGCTTCTCGCGCCGGGCGACGAGGTGATCGTCGACAAGACGCTTTACGGCTGCACCTTCGCCTTCATGCATCACGGCCTGAGGAAGTTCGGCATCACAATCACCCATGTCGACATGACCGACCCGGCCAACCTGGCCGCGGCCATGTCCGACCGCACCCGCGTCGTGTATTTCGAGACGCCGGCCAACCCGAACATGCGGCTGGTCGATATCGAGGCCATCGCCGCCATCGCCCATGCGGGCGGCGCACAGGTGGTGGTCGACAACACCTATGCCACCCCTTACCTGACCCGGCCCATCGCGCTGGGGGCCGATCTGGTCGTGCATTCGGCCACCAAGTACCTGGGCGGCCATGGCGACCTGGTGGCCGGAATCGTGGTCGGACGGGCCGATGCGGTCACCGAGATCCGCCTCGTCGGCATGAAGGACATGACCGGGGCGGTGATGGCCCCCTTCAACGCCATGCTGATCCTGCGCGGGCTGAAGACCCTTGCCCTCAGGATGGACCGCCATTGTGCCAGCGCGCAGAAGGTGGCCGCGTGGCTTGAGGATCATCCCGAGGTCGCAATGGTGCATTATCCGGGCCTCGAAAGCTTCGGCCAGCACGCGCTGGCCCGCCGCCAGATGGCGCAGCCGGGCGCGATGATCGCCTTCGAACTGAAGGGCGGCCTGCCGGCCGGGCAACGCATGATGAACGGGCTGCGGATGATCGCGCGGGCGGTGTCGCTGGGCGACGCGGAAACGCTGATCCAGCATCCCGCCTCGATGACCCATTCCACCTACACGCCCGAGGAACGCGCCGCGCATGGTATCGGTGACGGTCTTGTCCGGTTGTCCGTCGGCCTTGAGGATGTCTCGGATATCATCGACGATCTCGACATGGCCCTGGCGCAGGCAAACCTGCGCCGCAGTGCCTGAGGCAGTGCCACCAGGGGACAAGACCATGGATTTTCTGATCGGCATCGGGCCGAACCTGCGCAAATCGGCCTATTTCGAGGCGACGTTGCGCGCGGGCGTGCGCAGCTTTTCCGTCTACAATCACATGCTGATCCCGGCGCATTACGGCGATCCCGACGCGGAATACGACCGCCTTGTGTCCGGCGTTGCGATGTGGGACGTCGCGGCGCAGCGGCAGGTCGAGCTGGTTGGCCCGGATGCAGCGCGGCTGGTGCAATACCTGACGCCCCGCGACCTTACCAAGACCCGGATCGGCCAGGGGCGCTATGTGCCGCTCTGCGATCATGACGGCTGGATGATCAACGACCCGGTGCTGCTGAAGCTTGCCGAGGATCGCTATTGGTTGTCGGTCGCCGACAGCGACGTGCATCTTTGGGCGGCTGCCATCGCCCGTGAAAAGGGCTGGAATGTCGCGGTGCGCGAGCCTGACATCTCGCCGCTGGCAATCCAGGGGCCGCGGGCCGAGGACGTGACCGTTGCACTGTTCGGCGCACAGGTGCGGGACATGCGCTATTTCGGGTTCGTCGAAACGGAGTTGCGCGGTATCCCGCTGGTGCTGGCGCGCTCGGGCTGGTCCAAGCAGGGCGGGTTTGAACTCTACCTGCAGGACGGTGCGCGCGGGTCCGAACTGTGGGACATCGTCGCTGCCGCCGGTACGCCCTTCGGCATCGGCCCGGGGGCGCCCAACGACACCGAGCGGCTGGAAAGCGGGCTGGTTTCCTACGGTGCCGACATGCGCTGGCAGACCCACCGCGCCACGCCTTTCGAGATGGGGCTGGGCGGGCTGGTGGATCTTGCCGCCGGCCATGATTTCGTCGGCCGCGCAGCGCTGACACACCTGGCCGCCCAGCCACCTGCGCGGCGGCGCGTGGGTCTGCGGCTCGACGGTCGGCCCGTTCCGCCGGGCCATGCAGTCCCGCTGGCGCAGGGGGGCGAAACCGTGGGCCATGTCAGCGAATTCGCCTGGTCGCGCCGGGTCGGTGACACCATCGGCGTCGGCCTTGTCCGGGCCGATCTTGCCGACAGCACGGACCTTTTCGAGGTTGTTCTGGCCAACGGGACGGCACCGGCGCGCCTTGCCACGCTCCCTTTCGTGAATGCCTGATCGAGGGGCCGAGAAAAACATGACCGACGACGCCCGCCACCTGAAGACCGTCGAACAGCGCCTTTTGTGGCTGTCGCACTGGATGATCCACCATGCCAACCACATCCGGCCCAAGGTGGACGGGATCAAGGTGGGCGGGCATCAGGCGTCATCGGCCTCGATGGTGTCGATCATGACCGCGCTCTACTTCTCGGCGCTGCGGCCAGAGGACCGGGTGGCGGTGAAACCCCATGCCTCGCCGGTGTTCCACGCGATGCAATACCTGATGGGCAACCTCGACCGCGCGCGGATGGAGGCGTTTCGCGGCTTGGGCGGGGTGCAAAGCTATCCCAGCCGCACCAAGGACGTGGATGACGTGGATTTTTCCACCGGGTCGGTCGGACTTGGGGTGGCGATCACCGGCTTCGCCGCGCTGGTGCAGGATTACATCGCGGCGAAGGACTGGGGCGCGGACCTCCCGCTCGGCCGCATGGTGGCGCTGGTGGGCGATGCGGAACTGGACGAGGGCAACGTCTACGAGGCGCTGCAGGAGGGCTGGAAGAACGACCTGCGCAATTGCTGGTGGATCGTCGACTACAACCGCCAGTCGCTGGACGGGATCGTGCGCGAGGGTCTGTTCGAACGGGTCGAGAAGATCTTCGACGCCTTCGGCTGGGACGTGGTGCGGATCAAATACGGTGCATTGCAGCGGGCCGCCTTCGAGGAACCGGGCGGCGCGGCGCTGCGCGACTGGATCGATGCCTGCCCCAACGCGGAGTATTCCGCCCTGACCTATATGGGCGGCGCGGTCTGGCGCCAGCGGCTGATGGACGATCTGGGCGACCAGGGCGACGTCACCGCGCTGATCGACCGGCGCAGCGACGCGGAGCTGGCCGCGCTGATGGAAAATCTCGGCGGCAACTGCGTCGAGACGCTGGCCGAAACCTTCGCCAGCGTCGATCACGACCGGCCGACCTGTTTCCTCGCCTACACGATCAAGGGCTGGGGCACGCCCATCGCCGGGCACAAGGACAATCACGGCGGGCTGATGACCAGGGCCCAGATGGCCGAATGGCAGCGCCACATGGGCGTGGCCGAGGGGCAGGAATGGGAGCCCTTCGCAGGCGTCGCCGATGTCGATGCCCTGCGCGCATTCCTCGGCAGGGTTCCGTTCTTCGCCAGGGGAACGCGGCGCCACGCTGACGCCCGCCTGCCCGCGCCCGCGATCCAGGTCGCGACCGATCGCGAAATCTCGACCCAGGCCGCCTTCGGCAAGATCCTCGACGACCTGGCAAAGGGCGACAGCGCGCTGGCGGACCGGATCGTGACCACCTCGCCCGACGTGACCGGCACCACCTCGCTCGGGCCGTGGGTGAACCGGCGCAAGCTGTTCGCCCGCAAGGCGCAAAAGGACGCCTTCATCGAACATCGCATCCCCTCCACCGCGAAATGGGAGTTCACGCCCGAAGGACAGCATATCGAACTGGGCATCGCCGAGATGAACCTGTTCCTTCTCCTGGGCGCCGCGGGCCTGTCGCACAGCCTGTTCGGCAAGCGGCTGATCCCCATCGGCACGGTCTACGACCCCTTCGTGCATCGTGGCCTCGATGCGCTGAACTACGCCTGTTACCAGGATGCGCGGTTTCTCATCGCGGGCACGCCATCGGGCGTGACGCTGGCACCCGAAGGCGGCGCGCACCAGTCGATCGGGACGCCGCTGACCGGCATGGCGCAGGACGGGCTGGCCAGCTTCGAACCGGCCTTCGCCGACGAGCTGGCCGTGATCATGCAATGGGCCTTCGACTACCTGCAGCGCGACGGCGAGGGCGACCCGGACGAACGCACCTGGCTTCGGGACGAGACCGGCGGCTCGGTCTATCTGCGGCTGACCACGAAACCGCTGGAGCAGCCCGGCAAGCGGCATGACGACGCCTTCCGTCAGGGCGCCATCGACGGCGCCTACTGGCTGCGCCCGCCGGGGCCGAATTGCGAGGTGGTGATCGCCTACCAGGGTGCCGTGGCCGACGAGGCCATCGCGGCCGCCGGCATGATCGGGGGCGCCCGGCGTGACGTGGGCGTTCTGGCCGTGACCTCGGCCGACCGGCTGAACGCGGGATGGACCGCGGCGCAGCGCGAACGCGCCCGCGGCAACCCGGCCGCCATCAGCCATGTCGAACGCCTGCTGAGCCCGCTGCCCAGGCATTGCAGCCTGGTCACCGTGCTGGATGGCCACCCCGCCACGCTGGGCTGGCTCGGCTCGGTGGCCGGGCACCGGCTGATCGCCCACGGGGTCGAACATTTCGGGCAGACCGGAACCATCGGCGACCTTTACCGGCATTTCCGCATCGACCGCGATGCGCTGGTCCGGTCGGTGGACTGGCTGACACGCGGTGCGCCATGTCGCTAAGCCATCCGGCTGACCGGGTGCGGTGCGGTTTTTTCGCGCGAGGCGCCGTGACCTGAATGCAGGGCCGCCTTGGCCAGGATGCGATGCCGCGTCGGACCTTTGTGCAAATGGCTCCCGCGGGCCGCATTGCACCGCCCGAGGCACCCGCGGGCTGGTTGCAGGGCCGAACAGGAAGCCGGTTGTCCCGTCCGCCGCGCGCCCGGTGGCACCCCGAGCTTGGCGGCTTGCCGGGAGCACCGTAGAATGTGCTTCATGGGGTACATCACGTCGCTTTTCGCGCGCAAGGTGGTCGCCGCGGCGGGCGGCGGGATCGATGCGGATGCGATGCTGGCCAGTGTCGGCATCGCCCCCGAAGACCCTTGGGATACCCGGCAGATGATCCCGGCCGGGCGCTACTACGACATGCTCGAACGGATCGCCCGGCAGACAGACGTGACCGACCTGCCGGTGCGCACGGGCGCCTCCATGCGGCTTGACGAATACGGCGCGCTCGGGCTTGCCTTCAAGGCGGCGACGACACTCGGCGCATCCTATGCGCGCGTGGAACGCTACGCGCGTCTTTGGACCAGCGTCGTCGAATACGAATTGCGGCCGGCGGCTGGCGGCACGCTTTTCATCCTGCATCGGGAAGGCGAACGGCGCCTCGGGATGCGGCTGTCGAACGAAATGACGCTTGCCAGCGCCGTATCGATCGCAAGGCAGGTTTGCCCGGTGCCGCTCGCGCCCATTGAGGTGCTGATCCGGCATCCCGCCCCGCGCAGGATCGACGCGCACGAGAAATGGTTCGGCTGCCCGGTGCGCTTCGGCGCCGAACTCGACGCGATCCGCTATGCCGACGAAACGCTGGGCCGGCCCAACATCCTGGGGGACGAAGGCATCTCGCACTACCTTGTCACGCATCTCGACGCCGAACTGTCCGAGATCACCCGGGCACCCGAGCTTGTCACGCAGGCGAAAGCGGCAATCGCCCAGGCCCTCAGCGAAGGAGCGCCGAAGATGGTCGAGATCGCCCGCAGCCTCGGGCTCAGCGGCCGGTCCTTTCACAGGCGCCTCTCCGAGCACGGAATGAACTTTCAGAGCCTTACCGAGGAAACCCGCCGCGACCTCGCCGAGGGGTTGTTGCGGGATGACAGCCATTCCCTGGCCGAAATCGCCTTCCTCACGGGCTTCTCCGAGCAAAGCGCCTTTACCCGCGCGTTCAAGCGCTGGGTCGGCAAGACGCCTGCGTCCTACCGCAAGGAATTGGTCCACCGCTGACGGACGCAGTGGCGGCGACGGTCAAAACGCTGGCCTCGCCGGTCAATACCGCGCAGCATCCCCGCGCCTATCCCTTGGCTACCGATACCCAAGCCAGGGAGACACCCCATGAAAGACCAGGAAATTCTCGTCATCGGCGCAACCGGCAAGACCGGCCGCCGCGTCGCCAGCCGCCTCGAGGCGCGCGGCCTGCCCGTGCGCCGCGGCTCGCGCAGCTCGGCCACGCCCTTCGACTGGGAGGCGCCGGAGACTTGGGGGCCGGCCCTGCGCGGAACCCGTGCGGCCTATGTCACCTACTTTCCCGATCTCGCCTTTCCCGGAGCCGTGGAAAAGCTCGAGTCGCTCTGCGAGACGGCCCGCGACATGGACGTCGAGCACCTCGTGCTGCTCTCCGGCCGCGGCGAACACCACGCGCGGCTGGGCGAAGAGGTGGTGCGCAATTCCGGCGTCGACTTCACCATCGTCCGGGCCGCCTGGTTCGCGCAGAACTTCTCCGAAGGCTACCTGCGCGATCCGGTCCTGGCCGGCGTCCTTCCGATGCCCGGCGGCGATGTCGCCGAGCCCATCATCGACATCGACGACATTGCCGATGTCGCCGTCGCGGCGCTGACCGAAAAGGGCCACACGGGCGAACTCTACGAGGTGACAGGTCCGCGGCTGATGACCTTTGCAGACATGGCGGCTGAACTCTCGCGGGCGA
>Ga0180436_10004810_pt1 | contig 12046 bp, 5 predicted proteins | sample SS_ome_2_FD_132434 | JGI IMG/M metagenome (GOLD analysis project Ga0180436, IMG submission 132434) | Hypersaline lake sediment archaeal communities from the Salton Sea, California, USA - SS_3_S_2 metaG | ecosystem: Environmental > Aquatic > Non-marine Saline and Alkaline > Hypersaline > Sediment...
AAAGCGCATCCGCACTAGCTGGCTGTGGGTGGCAATCATAATGTTAGGAGCGGGCCAGGCACTGGCCTGGTTACGCATCGGGCAGCTCGAAGCAGCCCTGGCCGTGGCAGAAAACTCACTGGTCACTGCACATGCAAACATTCAATCCCTGCAAAACATGCTTACTGACTATATTGTGCAAATAGAACTGCTGCGGGAGCTGCTCCCCTGAACGATCTTCCTGGCGTAAATTTAAAATAAAATCCGACATAAATTGTTTGACTTCACAATTCCTGTCAGGGTATACTTTATTTGAAGGGTGGAAGAGCCAGGATCTTATCTGATCCAGGGATTTTTTATGTGTCTTGGCCATTAGGTATGAATCTTGCAAAGAAATGCTCAGAATACAACTCGTTAATGAAATTCACCACTGGGCATTGTAGAGGAACCATGCATACAGCCTCCTGCGAAGGAAAGAATTCATGATCTCCGTCGTTTCGGCACCGGCACTTATTGTATCCGGGATAGCCTTCTTTCTGGGTTTATATTTCCTGCTTATCTATTTCGGGCGTATATCACGACCCGAGAACTTGATGATGGCGCTGACCTCTCTCTCAGTCAGCGTCTATGCTGCGTTTTGCGTTGGGTTATACAATGCTACTTCCATTTCTCAAGGCATATACTGGCAGCGGCTGCAATACACCGTTACCCCTCTTCTGGTCATCTTCCTGCTGTGGTTTGTTGTTTTCTACACCAAACCGCGCTCCAAGATCCTGCCTATTCTCCTGACACCGCTGCATATCGCCGCTTTTGCATTTTACATCCTCGACCGCAGTGATCTCTCCCTCATCATCGACCAGCCATTGGTCAAGAGTATCCTGCTGCCTTTCAATTTCACAGTCACTTATTATGAAGCCACGCCCGGAATAGTGCTCAGTCTCCTTCTGGTCTCCGGCCTGTTGGTCATGTTCTATGCCCTGGGATTGGTGATCCGCTATATTTCCAAAGGGCACAAGGACGGCTGGCGTCTTCTGATTGGTTTACTGCTGGTATTAGCCGCACTGCTGAACGATTCGGCTGTCAGTTCCGGCTATTATCTTTTCCCTTATATGGTCGAATATGCCTACCTGTTCATGGCCATGTTATTTGCATCGTCGATCATCAAAGCCATTGCCAAAGCATCCAAAATGCGTGATGCGCTGGAGAAACGCAATCGGGAACTGGTGTCTGTCAAACGCTCCTTTGAAAACCAGGTAACCCGGCGTACCCGCGCCATTCTGGAAGAGAAACAATATTACCAGGCTCTGGTAGATACCAGTCCTCTCGCCATTGCCATTCTGGATCAAGAGGATCTGATCCGCGAGGTGAACCCCGCTTTTGAAGCATTGTTTGGCTATACTAACGCTGAAACGCAAGGCAAACACCTGGAAGAATTAATCCTGCCGCCTGAAGACAAGCGGGATGAGAAAAACATATTCAGCCGTGCCCGCAAGGGTGAAACGATCCATATTTTTGGCCAGCGCACGGCAAAAGACGGGCACGTGGTGGACGTAGAGGCTTTCTGTGTACCGGTGAAAGAAGAAACCGGCGTTGCAGGAATGCTGGTCATGTATAACGATCTCACTGAAAGCAAACGCATACGCTCAGCATTGCAAGTATCAGAAGACAAGTACACCAAAGCATTTTTCACCTCACCGGATGCAATTGCCATCACCCGCATTGCCGACACAAAGATCATGGAATTCAATGATCTCTTCCTTTCCATGACTGGCTACAGCAAAGAAGAAGTCCAAAACAGCACCCTGGACAATCTCGATATATGGCCTGAGCCCTCACAATGGCAAGCCCTGTTGAAGACAGTGAAGCAGGAAGGAAAGGCGCACAATTTTGAGGCACAACTCTGCCGCAAAGAGGGCGACAGATTTGATGTGCTCATCTCGGCCCGCGAACTGGAAATAGACCAGCAGGCATGTATACTTGCTATCATTCATGATATTTCTAACCGCAAGGTAATGATGCATGCCCTGCAGGAATCAGAAGAACGAATGCGTGTATTGATGCAGCAGGTGCCGACAGGTATTGTTCAGGTAGACATGGCCGGCAATGTGACAGAAGCCAATCCAACGGCATTGTCCATTCTGGGGATCACAAACGACCCCGCAAATGGAAAAGTCAACATGATGCAGCTGCCCGGTGTGATCAAGTCTCAACTTGACCTGCCGCTGCGTGCAGCATTGGAAGAAAACACCCCCCAGACAGCCAAAGCATGGTTCAAATCTTCCACCGGGAAGAATTTCTACCTGCATTTACAGATAGTACCCCAGTTCAACGCAAAACGCGTTCAGATCGGTGCAATTGTGCTGCTGGACGATATGACGGAATACAGGAGAAGTGGAGAAACCATTGCAGCCCAGGCGGCCCAATTCCGCAGCCTGTTCGAAGACTCCCCCACTTCCCTTTGGGAAGAAGATTTTTCTGACGTGAAGAAATTTGTGGATGAACTACGTCAATCGGGCGTGACAGATTTCCGGAAATATTTCGAAGAGCACCCTGAAGCTGCCGCACATTGTCTAAAAACCATCAAAGTTGTGAATGTCAACCAGGCCACGTTGGAAATGTCCGGCGCTGCCAATAAAGAAGAAGTATTCAATAATCTGCCAACCCTCCTGCAATCCAGTGGTTTGGCTGCTTTTCAGGAAGAACTCATCGCCCTGACGGAAGGCGCACTGCGCTTTGAAACAGAAAGTGACCAGCATAATCTGAACGGCGAAACCATCCACACAGCCTGGCGGCTGCATGTTGCACCCGGATACGAAGAAACCTGGGGCAAGGTGTTTGTCTCCGTGATCGACATCTCAGAACGCAAAAAGATGGAAGACAGGCTTCGCCAGGCCAAGGAAGTGGCTGAACTGGCAACGCGGGCCAAATCGCAGTTTCTGGCGAACATGAGTCATGAGATCCGCACGCCACTGAACGCCATCATCGGCATGGTAAATCTGCTGCGCGACACCAAATTGAGCACAGAGCAGGTCGACTTTGTGGAAACCATCCGCACCAGCGGCGACTCCCTGCTCACCGTGATCAACGATATCCTTGACTTCTCCAAAATTGAAGCCGGTCGTATGGAAATGGAAACCGAACCCTTCAATATCCGCAACTGTGTGGAAGAATCCCTGGACATTGTTGCCTCCAAAGGCCAACACAAGCCTATTGATCTGATCTACAACATCAACGACGATGTTCCCAGCACCATCCTGGGAGATGTGGTGCGTTTACGGCAGGTATTGGTAAATCTGTTGAGCAATGCCCTCAAATTCACAGAAGAAGGCGAAGTCTTTGTTTCAGTAGAAAGCAAGGAGATCTCTCGCTACAAACATCAGATCCATTTTTCCGTGCAGGATACGGGCATTGGCATCGCGGAAGACCGCCTGAATCGGTTGTTCAAATCCTTCTCCCAGGTTGACAGCTCAACCACGCGCAAATACGGCGGCACCGGGCTGGGATTGGCAATCAGCAGCCGCCTGGTGGAAATGATGGGCGGCCGCATCTGGGTCGAAAGTAAGCTTGGAAAAGGCTCCACCTTCCACTTCACGATTGGCGCAACGGTGGCGCACGTACGTCCATCTTCTCGCCCATCATTGGATGAAACCGTCTTTAAGGACAAGCGCGCCCTGATCGTTGATGATAATGCCACCAACCGCTTTGTGCTTTCAAAGCAGTTGCAATCCTGGGGATTGATTACCATCGACTCGGATTCCGGCGAGGCAGCCCTCTCAATACTGAAAAAAGACCAGAACATTGACGTCATTGTGCTCGACATGCAAATGCCAGGCATGGATGGGATAGAACTGGCTGAAGAGATCCGCAAAATGCCGGCCCTGCGGGAAACGCCCATTATCCTGCTCACTTCCCTGAACTTCTATCAGAATGCACGCTCGCAGGATAAACTGTTTGCCTATCTCACCAAACCCGTCAAATCAGCACAATTACACAACACATTGCTTGATTTGATGAGTCCACACCCCGATCAGAAAACCCTCAAGCCGATCACCATCTCTGAAACCATTGACTCTCATTTTGCTGAGCAATATCCCTTGCGCCTGCTGGCAGCAGAAGATAATCAGGTGAACCAAAAAGTGCTGCTCTATATCCTGGAGCGTTTGGGATATGAAGCCGATATCGTGGAAAACGGTTGCGAAGTGTTGGAAGCACTGAAAGAAAAAGAATATGATGTGATCTTAATGGACATCCAGATGCCTGAAATGGACGGTCTGGAAGCCACGCGGCAGATCCGCGCCGCGGAAACAGACCATACCGACCTGCGCATCATCGCCATGACGGCCTATGCCTTCCAGGAAGATGCTGAGAAGTGTATCCAGGCAGGCATGGACGATTACATCAGCAAGCCCATCCAGATCGAAGCCCTCATGTCAGCCCTCAGCCAGCGTCCTTATGTCTCTGTGCCGGACCAACGACAGGAACCGCAAATAACGAAGACGGGCAGCCTGATCCCCAAGACAGGCAGCCTGGTGCTGGAAACGGCAAAAGTCCAGGAATTGATGGAACGCTATGGTTCCGGTGCAAACCGCCTGATCGAGGTCTTTCTCACTACTGCGCCGGTACAGATCGATGAAATGCGCACCTCAATCCGTGACGGCAATCTATCCTCCCTGATGCGCATTGCCCACGCGCTCAAATCCAGCAGCGCCATCTTTGGCGCGCATTTGATGACCGCGCTTTGCCGGCGCATTGAGATGAAAGCTGTTGCGGGTCAGATGAGCACACTGACCGATATCGACCAGGTGATGGCAGAATTCCTGAATGTCAAACAGGTGTTGGAACAATAGACAAATATTGATCGTGATCACAACCAGGGACAGAAACACAACCTGTCCCTGGTTGTGTTTTTAAGCCCCATCCCTTATGCTACAATATGACTAAATCATCTTTCTAATGTATTTGTCAGGGTAAACTATGGCAGCAATCGCAAAAGTTCGTCCATCTCCCATTGCAGGCATCTGGTATTCATCAAACGCCAAAACACTGGCGAACCAGATCGATGCTTTCCTGCTGGAAGCAGCCGGCGACATAGACCCGCTGAATGGCGAACCGGTGGGCGTCATCGCGCCCCATGCCGGTTACCGCTACTCCGGGCGCACGGCGGGATATGCCTTCGCCACCGTGATAGGACGCTCCTACGATCTGGTGATCGTTGTTTCGCCGCTGCATGGCTACCACCCGGCGGAGATCCTCACCAGCGGGCACCGATATTACGCCACGCCGCTGGGGGAAATCGCTGTAGATCAGCAAGCCCTCCAAACCCTGGAAACCAGTTACAAGGATGCCACAGGGCTGGAACTGGCAAAGCTGACCAATGACGGGGAACATTCCCTCGAGATTGAACTCCCCTTCCTGCAGCGGGCGCTCAAAGGACGCTTTATGCTGCTGCCCGTCATGGTACGCAGTTTTTTACCGCATGTGCTTTTGGGCCTGGGTAAAAGTTTGGCGCAGGTGGCAAAAGGCCGCAGCGCCCTGCTGGTAGCAAGCACAGATCTCTCCCATTTCTACCCCGAAAAGACTGCCAAATCCCTTGACGCTGTCATGTTGGGACAAATGGAAGCCTTCTCACCGGACGGCGTGTTGGAAGCAGAACAGCGCGGCACGGGCTTTGCCTGTGGGGCTGGTGCAGTAGCCGCGGTGCTGTGGGCCGCTGAATTCCTGGGTGCAAACAAAGTCAATCTGATGCACTACAGCACGTCCGCAGCGGAAACCGGTGACCGGCGTTCAGTGGTGGGATATGGCGCGGCGGCGGTGATAAAACAGGCATGAATCCCGGTCGAATTGCTTTATTTTTCCTTCTGATTGCATTTAATGGCTTTTTCGTTGGCATGGAACTGGCCGTGGTCAGCTCGCGGCGCAGCCGTCTGGAAGATAATACAGACGGGTTTGGCCTCCTGGGGCTGCGCCTGCTGCAAGCTTGGCTGGAAGACCCCCTCGCACGCAGCCGCATGCTGGCCGTCTCCCAGATGGGTATGGTGCTCAGCACCCTCACCCTGGGCGTACTGGGCGTGGATACCATTACCAACTGGCTACTCCCACTGCTGGAACAAATTCCCCTGACTGGCAACTGGATTTTTCTGGCGCAAATATGGCCAACGCTGTCCATCATCACCGCCTTGCTGGTGGTCACCGGGGCGTATGTGGTGCTCGCACAACAATTGCCCGGCGCTGTCGTGCTCAAAGACCCTGAACGGTTTGCCATCTCTGGTTCAGGAATAATCCAGGTGTTTGGTGTCCTGCTCGGTGGTTTCCATGCCGTGCTGGATTGGCTGACTCACATCCTCCTGGTCATCTCAGGCCTGCCCACAGATGCCTCACATCGTTTTGCATACTCCCTAGACGAGATCCGCGAGATGGTTACCGGGCCAGAAACAGAAGGCGTGATCGAAGAACCGGAACGCGAAATGCTGGAAGCCGTGCTGGACTTCAGCGAGCTGGTCGTGCGCCAGGTGAGCACCCCGCGCACCGAGATCATCGCCGTACCGGAAGACACCAACATCGAAGAGGCCCTGCGCCTCTCGGTTGAACACGCCATCACCAAACTGCCCGTCTATCAGGATGACCTGGATGAGATCACCGGCGTGGTGCACCTGCGCGATCTGGTGCTGGCTGTACAGGAAGAGCGCACGGGCGCCCACGTGCTCCAGGAGATTTCGCGCGAGCCATTCTTCGTGCCCGATTCGCTCTCCGTGCGCAACCTGCTACGCCAGTTCCGCGACAAGCGCGTGCACATCGCCATCGTAATGGACGAATTCGGTGGCACATCCGGCCTGATCACCCTCGAAGACCTGATGGAAGAGATCGTCGGGGACGTCAAAGGCACCTTCGACGAAGGCAGCTCGGAGATCGAGAAGCAGTCCGACGGCTCCTACCTGCTGGACGGCCTCCTGCTCATCGAAGATGTCAACGACCATTTTGAACTAACCCTCGACGACCCCAACTATGACACCATTGCCGGCTATGTAATGGGCCGCCTGGACCGCATCCCGCAGTCTGGAGACATGGTGGAAGACCGTGAACTAGGCATCACCCTGCGCGTGGAAGCCATGGACGGCAAACGCATCGAGCGCATCGCGCTCAAACGGTTGGCCTCATGACCTATATCCGCGCAGCCGTCAACCAGCGCGGCGTGCAGGACGTGTTTGACTACCACCTGCCCGAGGAAATGGAAGGCCGCGTCTCGCCGGGCATGCTGGTGGTAGTGCCCTTTGGCACACGCCGCGTGCAGGCCGTTGTGCTGGAACTAACTGAGACCACCTCACTATCCCAGACAAAGCCCGTAGAAACCATCCTCGACCCGCAGCCCGTGGTCACAGCGGCACAGATCGCCCTGGCGCAGGAATTGGCCCATGAAACGCTTGCCCCGCTCTCCGCCTGCGTGGAGATCATGCTCCCGCCGGGCGTCAAAAAACAGGCCGACACCCTCTATCATTTGCTGCCCCCCAAAGACGCTGAAAACCAGCGTCCACTGAGCGACTTCCAGCAGCGCATTGTCACCCTGCTGGAAAAACGCGGCGACCTGCGCGGACGCCAATTGGCGAGGGCTTTTCCCCACCAGAACTGGAAATCCGCCGTAGGCGCGCTCATGCGCCGCGGACGCCTACAGGCCAAACCCGTGCTGGCCGCGCCCACCGCGCGCGCCAAGATGGTCCGCACGGCGCAGTTGGCTGTTCCACCGGAAGAAGCTCTGGCGCAAATGGACGACCTTGGCCGCGGCAATGCTGGCGAACGACGTGCAGCCATGCTGCGCTTCCTCATCGATGAAAAGATCACCGTGAACGTCTCCTGGGTCTACGCGGCCAGCGACGGTAATTTGCAGGACCTGCGCCGCCTGGAAGAGAAAGGCCTCGTCGCACTCGGCGAGACCGAGGAGATCCGCGATCCGACGGAGAAGATCATCTGGCAGCCCACCGAGCCACCCACACTGACCACCGAACAGCGCACCGTGTGGGAGCAGGTCAACGCCCGGCTGGACCAGGCCGCCCAGGGAGAAAAGGTACCGCCCGTGCTGCTGCACGGCGTAACCGGCTCCGGCAAAACCGAGATCTACATGCGTGCCGCGGACGAGATTATCGCTCGGGGCAAACAAGCTCTCATCCTCGTGCCGGAGATCTCGCTCACCCCGCAAACTGTGCGCCGCTTCCTATCGCGCTTCCCCGGCCAGGTCGGTGTGATCCACTCGCGACTCTCACCGGGCGAACGCTACGACACCTGGCGGCGTGCCCGCGCCGGTGACCTGTCCCTCATCGTCGGGCCGCGCTCAGCCCTCTTCACCCCGCTGCCGGACGTCGGCTTGGTCGTGATCGACGAGTTCCACGACGGTTCCTATTACCAGCGTGATGGGGTGCTCAGCTACCACACGGTAAGCGCCGCCTTGCTTTATGCCAAACACACCGGTGCGCTCACCATCCTCGGCTCCGCCACACCGGACGTGGCAACCCTGCACTGCGCCGAGCGCGAGCACTGGGACCTACTGCGCATGCCCGTGCGCATCCTGGCGCACACCAGAGCCGTAGCAAGCCAGATGCAGGCCCTGGGCATGGACGCCCCCACCCTGACTGCCGAAGGTGAGACGGCCGTACTGCCCCTGCCCCCCGTGGACGTGGTCGACATGCGCCAGGAGCTGAAAGCGGGCAACCTGTCCATTTTCAGCCGCAACCTGGTTGATTCTCTGCGCAGCGTACTGGCGAAGAACCAGCAGGCGATCCTCTTCCTCAACCGCCGCGGCAGCGACACCTACGTCTTCTGCCGCGACTGTGGCTATGCCCTCAAATGCCCGCGCTGTGACATGCCCCTCGTGCACCACCGCTCCACCGGCGGCCTGAGCTGCCACACCTGCGGCTACAAGCGCCAAATGCCCAGAACCTGCCCGCAGTGCGGCTCAAAACGCATCAAGGGCTTTGGTACCGGCACAGAGAAGGTGGAAGCCGAAGTGGTCAAGCTCTTTCCCCAGGCGCGTGTGGTGCGCTGGGACGCCGAGACCGCCCGCCAGAAGGGCGCACATGACATGATCCTCTCGCACTTCCTCAATCACCGCGCGGACATCCTCGTCGGTACGCAGATGATCGCCAAAGGCCTCGATCTGCCCCTGGTCACCCTGGTAGGCGTCATTCTGGCGGACGTGGGCCTCAACTTCCCCGACTTCCGCGCCAGTGAGCGCAGCTTCCAGTTACTCACCCAGGTAGCCGGACGCGCAGGGCGCAGCCCGCTGGGCGGCAAGGCCATCCTGCAGACCTTCCAGCCCGGCCATTACGTCATCCAGACCGCGGCGGGGCATGACTTCACCAAATTCTATGAACGCGAACTGGCCTACAGGCGCGAGCTGGGTTACCCGCCCTTTGCGCGCCTTGTGCGCCTGGAGTACCGCCACCGCCAGCTCGACCAAGCTGAGGCCGCCGCGCGGCACATGGCAGGGCAGCTCCAGGGCTGGATCGCCCAGCAGGAACGCCGCGCCACCAGCCTCATAGGTCCCGTGCCGTGCTTCTTCAGCCGCGTGCGCGGCGAATACCGTTGGCAGATCATCGTCCGCGGTCCCGACCCGGCGGGGCTATTAGGCGGCAAAGACCTGCGTGATTGGCGGGTCGAAGTCGATCCGGTGAGTTTGCTGTAAAAGACCCCCCCTTCCGCTACGCATTCCCCCATTTTTCTGTCGAAAATCAGGGAAGCATATGGTGAATTTGGTCGCGGGCGGGAATTCAAAACAAATATAATTCGCATAAGTAGGGGCGATCAACGTCTAATGCTTTGTTGGATTGCAAATCGCCCCTACACACATTTGATATATAATCACAACAAAGACCAAAATCAAAACCACACACCCCAACAAAAAAGCCTCCTGCATCTCAGCGGGAGGCTTACGTTATTCAATTCACCTTACGGCAGTACATACCACGGATTGATGAAACCCCCGTTGTAGCGCACCTCGAAATGCAAGTGAGGTCCGGTGGAATTACCGGTGCTGCCGGCGTTGCCGATCAACTGGCCGCGGGAAACCGTCTGACCGCAGTATGCCAATGTATTGTTCAAGTGAGCATACAGGGTTTGGTACCCATTGCCGTGATCGATCATGATCATGATGCCGTAACCGCCGCCGATAGAACCAGAGTACACCACCACACCGCTGTCAGCGGCATAGATGGGCGCGGTCAGGGCCGTCGCCACGTCAATGCCCAGATGGCCGGACCAGTAATCATTCCCCGAGAGGAAATGGTTGTCCGCAGGCCACACAAAGGCACCCGTACCTAGTGCGGTGGCATTCACCGTGCAGGCGCCAGGGCCAGCGATGGTCTGGGATGCGCCGGAGTTGGCCGCCCAGATGGTGGGCACCAGCCACTGGCGGAACTCGCGGTGGCCGCCGGGGATCATCACATAGCTTTCCGGCTCGATCACCGGGTTGGTCAGGTCAAGCTTGTTGCCAGGGAAGTTAAGGATATCCTGCGGGTCAGCTTCAAATTCAGCGGCCACGGATTCGATCGTGTCGCCTTCCTGCCACTGGTAATAGACCCCGTCTGTGGGCGGGATGACAAGTTCCATGCCAAGCGAGATCATGTCGGGGTTGTCGTTCAACTGACTGTAGTTAGCCCACAACACTGTCTCGGGGGTGATATTGTATTTGTTGGCAATACCAAAGATCGCATCCCCAGTGTCTACCGTATATTCAACAACGTCGGTGCGCATACGGTTGGGGATAATGGTGTGCGTATCAATTTCCCTGGTGATGGCGTCCACCTGCTGGTCAACGTCAAAATAGGGAAGGGGAGCCGTTTCTGGCGCTTCTTCGATTACCATAGTAGGCATGGCAGTCGGGGTCGCCGCGGGGGCTATAGCTTCAACGATGGTCGTGCGGGTTACCAATAAGAAGGTCATTAAGGCCATCATGGCGATGGCGGCTCCCCAAGCTACGATCGGGACCCACTTGTTCTCGCGGGGCCCCTGGGGAGTTGCATTCATAATTACATATCCTCCGTCAATTCTTCCAGGAATACCATATTCGATTTAGCTCTCTTAAGCCGCTGTAGAATAGCTTCAGTAGCAACTGCGGTATCCATGCCAGCGCCGTTGGGCTGCTGGGAAATCATTTGAATGTACATGCGGCGCATAAGCCATACACGCTGCAAAATATCCGGACCAAGCAACAAATCTTCGCGCCGGGTAGAGGAACGTTCCATATCGATGGCGGGGAAGATGCGGCGTTCCTGCAAACGGCGGGAAAGATGCAGTTCCATATTGCCGGTGCCCTTGAACTCTTCGAAGACCACATCATCCAGGCGTGAGCCCGTGTCCACCAGGGCGGTAGCGATAATCGTCAGGGATCCGCCTTCTTCCAGGTTGCGGGCGGCGCCAAAGAAGCGCTTGGGCGGGTAAAGGGCCGAGGGGTCCATACCACCGGACAGGGTACGTCCGGAGGGATTTACCACCAGGTTGTAGGCGCGTGCCAGGCGGGTGAGCGAGTCCATCAGGATGACAACATCGCGGCCCACTTCAACCAAACGCTTGGCGCGTTCCAGGGTGATCTCGGCGGCGCGTACGTGAGCAGAAACCGGTTCATCAAAGGTGGAAGCAACCACTTCAGCGTCCACCGAGCGATCCATGTCGGTAACTTCCTCAGGGCGTTCGCCGATCAATGAAATGATCATGTGTACTTCAGGATTTTTCGCAGCAATCGCATTGGCAACATCCTTGAGGATGGTTGTCTTACCGGCCTTGGGCGGTGAAACGATCATACCGCGCTGGCCGCGTCCGATCGGAGCGATCAGGTTGATCACACGCGTGGAAAGGATCCTGGGGTCTGATTCCAGGTCAAAGCGCTTGTCAGGAAAAATAGGGGTAAGCTGTTCAAATTTGGGACGCCGGCGAGCCTCTTCGGACGATACACAGTTGATCGATTCAACCTTTACAAGACCGTAATGACGTTCAGTGTCACGCGGGGGACGCACATGTCCAATGACCATATCGCCGTTGCGCAGCGCATGCCGTCGCAGTTGTGCCTGGGAGACATAGACATCTT
>Ga0180436_10004811_pt1 | contig 12045 bp, 10 predicted proteins | sample SS_ome_2_FD_132434 | JGI IMG/M metagenome (GOLD analysis project Ga0180436, IMG submission 132434) | Hypersaline lake sediment archaeal communities from the Salton Sea, California, USA - SS_3_S_2 metaG | ecosystem: Environmental > Aquatic > Non-marine Saline and Alkaline > Hypersaline >...
CAGACGTTGGCGCCTTCAAGGGCGGTGCCGACAGCGGCGGTGCCCATCGCGATGTCGCCCGACATCACCTTGGCGCCGACGACGTGGTAGAGAAGGACGTTGGTCAGGTCGCCCTTGGCGTCGGGCTGGAGCAGGCCTTCCACGGTGCCCTCCGGCAAGGCGGCAAAGGCGTCGTCGGTCGGAGCGAAGACGGTAAACGGCCCGTCGCCGGAGAGGGTTTCGACCAGCTCGGCGGCGGTCACGGCGGCGACGAGGGTTTCGAAGCGGTCGTCGCCGGCGGCGATGTCGACAATGGTCTTGCCGCCGTGGCTGCCGGCGATCGCGGCAGTGCCGGCAACGGCGACGGCGGCCGCGGCGAGAGTGGTCTTGATGTTCAGCATCTGGTGTCCTCCAAAGGGGTTCGCGTGTCTGATGCGAGCACTACGAGCCCCCCGTGACCGGGGGATCACCATCCTGACGCGAGCGTGAGGAGACGTGATCGAACGGTTATTTGCCGGGTGCCGCGCGCAGTTCCTCAAGCAGCGCGATCTCGGCTTCGACAACCCGGCGCGCGAGCCGCTGCGAGGCGGAGGCGGCATGGCCCGGGTCGTCCGGCCAGCTCTCGAGTTGCCGCCGTCGCGCCGCAATCAGCTTGTCGAGCGCCTCCTTCGGCACCGCGGCCCCGCCATCGAGGCTCATCGTGAACGCGATGAGCGGGACCGTCGCGGGCAGCGGCTCACTGCCGAACCGCGCGATCATCCCGTCGAGCGCCGCGCGGCCAGCCCCGGTCAGGCTGAGCACGGTGCGGTCGGGGTAGCTGCCGCCCGGTTCGGGGTGTTCCTCGACCCAGCCGCGCGCGCCGAAGCGATCGAGGATCGCGTAGACCGCGGGGCGCGACAGCCCGAGCGCGGCGAGCGGGCCAGACGAGACCGCCTTGGCGATCTCGTAGCCATGCGCCGGGTGCGCCGCCAGCAGGCTGAGCACCGCGACCTCGCGCGCCCGGGCGAGGCTCATCCCGGCAGCCGTCCGGCCTGCGGGGTGAGGTCGTACATCTCGAAGGTTTCGATGATCTCGGCCATCTCGTCCTCGTCGCCGTGGTTCGCCTTGCCCGCGTCCGTCGCGAGGTAGTCATAGACCACCGCCTTGTCGCGGCATGTGGTCCAGACAACCACGGTGTTTCGCTCGCGGTCAACCGAGACCTGCCAGGCGATCACGCCATCCACCGCAGCGTCGAGCGCCTCCGGCGGCGCGCAGGTGATGCGGATGAGGTCGTCGAGCTTGCCAGGCTTGGCGGTGGATTTCGACATGAAGGTGTATTCGGGCGTCATTTCCGGCTCCTTGGTTACTAATGATTAGTAAATAGTGACTATAAGTCTTGAATCAACCCCCCGCCGTCGCGCGGCCGCTCTTGCCGGGGGCTGGCGGCTCGGCTAGGGAGTTTTCGATCCGCAACCCTGTTCGTGAGGCTCCGATGCGCCTGTCCCGCTACTTTCTGCCCGTCCTGAAGGAAACGCCCGCCGAGGCGCAGATCGCCTCGCACCGGCTGATGCTGCGCGCGGGGATGATCAAGCAGCAGGCGGCGGGGATCTATTCGTGGCTGCCGATGGGCTTCAAGGTTCTGCGCCGGATCGAGCAGATCGTGCACGAGGAGCAGATCCGCGCGGGTCATATCCCGATGCTGATGCCGACGCTGCAGCCCGCCGACCTGTGGCGCGAGAGCGGGCGCTACGACGACTACGGCGAGGAAATGCTGCGCATCAGCGACCGGCACGGCCGGGACATCCTTTACGGCCCCACCAACGAGGAGATGATCACCGACATCTTCCGCGCCCACGTGGGCTCCTACAAGGATCTGCCGCTGACGCTCTACCATATCCAGTGGAAGTTCCGCGACGAGATCCGCCCGCGCTTCGGGGTGATGCGCGGCCGCGAGTTCTTCATGAAGGACGGCTACAACTTCGATCTCGACTACGACAGCGCCATGCACGCCTACAACCGCCACATGGTGAGCTACCTGCGCACCTACGAGCGCATGGGCCTGCAGGCGATCCCGATGCGGGCGGATTCGGGGCCGATCGGCGGCGACGACACCCACGAGTTCCTCGTGCTGGCCGACACCGGCGAGTCGGAAGTGTTCTACGATGCCGCGATCACCGATCTGAAGCTCGGCGACCGGGCGATCGATTACGACGACTGGGACGAGGTCGCCGGCATCTGCAAGGAATGGACCGCGCCTTATGCCCGTACCGACGAGACCCACGACGCCGCTCTGTTCGACGCGATCCCCGCAGACCGGCGCAAGACCTCGCGCGGCATCGAGGTCGGCCAGATCTTCTATTTCGGCACCAAGTATTCCGAGCCGATGGGTGCGACGGTGCAGGACAGCGACGGCAACAAGGTCGCCGTCCACATGGGCTCGCACGGCATCGGCGTGAGCCGGCTCGTGGGCGCGATCATCGAAGCGAGCCACGACGAGAACGGCATCATCTGGCCCGAGGGTGTCACGCCCTTCCACGCCGGTATCGTCAACCTGCGCCAGGGCGACGCGGGCACCGACGCGGCCTGCGAAGATCTCTACAAGGCGCTCACCGCCGCCGGGCTCGAGCCGCTCTACGATGACCGCGAGGAACGCGCCGGGGCGAAGTTCGCGACGATGGACCTGATCGGCCTGCCCTGGCGGATCACCGTCGGGCCGCGCGGGCTGAAGACCGGGGTGGTCGAACTCACCTCGCGCCGCAGCGGCGAGAGCGAGGAACTGACCCCCGAGCTTGCGGTTGCGCGGCTCAAGGAGATCTACGCACCGCACGTGTAAACATGACCCGGGTTGCAGTTTTCCCGCCTAACAATGGTCCAAAGAGCCGTATTTCTCGCTCTGGCTTGGCTGAATCCGATAATCGCGCTCGGCGGTCCATCGCCGGCAGCGGGCCGGTTGCTTGACCGGAGTGCCCCGACAGACCACACTCCACCGCGACCCGGCAGCAAGACCGGCACGGCAGAAAAGGGCAGCTCATGCGTATCCTCGCACTGGCAGGTGGCTTCGCGGGCGCGGTGGCGCTGTCGCAGTTTCCGGAGTTCTCGCAGCAATACGTCCAGCGCCTCTCGGGCGCGGTGGACGAGTTGCGCGCGGTGACCATCGCCTTCGACACCACCGCCCGCGTGGCGGGTCTCACGCGTGAGGAGGCGTTCGACAAGATGGAGGGGTCGGAGTTCCAGATCCGTCTCCGCGATGACATGCGCAGCCGGATCTACCGCTACGAACGGCTCAACGCCGACTACCAGGCGCTCGCCGCCGCGGCGCCGCTGGAACGCCTCGCCCGGGCCTACCGCATCCGCGATGCTGAACTGGTGCAACGCACCTGGGACGACTACCAGCCCGCCGTGCCCGTCACCTCCGAGGGCCTGGTCTCGGCCGGGATCGGCTTCGCCGCCGGCTGGGGGCTCGTGACCCTGCTGCTCGGGCTTGCGCTCCGGCCGCTGCGCCGCCTGGCGTGAGAGCGCGCGGCGCCGCCGCCGCCGTCCTGCGCCCGGCGTCGTGGCAATCCCCCCGCCCGACCCCCTTCCGGGCTCCTGAAGGTGCGGCGCCGGTTCCTGCCGAGGCTGCGGTGACCCTCGCCGGCGCCGTGTTGCCGATCTGCTGGCGCGCGTGCGGTGGAGGGCTTATGTATCCGGAAAACAAGGAGCTGCAGCCGTGGGATTGGGTGACATCGCCGATGGGATCGTCCGGCAAGTCGAAGCCGTCGGCGACGGGGTGCACGAAGCGTTGTTCGAACCCGTCGTGCGCCTTGGCGTGACCGGGCTCAGCCGCGCCGGCAAGACCGTCTTCATCACCTCGCTGGTCGCCAACCTGATGGACCGCGGGCGCATGCCGCAGTTCATGCCCGCCGCCGAGGGCCGCATCCTGTCGGCCTTCCTGCAACCGCAACCCGACGACACCGTGCCCCGGTTCGACTACGAGACACACCTTGCCGCGATGACCGGCCCCGAAGCGCACTGGCCCGAAAGCACGCGCGCCGTGTCGGAATTGCGGCTCAGCTTCCGGGTGCGCCCCGGCGGGCTCCTGTCGGGCCTCCGCAGCCCGCGCACGGTGCATCTCGATATCGTCGACTACCCCGGCGAATGGCTGCTCGATCTCGAACTGCTCGACAAATCCTACGCCGAGTGGTCGGCCGAGACCCTAGAGCGGATCACGCCGCGCGCGATGGCGGCCGAGTTCCTTTCGCAGGCCGACCGCGCCGAGGGCGATGCAAGGCTCGACGAGACGGTGGCCAAGGGCCTCGCCATTGCCTTCACCGGCTATCTGCAGGCCGCCCGCGCGGCCGGGTTCTCCGATTGCACGCCCGGCCGCTTCCTGCTGCCGGGCGAGATGGAGGGCAGCCCGGTGCTCACCTTCGCGCCGCTGCCGAAACCGGCGACCACGCCGCGCCGCAGCCTCTGGCGCGAGATGGAACGGCGGTTCGACGCCTACAAGGCGCAGGTGGTCAAACCCTTCTTCCGCGAGCACTTCGCCAAGATCGACCGGCAGGTCGTGCTGGTCGACGTGCTCGGCGCGATCAACGCGGGCCCCGCCGCGCTCGAGGATCTGCGCCGGGCGATGGCCGATATCCTCTCGGCCTTCCGCCCGGGCCGCAATGCCTTCCTCACCCAGCTGTTCCTTGGCCGGCGGGTCGAGAAGATCCTGTTTGCGGCCACCAAGGCGGATCATCTGCACCATTCGCAGCACGCCAAGCTTACCGAGATCATGGCGACCCTGATGCGCGATGCCCGTGACCGCGCGGCCTTCGCCGGGGCGGATACCGGGGCAATGTCGATCGCGGCGCTCCGGGCCACCACCGAAGACACGCTCGACCACGAGGGCCGCAGCCTCGACGTGGTGCGCGGCACGCTGATCGACAGCGGCAAGTCCGCCGCGCTTTACCCCGGCAAGTTGCCTGACGACCCGATGCAACTCATCGGCCCGGCCCGGGAGGGCGCCGAGCGCTGGCTCGATGCCGACTACCGGGTGATGCGGTTCGCGCCGTCCGGTGCCCCCTCCAGGGCCGGCGAGGGCCCGCCGCATATCCGGCTCGACCGGGCCGCCGATTTCCTGATCGGGGACCGGCTATGAACATTTTGCTCCAAAGGTTGCGGCCCGCCGCCCGGCCGATCCTCGACAAGGCCCGGCCGACCGACGCCGAGGCCATCGGGCTGATCCTGTCCGAGTGGATCGACGAAACCCCGTGGATGCCGCGCATCCACAAGCGCGAAGACGAACAGCGCTTCGCCGTGGATCTCGTCGCCAAGGGCTGGGTCACCGTGGCACGGCGCTGCGGCCGGGTGGCCGGTTTTCTCGCTCGTGACGGCGACGACATCATCGCGCTCTACGTCGCCAGCCATGCCCGCGGGCAGGGGGTCGGCTCCGCGCTGCTGAACCGGGCCAAGCGCAAATCGCGCCGGCTCAGCCTGTGGACCTTCCAGTTCAACGAACCGGCCCGCGCCTTCTACGAGGGCCACGGGTTTCGCGAGGTCGAGCGCAGCGGCGGCGCGCGCAACGACGAGAAGCTGCCCGACATCCGTTACGAATGGGAGAAGCCGAGATGACCGAGCGCAAGGACGGCCCCGTTCTGATCGAGCTCGACGCGCCAACGCGCGAAACTCCGGCCACGGCGCCCCCCGTGCCCGAGCCGGACCCGGTGTTGCCGGAACCGGCGGCGATGCAGATCGCCGCGCGCATCGCGGCGCGCAAACCCTCGCGCCTGGCGCGCTGGTTCTGGTCGCTGGCGCTGGCGCTCGTGGGCTTTGTTGCCTCCGTGGCGGCGTGGGACTTCGTTACCGGGCTGCTTGATCGCAACCCGGTTCTGGGCCTGATCGCGACGGCGCTGCTGGCGGCCTTCCTGCTGGTTCTCCTGGTGATCGCCCTGCGTGAACTGGCCGCGTTCGCCCGGCTGCGGCGGGTCGATTCGATTCACGCCGAGGCCGAGGCGGCAATGGCGCATGACGATCTCGAAGAAGCCCGCGGCGTGCTGCGCCACCTCAAGCGGCTCTACACCGGGCGCGACGAGATGCGCTGGGGGCTGTCGCGTCTCGAGGAGCGCGAAGGCGAGATCTTCGATGCCGACGGGCTGATCGGGCTGGCCGAGGCCGAGCTTCTCACCGTGCTCGACGCCACGGCGCGGCGCGAGATCGAGGCGGCAGCGCGGCAGGTGGCGACCGTCACCGCCATCGTGCCGCTGGCGCTGGCCGATGTTTTTACCGCGCTCACCGCCAACATCCGGATGATCCGCCGCATTGCCGAGGTCTATGGCGGGCGGGCCGGGGCGCTCGGGGCCTGGCGGCTCACCCGGGCGGTGATGACCCATCTCGTCGCCACCGGCGCCGTGGCCGTGGGCGACGACCTGATCGGCACGCTCGCCGGAGGCTCGGTGCTCTCCAAGCTCTCGCGCCGTTTCGGCGAAGGCGTGGTGAACGGCGCGCTCACCGCCCGTGTCGGCGTGGCGGCGATGGAAGTCTGCCGCCCGCTGCCGTTCTCGGTCAAGAAACGCCCCTCGGTCGCCGCGATCGTCCAGCGTGCGCTCACCGGGTTGTTTGACAGGGGCAAACCCGCGACCCAGAGTTGAGGCATGGCAGAGAACAATCCAACACGGGTGCTGGTGCTCGGGGCCTATGGGCTGATCGGCGCCCATGTCGCGCGCCGGCTGGCCGCGCGCGGGCATGACGTGGTGCCGCTCGGGCGCGACCGGGCGGCGGCGCGACGGGTGCTGCCCGGCTACCCCTGGGTGATCCGCGACATGCGCAGCCTGACCCGCCCGGAAGCCTGGATGAACCTCGCCAAGAGCGTCGACGTGGTGGTGAACTGCGCCGGTACGCTGCAGGCCGGCGGGGTCGACGACCCCGAGGCCGTGCATCTCCACGCCATCGGCGCCTTGGCGGCGGCCTGCGAAAAGGCGGGAACCGGGCTGGTGCAGATCTCCGCGGTCGGCGCCGCGCCCGATGCCGAGCTTGATTTCTTTCGCACCAAGGCCGAGGGCGACGCGCTGATCCGTGCCACCCGGGCCGACTGGTGGATCTTCCGGCCCGGCCTGGTGATCGCGCCTTCGTCCTACGGCGGGACGACGCTCATTCGCACCCTCGCCGCCGTGCCTTTCGTGCAGCCTATCGCCCTGCCCACGGCCCCGGTTCAGACCGTGTCGGTCGACGATGTGGCGCGTGCGGTCGTGCGCGCCGTCGAGCGGGAAACCCCGCCCGGCACCGAGGCCGACCTGGTCGAGCGCGAGGTGCGCCCCTTCGTCGACATCGTCGCCGCCACGCGGCGCTGGCTCGGGTTCCGGCCGGCGCGGCTGACCGTCGGCGTCCCGTTCGCGCTGGTGCGACTTGTGGGCCGGGTGGCGGACCTGTTTGGCCGCCTCGGCTGGCGCTCGCCGCTGCGCACCACCGCGCTCAAGGCGATCTCTTCCGGCGTGCGCGGCAATGCGGACGACACCCGCAAGGCGCTCGGCCGCGACGCGCTGCCGATGGAGATGACCCTGTCGCAGTTTCCCGCCGGGGTCGAAGAGCGGCTGTTCGCCCGCGTCCAGCTCATTGCCCCGTTCCTGCTGGTGGCTTTGGCGCTCAGCTGGATCTGGCGCGGCATGGCGGGTCTCACGGCGCTGGACGCAAACGTCGCGCGGCTGCTCGCCGCCGGCGTGCCCGAGTTCACCGCCCGGCTGGTCGTGGCCGGGCTCTCGACCCTGTCGATCGCGCTCGGGCTTTCCGTTTTCCTGCGCAGATGGGCGGTTCGGGCGCTCGAGGTGATGGTGTTCGTCACCCTGTTCTACGCCGCCGCGCTCACGCTGCTTGCGCCCGGCATGTGGGCCGACCCGTTCGGCGCCGGGGCCAACCTGCTTGTCGTCATCGCCGCCGCGCTCGCCACGCGGGCGATGCTCGACAGCCGGTAGCGCGCGATGCTCTGGATCGATCTCCTGCGGTGGCTGCACCTGATCGGCGCGGCGGTGCTGTTCGGCACCGGCGCCGGCATCGCTTTTTTCATGGTCATGGCCGTGCGCACGCGCCGGCCCGCGGTCATCGCCCATGTCGCTGGCACCGTGGTGCTCGCCGACATGCTGTTCACCGCCACTGCCGTGATCGCCCAGCCCGTCACCGGCATCGCGCTTGCGCTCCAGCTCGGCTGGCCGCTCACCGAGGGCTGGATCCTGCTCGCGCTGGCGCTCTACGTCGTCACCGGGGCGTTCTGGTTACCGGTGGTCTGGATCCAGGCCCGCCTGCGCGACATCGCCCGTGATTGCGCGGCACGGGATCTGCCGCTGCCCGCGCGCTTCGACCGGCTCTACCGCGTCTGGTTCGCCTTCGGCTTCCCCGCCTTCTTCGCGGTGCTGGGCATCCTGTGGCTGATGCTGACCCGCCCGCCGGTCACGCTGCCCTGGCCGTGAGACACTGGACCGTGACGGCGTTTTCGGCCACGTTTGACGCCACTCCGCGGACCGCGCGGGACAGCTGGGAGACCGCTCATGGAAGGGCTTGCCGTGCTCCTCGGGCTCATCGCCCTGGCGATCCCCGTGCTGCTGATCGTGCTTCTGGTCTGGGTGACGGGCCTCGCCAAGCGGCTGCGCGCCCTCGAAGACCGCCTTGCGGCGCTGCAGGCCCGGCCCGAGGCGGCGCCGCTCCCGCCTGGGAAACGCGAAGCGCCGCCGGCTCCGCCGGAGCCGGTTGACACCACCGTCGCCGGGCCGGCGGAGGACGCCGGGCCGTCGACGGCCGGTGTGAAGGAACCGGCGGCCCGCCCCGCCGCGTCCGAACCCCCGCGCCAGAGCGCCTTTCGCCCGCCCAAGGCCATCGTCATGCGCGCCGAAAACGCCCGCGCTCTGGCCGACTGGTTCAAGGCCAACTGGATCTACGCCGTCTCGGCCGTGTCGCTCGCTTTCGCGGGGCTTTTCTTCGTGCAATACGGCATCGAAACCGGGCTGTTGCAGCCGCCCGCCCGTGTCGCCGCCGCCCTCGTTTTCGGGGCCGCGCTGGTGATTGCCGGCGAGGTGATCCGGCGCCGCTGGGGCGACCGGGAGGACGCGGCGACCGCCTTAATCCCCTCGGTCTTTTCCGGCGCCGGGATCGTGACCCTGTTCGGCGCGGTGCTGGCGGCGCTGCATCTCTACGCCCTGATCGGCCCGGCCACCGCCCTCGCCGGGCTGATCGCCGTTGCCGGTCTCGCGGTCGTGCTCGGCTGGTACACCGGCCCGCTGCTCGCCGCCATCGGCCTTCTCGGCAGCACCGCCGCGCCGTTCCTCGTCGGCGGCGAGAGCGACACGCCCTGGCTGTTCTACGGCTATTTCGGACTCGTCGTCGCGGTGGGCCTCGCCATCGACGCCGGCCGGCACTGGGCCTGGGTCTCGGTGCTGACGCTGGCCGCGATCTACCCGGCGGGCGCGCTGCTCTACCTGGGCGCGGGCTACCCTGAAGCCTTCTCGGCGCTGCTGGTCTGGGTGGTGCTCGCCAGCATGGCGATCCCGCTTTTCACCCTGGCCCCGGCACATGGCGGCGCGGCCACGATCGAGAGCTTTTTCAGGGGCCGCCCGCGCGGCTGGCCCGCCTTTCCGACCCGGCTGGTCGCGGCCAGCGTTGCCGCCTCGGTCGCGGGCCTTGTGTGGGTCGGACTCGACGCCGGGGGATGGATCCCGACCGGCGAAGACAACGCCGTGCGGCTCGACACCCTGCCGGTCTGGCTGGTCTTCGCGGCGCTCGGCGTCGTTTTCCTCGCGCTTGTCTTCTGGGCCGATACGGCGGAAGCCCTCGAAGACCTCGCCGCGCTGCCCGCCGCCGCGATCGTCGCCCTGCCGGTGCTGCTCGCGATCTACGAGCGCCCGTTCCACGAGGCGTTCGTGACCTTGCGCGTCGCCCCTGAGGGCACACCGATCCCGCCAACCATCTACCTGCTCGTTGCCGTGGCCGGCGCGGTGGCCCTTCTGGCCGCATGGCGCAGCTGGCGCGGGGCGCGCTGGCCGGTGGCCTGGGGGGCAGGCGCCGCGCTGGTGCCGCCCGCGATGATCGCGGGGCTCGAGATCACCTGGCAGCCGGCCGCCGTGCTCGGAGCCTACCCCTGGGCGCTCACGGCGAACCTCGTCGCCGCGGCCATGACGGCGCTGGCGCTCATCTTCGCCCGGCGCGACGGTGACACGCGCCCGCGCGTCGCCGGCTTCGCCCTCGCCGCCCTCGCGCTCATCGCCTTTGCGCTTGCGCTCATTCTCACGGAAACCGCGCTGACGCTTTCCCTTGCGGTCACGACGGCCGCTGCCGCTGCGCTCGACCGCCGGTTCACCCTGCGCCCACTCGCCGCGGCGGTGCAAATTGGCGCGGTCATCGTCGGCTGGCGGCTGGTGTTCGATCCCGGCATCGACTGGGCAATTGACGCGCCGATCCAGGAGATCGCGCTGGCCTTCGGCGGCACCATCGCCGCACTCGGCGGCACCCTTTGGCTCCTTCACCCGCTTGGACGCCCGATGGCGAAAGCGGTGGTCGAAAGCGCCGCCTGGTCGCTCGCCGCCGTTTTCGCGTCGATCCTCCTGTTCCGTGGCATCGAAGCGGTCGCGCCGATGCAGGGCGAGCCAACGCATTGGTATCTGGGCCTGCTTGCCGTGATCTGGTTCAGCACCGCCGCCGCACAGCTGTGGCGGGCCGGGGCAGGGGGTGCGCTGCGGTCGGTCCGCTTCGGCCTGGCCGGCCTGTTCGCTGTGATCGGCTTTGTCATGCTCGGCGTCGGCGCCACCCTGTTCAACCCCGCCCTCGAGGGAACATCCGATAACCTCGTGCGCGGCCTGATCGGGATCAACACCCTGATCCCGGCCTACCTCTTGCCGGCGCTGCTGCTCACCGGCGTCGCCTGGCGCTTCGGCATCCTGCGCCGCCCGCTTCGCCTGGGCCTGGCCGCCACTGCCGGACTGCTCTCCACCCTGTGGCTGTTTCTCGCGATCCGCCACGCCTGGCGCGGCGATGCGATGTCGGACCCCGGCTTCACCGACCCGGAACTCTACACCTACACCATCGCGCTGCTGGTGATCGGCGGCGGGCTGCTCTGGCAGGCCATCGCCCGGCGTTCCGCGCTCCTGCGGATGATCGCGATGGGGGTGATCGCCCTTACCGTCGCCAAGGTGTTCCTCGTCGACATGTCGGGCCTCGTGGGCCTGTTGCGGGTGTTCTCCTTCCTCGCGCTCGGGCTTGCCCTCGCGGGCCTCGCCTTCCTCAATCGCTGGGCGGCGGGGCATATCGAGGAAGACGGCAACGAGGAACGGGCTTAGGCTTTACCCCGCGCGTGGCGGTCGATATACCGCCCCCATGATGCCACGCCACGCGATCATCATTCGAATTACCTACCCGGCGCTCTGAGCACGAGCCGCCGGGCCAAGGCGTATGGACCTCGCGCCGCCCCTCTCATACAAAGCCCGAGACTGATTTCGAAGGACACAGGACATGTGCGCCGACACGCCTGACTACAAAGACACGCTCAACCTGCCGAAAACCGATTTCCCGATGCGCGCGGGGCTGCCGAAGCGCGAGCCCGGCTGGCTCGAACGCTGGGAGAAGATCGGCGTCTACGACCGGTTGCGCGAGAAGGAGGGCCGGCCGGTTTTCATCCTGCACGACGGCCCGCCCTACGCCAACGGCCATCTCCACATCGGTCATGCGCTGAACAAGATCCTGAAGGATTTCATCGTCCGCTCTCAGCAGATGATGGGCAAGGATTCGCGCTACGTGCCGGGGTGGGACTGCCACGGACTGCCGATCGAATGGAAGATCGAGGAGCAGTATCGCGCCAAGGGCAAGGACAAGGACGAGGTCGACGTGGTGGCGTTCCGGCAGGAATGCCGCAAGTTCGCCGAGGGCTGGATCGACATCCAGCGCGAGGAGTTCAAACGCCTCGGCGTGACCGGCAACTGGCCCGACCCCTACCTGACGATGGACTACCACGCCGAGGCGGTGATCGCCGAGGAGTTCATGAAGTTCGTCATGAACGGCACCCTTTACCAGGGCTCAAAGCCGGTGATGTGGTCGCCGGTGGAAAAGACCGCGCTGGCCGAGGCCGAGGTGGAATACCACGACCACAAG
>Ga0180436_10004812_pt1 | contig 12043 bp, 17 predicted proteins | sample SS_ome_2_FD_132434 | JGI IMG/M metagenome (GOLD analysis project Ga0180436, IMG submission 132434) | Hypersaline lake sediment archaeal communities from the Salton Sea, California, USA - SS_3_S_2 metaG | ecosystem: Environmental > Aquatic > Non-marine Saline and Alkaline > Hypersaline >...
AATCCCTCCCTCTCCGCCAAACGACAAAGCCGCCTTCGGGCGGTTTTGTTGTTTGTGGTGGGAGGGTGAGAAGCCTCGACAGGGTTCGACAAGGCGCGCAGCGCCGCAGGACGGGAGAGCGACGCGTAAAGAAGCCCCCTTGCCTCCATTGAAGCTTTCGTCGTGGGTTGTTAAGCGATGCACACCCTTCTGCAGCGACTTAGCTGTCTGGAATAGGTCAGAACCGTGTGGCTGCAAGGGACTGCGGAGATTCATTCGTGCAGGCTATTACACACCGTCCGCCACCAGAGACCTTCCCTAGCCAGAAGTCGATATCCTTCCCCAGGAACTCGTCCCATGGCATGTAGTGTGATCCATCGCAGGAAAAAGTCAGGCAGACGAAGCCATTGAAGATATTCAACATGCCAGAGCGCAGTTAAATCGCTTCATCCATGTACCGCAGACCAAGAAAGTACTGGAAGACCTTCTTGACGCTGTTTACCGGTATCGTCGCCGCCTCAGGATAAGTCCGATGCGGGTAGACAAGGCACAGGCCATTATTGATCAAGTCGTCGATACCGTGGACGCGGAAATTGAACGGGTCGTCCACTGTTCAGATCGTGGCACGCGAACTGTAAAAGTGCAGCTTGGTGTGGAACACGCGGTTCACAGCGATCAGTTCTTCAAGCACCGGCCAGCACGATGTCAATATTTTCGTCCAACGGGCTCATCACGCGTTCCTGGTTAAACAGCCCTGACCGTATGCCCGAGTCGCCCTTCAGCTGCATCCATTGCCCCGGCTGCCGATACGATGCCTGGATCACTGGCAATTCGCGGAGGTCAAAGTCTGCCGCAAGAAATCCCCTAATCGCCCCGTCTTCTCCTAAAGTGGCCTGGACCTTAGTCAGCGAAGGGCGCCTTGAATTACAACTGATGTAGGCTTGAGACAGCGAAAAGACCTGGCCCACGCGGGCTGCTGCGAGGTAGAGGCGCTCAGAGCGGTCTCGCCCCCGATGGTTAACGAGAAGCCCCTGTCTCGAGGCGTTCGAGCTGATCTGCTGAAACCGATCGTCGAGCAGGTAGAGATACCGGCAATAAGGGATCTCCAGAAGGCCCACCATCAGCCGCTGCTCTAGGGCTTCGCGTTCATGCCACAGACCACCACAGTCTTCGGCGATACGAGTCAACGGCGCTCGGAGACACTGGCCCAAGAGGCTGCGTTGTCGTTCGATATTTTGTTGTAGATTCGTATCCGCTGTTTGCTTCTCCCATCAACGGGGGTCTGCCCAGTCAATAAGCAATCGCTACGTCTGCGATCCTGCAGTAGCAACGGATCCTCAGACTTATGGATTACACTCATCGCAATGGGCCGGATCTGCCCAAGTGCCCGACGCAACAGGCAAACAGATGTGATGGGCACATTTGATGCACCCATGGATTGCTTCCTTCGTCTCCCATGTTGGTGCCGCGCAAGCGGCGCAAGGCAGCCCCCCTTTACGCTCTATTTCCCCGAAGCCGGGCGCGCCGCACTCAGGGCAGCAGGACAGGAGGCGACTCGCGAGGTCTTCGGTCGCGTTTGCTATGCGGGCCATGCGACCCGGATTGGCGAAGGCTCGCCCATCGGTCTCAATGTAGGCAGCGCCATCGTCGGCAACGCGGCGCGCCCAGGCAAACGCCGATTCCAGTGATGACCAGGATGCAATGGCTTTTCGAATGCGCGGATCATCCGCAGCATGCGGCCGAACGATCAGGTGCTGTAATGGAAACCCTTGGTCGCGCGCGAAGATCTCGACTTCGGCCCAGTTATCCGCGACGAGGTGAGCGAATGTCGCCGGCCCCTGGTCGATGCCCACGATCTCGATCTCCCGCTCGGCGTCGACCAGGATGACGAGTTCCTGGTTCCAGGGCAAAATCCCGAAATTGGGGTCGGCCCCGAATGCCCCTTCGCTGCCCACACCGATCGGCGCCCCGCTCCCTTCAATTGCAAGACGGGCTTTTCGGGCAGCCGCCTCGCGCTGGGTCATCAGTCTCGGGATTTCCCGCGTGAAGGTCCCCAGTTGGTCAGTGTCGTAGCCGCTGTCGACGAGTAATTCCGCGCCCACCGTCTCGGCAAAGATTGGGGCCATGACGCGCTCTTTGGCGTGTTGGCTGAGCAAAGTGAACTGTCGCCCGACGTAACATGACGCTGTCGCGGCGCTTCCATGGCCGCCGGTTTCACGTCAGCGCACCGATTTCGCTTTGCGGACATTGGCTCGTTATCAGCGCCCGACCGCTTCCGGTGTCGCGGCTGGAACCCTTTGTCTGTCTGCCGGGAAAGATCCCCATCGCTCGCCTCCTCAATCCTCTTCGTTGGCGGCAGGCCGCAGGTCGGTCCCGCCTTGTGTGATCGTTGAAATAAAGGCTACCGATGAAGGCCAGAAAACAAAAATGAAAGAGATTACCGGTGGATATGACAAAAACGTAATGGCTTTACTGCACAACGACAGCGCCGCAATCCAGGCTACCGGCGTAATCTGAGGCCCTCTCGATGACAAATGACCGCGCATTGGGTCTCGGCAAAGTGCCGACCAATTGGCAAAACCTGAGGAAGCAGGATCGAGAAGAGTACCTGAAAGGAATGGCGGGCGGCCTGCCGCTGGAGATTGAGGGATCAGCGGAGCGGCGGAGCCTTACAGAGACTGGTGCAGGCTACCGGTCGGCTACTAACAGCTTGACATGTTCGTCGAGGAACTCGAGAAAGGTGGTCGCGACCACCGATAGCTGTTTGCCACCGGGCGTGACCACGTACCAGTGCCGCTTGAGCGGAAAACCCTGGACACTCAGTTCGACGATCGCCTCGCTCCCGGCCAGTGTGTTGATGGCGTGCCGCGACATGATCGACAGGCCCAGACCACCGGCGACTGCCTGCTTAATCGCTTCGTTGCTGCCGAGTTCCATCTTCACTTTGAGCGGGGTGTTTTTTTCCTCGAAAAGTCGCTCGATGGCGATACGCGTACCCGACCCTTCCTCGCGCATCAGGAACATCTGATCCGCCAGCTCCGAAAAACGCAAGCGACGCCGCTTGGCAAGCGGATGCGAGGCTGGCGCAACAACAACCAGCGGGTTGTCAATCAGAGGGCGACTGACGATGTCGATATCATCCGGCGGTATACCCATCACATAAAGGTCGTCTTCATTGCGCGCCAGGCGCTCGAGCAGGCGATCCCGGTTTATCACCTCCATCGCCACGTCGATCCCGGGATACTTGGCACAGAAAGGACCCAGCACGCGAGGCATGAAGTACTTGCTCGTTGTCACCACCGCGATCTTCAGACGGCCGCGCTTGAGACCCTGGAGGTCAGCGATCGACTGCTCGAAACGCGCCCAGGTATCGAGCCAATCCGTGCACACCCCGAGCAGCAGCCGGCCCGCATCGGTCAGGAAGAGTTTCTTGCCCACCTGTTCAATCAGCGCCAGCCCCACCTCATCCTGCAACTGACGCACTTTCTTCGATACGGCCGGCTGGGTGATGAACAGTTCCTTGCCGGCGCCGGAAAAGCTCCCTAGCCGGGCAACCGCCTCGAAGGCCTTGAGTTGTCCCAGTGTGACTCGCATGCCGGGCATCAGACGATTCCTCCACGAATAACTAAAAAGATATATTAAGACAAATTGAATGTCATTTTTGTTTGTGATGGATCTGATGGCGGCATGGCCAACGCTCCGCTGCCCCAAGCACCCCACGATCTTGCCCTTCCAACCTTGCGATTACCCCTTGCTGAGCAAGGAATATTCGACCTTCTTACATCACCGCGATACCCCGGCATGCCACCTGGCACGTGCGGGCTGACGCTGAGCGTCAGCCACGCCTGTACAGCCCCCCCTGATGGAATAATTTCATATATAACCAAAACTGCATACCTAGGCCATATTTTTGTCATTTAACTTTTGATTTATCTGCCCGGATGATTACCCCAACCGATATGCAGCCCATGCCACCGCTAAAGGCATGCGCGGGCTACACACTTCATAGCAGAGGAGAAGGTTGTGATTATTCCAAAAGCCATCATGTTGACCGCCGCCCTCGGCACGGCGTTATTACTGGGTAGCGCCACTGCCTCAAGCCTAGCGAGCCTGCCTTCCCAACCGGGCAGTGCCCTGCCATCCCTGGCTGTGGGAGAAAACGAAAGCACTGCCGCGCGCTGCGGCGCCAGGGCAAGCACCGACAGCATCGCCCTGCAGCCTCTACCCAACGCCTACATGATCGTGAATGGTCGAGTGTTCTCGCTCACCGATGTCTTTACCTGCGCGAGGCGGCTGCATACGGCGCGCCTTTCCTCGGCAAAGGGCGGATAGCCCTATCAAATCCCTAGCGAATTCCGAAGCCACACAACCTGTTAAGGAGAGTTAAGTTGGAACCCTTACTGGAATTTCTCACCAAGTTCGTCGCACAACTGCAGTCGCCAACGTTGGCGTTCCTGCTGGGCGGCATCCTGATCGCGGCCCTCGGCTCGCGTTTGACGATCCCCGACTCGATCTACAAGTTCATCGTGTTCTTGCTGTTGATGAAAGTCGGACTGAAAGGCGGCATGGCGATTGGCGAAGCCGACCTCGCCGCCATGCTGCTGCCCGCGCTCTTCGCGGCGCTGATGGGGTGCCTCATCGTCCTGATCGGCCGCTACACGCTGGCCAAACTGCCCGGCATTCGCACCGAGGACGGGATCGCGACTGCCGGCCTGTTTGGCGCGGTGAGTGGATCGACACTCGCAGCAGGCATGGTCGTACTCGAGACCTCGAACATCACCTACGAACCCTGGGCGCCGGCGCTCTATCCGTTCATGGACATCCCGGCACTGGTGCTCGCCATCGTACTCGCCAGCCTTTATCTAAAGCGCAAGGACGGCTCTGGCGAGAAGGTGAAGATCTGGCCAATCGTTAAGGAAAGCCTGCAGGGCTCGGCACTTTCTGCCCTTTTGCTCGGTATCGCCCTCGGCCTGTTCACGAACCCCGACAAGGTCGTCGACACCTTCTATGAACCACTGTTCCGTGGCCTTTTGTCGGTACTGATGCTGGTCATGGGCATCGAGGCCTACGCCCGTCTGAAAGAACTCCGACGCGTGGCGCACTGGTTCGCCGTCTACGCTGCCTTGATGCCGATCGTGCACGGCTTGATCGCGTTCGGGCTCGGGTACATCGCCCACGTGACCGTTGGCTTCAGCCCGGGCGGCGTGATACTGCTTGCGGTGATCGCGGGTTCGAGTTCCGACATCTCCGGGCCGCCTACCCTGCGTGCCGGCATACCTACGGCCAACCCGTCGGCCTACATCGGTTCGTCGACGAGTATCGGTACCCCGGTGGCGATCGCGATCGGCATACCGCTCTACATCGGGCTCGCCGGGATCGTGTTCTGATCCGCAGGAAAGTCCACGCACGCCAAGCCCCGGGGCGGCTGCCGCCCGGGGTAATCAGATCAAAGCCAGGTTGAAAACCACTCAAGGTTTTGCCCGGCATGAACACACAGGAACACAGAGGATTAATTCGCCATGTCAACACAAGCTACCAAGCTCGTCATCATCACCGAGATGTTGTTGTTCAAACATATCGTGCGGATCCTGGAGGCCGCCGGCGCGACCGGTTACACGGTAACCGCGGCTGAGGGCAAGGGCAGTCGCAATACCCGCAGCCCCGGCCACCCTTCGGTGTCGGACACCTACGAGAAGATCAAGGTCGAGATCATCACGGTGGACGATGCGGTTGCCCGGAGGATCGCCGACGAGATTGCCGCAAATTACTTCGATAATTTCTCCGGGATCATCTTTATTACCCCGGTCGAGGTGCTGTACGCCCACTCGCTGTAGAAATGCCGGGCCGAGTGTGGCCGGTCGCTCCAGGTACACGGACGTACCAATATTCGCGACTCGCAGGCGAGAACAGCCAGGCAAGGGTTCGGCCGGGTCCTGCGCCCTCGAGGAATAGCTGGGCCAGCAAGGGCCTTGAACGGTGTTCCCCGGCAATCGTTTGGTGCCAGCCAATGGGCCAAAGTGCTGGCGCCGGGTCGAGAGAGGCTGACACGTCATTACCCTGTTCGACCGTCAGTCAGGGGGCATCTGACCCTATGGTAATATCATCGCCTCAGCACGCCTCTGCAGATGCACGGCGCGCACTTGGACCATTTGAAAAACTCGAGCATAGAAGTACCTTGCGATTTCCACTTTCCTCCGCCACCTACCATCGGTTCCCGCCCCGCGATACCGCTCGTGACCATTGTTCGCTCACCAGAGCGACACTGAGCTAGCCGATGGCCGGCATATCCGAGGGTCAAACTGGCGGCTTGGATTGGTGGGAGCGCAGTCTGTTCATCGCGCTGCCGGCCATTGCCTTGGGCTTGGTGTTGTGGAAGCTGTTGCTATTGGAACTGCCGCTGCGGGCAAGCTGGTCATGGATTCCGGCACTGGGCATCGACCTAGTGTTTCACATCGACGGCCTGTCGGCTTTGATGCTGTTGATGATCACCGGAGTGGGTACCGCGGTATTCGTCTACGCCGGCGGTTACCTGGCCGGGCACCCGGGACAACGGCGCCTCTACGTGCTTTTGAGCCTGTTCATGGCAGCCATGATCGGCAGTGTCACCGCGGATCACCTTATCGTCTTGTTTATGTTCTGGGAGGCGACCAGCGTGCTGTCGTTTCTGCTCGTCGGATTCGACCACGAGCGCGCCGAAAGCCGTCGGTCCGCCCAGCAGGCACTGATGATCACCGGTGCCGGTGGGTTGGCGCTGCTGGGCGGTTTCATACTGCTCGGGCAGACGACTGGCACCTACGTCATCAGCGAAATCGTAGTGGTTTTGCCAGGGCTTTCAGCCACGCCTCAACTGACTGCCGCGCTGGTACTGATCCTGATCGGAGCCTTCACCAAGAGCGCACAGTTTCCCTTTCATTTCTGGCTGCCGAACGCAATGGCCGCGCCGACGCCCGTTTCCGCCTACCTGCACTCGGCGACCATGGTAAAGCTTGGCGTATACCTGCTAGCGCGTCTCGATCCTGGCTTCGGCGAATGGCCACTATGGGAACTAGCGCTCAAGGGGGCCGGCTCGATTACGGCGGCCTGGGGCATGGTGTTGGCGCTGCGCGAGCGCGACCTTAAACGCATTCTCGCCTGGTCCACGGTCGCCACCCTTGGCACGCTGGTGACACTCGTTGGTCTGCGCGGCGAAGGCGCAACGGTCGCGGTCGGGACACTGCTGCTGGCACACGCGTTGTACAAGGCGCCACTTTTCTTCGTCGCGGGCAACATCGACCACGGTACCGGTACACGCATCATTGATCGCCTTGGAAACTTACGCCACGCAATGCCGTGGACGGCAGCTGCTGCGTTGCTCGCCGGCGCATCCATGGCGGGTATGCCCTTGTCGTTCGGCTACATCGTCAAGGACGTGATTCTCGAGGCGAAGAGCGCCGGGGATGTGTTCGCCCTCGCCAAGGCCGCGAACACCGTCTTCGGTGCCGTGGCCGTGGCCGTGGCCGGGGTCGCCGCTGTACGCGTGTTCTGGCGCCACCCCGGCGTCAACGTGACCTGTGAGGCACACGAGGGCAGCCCTGCCCTCTTCGTCCCGCCACTAATCCTGGCGCTGGTTGGCATCACGCTCGGCGTCTTCCCGTTCTTTGCCCAGGAGCTGATCGCCGGCGCCACCGGCGCGATGACATCTGGCGCCGAGGCTGTCGCTTTCAGCCTGGCATTGGATTTTGGGCCGGCTCTTGGCTCACTGCTAGCGACCCTGGCGATCGGCGCAGTCGTTTACCTGACATGGGACCCCCTGCATGCCGTGTTCGAGCGAACCGCAAGCCGAGTCGGGCGTGTCGGCATGGCGGCGCAATTCGAACGGCTGCTTCTCTTGATTCCCCTTGTCGCAGCGGTAGCCACGCGTGCGCTGCAGAATGGGCGTCTCCCTACCTACGTGGCACTTGCTGTCGGCAGCGTTGCATTTGTCTTGGGTGCGGCTTTCGCGTCCGGCTGGACGGACCTGAGCTGGCCGGCGATGGGAGGCCCGGCGGGCGGCGGCCTGCTCGGTGCCTGCGCCTTGATCGTCATCGGGGCGCTCGCGGTCCTGTTGCAGCGCAACCGATTCGTCTTGCTCCTGGCTGCAGGGCTTGTGGGCTATGGCAGTGGCCTGCTGTTCCTGTTTACGGGTGCGCCGGACGTCGCATATACGCAGTTCACGGTGGAGACTGTGTTCGTGATCGTCGTTGCCTCAGTGCTTCTCTCTCTGAAGCGCCTCGGGCGCCCCAATTGTCTCGATGAGCCGTTGTGGCGGCCTGGCGCCTTCATCCTCGCCACTGTGTTCGGCATTGTGATCACCGCCCTGCTGCTGGTAGCCACTGCAGGCAGCTTCGATACCGATTTGTCTCAGTTCTTTGCCGAAAACAGCGTGCCCGAGGCCTACGGCCGCAATGTCGTAAACGTGATCCTGGTCGACTTTCGAGCTCTCGATACGCTGGGCGAGATCACTGTGGTGTTGCTCTCTCTGCTGGCAGCATTGCCGGTCCTACAGGCCTTACGGCGGGCGCGCAATCAGGAGGGCGAGGCGCGGTGAGGTCGCAAACCGTTATTCTTGACATCGCGGCGCGGCCGCTTTACTGGCTTATACTGGCCGCATCGGTCTGGGTGCTCCTGCGCGGTCACAATGAACCGGGTGGAGGCTTCATCGCCGGCCTGGTCGCTGTTAGCGCGAGCATCCTCTGGGCGGTCGCGCACGACAGTGCAGAGGCCCGGCGCCGACTGCCGTTGCGTGATCCGCTGCGCTTGGCCACTGCCGGCGTAATGCTGGCCGCGCTGTCGGGGCTGCCGGCGCTGCTGTTGGGCAACGCCTACCTGACCCATTTGTGGGCGACACTGGGTCTCGGGATTACCGAGCTGAAGGTTTCGACCGTGCTGGTATTCGACCTCGGCGTGTACCTCTGCGTGTGGGGTGCCCTTGCCGGTTACGCGCTCGCGCTACTCTCGCTCGATGACGATGCCGAGCACCCTGGGGGCTGGCAATGACCGCCGTGATCGCCCTGACCATCTTCTTCACCGTGACCGCGGGACTTTACCTGGCGCTGTCGCGTGACCTCTTCCGCTGTGTCATCGGTCTGGCGGTGCTCGGGGCTGCCGCCAACCTGGTGCTTTTCGCGGCTGGCCGACTCGATTCGCCGCTGCCAGCCGTGGTGCCGTCGGGAGATAGTATCCTCGGTGATGCGGCTAATCCCCTGCCGCAGGCGCTGGTACTTACGGCCATCGTGATCGGCTTTGCGCTCCTCTGTTTTTCGCTGGTGTTGCTGCTACGCCTGATGCGCGACGCACGCACTGACGACTCCGTAGCGCTCCGCCATGCCGAACCACGGCCCGACGATCCGGTCAAACCGCCAGCCAATGCGACGGACTGCGACGTAACCTGGCCACCACGCGAGGAGCAGAAGTGAGCGCGTTGGTCGTGACACCGGTGCTGGTGCCGCTGGCGACAGTGGTGCTTACCACGCTGACCAACCGTCGACCGGCGCTGCAGCAAGCGCTGAGCCTTGCCGGCGTATTGGCGTTCCTAGCCTGTGCAGTGGCGCTGGTCTTCCTGGCCGCAGCCGATCAGCCGGCACGCACTGCCTTTGGCAGTTGGGTCGCACCGTACGGGATAGAGTTCCACCTGGACCGAATCGGCGCTTCGCTGGTGTTGATCACCGCGCTGATGGGTACGGCGTCGCTGCTGTTCCTGGCCAGTGATGCCGACCCGGGCCCGCGACATCCGCTTCTGCTGCCTTTGGTGCACGGTGTGCTGGCCGGTGTGGGCGGCGCCTTCAGCACCGCAGATCTCTTCAATCTGTACGTATGGTTCGAGGTGATGCTGATCTGCGCATTGGGCCTGTTTGCCCTTGGCGGTCGGCTGGACCAGTTGGATGCAACCTTCAAGTACCTGGTGCTGAACCTGCTGGGTACACTGCTGCTACTTATCGCAGTGGGCGCGATCTATGGGGCCACTGGCCATCTGAACTTCGGTGCGCTCTCCGCGGCGGCAAGCGGCATGCGACCTGCACTGGCGACCGTGCTGTTGGCCGCGCTGTTGCTGGCCTTCCTGATCAAGGCCGGATCGTTTCCCGTGTATGCTTGGCTGCCGGCCAGCTACCACACGCTGCCAGCCCCGATCCTGGCCCTGTTTGCAGGTCTGCTGACCAAGGTTGGTGTGTATGCCGTGCTGCGCATCGTCGGCGACGTGTTCGCGCCTGCGCCGGGCATCATCATGGAGGCGCTTGGCTGGATCGCCGCCGCCACGATGATGCTTGGCGTACTCGGCGCCGCCTACCACTGGGACATGCGACGCATCCTCGCGTTCCATATCGTCAGTCAGATCGGCTACATCCTGCTGGCCGTGGCGTTGGCCAGTGAGGCAGGCAATGCCGCGACGCTTTTCTACACACTGCACCACATCATCGTGAAGGCGAACCTGTTCCTGATCGCGGCGATGATCTGGCGTCTGACCGGCAGTTACGACCTGCGCCGCATCGGGGGCTTGTACAAGCTGCGGCCGTTGCTTGGCGTGCTGTTTCTTGTACCGGCGCTGTCGCTGGTCGGTATCCCGCCTTTGTCGGGTTTCTGGGCGAAGCTTATCGTGTTGCAGGAGGCGCTCGCACAGGGACGCTACGCATGGACGGCAGTGGCGCTTGCCGTCAGCGTTTTGACCCTGTACTCCATGGTAAAGATCTGGATGCAAGCCTTCTGGAAGACACACCCCGACACCAAATGGCAGCTACCCAGCAACACCCGGTTGGGACCGGCCTGGGCCGCAACACTGGGGCTGGCCGCGCTGACCCTGACCATCAGTATCAACCCGGAGCCGCTGTTGGACTACGCACAGGCAGCGGCCCGCATGCTGGGAGGTTAAACCGATGCAACGCCTCTTTTTCGCCGTCGTCCTGTTGTTGCGTTTCACGAAAGCGCTCGTCGTCTCGGGCCTGCAGACCGTGCTCATCATCCTGCAGAGCGGGCGCGCCGCCGGCCCGCCCGCGGCAGCGCTTGTGCGGGTCCGCTTCGCGCCGATGAGTGAATGGGGTGCAGCGTTGCTCGGCAGCATGGTGTCGCTGACGCCGGGAACGACAACAATCGACATCGACATGGAAAACCGTGAACTGCTGCTGCATGTACTGGATGCCACGGACATCGACGGGATGGTCGCCGGCATACGGCAGGACTTCGAGCCGGGCCTGCGAGCACTGTTCGGCCAGGAGTCGCAACCATGATGACATTGGGGATCGGAATACTCGTGGCCGGCGCAACGGTGGCGGCCGTGGTAGCCAGCATCCGCATCATCGCGGGCCCGACCGACGCCGACCGCGTCGTCGCGCTGGATATCTTCCTGGCTGCAGCTATCGCCCTTGCAGTCGCCGCATCGCTCGGTACCGGGCGCACTGTCTTTCTCGATGTGGCCATCGGCCTGGCGCTGGTGGGCTTCGTCGCAACCATAGGGTGGGCCCGGCTCGTGCAGCGATCCCCCCGTTCGAAAACGCCACCAGAGAATGAGTCATGAGCCTGGCTGGCTTCATCTTGCTCGCTATCGGTGCTGCCTTGCTGATAATCGCCGCCTGGGGGGTTATCAAACTGCCCGATGCCTTGTCCCGGCAGCATGCCGCGACGAAGGCTGGCACGCTTGCCCTGGCGCTCGTACTACTGGGTGCGTGGTTATTGATGCCAACCGTCGAGTGGGGCTGGCGCCTCGCAGTGATCCTGGGTTTCCTCCTGGCCACGCTGCCGGTCGCCTCGCACCTGTTGGCTCGCGCGGCGGTGGTCGAGGCCGGGATGGAGGAACAGATCCGAAATGCGCCGCTGGTCGGCGACGATCCTCGTTAACCCTGCCGCAATCTGGTTGTCCTTGGCGTTGGCGGCCAAATCTCAGGTGAAGCCAAACGCGGCGGACAAGCGACGGCACCGCGAAGGGGTTAGACCCGAGGCCAAAGCAGCGCCTCCCTTCTGGCCGATACCGCTCAGCAATTTAGCAAAGGGGTTACAAACCGATCCAGCCATCGAACTGTCATTTGGCCGTTTCGGTCTGCTTGACGGATAATCAGGG